>Ga0256844_10000143_pt1 | contig 29279 bp, 28 predicted proteins | sample MusselsmetaG_FD_189100 | JGI IMG/M metagenome (GOLD analysis project Ga0256844, IMG submission 189100) | Mussel associated microbial communities from hydrothermal vent at the East Pacific Rise, Pacific Ocean - Mussels | ecosystem: Host-associated > Mollusca > Shell > Unclassified ... | reverse complement strand
CACCATCTAATAAGGAACCTCTGAAATCAACTCCTCTAAGATCGGCCATCCTGAAATAAGCACCTCTAAAATCCAGCCCTACAGCATCAATACCCTGTAAGTCAATGGAACGAAAGTCACATGATTTTAAATTACAATACTCACCAGCCTGTTTTTTACTATTAAATTCATCTACATTACCTTCCCTGAGCAGCTTATACATGGGGTCACCTGAGATTAAAGGCTCATTAGTCATTTATTTTTCCTCCATTAGTTCATCACATATAGTAATAGTTTAGTCAATTTTCTCAGTCAGGCTAGACTAGCTAATAATTAATTATAGAAAATGACTCAACGCTTTGCCTTTTTCCCCCCTAATAAGCTGAATTTATCAGTTAAAAGCTTATGCGTTCAATATCAACCATTTTATTTCTATTATCAAAAACAATTCTAAAACTACCACTAATGCCTGATTGCTGGATATATTTTTGCAGTGCCTGGGCTGGAAACTGTATCAAACGTCCATCCGATGCTCGCACCTTAACAATATCAACAGCACCTCGATAATAACGCAGATATTCCTGCGCACTAATATCAAGACGAAAACGTACTTCATTCATTTTAGCAATACTCTAAAATAACTTTTTAACGACATTAAACGCAAAAAAAATTTATTTTTATTGAATTTTGATTTATATCAATTAAAATCCCTCCTTATTTTAATCAAAATCATCAAATTTTCAAAACATCTTACAAGGAGAGCTATCCATGATAATGACACAAATCAGAAAAATCGCCCAGCAACAAGGTCTAAAAACATCAAAATTAAATAAAATCACCCTGGTTAAAAAAATTCAAAGCAGTGAAGGTAATTTTGACTGTTTTGCTTCAGCCTCAAGTAATTATTGCGATCAGAGTGATTGCATCTGGCAAGACGATTGCCTGAAACTGGCTAACAAAAAAAAATAATTCTGGCCTGACTGTTCAGCTTTTCTGTAGTGCCTGCCATTTCTTGCCCAGACGTTTAACCGAAACCGGCTGTACTGTTTTTAACTCCTGAGCAAATAATGAAATTCGTAGTTCTTCAATCAGCCAGCGATATTCCAACCAGGGTGCATGGGTTAAAATCATCTTATCACTCACAGGAACATGATCTATATAGCACTGCCACAGGGGTTTTATCTGTGCCTGGTTTAAACCATCACGACGATGATCATTATGCGCTTTTTCCAGACGAATAGTCATTCCCTTAATATAACGGGGCAATCGCCTGAGCCATATTAATGGGGTCTGTGCTATAAATCCCGGATAGATCAAATGGGCTTGCTGCTGTTTAATATCAGCCACGGTATTCACCAGATTAAAGGCAATATTGGCTTTAAGTTGCTTGCTTAACTGTTGATTTGCCAGCAAGATATTAGCCAATACCTGACTCAATTCCAGAGCATTATGTGGCAGCCTTGCCTTGACGCGCAAGAGTAAGTCTGAAAAACTCTGTTGCTCGCGAATAGACTGAAGTTGCATCCTGTTGTGCTCATCCCTAGTCACTGAGTCCAGTAAAGCAGCCATAAGAACACCTTCCAGCATATCTTCTTTTAAATCATTACAATGACCAAATGGAGCGAATAATAAGCACATTTTATCCATATTGAACAGCTGTTTTTTTAGCTGTCTTAAATCTTTGTCCAACATCAGCTTAAGCAGGCGAAAAATACCCATAGCATGATTTTGTACAGCAATTTTTTGCTGATCATAAAGCTTAATAGCCACACTATCCTGCTGATCTTCCAGAGCGGGATAAAGTAGCATCTTCATACCATGACGTTGCACTTGCAACTGCTCATCCAGAGTAGCAAAATCCCATGACAAAATGCCTTTTCGCTCAATTGAATGATCAACTATTTGCTCTAGTTGCGCCCGAGCCTGCTGCTCCCATTGCTGTTTTAGTTGTACCATGTCTCGACTACTATCCAGCTCATGCCCGTTTTTATCCACCAGCTTAAAATTCATTTTTAAATGCTCGGGTAAATTCAGTTGCAGTAATATTTCATGCTGTTCAGACGGCTCCTTCTGCAGTTGCCATTCATTAAATGAGGTATAAGATATTTTGTTTTTAATAAAGTGCAGTAATTGTTTGTTCAGCTTACCCTGTGCATAAGTCTGTTGTTCCAGAAATGCTGTCACCGTATCGGGTACGGGTACCAGTTGCTTGCGAATATTTTTTGGTAACGCGCGTAATAATAGAGTAATTTTTTCCCGTATCAATCCTGGAACCAGCCAGTCAAAGAGCGACTCATCCAGCTGATTAATAACACTCAGCGGCACTACTACAGTAACACCATCAAGCGCATGCCCTGGTAGAAAATGATACTCCAAAGGCAATTGCAGGCGATCATTTTTAATATATGCTGGATACAATTCATCCGAAATATGAGCAACGTCTTTTTTTAATAAATCACTTTGTTGCAAATAGAGGTAATGCGGCTCTTTTTTTTCTTTCTTTTTTCGCCATTGCTCAAAGGCGGCACGGGTGTAAATATAATGGCCCACCTGTCTCTGTTGTATTCGTTGTTGATAAAACTCAAAAATAACCAAATCATCAACCAACAGGTCTTTGCGCCGTGATTTATGTTCTAAATGCTCTAATTCATCAATCAGGGTACTATTGTGCTTGATAAACTCCGGGGTGTGACGGTTATGCTCCTTATATTCGCCACTGACTAAAGCATCCCGGATAAAAATTTCCTGGCATACCTGGGGATCAATTGGACCATAATTGACTTTCTTGCGGGCATTAATCACTAAACCATATAAACTGACCTTGCTCCAGGCAGACACCTGACCTGATTTTGCTTCCCAGAAAGGTTCATAATAATGGTGTTTTAACAAATGCCCTGCTTGCTGCTCCAGCCATAGAGGCTCAATACCCGCAACAGTACGGGCATAAACTGCCGAGGTTTCGACAATTTCAGCAGCCATCAGCCATTTTGGTTTACGTTTATATAAACGTGAGCCAGGAAAAATAGCAAAGCGCATGTTTCTGGCACCCAGATAATTATTTTTATCTTCCTTAAAGCCGACATTACCCAAAAAACCACTCAAAAGAGACTGATGAATAGCAGCATAATCCAGTTTGTCTTCATCTTCCTGCGGGTTTTCAATATTAAGCGATGGCAGCTCATTAAAACGCCAGCCCAGTTCTTTACACTGAGTAAATAATTGTTGATAAAGTTCACGCCATTCGCGCATACGCATAAAGGATAGAAAGTGACTCTGGCAATATTTACGCAGTTTACTTTGACTCAGATGTTTACGCTGCGCCTCATAAGTTAGCCACAAATTGAGCAAACTAATAAAATCAGAGCGTTTGCTGGCATATTGCGCATGTTTTTCATCCGCTGCCTGCTGTTTATCTGTGGGCCTTTCTCTGGGTTCCTGGCAACTCAATGCTGAGGCAATAATCAAGGTTTCAGCTAAAACATTATGCGCCTGTCCGGCAATAATCACTCGTGCAATTTTAGGATCAACTGAGAGTCGGGCCAGTTGATGGCCAATAGTAGTCAACTGACGTGACGAATTAATCGCACCCAGCTGTTCCAATAGTAAATAACCATCATTAATTTGTTTTGCCGATGGCTTTTCCAAAAAAGGAAATTGTTTAATATCACCTAATCTTAACGATAGCATCTGTAAAATCACCTGAGCCAAATTGGTTCTTAATAGTTCAGGTTCAGTAAAATCAGGGCGTTGTTGATGATCTTGCTCACTATAGAGGCGAATCGCAATGCCATCACTCATTCGTCCACAGCGACCACTTCGCTGTCGAGCAGATGCCTGTGAAATTTTTTCTATCGGCAAACGCTGAATTTTATGACGGACACTATAGCGGCTGATACGAGCTAAACCACTATCAATGACATAACGAATGCCCGGTACAGTGAGTGAAGTTTCTGCGACATTAGTGGCCAGCACAATACGTCGACCGCTATGAGATGAAAAAATACGGCTTTGCTCAGCTGGAGACAATCGGGCATAAAGAGGCAATATCTCGGTATGCTCAGGATGATGTTTACGTAAGGCTTCTGCTGCTTCACGGATCTCCCGTTCACCCGACAAAAAAACCAGAATATCACCTTCAGATTCCAATGCCAGCTCATCCACCGCAGATAAAATAGCACTGCTCATATCCACATTTTCAGAAAGTTCACGATAGCGCATTTCTACCGGATAAGTTCTGCCCGACACTTCAATCACAGGGGCATTATTAAAAAACTGGGAAAAGCGTTCAGTATCAATGGTTGCTGAAGTAATAATAACTTTAAGATCAGGCCGGCGGGGTAGCAATTGCTTAATATAGCCTAATAAGAAATCAATATTCAGACTGCGCTCATGCGCTTCATCAATAATAATAGTATCATAGCGCTTGAGTAGCCGATCCGTTTGTGTTTCTGCCAGCAAGATACCATCAGTCATTAGCTTAACATAGGTATCCGTATTGCTTTTATCACTAAAGCGTACTTTAAAACCCACTTTTTCACCCAGTGGCGTATTGAGTTCCTGAGCAATACGGCTGGCTACACTACGAGCAGCCAAACGCCGGGGCTGGGTATGAGCAATTTGCCCCATAATCCCCCGCCCCGCCAATAAAGCAATCTTGGGCAATTGCGTGGTTTTACCCGAACCTGTTTCACCAGCAACAACAATCACCTGATTTTGCTGCAATAAGCAACTTATTTCTTCCAGTCTTTTTACTACCGGCAATGATACTGGAAACTCAGGTTCAGGTAATTTTTTGCGCCTCAGCACCAGTTTATTGAGTGATAGCTGAATTTTGCCTTCACAAGCGGCAAAGCGGCGCTGCTGTAATGCTTGTGCGGCTTCTACAGAAGGAGTTTTTTCTGCACATAAACTTCGATAAACTTTATCTAATTGTTTTTTTAACGGATATTGATCAAATAAATAACAGCAACTGAGTTGCTTTAGCAGGTTATTATATTTTTTTTTATAGAGTTTAGAATGATTATGACTCATATTATTTTAATCCAAAGAACTCAACCGGGCTAAGTTATTATTTTTTACTCATAAACAGAAATTATAACCGAACTAGTTCAAAATAATATGACTTCATTGTATGCTTTTAATCTATTTCTGCTAGAATTAGGAGATGGGGAAAACCGATAAGACAGAGCCAAGACTCAAGACCTTATATTTACCAAAAACAAAGCTGTTAGCGGAGCAATTGAATGGCTGTAGCGCCCAACCTAGATGTTAATATTGTTAAAAAATTCCAGCCTCTGGATTCTCTTAGCATTGATAAAGTTCAGGAAGTAATTGATAAATCAGCGGTACAAAAGATTCCTGCCGGGCGAATGCTTTTTAAACAGGGTGACAAAGATAAATGGACAGTTTATTTACTTTCAGGCACCATCGAACTTAAAACTATCGCTAATAATAAACAACTCATCCGTGCCAATTCCGATGATGCAAAAGTTGCTATTGCCAATGAAATTCCTCGCCCGGCATCCGCTAAAGCCAAAACAGATATTACTATTCTCATCATTGACACTGATCTACTGGATATTTTACTCAACTGGAATGCACCTTCCAGCATTGAGGTAACAGAGTTAGACGATGAAGACTGGATGACTCGTTTTTTACAGTCCAGCGCATTTTTACAGGTACCGGCAGCCAATATTCAAGCTTTAATGATGCGTCTGCATGAAACCCCGCTGGCCAAGGGTTCTGTCATCATCAAAGAAAATGATGAAAACGATGATCAATTTTATATTATTCAGCAAGGACGCTGCGTGGTTAGTAAAACCAATCCAGTCAGCGGAGATGAAGTGACCCTGGCAGAGTTGCGCCTGGGTGATGGCTTTGGTGAAGAAGCATTAATCACCGGCAGCCGTCGAGGTGCCAGTGTCACCATGAAAACAGATGGCGTCATCCTCACACTAGACAAAAAAGATTTTATTGATCTTCTGGTTGCCCCTCTGGTTCACCGCATTAGCCCGCAGGAAATCAAACAGCTTGAAAAAAGTAAATATCAGCTCATTGATGTTAGAAATGAGGATGAATTTGCCACTAATGGTTTACCCGACAGTCTTAATATTCCCATTAATCTTATCCGTACACAACTCAATCAACTCTCGACTGAAACTCATTATATTGTTTATTCCGGTCAGGAAAATCGCAGTATTGCTGCTACTTTTTTGTTTATTCAACAGGGCTTTGATTGCTCCATTATTGAAGGGGGTATCGGTACTGCTGATGTACAAATCAACAAAAACAAGGCTCAAAATAAGCCACCATCAATTACCCGGGAAAAGCAAGCTCCCAAGGAAGGCATAGCAAACACAGCCAATGTCACCAACACTTCGGCTGCTAGCCCGCCAGAGAAGCAGGAACGTCGTAATGAGAGTCATACCACACCTGAAGTAGAAGCTGAACGAAAAAAGGCAGAGGCACAATCCAGACAACTTAATCAGGCAGACAGTGCCCGTAAAGAAGCCGAGGCGATGGCAGCGGATCTACGCGGTGAAGCACAGGAAGCACTGAAAAAAGCGGATCAGGAAGCAAAACGCGCGCAGCAGGCAGAGCTGGCACTGAAAACAGCCCAATTGCGGGCTGTACAACTTGAAGCCCAGCAGAAAGAACAGGGACAATCATCCCTGGAATTAGAAAAAATAAAACAACAGGTAGAAGAGGAAACGCGTCTTAAAGCCGAAGCAGAGGCATCACGTGCCAGAGCTGAACAGGAAGCAGAAAAACTTCGTCTTGATGCTGATTCTGCACGGGCTCTTGCTGAAAAAGAAGCACAGCGTGCTTTACAGGCTGAATCAGCCCGTAAAGAAGCTGAAGAAAAAGCCAAGGCTTTGCACAAGGAAGCATTACAAAAGAAATCTGATGAAGTCAATGATGCTCTGGAAAAAGCCAAGGCTGAGGCTGAACGAGCTGAAAATGCTGAACTGGAAGCCAATCGGCTGAGAGAAGAATCTGAGCAGGCACACAAAAAAGCTGAAGATGAAGCCAAACGAGCTGCCGATGCCGAGCAAGCCCAAAAAGATGCCGAAGAGGCCATCCGGCAGTCCAGTCAGGAACAATTAAGCGAAAAAGAAGCCGCTCTGGAGAAAGCCCGGCAGCAGTCCAAAGAAGAAGCACTGCGTGCCGAGCAGGCCATAGAAGAAGCCAAACGAGTTCGCGAAGAAGCTGAACAGGCCTTGCAGCAATCAGAACAACTGGCAAAATTATCGTCCCAGGCCGAGTCAGAACTACTAAACGCCAAGGAAGAAATAGAACGTTTAAGAAAAGATGCTGATGCCCGCCAACATGCAGAAATTCATGAAGCACGCATCAAAGCTCAGGAAGAAAAAGAACGGGCCGAAAAAATTGATGCTGATCGTCAGGCAGCTCTGGCTGAAGTTACTCGTCTGCAACAGGAAATGCTCCAGGCAAAAGAGCAGATGGCTAAAGAAATCGAACAGCAGCAACAGCAACAGGCCCAACTTAAAGAGCAGCAATTTGGGCACCTAAAAGCCTCCACGGAAGATGAAATTTCCCATCTGAAAGAGGAAATGGATGCTGCTCAACAGGCTCTCTCTGAAGAATATGCCCGACTCAGTATGGAGCAGGAAACAGCATTACAGGAAAAAATCAATCAGGCACAAATTGAAGCCGATCAACATGAAAGAGAACGCCTGGAAGCAGAACAGGCTCGCCAGGACGCACGCGATGAAATGCAGCGTTTAGCAGAACAAATGAAAGCTGACAAACAAGCCCGTGAAGAACAGGAAGCATTACGTTCAGCCGAATTAGCTGAAGCACAACAACGTATTGAAAGTGCCAATAAACGCGCACAGGTTGCTGAACAGGCACGTAAAGAGTTTGAAGATGAATTAGAGCTGGTACGTGCAGAAACAGAAAAAGCCCGTGCTGAAATGGAACAGTTACGCAATGACATGGCGGAAGAGATTGAATCAGAACGCCAGGAGCTTGAAGAAACATTAGCCAAACAACGTCAACAAATGGAGTCTGAAAAACTACTGCTGGCCGAAGAAGCACAAAAACTGGAGCAGGAAGCACTTAAATATCAGCAGGAAATTTTATCGTTTAAAGAGGAAGTTGAGGCATCTAAACAACAGGCACTTGAAGAGGCTGCGCAGTTGCGCAACCAAAAAGAGGCTTTGGAAAAACAAACTGAACAAGAGAAACAAAAACTCAGTGAACAATTAGAAATTGCCCGCAATGAAGCAATGCAGGAAGCTGAGGAATTAAAAAAACAAAAAGAAACTATGGAACAGCAGGCCAGACTTGAGGCAAAAAAATTAACAGAACAACTGGAGCAAACCAAACAGGAGTCACTACAGGAAGTACAACGTCTTAAAGAACAACGCGCCGAGTTAGAAAAGCAAGCTCAGGAAGAAGCTCTGGAACTGAAAGAACAACTGGAACAAATTCAAATCAATAAAAAACTTCAGGAACAGTCCATTAATTTACAGCGCGAAGAACTTAAACGTATGCAGTCTGAGGCTGATAGTGTACGCAGCCAGCTAGAAGCAGAATCCGAACGTTCACGCGAAATAGAACGCCAGAATGCCCTGCTAAGAGCTAAAGAAGAAGCACGTAAACAAGCCATTGAAGAAGCCAAACGCCGTAGAGAAGAACTCTTGGGTAAAAAACCTATTGAAGAAAACATTCCCCCGGTACTTAACTCAGCCATAGAAATAACTACAGCCAGCAATAAAGACTCGATACATGATGACCTTAAAGCTGCATATGAAGATGCAATAAAAAAATGAGCACGACGGCTCATAGTATTTGCCAATAATTAATGACTAAAGCAACACGTTACTTTATACCGGCACAAGCGATTGAACTGAGCTATGAGATTAAACGCAGTCGGTTTATTGCCTATATTGCCCATAGTGCCAATACTGAAATGGCCAGGCATATCATCAGCCAACAAAAAAAACGTTATGCTGATGCGCGTCATCATTGCTGGGCATTTATTGCCTGCCCGCCTTTATCAGCCTCTGCTATTCGTTTTTCAGATGATGGTGAACCTTCTGGTTGCGCAGGGAAACCCATATTAAATGTACTTCAATACAGTCATTATGGCGAGATAATTTGCGTTGTCAGTCGTTATTTTGGTGGTATTAAATTAGGTGCAGGCGGGCTAATTCGAGCATATAGCAGTAGTACTCAAACAACCATAGAACAGCTTCATATAAAAGAAGTTGTCACTCTGACAAGTATTAAAATTCAATTTGATTATCCATTTGAATCATCTATTCGACACTATCTGGAATTACAAAAAATGACTATTCAACAGGTTGATTACCTTAATCAGATTACTTTTCATTTGCAAGTTGAACAACTAAAAATTCCAGTTTTAATGCAACAGGCCAGAAATATTTGTAAGGGTCAGGTACACTTTATTCATGCTAACAACGAAAATTTAAATAATGTCACATAACTATAAATTTTCGAATAGTCTGGACAATTTTTTTAAACGTTTTATTAATACTACAAATGCCAATACCGGTCACTTGCCGATCACCCGGAATGAAGTCGAATGGTCATCCTTATGTCAGCAAGGTAAGCCTTTTCTCAGTGAAGACATGCAGGATTCAATTTACTGGCAACCCATTTTAAGAAAAAGCACTCAGGATATGCAGGGTCTTGAGAAAGCCTTAGAAATAAAATTGCATCCGGATATAAGCACTTTTTTTTGCCGCTACTGGTCAGAACAAATTGATGCTATTTTTGAACAGGGAAATCTCAGTTTATTATTTGTCTGGAATGAGACCGATATGCAACGACTTATTGAAAACCAGTTAGGTCATGCCTTTCATAAAATCCGTAATAAACAAAACCTGACTTTTTTTATTGCCTGTACCGATGCAGATTATATTATCAGTGTCGAGAATCAATCAGGTCAGGTTGTCCTTGAACGCCCTGGATATGCCATTGAAAAAATACTATCACCAAATCTCACTCAATTTATCAATGAACTTGAATATGGTCGTTTAGGCTAACATAGTGCTTCAGGCATTCTTAGGTAGGTACATGATAGGTTAACCATCCAGGAAGCAATAGTATTAATAAACGCTTTATTTTCACTGACAATATTTCCTTTCAGTACTACAATTAATACATGTTAAACAAATTTTTTGAACGGCTTACCTATAAGCCCGATATTATTTATTCCCATTCTGCAGCTATTTCCGATGTTGGGCAAAAACGTGACCATAATGAAGATAGTTTCCTGATTGACGAGCAGCTGGGCTTGTTTGTGGTCGCTGACGGCATGGGTGGTCATGCTGCAGGTGAAGTCGCCAGTAAACTGGCGGTTACCACCATGGTCAAACATCTACAACAATTTAAGCAGCGTTTTCAACAAATTAAAGCGGCCACAGACGATAGTTCCGAAACTATTATTCGTTCTATTCTGCAAGATGCTATTGAAGATGCAAACAATCAAACTCATTGTTACAACATTGCCAGGGGCTTATCAGAAGGCCGTGGCATGGGCACCACTCTAACGGGATTTTTAATCAGTTCGCTCAATGAAAGTGCAAAAAAGAAACTCTATAGTTTTAATGTCGGCGATAGTCGTACTTATAGTTTTCACCATAATAAATTAAGACAACTTAGTACCGACCATAGTCACTACCAATTATGGCTAGAAACAGGCAAGGAAGGCCTGGCCCCAAGACATAACATTATTTATAAAGCCATAGGCCCATGGCAGCGAATTGTTGCTGAACAACATACATTTGCCATACATCAAAGTGAATTATTTTTACTCTGCTCTGATGGATTATGCGATATGATCAATGATAAACAAATACAGAGCATACTTAAAAAAACCAGCAAAAACACACTTAGAGAAAAAAGTCAGGCACTCATCAATGCCGCTAATGATGCAGGTGGTAAAGACAATATTACTGTAATGCTGGTTAAACCTTAGCGGCTTATCTTTAATTTAGCGCTAAATTAAAGATAAGTTTCGGCAATTCTGTCTTATCGAATTGTCTCTTAGGATGAAATTATTGATTCAATAAGAGATCATGTATAATAAATCTTTCATCTTTTGAAAAAAAGTCCTATGGATAAGCAGAAACTAACAGACTACCTTGAAATTTTATGCCAGAGTGGTTGCGCCTCTGTTAATGCTACGATTGTGGCTATGGAAAAAAAGCAATCCACCAGTGTTACCAAAAACTTAACTGAGCAGGAGTGCGCCGTCATATTGCGGGAACTTAAGGCAATTATGTCTGTTTATGAGCATTAACTGCCTCACAGCCTGGTCAATGTCGAATACTCATCACTATATTTATTTATCTTTATGGCTATAATTAGTGTCTATCCGTTTATAACTAAAACATATTTTTAAGGCAAACTATGGATATTAGTAAATTTTTACAATTGATGGTGGATGAAGAAGCTTCCGATCTGTTCTTCAGCACCCATGCTCCTGTGTCAATGAAAGTTGTTGGAAAAATTCGTCCTGTCAGTAAGCAAGCACTCACTTCAGAGCAAGTTCAGGCTATCCTGGAAAAGTTGGTTGACAGTGAAAAATTGCAGGAGTTTCATGATACCCTGGAGCTAAATTTTGCCATCTCCATACATGAAGTGGGTCGTTTTCGCGCTAACGCTTTTCGTCAACGGGGAGATATAGCGCTGGTCATACGGCATATTAAAACAGACATTCCCACACTGGAACAAATGCATTTACCCGCCACACTTAACGATCTCGTTGCTCATAAAAATGGTCTGATTATTGTTGTGGGCGCCACAGGTTCCGGTAAATCAACATCACTAGCAGCCATGATAGGTCATCGTAACTCCAATATCGGCGGTCATATTCTGACTATTGAAGATCCGGTTGAATTTATCCATGCACATAAAAAAGCCATCGTCAATCAACGCGAAGTCGGACTCGACACCCTGAGTTATTCCAATGCCTTAAAAAATGCTATGCGTGAAGCACCTGATGTAATTTTAATTGGTGAAGTACGTGATTCAGAAACGATGGAACACGCAATGGCTTATGCGGATACCGGTCATTTATGCCTGACCACCCTGCATGCCAGTAATGCCATACAATCACTGGATCGAATCTTCAACTTTTTCCCCAAAAATGCTCACCGTCAACTTTCTGAAGATTTATCCCGAAATCTCAGAGCCATTGTTTCCCAACGCCTGATACCCAGTAAAGATGGCAGCTTGTACCCTGCAGTAGAAATTCTTATCAATACTCCCTATGTAACAGAAATTTTACAGCAGGGTAAACTGGAGAAGTTACCCGAAGCGATGGAACAAGGCAGCAAATATGGTATGGCCACCTTTGACGATGTACTTTATGGCATGTATAAATCCGGTATTATCGATGTGCAAACTGCATTGGAATACGCTGATTCCTATAATAACCTGCAATTAAAGATCCGCATGAGTGATGGTAGTGCAGGGGATGAAGTGTTTAGTGATATTGAATTTTAAAGCAAGTTTTGGATACCCCGATTATTCTTTGATGGCTGGGCCAGTACAACTTAGTTTGCTAAATAGCATCTTCCATATCCATTAATCAACCATTAGAAAACGCTGCCAGCAAATAGAGCGATCACCAAAGACAAAAAAGTCCGGATTGAGTAATGATTCTTTACAATTATAAGTCAGTGCCTGCATATTCGTATCGGTAATTAAGCCTCCGGCTTCTTCAACAATACATTGTGCGGCAGCAGTATCCCATTCTGATGTTGGCCCCAAACGAGCATAAAGATCGGCCTCACCATTGGCTACCATACAGGATTTTAGCGAACTACCCATGTATTTAAGCTCATAGCCACTAAATTCACTGGCTAAATTATCAAAAAAAATTTGCAGTGCCGGACTCCGGGCCGAGTGAGTACCGGCAATCACAATTTTTCTGCTTTTATCCGGTGGGCAATGGGCACAGACTTCAATACGTCGCGCCTGATCATTTGCATCCAGATAAAATGCACCATTGTCTTTACAGGCATAAAAACTGCACTGCTGAACAGGGCTATAAATAACGCCAATAACCGGCCGATGCTGATGAATCAAGGCAATATTAACACTGAACTCCCCGGTTTTATCAATAAAGGCCCGAGTACCATCCAGAGGATCAACTAACCAGTAGGTTTCCCATGTTGAGCGCAGCTTATAGGGAATCTCATCCGATTCCTCCGATAACACAGGAATATCGGGGGTCAGTGCAGATAAAGTGCTAACAATTAATTCATTGGCGGCAAAATCGGCAGTAGTTACTGGAGTATTGTCTTTTTTTCTCTGTATATGAAAGTCAGTATTATAAATTTCCATGATCGTCTGGCCAGCCAGACGCGCCAGTTCAATAATATCAGGCAATAGTCGACGCAATTGCAACTGTAAGGAATTTTCCAGCAGGGGGGCCGTGCTTAAATCAACGTCAATATGCATGGAAGATATACTGCCTTTTAGCTCGTTTAACGCTGCTCCAATAAGGCTTTAATAATATAAGCCGCAGCAATGGTTCTTGCTTCACTCACATCAGCTCTCATGGCCAACTCATCAATTTTATCCAAATCCCAGGATACTACTTCCAGAGGCTCTGGCTCATCACCTTCTAAAGAGGCAGGGTACAAATCTTCTGCCAGTACAATATGAGTCAAGTGCCCCATATATCCCGGAGCCAGAGTCATTGACTTTATCAGCGTTAATTTTCTCGCTGCATAGCCGACTTCTTCCTGCAATTCCCGATTAGCCGCATCTTCAATTAATTCATCATCTTCAATACGCCCTTTCGGAAACATCAATTCATAGTCTTCAACTCCAACCCCGTATTCACGCACCATCAAAACATGATTATTGTTTTGTAAAGCAACGACCAGGACACCACCTTTAGCTGAACCTTTAAGGCGCTCATAGGTGACTTCTGCGCCATTATTAAAAGTAATATCCAGTTGTTCTATACGAAACAAGCGGCTTTTTGCTACCACCTTACAGTCAGTAATAGTGGGTATTGTTGAATTTTTTGTCACAAAAGAAACCTGATTTTAATAAAGTCATGCACGGATAATTTTACAATAAATGATGCTATACCGTGTTAACAGCTTAGTTGCTATAATAGCAGTTTTTTGGCTGGTTTTGGAAACTACCTGTCACCATACAATATAATCACCCCGCATAATAAGGCAAACACATTGTTAGACTGGAAACAAATAGACACAGTTTTTCTGGATATGGATGGCACTCTACTGGATCTGAATTTCGACAACCACTTCTGGCTACACCATGTACCCCTGCGTTATGCGCAAAAGCATGCTCTATCTCAACAACAGGCACTGGATATACTCATGCCTCTGTTTAAATCTATGGAAGGCACTATTGACTGGTATTGTGTTGATTACTGGAGTAAAGAACTTAACCTTGATATCGCCCTGCTCAAAGAAGAAGTTAAGCACCTGATCCAGATACACCCCTATGTCATTGAATTTCTGAATATGCTTAAGCAAGCAGGTAAACAACGAGTACTCGTTACCAATGCCCATCAAAAGAGCCTGGCGTTAAAAATGAATAATACCCCCTTATCCGGCTTGCTGGATACCATTATCAGTGCCCATCAACTAAAACTACCCAAGGAACAGGCCGATTTCTGGCAGCAACTACAGCAATTATATCCCTATAGTCCCCGGCATACTTTATTAATTGATGATAATCTCGCAGCACTTGCTTCAGCCAAAAACCATGGTATTAAACACCTGCTCGCAATTTACCAGCCCGATAGTCAGGCTGGAGTTAAAGATGTCGGTGAATTTCCGGCAATTCATTCATTCAAAGAAATTATGCCCGATAGCTTTTGCTCACAAGCCTGAACGCGCACTATAGATAGTGTTTTTTCTCCGCAATGAGGCCTAGCGAAATAAAAACAGCAACAATAAACGGCCCCAGATAAATCATACTAAAACTATATAGTAATTTAGTTAATAAGGGAGTCACATAAATTAACAGAGCACCGTAGGCAAAAGTGCAAATAAGCACAAATATAATCGTTCTTATAATAAAATGTGAATCTCTGAGCTGTTTTTTTACTAAGCGATTCAGATTATCACCATAAATCACTAATAGTGTTGCCATAACCGCCATCGATATTTCACTCAGCCATGGGTAAAGCCATTGTGAAAATTGTATAATCATTATTTTTATCTGATACATATTCATTTAAGTGTTAAGTGTTAAGTGTTAAGTGTTAAGTGTTAAGTGTTAAGTGTTAAGTGTTAACAGCTATTTTAGCGCCTGCAATCAGACAGCAATACTATTGTGTTATTGACATGAGCCGGGTTAATAGTACGGGAATAACATTTTCCACTCGCAAAATCCGTTCCCCCAGATGACAGCAGGAAAAACCGGCCTGGGTAAATTTATCCACTTCATAATCGCTAAAACCACCTTCCGGGCCAACGGCCAGAGTCACATGCGGCGCGAGCTGAGCGGCACAGTGCTCACCCCGCCCGGGATGAGCAATAACGGCCCGGCTCTGTGCAGCCAGTGCCGGAGCAACATCTTCAACAAAGGGTTTAAAACGCTGATAACATGTCACTTCTGGAAGCAGAGTATCCTTTGCCTGCTGCAGACCGGCAATGAGCTGCTGCTGTATTTTATCTTCAGCCAGCCAGGGCGTTTGCCAATAACTTTTTTCTACTTTGGATGAGTGGATTAAACTGAGCTGCTTAACACCCATGGCACTAATGGTTTGCAGAATACGGCGTAACATTTTAGGCCTGGGCAGGGCGAGAATCAGGTGCACCGCCAACGCTTCAACCGGTTTTTCATCCAGTTGCACAAGCAGTTCAAGCTGCTGTTCTTGCAGCGCGACAACGGTACCCTGCCCCACCCGACCATTAACTAAACCAACAATAAGCTGTGTACCCAACTGGATTTTTTTCACTAATAGCAGGTGTTGTACACGTTGATCGCTTAATAGCACCCGCCCTGGGGCAATAAAATCATCACTAAAAAGTAATAATAAATTCATCTGATAATACTTCAGCATCATGCATGATAGACTATTCTCAAGCTTTTATTTTTTTCTTAAGTTTTTTATCCCACTTTTTAAAACGTTGACGGCAATAACCAAGCAACTCATCATAAGTGGTAAAATAAAGCTCAAAACCTTCTTCAGCAGGTGCATCATACTCACAATAATCATTAGCATAATCCCGACAGATATCCGGACGTTGATGATATATGCGACAAGATCCATCTGCTTTTAATTGCTCACAAGGAGTGATAAACATTAAAAACCAGCCGTCTTCATCCTTATAAAATTCCACCTTAGCATGAGCGATCTGCCATAGCATTAATTGAAAATCATCAATATTTTCCGGCTCATCAATTTGCTGTGTAATATACTGACAGCATTTTGTACCATGACAATAACTGCATTTGTTTTCGGCTGTAATGCTAATTTGTTTCATCTTTTTTGTGTTACACTTGTGCATAAGGAAAATTTAATTTTAGACTAATAACTATTGTGGTTACGATTGTACGACCAGGGATGATTGATACAGAAAATATCCTATTAAACTTCCCACGAACTTACAATGATTAACTTCATTATTTGTCATTATTTTAGTCTTGACTATCTGCTAATGTGATAAAAAACAATAAACTTACTGATGAACTCAAATTCACTCACCACCGTGCGGCAATCTAAAGAATTTTATTCTGCTGTAATACGCTTTGTTTTAGGCTTATTTATTGCCCTTTATGTCTGGATTGGTATGTCTAGTGGCGAATTCAGTTTGACTCAAACTCAATACAACCGCTTTGCTATTTTCTTTTTCGTTACCACACTTATTTTCTGGGCTGATATTTTTCGTAACCCCGATTCTCAGATACGTCGCTATTTCACTTTGATTTTTGATTTTTCCTGTACCACCTATACAATTACCCTCACGGGTGTCAGCAATAGTGAATTTATCTTAATTTACATCTGGCTCTATATTGCCTATGGCACACGCTATGGTTCATCCTATTTACTGGCCGCAGTTATGTTGGTGATGGTAGAGTATAATGCCATTTTATTGCTCAATAATGTCTGGAGCTCTAATCCTCTGGGTCCATCGGCGCAACTTTTCGTGCTGATAGCAATGCCTTTGTATTTGCATTCTATGTTAAAGCAGCTGCGTGAGGCCAAACTGGCGGCGGAGCAAGCCACCCGCGCTAAAAGCAATTTTTTGGCCACCATGAGTCATGAAATACGCACACCGATGAGTGGCATTATTGGTACAGCCCATTTATTGCAAACGACTCAACAGGATAAAACCCAGAAAGAATATACTCAGGCACTGCTTGATGCCTCTAAATCTCTGCATGCACTAATTGATGACATTCTTGATTTTTCCAAAATTGAGGCCAACAAATTACATTTACAGCATGTCAGCTTTGACTTACAACACACTATCAATGAAGTGGTGGCAGTGCTATCGCCCAATGCCGAACATCATAGTCTGGAACTGATTGTTTTTATCGACCCTCAGCTACCTCGGTATGTAATAGGTGACAGCCAGCGTATCCGTCAAATTTTATTTAATTTATTAGGCAATGCCATAAAATTCACCGAACAGGGTGAAATCAAACTACGTGTCAGTGCCAACAAAAGAGAACAGCTCAGCGCACAAAAAACGGTCCATTTACGTTTTGATATTATCGATAGCGGCATCGGCATTAGTAAAACTCAACAACAATTAATTTTTAATAGTTTTACTCAGGCAGATAGTTTACAAAATCATAAATTTAGCGGCACCGGTTTGGGTACGACAATAGCCAAGCAATTAGTTGAAGTAATGGGTGGCCATATTGATCTGAGTAGTGAATTAGGCAAAGGAAGCCATTTCTGGTTTAACTTAGAACTACCTATAGACACCCATAAAACGGACACAAATAGTTTTAAAAATATCTTAATAAGCAAAAGAATTGCCCTGTTGGTCGCTAACGACTCGCTTTATGAAGTACTGGAAAATTATTGTCAATATTTAGGCACGACGATAGAACGTTTTTATTCTGAAGGTGAACTATTAAATGGTCTGCAGCAATCAATAAAACATCAACAAACCTTTGACCTGCTTATTCTGTCAACACCGCGAGATAAAAGTATCCCTATTGCCCTGGCAGAAAAAATCAAAGCACTTGATTGCGCATCCTCCCTCCCCCCGAAAAAGATATACCTGAATTATCTGGATAAGCAGGTAAACAGCTTAAAATTAGGTGGCCAGTTATTTGATAGTTATCTCAGCAAGCCGGTCAATTTTACTCACCTGGCAGAAACACTCATTAATTTAACTCAGTCTAAAAGCATTAAAACGTCCCCCGGCGCACGCCCTGCAGAGAAATTTATGTCACTGAATATTTTAATTGCTGAAGATGAAGATATTAATGCCATGGTATTAAGCAGTTTTCTTCAGGATGCCGGTCATAGAACCAAACGGGTATTAAACGGTGCTCAGGCTGTGGATGAACTGTCACAAAATCATTATGACATTGCTTTCATGGATATGAGAATGCCGCAGATGGATGGTATAGAAGCGGCACTTAAATGGCGCTCGCGTGAGTCTGAAGAGAGCCATATCCCCATTATTGCACTCACTGCCAATGCCACTAAAGATGATCGACAGGCTTGTCTGCAAGCTGGAATGGATGATTTTATTACTAAACCGGTTACACCGGAACAATTAGCGGCAGCAATAGCACGGCATTATTCAATAGAAAAAATGTAACTACTCAGCAAATCAGGCCGTATTGATCAACCATCAACATCGCTATTCAGCGCACTCTTTTTATATGTGAAAAACGCGCTTAATGAGTTAAAGCATCCGTTGAGAATTACTATCATCGCCCTCTTCACAACAATCATTCATCCCGGCAATTTGTTGCAGATTAGCTCTGTTTTTGATAATAATGTGTTTACGCTCTGCAGCAATCAGACCATCTTCCTGAAAGCGGGTAAACATGCGACTCACAGTTTCCACCGCCAGCCCCAGATAATTAGCAATATCATTACGAGACATGCTGAGATAGAATTCACTGGATGAAAAGCCGCGTTGTTTAAAGCGCAGGGAGATACTTAATAGAAAAGCGGACAGACGTGCTTCGGCAGTTTTTTTGCCCAATAATAACATCAGTTCCTGATCATCGAAGATTTCTTTACTCATTAAGCGTAATAACTGGTGCTGTAAAGTAGGTAATTCCTGAGTCAAATGTTCCAGATTGCTAAAGGGCACTTCACAGATACTGGTAGTCTCCAGAGCTTTAGCCGCACAGGGATGCTTACCTTTACCAATGGCATCTAGTCCCAACAATTCACCAGGCAAATGAAAACCAGTGACTTGCTCCTGACCATCTACTGTGGGTGAATAGGTTTTTAGTGAACCGGAACGCACAACATAAATTGAATTAAACGAACTTCCTACCTGAAAGAGATGCTCATTACGTTTCAGCGGTTTTTTACGTTCAATGATATCATCGAGTTTTTCTAAATCAGAACCATTGATAGAGCGAGGTAGGCAAAGCTGATGCAGACTACATTCCTTACAAGCTACTTTTGCTGCGTGTAAATCAATCACTTTTTTACTGCGCGTATTACTTGGATATGTCTTTTGTTGCATCAATGTACCTACATCAGCCATAATTGATAAATGTCAATTTTATACTAGATAGCCCTAAAAGAACAACATAATTTTAGATATTGCTAATATTTATCAGACTCTTATAATGAGCAAATTGACTCAACAATAATAGCTTGGTAAAGGCCCTGCTACCTGGTATATGTATCGTTCTATAATGATAAAAAACATCACCAATTTAATTGCACAATAAATGGAGCTTAGTAGCGAATGTCACCCAATAAATCCGAAAGACGAGCCTCTATAAAACGCCATACTAATGAAACACGCATTGAAATAGATATTAACCTTGATGGTTCCGGTCAGGGCAAATTCGCTACCGGTGTACCTTTTTTAGAGCACATGATCGATCAGATTGCCCGCCACGGTATGATTGATATCAGTATTAAGGCCGAAGGTGATATTGCCATTGATGCTCATCATACAGCAGAAGACATTGGCATCACCCTGGGTATGGCAATGAAGCAGGCACTGGGCGATAAAAAAGGCATTAATCGTTATGGTCATGCTTATGTACCTCTTGATGAAGCATTATCACGAGTCGTTATTGATTTTTCCGGTCGCCCTGGAATTGAGCATCATGTTGATTATCAACGTGAAACTGTAGGCAATTTTGATACCGAATTATTCCATGAGTTTTTTCAGGGCTTTGCCAATCATGCCTTAGTCACCTTGCATATCGATAATATACGCGGTCAAAATAGTCACCATATTGCTGAAACAGTTTTTAAGGCCTTTGGCCGGGCAGTACGTATGGCCATTAACGCTGATCCTCGAATGCAGGGTACTATCCCTTCCACCAAGGGTAGTTTATAATAGCGCCTCTGTTTATAATGATATTATCAAAACTATGACTACATCTATTCGCGTTGCGGTTATTGACTACGGCATGGGCAATTTACATTCTGTGGCAAAAGCTCTGGAGCATGCCAACAGCTTTGCCAGAATACAGGTTACGGCTGACAAACAAGTGATTGAAAATGCCGATCGGGTGGTCTTACCCGGGGTCGGTGCCATGCGTGACTGCATGGGTGAAATGCAGCGTCTGGAGTTAATTGACACCATACAGCAGGCGGCACAGAACAAACCTTTTTTAGGCATATGCATTGGTATGCAGGCTTTATTAAGCCACAGCAGTGAAAATAACGGTGTCAATTGCCTGAATATTATTCCCGGTGAAGTTGAACGTTTTGCTGAAGACCTACATGATCCCATTACTCAGAGCAATGCAGATTTAGCCCTGAAGATCCCCCACATGGGTTGGAATCAGGTCAATCAGCAGATTAGTCATCCTTTATGGCAAAATATTCCCCAAAACCAGCGTTTCTATTTTGTCCATAGCTATTTTGCCGTACCCCAGTCAGCAGAAGTGGTCGCCGGATCCACCGTATATGGTCATCCTATTTGTGTCGCTTTGGCTCAGGACAATATCTTTGCCACTCAGTTTCATCCGGAAAAAAGCGCCGATGCCGGCTTGCAGCTGTTTGCTAATTTTATTGCCTGGAATGGCAACTACAATGATTCATCCTGTTGCTCATAAGAAATTTGCTCCAGTATAATCCGTATAAACCGACAGTGAGAAAATAATGATTTTAATCCCAGCAATTGATTTAAAAGATGGCCAATGTGTTCGCCTGCGTCAAGGACGGATGGATGATGACACCGTTTTTTCTGACCATCCAGTCGAAATGGCTGGACGCTGGTATGATGCGGGTGCCCGCAGACTGCATCTGGTGGATTTAAATGGGGCATTCGAAGGGCAGCCTGTCAATGGTGAAATTATTCAGGAAATTACCCGAAGCTATCCCGATCTACCGGTAGAAATTGGTGGTGGTATTCGCACCATTGAAACAGTAGAGGCCTATCTGAATGCCGGAGTTGCTTACGTTATTATTGGCACTAAGGCTGTTGAAAATCCTGAGTTCGTCAGCCAGTTATGTAAGGAATTTCCCGGCAATGTTATTGTTGGCCTGGATGCAGTCGAAGGTAAGGTCGCCATTAAAGGCTGGGCAGAAGTCTCCGATGTGGATTTATTTGACCTGTCCAAACGTTTTGAAAATGACGGTGTCGATGCCATTATTTACACCGATATTAATCGTGATGGTATGATGCAGGGGGCCAATGTTGAACATACAGCAGAACTGGCTCAGGCCATTAGTATTCCAGTAATTGCCTCAGGCGGTATTCATGATTTAAATGATATTGAACAAATTTGCAAAGTAGCTCACCATGGTATTTCCGGTGCCATTACCGGTCGTGCTATCTATGAAGGCACTTTGGATTTTGCTGCCGGTCAGAAACTAGCCGATGATCTACTGCAAACTCAATAAACACAGATATCACCAGGAGTTGAAATGGCACTCGCAAAACGCATAATTCCCTGTCTTGATGTTGATAAAGGCCGTGTGGTTAAAGGTGTACAATTTGTCGATATACGCGATGCCGGCGATCCGGTCGAAGTAGCTCGTCGTTATAACAGTGAAGGCGCCGATGAACTGACTTTTTTAGACATCACGGCCACTCATGAAGGCCGTGATACTATTGTCCATGTGGTCGAACAAGTCGCAGGAGAAATTTTTATACCACTCACTGTCGGTGGTGGCATACGCACAGTGGCCGATGTGCGTATGATGCTCAATGCCGGTGCAGACAAGGTTGCCATTAATTCAGCTGCGGTCGCTAACCCGGACTTCGTCCGAGAAGCTGCTGAAAAATTTGGCAACCAATGTATTGTCGTGGCAATTGATGCCAAGCAGGTAGACACTAATGCTGCCCAGCCGCGCTGGGAAATATTTACTCATGGCGGGCGCAAGGCAACAGGCATCGATGCCATTGAATGGTCAAAAAAAATGGTGGCCTATGGCGCTGGAGAATTATTAGTTACCAGTATGGATAATGATGGTGTTAAAGATGGTTTTGATTTAGCCTTAACCCGAACTATTAGTGATAATGTAGCAGTACCGGTAATTGCCTCAGGCGGTGTCGGCAACCTTGAACATCTTGCCGAGGGTGTATTACAAGGGCATGCAGACGCTGTATTAGCAGCCAGTATCTTTCATTTTGCTGAATACAGTATTGGCGAAGCCAAACGCCATATGGCCAAGCAAGGTATTGAGGTACGTCTGTGAACAATCGTAGTTGGTTAGATGAGTTGAAATGGGATGCCCAGGGCTTAATCCCCGCCATTGCTCAGGATGAAGCCAGTGGTAAAGTTGTTATGTTTGCCTGGATGAATCGTGAAGCACTGGCCATGACCGTTAAGCTTGGACGTGCGGTATACTGGTCACGTTCACGCTCGAAAATTTGGCCCAAGGGTGAAGAATCCGGTCATGTACAAAAACTCAAATCACTCAGAGTAGACTGTGATAAAGATGTGGTGCTAATGAGTATAGAACAGGTCGGTGGTATTGCCTGTCATACGGGTCGTGAAAGTTGCTTTTATTTTGAAATAACCACTTCCGCTGATGGCTGCCATTGCTGGCAGGCAGTTGAGCCGGTATTAAAAGATCCTAAGGAAATTTACCAATAATGGCAGAGACAGGAATGAACGTGTCAACAAATATTTTACAACAACTTGCTCAGACACTTGAAGAACGCAAACAGGCTGATCCTGAATCCTCCTATGTGGCAAAATTACATCACAAAGGTCTGGATACTATACTGAAAAAAATAGGTGAAGAAGCAACTGAAACCGTTATTGCTTCAAAAGGTGGCAATAAGGATGAAATTATTTATGAAACGGCTGACTTGTGGTTTCATAGCATGGTCATGCTGTCTCATCATGGCTTAGGTCCTGATGACATACTCAATGAGTTGTCACGCCGTTTTGGTTTATCCGGTATCGAAGAAAAAGCCCGACGCAAATCATAAACCCAATAACCCAGCAGAGAAATAGTAATATGAGTAACTGTCTTTTTTGTAATATCGTCGCTGGCGACATACCTGCAGATATTGTCTATGAAGATGATAAAATACTGGTGTTTAAGGACATTTATCCTAAGGCTGAGGTGCATTTATTGATAATACCCAAGATTCATGTTGAAAGTTTGACGCAATTAGAGCAATCACACCATGATCTTATAGCCTATATGATGTTAAAATTACCTGAGCTTGCCAATGATCAAGGATTAAGCAAAGGCTTTCGTACTATTATCAACACCGGCAAAGGTGGTGGGCAGGAGGTCTTTCATTTGCATATTCATTTACTGGGAGGCAGCAAGTTGCCCGGTTTTTAACTTTACAACGACTCAATGACAGGAGAATCCAATGGGATTTGGTGTTACAGAATTATTAATTATCCTCGCTATTGTACTGGTACTATTTGGTGCAAAAAAATTGCGTAATATCGGTGGTGACTTAGGTGGCGCAATTAAAAATTTCAAAACAGCAATGAAAGACGAGGAAAATGCCAATGATAGCAGTTCCGACAGTAGCGAAACTAAAGAACAGCTGGATCAGCAACCAGGCGCAACTATCGAAGGTACCGTTGAGCATAAAACCAAAGAACAGGCTTAGTGGTTTAGCTGTTTCTTCAAGTTCTACATAAAAATTACTCTTCTCTCATTATCTAGGCAGCTTTAGTTAATATGTTCGATATAGGCTTTTGGGAACTATCCCTGATTGGAATTGTGGCATTACTGGTTATCGGCCCTGAACGTTTGCCGGCTGTAGCACGCACAGTAGGCAAATACGTTGGCCGGGCCAATCGTTTTGTTGCCAATATTAAAGACGACATCAGCAAAGAACTCAAAGATGAAGACCTCAAGCGTATTCTGGCTGATCAGCAAAAACTGGCCGATGAATACCGCAATGCGGCCAGTGAGATGAATGCCTCAATCAGTTCAGAGACAGAAGCACTGCGAGGCAATGTTTCTATGGATGATATTCTGGATATTGAACAGTCCGATGACACAGACAAAAAAAATTCTCCTGAAGCCGCATCATCGAGTATAGAAAAATCATGAGTGATACATCGGCAGAACAAATGGAAAATGAACAGCCGTTTATGGCTCATTTAATCGAACTTCGTGATCGTGTGTTACGGATTGTCGTGGTAGTCATTGCCATTTTTCTGGTCTTATTCTTTTTTGCCAATGATCTCTATCATCTGGTTTCAGAACCACTTTTATCACAGCTGCCTCAGGGTAGCACTATGATTGCTACCGGTGTTGCCGCACCCTTTTTAACCCCCTTTAAGTTAAGCCTGGTAGCTTCAATATTTATTGCCATACCTTATATTTTTTATCAGTTCTGGTCCTTTGTCGCACCTGGCCTGTACAATCATGAGAAACGTCTGGCTTTACCCTTAATCGCCTCTAGTGTAGTGCTGTTTTATAGCGGCATTCTGTTTTCTTTCTACGTTGTTTTTCCTTTAATGTTTGCCTTTTTTACCGCCACCACACCTGAAGGTGTGGCTATGATGACTGATATCAGTCAATATCTGGATTTTATTCTGAAGATGTTTTTTGCCTTCGGCGTCGCCTTTGAAGTACCCGTATTAACCATTGTATTGACTATCACCGGTGTCACTAATGCACAAAAACTGGCAGAAAAACGCCCTTATGTGATCGTAGGCTCCTTTGTTGTCGGCATGATGCTGACACCACCGGATATTGTTTCGCAAACCCTGTTAGCCATCCCCATCTGGCTTTTATTTGAACTGGGGATTATCTTCTCACGTATTATTGATAAGAAAAAGTCGCTCGAAAAAGAAAAAGCAGAACAGCACAATAACAATACTGAGCAACAACCCAGCAGCAATGTCACAAGCAAGACAGAGCAGCCTGAAGCTAATGAAACAACAGGTGAAGATATAAGTAGCACAGAAACTAACGAGGCCCGCTATCAGCCAATGACTGATGCAGAAATGGAAGCCGAACTGGATGCCATAGAACGCGAAGAAGATAAACGCTAAGACATGTGTTTATCCGGCCTGGATTGTCAGTAATCTTTGAGCAACATCCAGGGGTCTTATTCCTTGAATATTTTATCGGTGTTCAGAAGCAAGAGTTTCAAGTCGGCCGTTTACTGCTATTTTTTTTGCCAATAACCTCAAAGGTCACTCGTTCAAATGAGTCTGTAGCCAACAAAACTTTTATTATTTTTACATAATTAAGCTTTTCATTGTGCCAGACCTTCAACGTACTTCCCTTATCATAAACGCCCGAAGGCACGATCAAATGCAGTTGAGTTTCTGCCTTTTTGCCCACTTTTTTAGAAATAAGAAAAGCCTGCTGAAATTGCCCGCCACCGCCTGCACCAGACTCACCTTTTACAGCAATGGCTCTTGATTCTACGGCAATTAAATGAATGCCAATGGCAATGCCCTTGCGCGGATTTACCCGCAGCCACTTAACAATAGCCAGACAATATACCTTTTCCACACTCAGACGATAAGCAACCAGCATGCCCACAGCAATAGGCATTTCAATATCATTTTTACTCACCAACAGCATACCACTACGGCTTTCATTTCTCTGTTTCCAATTTTCCTCTTTTAAAGAGTGTACAAATTGTTTTTCACTGGCATCAAAATTGGCATTAATCACTGAGTTTGAATAAATATGCTCCCATTCATCTCCCACCAGATCGGTTTCATTAAAAAAAGGATTAACACTTTGCAGTTCACCCATTGGATTTTTCTTATCCATTAATTTTGCTTCTTCAAGCAAGGTGATCAGATTAATATTACCATCAATATTTTCTTCTGCCTGTGTTGCTTCCAGCTTTTTTTCTAATTGAGCATCAATTTCTTCCTGGGGTTTAAATGTTTTTCGATGACTAATAAAATAATGGCAGGCTCTCAGCCCGGAAACCAGCTTTATCTCATTACCAGATAAAATGCGCTCCTCCGAACGTTCTTCATGCAGACTCATTTCATTATCAATGCGTTGCAGCATTTCATTATGAATACGTGCCTGGTAGGAAAAAACGTGATCCTGCTTTTGTCGCTCAATTTCAGCCAGTTCCATGTCCAGGAAAATACGCAGTTTGTTCATGGTCACAATACGCCCTTCAAACACATCTGTGGTACGGGCATCCTTAGCATCAGACTGGCTATCAAAATAATGTGGAGCAGTATCATCCAGTAAGTTAACCACAAAATTATTTTCCGGAAGTTGCTGTGCGTAACTGATAATTTCACAATGCTCTACCCAATCAGCCAACAAATGGTATATTTTTCGTGCTTCCAGACGCATCATACGATAAGGATTGAGTATTTTTAAAATAGAAATTTGCAAATAAGCAAGTTTAATAGATGATTGTCTATGCACCATGTCATCTTCAGCGCCAATTCGCTCCGACAATAAGTAAAGCTGATTTAATTCCTGCCAGACTAATTTTGGCTCTGATAAATAACATTGAAAACGTTCGACTAAAAGCCGGGACAAATAAAACAAAGCCATAAATAAAGCTTCAGGTATTAGATTTCCCAGGTACTGATTAACATACTCCTGCCTGGCAGCAATATTGTGGATGACAATCTGGTAGGCCACCGAACTTTCCAATAAAAGCTGCTGCAGAGTATTTATCAAACTCTGATATTCTTCTGAAATAGGAAAGGCAATCATACTGGTTTGTTTAAACAGTTTATCCAGTTCCTTTTTTATCTCACTATCTAAAATAGCCATAAGAGACATACGCACAGCCGGCTCACACTTAACTCGATTAATACTGATAAGCATATTTAGAAAAGCATCGACATCACCATGATCACGCTGATTCAGCCAGTTTTGAATTGATATTACATCCGGTACAACGCCCCGGTAAGCTTCAGTAATAATTTCCTGCTCAGGTATCGTTAAATTTGGACTGAACATAATCCCTTCCTTAAGTTTTTATTTTATTGTTCTACTAAATTAGTATAGTTGTTATTTATAGATTATTAATACTGTCACAAGTGTTATTAAGACATAAGTTTATTATAGAACACATACTTTATCCGCCTCCGAAAACGTTTTACGGTCAATAAAAAAGCCACCTCAAGGATGGCCTTTTTATTGACAAAAACTCATCATTTCCAATACTGGCAAGATTTCTTATCTGATGATAAACAAGTAAAGCGAACAATCATACATTAAGCAAAAATTAAACCATAAAATATAAAGCATAATTTTTCAATCAGTTAAAGAAATATTAAAACCTAAAACTTTAATTAAATTCTTAATCTGTAAAAATAACTGACAGCAATTACTTTTAATCGATTTAAAAGAAAAGCAGTCAATTTCATCTTGAATACGCTCAGAAAAGTTTTGTTTGTTTCTTTGTGATACCTTATTGCCTATGGGTAAGATAAGACTCATATGTGGTAGAGTATTTCTACTCTTTATTTCAAGTATATAATCATCAACAGAAGGGTTTGCATAAAAACAGCTATCCCGTTCGTTAGCCAAAGTGCCACTCTGCGGAATCTGATGCCATATAGGGTCCAAAACATGAATATACACAGGAATCCAATGGCATAGAACGGCGACATTGTTGATGGGGTGTCAATGGAATACTCAGCAAAAACTTGTGTCCCTATGCTCACCGAAGCAAAAAGGCCAACAATTATACCCATTATCTCATAGTACTTGTCCGGTATTTTTTCAAAAATAATTTTTCTCCTTTTTTGACCTCTAATCGGGATAGGGAGATGCTTCACAGCATCTCTCCTTGCACACCCGCCATTTTTCAGACCCAGTTATCATCATATTGTCACTTCTGGCAAACGCAAAGTCTTAAAAAAGCTGTTTGGCCATGCTCCATATGCCGGACTGTGACTTAAGCACCATGGGCTGAGCTGACCGTATTACAGGCGAATGGTCCTGGTACACCGTTCACCTTAATTGTCAGTAATCACTTTTATCCCATTATTTCCACAGGTAACATCATAATTTTTTCTGCCGCCATTTATCAAGTAATTTAAGAAGACTCTTTACTTCACTTGTTTGAAGTATACTGTGACCACCCGATTCAAAAGATAAAGCCTGAGTTTTGATATCACTTCATTGTAGTAGGCCCGAGTAAGAAAACCAGAAACCGGTTCTTTGAGATTTTTATACACCAGGCACTAACCTTTGTCCCATTGAGGAATTTTGAATACCTGAATATCCATGTTTCTGTTTGGACCCGTCCAGGAAACTCGCTGGATTTTAAGGGTCGATTAAATGCATCAACATTCGTTAGATCCAGTGTACCAGGTATAGGCAAATTCTGGCGGTAACGAATTAATAGAAAGTGGCCATAATTCATCAGGAAATTGAAACTGGGGGGTCTGAAGCTGCACAGAGAAACCCGTTAGCCTCATATCACGGGTAGCGGGTTTCTATTGAGTCATTAAGGTAATAATCGGGTATAACAGGTAATCTCCTGTTTCGTTGTTAAGCAAGCACTCAATTATTTAAGAAATAACATATGTTTTATATTAGCGCTTCCATTTTAGAATGCCATCAGTTTCTTATTTGTCGGCGATTTTTTCAGAAAGAAAACAACATCATCAGCATTGAACCTAATTTCTTATTTTCCACTGCAGTGACTTATTGAGCAGCTATTTAACAACATGAGCTAAATCCAGATTCAACTCCGAATTAACTGAAGCACCTTCCATTAGCAAGCCTTTCGCTAACAAGT
>Ga0256844_10000142_pt1 | contig 29335 bp, 22 predicted proteins | sample MusselsmetaG_FD_189100 | JGI IMG/M metagenome (GOLD analysis project Ga0256844, IMG submission 189100) | Mussel associated microbial communities from hydrothermal vent at the East Pacific Rise, Pacific Ocean - Mussels | ecosystem: Host-associated > Mollusca > Shell > Unclassified ... | reverse complement strand
CAGTGCAGAAGCATTAAAAGCAGAATCAATTGCATTGATTTATGGTCATGGTGGGGAGCAGGTAAAAAAGACATTAAAAAACCGACAACTATCCTGGTATGAGCAAAAAGAGCAATTAGGCACCGGACATGCGGTTAAACAAGCTATAACAATAATAGATGATAAGGCACAGGTGCTTATTCTTTATGGTGATGTTCCCTTATTAGGAGCGGCAACACTGAACAAGCTACTGCTAGAAAAAAAAGACCAGGCAATGGCGATTTTGACAGCAAACCTGGCTGATCCTGAGGGTTATGGACGTATAGTACGAAGTTCAGATAATGTTATTGAAAAAATTGTTGAACAAAAAGATGCCAATAATAAGGAGCAAGAGATAAAAGAGATCAATAGCGGAGTTATGGTGGTTGATGGTAATAAATTGAAATCATGGCTGGATAAAATTGGTAATGACAATGCACAGGGAGAATATTATCTCACTGATCTGATTGAATTAGCAGTAGCTGAGGGTGAGCAGGTCAATAGCTATATAGTTGCTGACAATAAAGAGATAGAAGGCATTAACAATAAGATACAATTAGCAGAATTAGAGCGCGAATATCAGAGACAACAAGCCTATAAACTGATGAGCCAGGGCGTTACACTGAAGGATCCTTCCCGGTTTGATCTGCGCGGACAGATAGAAGTTGGCCAGGATGTGACTATTGATATTAATGTGATAATCGAAGGGCAATGTAAAATTGGTAATAATGTTACTGTTGGTGCCAATAGTGTATTAAAAAATATGCAAATTGGGGATAATGTTGAAATTTTGCAGAACTGCCTGCTGGAAGATTCTGTGGTTAAAGCAGATTGTCATATCGGACCGTTTGCCCGGCTAAGGCCGGAAACTGTTCTAGAAGAAGGGGCTAAAGTAGGCAATTTTGTGGAAATTAAAAAAGCACAAATTGGTCAGGGCTCAAAAGTGAACCACCTCAGTTATATTGGGGATACGCACATGGGTGACAATGTGAATATTGGAGCCGGTACCATAACCTGTAATTATGATGGTGCCTATAAACATCTGACCGAAATTGGTGACAATGCTTTTGTTGGCTCCAATAGCGCATTGGTTGCACCGATTAAAATTGGCGCTGGGGCAACAGTGGGTGCCGGTTCAACTCTCAGCAAAAATGCGCAAGCAGAAAAACTCACCTTTAGCAGGGCAGAGCAACGCACCATAAATGGCTGGCAGAGGCCCAGAAAAAATAAATAATCGGGCATAAAAAACTAACAAAAACAGGACAGTGTATGTGTGGAATAGTGGGTGCTATTGCAGAAAGGAATGTTGAAGCAATACTCATTGAAGGCTTAAAAAGACTGGAATATCGTGGCTATGATTCAGCTGGTCTGGCTATTCAGGGAGAAAATGAAACTATTAACAGGCAAAGAGCCCTGGGTAAGGTTGCCAGGCTGGAAGAAGGTCTGGAAAAGTATCCGATCATAGGCAGTATTGGTGTGGCACATACACGCTGGGCGACACATGGTGAACCCGCAGAGTGTAATGCGCACCCCCATATGAGCAGGGATAATATTGCCCTGGTACACAATGGCATCATTGAAAACTATGAGCAGATTAAAAGTGAGCTGGAAGCTGAGGGTATCTGTTTTAAATCACAAACCGATAGTGAAACGATTGTCCACCTGATAGGCAAGTATAAAAATAAGGGCGATGATCTTCTGCAGTCAGTATTAAAAACACTGGGCCACCTTGAAGGCGCATATGCGTTGGGAGTGATAGATAATAAGGAACAAAGGCTGATAGCAGCCAGAAGCGGCAGTCCATTAGTCATAGGACTGGGTATCGGGGAAAATTTTATTGCCTCCGATGTATCAGCCTTGCTGCCAGTGACACAACAGTTTATTTTTCTCGAAGAAGGCGATGTGGCTGACATTGGTCGTAAAAAAATTACCATTTATGATAAAAATGGTAAGCAGGTAGAACGTCCGGTTAAAAAAAGTGAAATAAGTGCAGATGCCGTAGAACGTGGTGAGTATCGTCACTATATGCTCAAAGAAATATATGAACAACCCAGAGCAGTTGCCGATACGCTGCAGGGACGTATAGATGATGACCATGTTTTCACCAATGCTTTTGGTTATGGTGCAGAGGCTATTTTTAAGGAAATTGAATCCGTATATATTATTGCCTGTGGTACCAGTTATCATTCAGGTATGGTCGCAAAATACTGGTTTGAAGGCATTGTTGGCATTCCCTGTATGATAGAAGTGGCCAGTGAGTTTCGCTATCGAAAAGCTGTTTATAATAACAAAACACTGATTGTGACTATTTCGCAATCCGGAGAAACCGCAGATACTCTGGCGGCATTGCGTGAAGCAAAAAAACAGGGCGCGCAGCACTCATTAGTGATCTGTAATGTACCGGAGAGTTCACTGGTAAGAGAATCCAGCCTGGCATTTATGACCCATGCAGGGCCGGAAATTGGTGTTGCTTCCACCAAGGCATTTACCACACAATTAACCGCATTATTAATGCTGGTGGTCAGTGTGGCAAAAGAAAAAGGTAATACCAAGTTAGAAAAAGAAGCCGTGCATGCCCTGAGGCGCTTACCCGGTCAGATAGAAAAAGCACTATTATTAGATAAAGAAATTGCTGAATTATCCAAGGACTTTTCAGATAAAAACCATACTCTGTTTCTTGGCAGAGCCACACAATACCCTATTGCCATGGAAGGAGCATTAAAATTAAAAGAAATATCCTATATTCATGCAGAAGCTTATCCCGCAGGTGAACTCAAACATGGCCCGTTAGCATTAGTTGATGCCGATATGCCGGTTGTCGCTGTTGCTCCGAACAATGACCTGATTGGTAAACTGAAATCAAATCTGCAGGAAGTAAAAACCCGTGGCGGTAAACTCTATGTGTTTGCTGATACGCATGCCAATCTGGAACAGGAAGAGGCCATTAAAGTAATAAAAGTCGGTGAAATTGACTCATTGATTGCACCAATGGTATTTACTATTCCCTTACAATTGCTGTCCTATCATGTGGCTATTATAAAAGGGACAGATGTTGACCAGCCTAGAAATCTGGCCAAAAGTGTTACGGTGGAATAGCTTTTTTATATAGAAAATGTGAAATTTGGGATCAATAATAAAGAATCATCCATAAGAGTATTTAGGTTGTGGTGAGTAAGTGAATTATAATTAATCTTTGAATGGTATAGGATGTGATTTTTTCCCGCATTGCTTGGTAGTGAATACTTTATAGAATCTGTGCGATCCACAACCTGTTCAGAAATATTTATGAATATTTTTGAGAAGTATCCTGGTCAAGGTAAAAATATTTATAACCAATAAATTTGACTATACGCTTTTTTGAAACCACTGGGTTATTATCTTTTCTGCATATTTTGAATCTATAAATTCTTGCTCTAATCGTCCTTTTTCAATCGAGATTAAGTAATTGTATAAAATAAATTCTTTTTCTGTGAGATCTGCATTCTGCTTGATACGGGCAACTTGTGGTTCTTTAACCGAACTTTGTTGATTCTCTTTAAATGATTTCATATCCATCATCAATGGTTCCAGATGAGATTGAGCTTTTCTGGCCATAGCGAGCATTTTAAATCCCCAGGTATCAATATCTCCCCAATAGGCTATATGTTTCTTTTTAAAGAGTATATTTCTCATCCAACTTAAATTGAGACCAGCACCTAAAATAGCAATGGTGTTGCTAAGCTTGGGCAATTGAAAACGACATTGTTCATTTTCAATGATTAATAAATGACTACCAGGCAAGTCTAATTCAGCAATGTCAGATGTTCTTAAACGTAATTGTTTAAATGGGAGGAGTTCATCTGCCAATGGAATGACTAATAACCATTGATCACTGTCTTCGGCTGCACCTAAAAATTGCTCAAGATGATCTTCTTTAATGGCATCGGGATAAATGGTGTTGAGGAACTTAATTAGAAGTGGTCTATTTTTTTCAATAAATTTACTATCAATATTTGCAAGACTGATTGCTCGTATGGGCTTGCCATCTGCTATTCCAGGTGTAAGTTTTAAGGCTAATTCAGAGCATTTTTTGATTGTCTCAGGTTGATTTTTCCAAATGCGCTGTTGTCGAATAATGATTGAATGAAAGCGTTTGTCAGTCAGGTGAATGAGTTGAGCTAAGTGTTCAAATTCATGACTGACCTGATTTTTCCGACAGGCTTGTATCCATTCACTGGGTGTTTTTAATAACCAGTAAACGGGTAAGTTGATTGCTGAGCTGGCTGATTGATATTTAATGTTTTTCCACTCAACGTGACCGATACTTTCAGTTCTCCAGGAGTTTAAATGTTGACGAATAGTATTTTGCTGGTGTTTTATTTCATGAGAAGTGGGTTGACCGATGCTTAACTTAATGGGCCAATCATATTGACCCATTAATTTTTTCTCTCTTTGATCTGCTGAAAGCCATTGTTTGGCTAATTTGATACTGAGTTGTTCTGGGCTTTTCATACTGATTTTCTTTGTGCATTATGTTGGTCAATTTCTTCCCAGGTCATACTGATTGCATGAGATTGCCTATCCCTTTGATGAACTAATATGGCTGAAGAGGTATGAGAGCGTAATAATCGCATCTCTTTGTTGGGTGTGACAAATAAGGGGCGCAGACCAAATTCAGTCAATGCGGCAATAATGCGTGCTGCAACTGCTTGAGAACTTTTTGAAAAAGCTTCATCCAGAATGACAGTGGCAAAAAGTGGTTTATTTCGATTACTGGGACGTAATGCGTATGATAATGAAGCAGTTAAAATATAGGATGATATAATTTCTTTTTCACCACCAGAACCTCCCTGTGATCCTTTCAAGGTTTCAATACTAACGCCAGTGTCTCTCTCAATGATATCAGCAAAAAAAGATAAACGGTAACGTGGATCTAATAAAGCCAATGCAGGACGTGTTGTCTTTCGAGCCACTGCATCTTTGAGTTGATTGATTAAGATGATTAATGATTTATAATGTGATTCACCTTGATCATCAAGCAATTCTGCACTGCGTAAATTACGTTGGGCTTTTTGTAGTTTTTGTAGTGACTCATGAATAATTTTCTTTGGACTTAATTGCAGGTATCGACCTGCCTGAAAATCGACTAATTTCATTGTCTGATTCAAGTCTTCAATTCGTTCTTCGATACGAGCAACCTCATAATCCATTCTACTTAGCAATTGTGTCACCCCTTGATCGGATGAATGGTTAAGATATTTAAGAAAGCGTTCTAATTTACTGGGCAGATCTTCTTTGATTAAAACATGTAATCGTTCCAGATACGCAGGGATATCTTCTAATTCATTACCAACTTCACTAAGAGCACCAGTATCTTCCTTTTGTGCTGTGACCATTAGCTTACCAAGCCTTGTCTGACGCTCAGATAGTTGCTTTTGTGTTGAATTAATTTTTGTTTGTAATAGTGAAATGGCATCTCTTTCTATGGCTGCGAAGTCTTCTATTCTTTCTTTGTCAGGGACTTGATAGTGGTGAGAGATTAATTCCAATTTTTCGGCTGTTAATGGCTCATCAATACGTTTTCCAGCATTATTGGCATTGTTTTGTGAGCGTTTTATTTTTTCTTCAGACAGACTAATTTGTACTTTAAATTGATTGATTTGTTCCTGTAATCGTTCATCTTCTTTTTTTGCTTGTAACCAATATTTTTCTGCTTTTGCCGTATCAGATTCTGGATTGGTTAAATCTTTTAGGCGACTATTTAACTGTTCTTGTATTTTTTGAGCACCTTCAAGATCCAAATCTGAAAATTCCAAGTGAGAGATATGTTCAAGTAATTTTTTTTGATGGCCCAGTTCTGTTCTTGTTTTTTTGAGAAGTTCCAGTTCATTTCGTAATTGTTGAGATTTTTCTTTGGCTTGTGAATACTGTTCTTTAAGCTCAGTTAAGCGAGCTTTATTGTCAAACCCCGTTAGCCATCCCTGGTTGAGAGAACGTTGATCTTGTTTATCAAAAATGCCACGATTGCCTGACATCAGGCCTTCACAGGTCATACCATAAGTAATTTTTTTTAGCTCGGCAGATGTATTAACGCAATGTCTGTCAATCCCAGACAAAAAATTCTTAACGGCATTCTGATGCACTCCTTTTTTGAATTTGAGTTTATGACAAAAGCCATCATCATAGGATGTTGATTCATTTTGATAATCAGAGCTATTGAGTAATCGAATGTGCAGATGGTTGTCCCGATGATTGACCCAATGTAATGCATCTGACATGTCTTTGTTTGAAATGATCAGACGGAGTCGATGGCTACCAATTGCACGTTCAATAGCCCCATGCCATAAAGACTCCTGAATCTCAACTGTTTGAGCAATAAATGGAATTTCATCAATTTTAATATTGAGTTCCTGCGCTAACAGTTGTTGGAATTCACGAAATTTTCTGGGAATATTACTATCGGGTGCTGAGAGTACATCATTAATTTCTTTTTCCAGATCATTTGTAATTTCTTCACTACTGAGTGTTTTGTGAATTTTGCTTTCGTAGGAAAGTTCAAGCTCTTTTGATTGAGTTGAAATTTCGCTTAATTTTTCCTGGGAGAGTTGTTGATTTTGGCTGAGCTGTTGGCTACTGAGTTCCGGATTAAACTTAACTAAATGACAAAAATCCTGGTATTGGCTGGCATTGTCTTTTAATGTGCTTATTTGTCGATCTTGATCGACTATTTGACGTTTTAAATCCTCAATGTTGGTGCCACCCAGTTTTTGATAGGTTTGATAGAGTTCATCAACCTTAGCTTTTTGCTGCAATTTGAGCTTAATGCTATGGTCTCTATCCCCTGAAAACTGTTTTATATCAGCGCTATGATTTTCAGCGTATTGTTTCCATATGAGCTGTCCATGATGGGCAAACCAAAGGGGTAGTATCTCATGCTGGGATAATAAATGAGATAATTGCTGATTTATTTTTTGATGTTCAGTGAATGTTTTATCTATGGGTAATAATGATTTATGTTGTGCTTTAGCTATCTCTAACTCATTATGAATACCCTGGAGTTCGGCAAATTCACTGACCACTTCAGATGCTCTGGAAAAAGCAGATTGATCATCCAGGACAAAGTCTCTGAATAAATTATCGATACTGTTTAATTGTTTTAATCCTGCTGCTCTATTAAGCAGTGTAAAGGCATTATCACTGACTTCAAAAAATCGTCGGCACTGAGCCAGATAGGTTTTCTTGCTATCTGAAAACACGAGACCTGACTTTTCTTTTAATTGCACTTTAAGTCCGCGTATCCCTAGTTCTTTGAGCTGCATCAGGTAATCGGCTAATCCCTGGTGATTACTTTCATCAAAAATAAACAGACGCTTCATATCTTTCTGACTGGAACTCACACTATCAAGCCAGAGAAGAGCTGTCAGGCGAACCTTGGATTTTCCCTGTGAATAAGTTGTGCTGATGCCAGTGATTGTTTTACCAGGGCGGGCAGTGTGGATTGATTCGTCATCGCCCCCTTCACCTGTCACACCTCGTACATAAGACATAAGGTCTCGATCTGATTCATGGCCACCAGTTGACGCGAGGTTGTATTTAGGTTGTGCTGCAATTAATGTCATAATCGCATCGACCAGTGTTGTTTTTCCACTGGCCGTTTTTCCGATTAGAGCACTGCCTGATGGATCAAAATAAACTCGATGGAATTCTTTAAATGGCCCCCAGTTATAAACCTCCAATTCGCTCAGACTATAGGGAATTGAATTATCATCTAAGGACTCGGAAACAAAAAGTGATTCCTGTGTGGTCATTTTATTTTCTCATCGGTAGATTGTTGTTGCAGAACGGTCATTAGATTTTGAAGGTGTTCAGGATTTAATAAATGTACGATAAGTGGGCGTATTGTGATCTTATCATTGGCATCAATTTCTGAAACCAGAGCATAATTTCTGAGTTGCTCAAGTAAATTCCTCAATCGCTTTTCATCATGACTTTCAGAACCTGAAGCACCGAGGTACTGGTTAAGCTGTGACAATAAATCATCCAGGTGGACAATGGCCTTAATCTCACCGACTCCAGACTCTTGTTCATGTGCCAGAAAAAACTGTCTTAAAATAGCAGTCATCAAACTTTGTTCAAGGTTCATTCTTTGACGCCGGACCAAAGGGTGTTGCCAGGCATCATTATGTTCCAGATCATCCTGTCGAATAACCACCAGAAAGGCGAGTCCTCTGATATCATCAATGGTCAGTTCGAGATCAAGGGGAAAAAGTATCTTGTTTATTGTCGCTTTATTTTGAGAACAAATGACAAAACTTGTATTTTTTCTAACCGCCTCGATAGCTCCGAATTTTATTAATTCCTGAGTCACTAGTTTAATCTCTAAAGGAAAAGCTTCATGTGGGTTATTAATTTGTGGCGCTTCATTGGATGCTTGCTTTATAGGTTTAACTTCATTAATGGACTTGGAAGGTAATGCATTAGCCATCTCATCAAATATATTTGCCATCAAATTTCAAACTCCATTTTATTAACCGCATCATTATTTAACTCAACTTTTGGTATTGTAAAACGTGTTATTGAGCCATCTTTTTTTATATCAACGAGTTCAGTATCTTGTTTAACTGTATCACTGGCCATTGCCATGCTGAGCCATAAACTGATGGCTTCCAGATCATGGCTGGGAGGGAGTTTTTCGGCAATTTGGGCAATGGTCATATTACCTTTATTTTTTGCTAATAATTCGGTTGTATCCAAAAGTAAAGCTTCTTGATCCATACCATCAAAGTTATCCCAGAAGTCATCATCCAATTCATTTAGTGCGCCGTCTTTAGGTAAAAGATCCAGTACCTTTTCATCCTCAATTTGTATTTCTTTAAAACGGATCCTCTCTACTAATGGCAAGTTGTTATTATTGACAGCAATGGGTGGCAATAAAGCGGGCGTACGTCTCAGTGCTTGTTTTGACCAATCCATAGTCATTGCATGAGCAAAAAATTCATTAAGCATTTGACCCATGCGGTGATGTTCAGATGCTAATCCAGTTTGTAAAAATCCACGGACATCTTTTTCACTGCGGGCTCTGGCTTTTACGACACGTTCTGACTCTATAAGCAGACGCATAATCATCCAGCGTAAATCCGACTGTTGTTTATTGCTGAGTGCTTTTTGAGTGCTTGGATGAGCTGCTATTGTTCTGAGTTGCTGTTTGGTTTTTTCTAATTCGAGTGTACGGATCAATTGTTGATGAAAACCATTAAAGACCTTGCCTTCGGGTGTTTCTAGTAAGGCTTCATGACTGTCTAACATTTTGTCAACAATATTGCCTCGGTGATGTTGTTCGCTGATGATGGACTTTCTTAAGCGTTGATCTGCTTCACGATAGGAATCCTCTACCCGACGAAAATCATGAGACAGACTGGCTGATAAAGAATAGATTTCTCGAATGGACTCAATGGCATCATCTTCAGAAATAACTTCAACATGGCCTTCTTCAGTGGTTTTTAGTTCATCCTGTAAATCTTTAATTTTACTTTTTAAAAAATTGGCACGTTGCTCTGGATCACTATTAAGACTGGCTTCCAAATGTTCAATTTCGCGTTGAACAATGGCTAGACGGGAAGCTGAACTTGACATGATACGTTGATCCAGTGATTGTACAAATCGAAAAGTGGACTCTAATGCATCTGTTGCTAATATTTTGCCCTGACGCTCCAGAAGAAGCCCCCGCTTTATCCATTGCCGTATTTCTCTTCGACCATCAAGTACAAAGTCAGCACTGTATTCCAACTCTCCATTTTGATAGAGATCCTGTAACTGCTGAGCAAGATTTAACACTGCATCGTCAAACTCTACTCCATCTGGTGCATGTTTAAAGAGTTCTTGCAAAACTGAGATTACCTGAGGTCCTTTGGTGGCTGCAAGTAATTGCCAGGCAGGGTGGTGTTTGCGTAACTGATGAGTATTTGTATTATTCACTATCAATACCATATTTAGTGCGTCTAGTTTCTAGATTACATCATATCTATATTGTAATTGCAAAAAAAGTGGTTAATAATAGAATGATGAAACTAAAATGGGAAGTAAAAAGGCGACTTGAAGAAATTGAACGATGCTTGTTTTGGGCGGGACGTCTTCGTCGCTCTGACTTGACTGATAAGTTTGGTATCTCTGTCCAACAGGCTTCTGCAGACATTAAACATTACCAGTCTATTGTCCCTGAAAGCATTATATTTAACCGTTCATTAAGACAGTATGAGCCTATAGGTGAATTTATACCTAGTTTCATAGCACCGTCAATAAAAGATTATGTTGACTGGCAAAGTCACACAGATAGGCAGATTCAACATGTTCCAGTGCCACTTCGAGAGGTAGAAATTCCATCGCTTCGAATAATTGTTAATACACTTCATAAAGAAAAATCTGTTGAAATTGATTATCAATCACTGACAAGTTCCAAAATTTCAACACGACGAATTACTCCACATTCAGTTGTTTTTGATGGTTATCGCTATCATGTAAGAGCATTTTGTCATTTTCGAGATGATTTTAGGGATTTTGTGCTGGGTAGGATTTGTCGTGCAGAGAATGTTGGTAAACCAGGTAAAAGTAAAGATGAAGATATGGCCTGGAATATGTATCTCCCTTTGAGATTAGGGCCTCATCCAAAATTAACACCCAATCAAAGAAAGATTATTGAAAAAGATTTTGGAATGAAAGATGGTGAATTACTATTAAAAGTACGTCAGGCAATGCTCATTTATACACTGACACAGTTACGGATTGATCAGTTTGTAGATAAAAGAGAGCCGAAGGATCAACAAATAATTTTACTAAATCCAGATATTTTAAATTTTTCATAAAAATAAAACTCTATTGATGAGTTTGAGTTATAGGATGTTGAATTGCATCTAAAAGTGATCTATCCAACTATTCGGAAATTCCGAATAGTTGCTCTGAAAGATAAGCAATAACAAAAGTTAGAGAAAATAATGACATTGGAACGAAGTCTTGAATACCTGCATTCACTACTAAAAGAATTGGCTAGTATGCCCAATGAAGCTGAATGGGTGGAATTTAAGCATAATAATGATGAGCCTTATTTGATGGGCGAATATATTTCAGCGTTAGCCAACTCTGCCGCTTTATTGGGTAAACAGTCTGCTTATGTGGTGTGGGGTATTGATAATGATAGTCATGAAATTGTCGGCACAAACTTTAAACCCTCTTCGGCTCGTTATAAACAGCAAGAGCTGGAAAGCTGGTTATTACAAAAGGCTAAACCAAAAATTCATTTTCATTTTTTTGAGTTTAATGCACCCAATAATTTACCCGTTGTTATTTTAGAAATACAAGCAGCTACCCATACTCCAGTACAATTTGATGGTATTGAGTATGTCAGAATAGGTTCTTACAAGAAAAAGCTACGAGAATTTGCTGAGAAAGAACGGGAATTGTGGCGAGTATTTGATCGAAAACCTTTTGAGCTGCAAATGGCCGCTGAAAATATCAGTGTTGAACAAGTGCTTAAGCTACTGGATTATCCTGCTTATTTTGACTTACTTGATTTACCGCTACCAGAAGGGAGAGAGGGGATTTTACAGGCACTGGAAGCGGACTGTCTGATTGAAAAAAATGATGGCGGGCAATGGAGTATTTCCAATCTGGGTGCAATCCTCTTTGCTAAACGACTAAAAGATTTTCGTCATTTGGCTCGTAAAGCGGTGCGCTTGATCCTTTATAAAGGAAATAATCGTATGGAAACCGTTCGTGAACTGGAGGGTAGTAAAGGTTATGCGGTAGGCTATGAGGGTTTGATTGATTATCTGAAAACATTATTACCATCCAATGAAGAAATTGGTAAAGTTTTTCGCCGTGAAGTAACCATGTATCCTGAAGTTGCCATTCGTGAATTGGTTGCCAATGCTATTATTCATCAGGATTTTAATATTAGTGGTACAGGGCCCATGATTGAAGTCTTTTCAGAGCGTATTGAAATAACCAATCCGGGTATACCATTAGTTGCAACGGACAGATTTCTTGACTCTCCGCCACGGAGTCGAAATGAGGCAATGGCATCATTGATGCGGCGAATGAATATTTGTGAAGAACGTGGTAGTGGTATCGATAAAGTGGTCGTGCAAACAGAAATTTACCAATTACCAGCACCTCTATTTGAACAGTTTAGTGAACATACTCGAAGTGTACTTTTTGCATACAGAGAGTTTAAAAAAATGGATAAGGAAGAGCGAATTCGTGCCTGTTATTTACATTGTGTTTTGAAATATTTAAATCGAGAGCCAATGAACAATAGTAGCCTGCGTGAGCGTTTTGGTATTGAAGAACATAACAAAGCACAGGTATCGGGTATTATTCGTGATGCTGTTAAAGCAGGCTGTATTCACCTTTATGATCCAGACGCAGGCCCAAGAAGTCGCCGATATATTCCCTTTTGGGTGTAATTATTGTTGATGATTTGTTGATTTGACCTGTTTTTTTATTATAATATTTATATAACTTATTGTTTGTTAAAGGTTTAGTTTTGTTGATGGTTTGTTGATTATGATAAGAATAGTACCTATATGACATATACAGAAGATGGATTGGTTGAACAACCCGCCATTAACCTGTTCAGCCAATTGGACTGGGGCACAGCAGTTTGCTGGGATGAGTCTTTTGGTGAAGTTCAAGAAACTGATCCCCTCGCCTTTGGTCGTGAAACACGTAATGATGTCGTGTTGTTTAAGCGATTGACTGCAGCTCTGAATAAGCTAAATCCAACTATCCCACAAAGAATTTTGCAAGAAGCGATTGATGAAATGGCTCGTGATCGCAGTGCCATGAGTATGATTGCTGCTAATGAAGTTATCTATCAATTGCTTAAAGAGGATTATACTTATACCACTGATGTAGAAGGTGAAGAAGACTGTACTGTTCGTTATATTGATTGGGAAAAGCCTATAGAGAATGATTTTTTGCTTTGTAGTCAGATGTCGATTAGTGGTGAGATCGAGACTCGCCGACCAGACTTGCTCGGCTTTATCAATGGTTTACCTCTGGTGTTTATTGAGTTAAAGGCTAGCCATAAGAATCTGATTAATGCCTATAAAGATAATCTGAGTGATTATCGTAATACTATTCCACAGCTCTTTCATTATAATCAATTAATCGGTTCATCGCAGAAATGCGTACTTAGCTCTGGACAAACTATGAGATAGACATACATACTCCCCCTGAATTTTAACGCCAATCAAAAATCAGCGAGCAATGTATGTCTACGTCACTACTGTATCATGGATTCGGAATAAGAGGATATTTTCATGTCCATTCAACGTTTCAAAATGGTCAAATATTATTCCAGATAAAGCATGATTTTTGGAAACTAAGGTGCGCCTACAGCCCCAAAGTAATTGATATTATCTTCATAGAGTTAACGACTTTATTATTCTATGACGCCTTTTGAAAGCTTTGTCTGTAGTCTTTAAATGGTATTTATTATCGGTATAAAATCAGCACAAAGTCATATTTTGTGTATTCAGAAATTATTTGTGAACTAACTATTATTCCAGGCTATCGAGTTGTTGTTGCCTGATATTATTATCCACCGAGTAAAACCCAGCTCGATGAATTAAAGTTTGTGTGCCTCTGGCCATTAGAAACTGTAAAAACTGTTTGTTCTTTAATGAAATTTTAGTGCCTGGTTTTTTATTAATATACAGATAAAGGTAACGGCTCAGAGGATATTGAAAAGAGCTGATAAAGGGTTGTTCAGGCCGATAAAAATGCCCATTTTTTCCCTCTAATGCAACAAAATGAGTTCGCTTAGTTCTAAAAAAACTACTGGCAAATGTGATTGCACCTGGAACCACACCGACTGCTTGTACTACTGAACTGGATGTTGGCTGACTAATTGAGCTGATTTTATAGCCTGATTTATTTAATATTTTTTTGTTAAATAATGAATAAGCACCTGAAAATTTGGGCAATGTATAAATTTGTATCACCTGATTATGCCAATAATCCGTATCTAATAAAGATAGGTTTAAATCACCCCAGGTAATAAAATGCTGATTTTTTTTTGAGAAAATATCAGCTAATTGAACAGATGTTAGTTGTTCAACTGGATTATTTTTATTGACGTAAATAGCCAAAGCATCCACGGCAACTTTAAATTCAGTTGGTTCATAGCCATAGTGGGCAACAAATGCTTTACGCTCTTTGGGTTTCATAGCTCTGGACATTTGACCAATTGTCTGTGGATGAGCAAGCATAGCGGTAACTGCACTGGATGATCCGCCGCCAGAAATATTAATTTTTATTTTTTTATGGTTCTGTTCAAAATGATCTGCTAGAAGATTCAAAACATTAGATACAGTTGTCGAGCCTGTGACATTAACACTTTGCTTAATTGTATTAGGTGATAGATTGGTTTTTACGTGAGCAATGCTGTTTTGCTCCTCATTCCAAAAGCCATTTTCAGCAAATACAAATGTCGCAAATATTAAATTTGAGACAATCAAAAAGCTTATTATCAGTAGCCAGAAAGACAGAGCCTGGCGCATTAATATCATCATACCTTGCCTGGTAAATTAAGTTTACGATAGCCAATGAGTAGTATAAAAATAAAAACAATGGTTAATGAAATATATAAAAAAAGTATGTTCATTAATTTTTCACTTTGCGCTGTAGCATGTTCGACTCTTTCTTTCGCTGCATTATTAAGCTGCTCAATACGATGCATCAAGCGCTCAGAACCGACCATCTTCCCAGAAGCGCCCACAAGTTGGGTTAATCCAACTGCGGCATTATCTACTTCCATTAAAGCCTTGGTATACTCATTAATATCAAATGGCTTGGACTCGTCTTGTTTTTCTTCTTTGGGTGAGGCTGGAAAATGTTTGGTCATCATAGTATCAAAAGAGCCCAGTGTCGTGTTTAATGAATCAGACGTCACTCGAAGCTCCTGTAATAAAAGATTTCCAGAGCCTGACAACTTATCAACAGTCAAAACAAGGTGTTCGGTATCTTTAACCGTTAACCTGACTTCTGCTAGCAGTTGACTCAAAGCGCTTTCTCTTTTGTCTAGTTCAGAGGAAATAAATTGACGCTCTTCACGTATAAACTGTGGCAGACTTTCCATGACCTTACTGACTCTTTCTATGGCTAAAGTAGAGCGGTTAATACCCGTAAGTAGTTGGGCAATTTCAGGTTTTGCCAACATATTATCGGTTAAACTTTCTGTCTGCCAGGCATAAAGTTGTGGTGCACGTTTAGCGTAAAAAAAAGAACGCTCTGCTAATAAGCGTGTTTCATTAATGGCTTTTTTTGCTTCATTCACAGGTGCTAAAAATCCTGATCCTGTTTGCACATCAGTGACTTGGGATTTCCCTCTGGAAGCCGACACATCTGAAAATCGAGTAAAAACAACAAAATTAATATCAGGGTTCTGTTTTCGCCAATCGATAATTAACCAGTCAAGGATATACAGTTGTTCAGGTTTCATCACTTTTGCAGCCAGCTTCCAAATATCCTGTCGATTCTGATGCATCGCATGGATTAATACAGAAACATTTTTTCCGAACAAAGTTTCAGCTCGGTCCTCATCAATCCAAACATAACTTTGTAAAGTAACAACTAATAGCAAATCCAGCAATTTGGTGTAGGGATCTGAGCTACTGGCAATATCATATATGGAATTCACTGAACCAACTCTTAGCAACATCGCATCACTGCGTTGTTGAGAGTTACTGGTTTTAGAAATAATATCCCGGGTGGCAGAAACAATCTGAGTCATATAACTATCCGCATAGGCATATATCATGCCGTCAAGTTCTTCAGCAGTGAGCTTATATTGCTTTACAGAGCCTCTATTATCAACAGTACCCAACCAGCTGCTGGCAGAGTTTACATAGATAGGCAATAGAAGTAATGTAATAAAAATACTTCCAGAAAAAAAAGATTGATAACTTTTATTTTTAGTATCAAAAAGGTTCATAAGTTACTTTGCTTCAACTTTGACAAGCACAAGTTTAACAAATTCTGTCAATTCCATCTGATTTTTCTTGATTTTCATTTTTTAGAGTGTGCAAATGTAACTACGGGCTAAATATAATATGCAAATTGACCGCAGAGTGAATATATCATCCGAAAAAGTGCTGATATTACATGGAAATATCAGCCTGGCCCTTCATATAGTAAAGACGTTTTTGTTTTTCTTCAGTTTTAACCCTGAGTTCTAGTAATTCATGTTCATAGCGTTCGATTTTATTGGCGCTGAGTTTTTCTTTGTTTTTATCACTGTCTAAGGTATTTCGAAGGCTGGTAATGCGTCGTTGGTGTTGATCGACTTCTTTTTGCAACTCATAGATGGCCATACCTTTACGATGCTCTTTGATAAAGCGGTGTTCTATCTCATTCGGGCAGACACCCCGGTAACGTTTTCCGGATAGACCCTCCTGCAAGGCATTGTCCAGTGTACAGTATTTTTTTAAACCCTGTTCCCGACCTTGCGCATAGCGTTGTCCATTGGCCTTAATATGATACTCCGCACAGGCTTCATTATGGTTACTGAGGCGTGTTAAACGATAACCTGACTGGCCATCATTAAAACCAATATCAAACCAGTCTGCATTAAGGCATTCATCCTTAGATAAGGATGCACATGAAGATAGTAAAAGAACAACAAAAAACAGGCCAATTAATTTAATGGAGATCATCATATACAACTCGGTAATATTTATCTGAGCTAATTATTAGATTTACTCAGATAGTACGTTAAAAAATAATAGTCATCAGAAAAGAAGGACCCAGATATTTATATTGTGCATCACTTTCTCCATTGCTGCTATTTTGTATATGCAGAAGCATGGGCAGGCAAAAGCCAGAAAAAATCCTGGGGTTCATGGTATAGCTCTCGTTAGATATCAGACTATTATAAGAGCTATCATTTTAGCATAAATTTAATTATCATTTGCAGTCAAAAAAGCAATAGTCAATTAAGGAAACTATGCCATGATAAATCTTCTGGTTAAACAACTGTTTTTTGTGTTAGTTATTTATCTGCTGAGCCTGACTGCAGAGCGTCATGTGGCTATAGCGATGGAGCATGAACAAAGCGTTGCGACAGTAAGCTCAACTTTTAAAATAGTGGTCAGTATTGAACCGCTGTATGAAATTGTTTCCAGCTTGTCTCATGGTATTAATAAACCTCAGGTTGTCTATTTAAATTTTAATGCGCTTGCTCAACCACTTGATCAGCAGCAACAGGAAATGATTACTTATGCTGATATAATTATCCGGGTCGGTAAGGGGTTTGAACCCGTATTAGATGAATATATTGAACAAAAAGGCACTGAGTTGAGTAATAAAACCATTACTCTGGCCAATTTTATTCCTTTATTGGGAAAGTTTCCGGATAAAGATAGTGGCCATGATATTCTTTTCACTGATAGGCAGGCCAATAGTGATCTGCGCTTCTGGATGGATCCTCGCTTACTCAAGATGCTGGTGGCTTATCTTGGCCCGCAATTAGCTCGTCTGGATCCGGATTATCTGGAAGGATATCTGGAGAATGAAATTGCATTGAAAGCGCAATTAAAAAAAGTAGAAAGTAAAATTGTTGCTTTTTTCAGGCAGTTGTCTTATGAGCAAAAGCAGATGCTGGCGCAGTTTAATCCGTATTTAAAAAACCGCTATTTGTCTTTTGCCAATATGCAGCAAATGAGTCGCAATAGCAGTCATCAGTCAGCAGCTGTTAGCTTATGCCTTCAGCAGAGTTCTTTTTCAGCCATACCTCTGAATCTGGAATACACAGAACATGCTTTAATGTCATTAGTACATATCATGGAAAGTTGCTCCAAGTCAGAGCTGGGCATACATTAAAGTGTTTTTTCCATAAGGTAATCATCCATCACAAAATGATTCCCAATGTCTTTAACTTGTGTGCCGCAGTGAGTAAAACCAAGCTTTTTATAGATTTGTATGGCGCTGTTGTTGTCTTTATTCACCGTGAGACTGATTTTATTCAGAGCAGATTGTTTGGCTAATTGCTCAATAAATAATAAGGCCTTTTTGCCATAACCCTGATTGCGTTGTGTAGAGCAGATGTAAAATTTACTTAAAAATAATTGTTTATTATCAACCTGTGTGGCCATATAGCCGAAGGCTGTTTTATTGTTCATCATTAAGAAGTAGGAGTAGCCCTGTTGTAATTGTGCATTAATTGCTTTTTGAGATTGAAATTTCGCTAGCATATAATTTACCTGCCGGCTGCCAATGATGGCGGTAAAATGTTCATGCCAGATAGTGTTGGCAAGTTGTTCAATAAGCAATATTTCATTTTTGTTGTACACTTTTTTTATCTGCATAATGATCTTCTTCGCTATTATCAATTCGACTGAGGTCTCTTTTATTACCGGCCAAAAATCAGTATGATGCCAGACAGGTATAAAATATAGCAATATTATAGATAAAATTTGAAGGAAAGTATGATAGTCCTGGCAGGTGATATTGGCGGTACGAAAACGAATATTGGCTTATTCGAGGTTCGGAATAAACGGGTCAACAGCATTATTGAACAGAGTTACCCCAGTAGTGCCTATTTGTCATTAGCTGATATCATTGAGCAATTTTTAGCCGCGCTAGAAAAGCCACTCCAGCAGCAGGTGACTCAGGCCTGTTTTGGTGTTGCCGGCCCGGTAGAAAATAATTGCTGTCAGGTGACAAATTTACCCTGGTTTGTCGATGCTCAGCAGATAGAACAACAATTTTCCTGGCAGAATGTTAAGTTGCTCAATGATCTGGAAGCAAATGCCTGGGGCCTGGCCGCGCTGAGTGATGGGGACTTTATCTGCTTAAATCCGGGGCAGAAGTATCTGGCTAATGCCTCTATTATCGCTGCCGGTACTGGGCTGGGTCAGGCCGGCCTGTTTTGGGATGGCAAGCGGCATATTCCTTTTGCATCTGAAGGTGGGCATAGTGATTTTAGTCCGGCCACTGAGCATGAATATCGCTTACATCAGTATTTGCAAGAAAAATATCAGGGGCATGTTAGTTGGGAACGCATTGTGTCGGGTATGGGACTGGTCAACTTGTATCAATTTCTATGTCAGGACAGGCAACAGCAGTCGCCCTCATGGCTGCAAAAACAAATGATTGAAGCTGATGCGGCTGCAGCAATTTCTAAGGCGGCATTAGCAACTGATAGTACACGGCATGATGATTTGTGTTTACAGGCACTGGACTGGTTTGTCCATTTTTATGCTCTTGAGGCTGCCAATCAGGCATTAAAAATAATGTCCCGGGGCGGTGTTTTTTTAGGCGGGGGAATAGCCCCTAAGATCATTAAACATCTGCAAACGGGTTCGTTTATGAAGTCATTTGTCAACAAGGGACGCATGCAGAATTTATTACAGAGTATGCCGGTCAATGTTATTATGAACGATAAAACTGCCCTTTATGGGCCGGCAATTTATGCTGAGAGTCACTAGGAAATAATGAAACAAAAAACACAATGGCATCTAATGAGCAGTGCCGAACAAGTTGCTCAATCCGCAGTGCATCGCATTTTGTTAAAAGCGCAGGAAGCAATCTCTCATCGTGGCGTATTTAAACTGGTACTGGCCGGTGGAACAACGCCTAAGCGTATTTATGAGTTATTAGCAGAACATCAGCAGCAATGGTCAAAATGGCAATTGTTTATTGGTGATGAACGTTGTCTGGATAAACAGGATGTAGAACGTAATAGTGTCATGATTGAGCAAACTTTATTGAATAAAATAAATTTTCCTACGGCTAATTTTCATCCTATTAAAGCAGAACTTGGGCCCGAACAGGGAGCGGCAGATTATGCACAGACGATTAAAGACTATCTGCCCTTTGATTTGACCTTATTGGGTATCGGTGAGGATGGTCATACGGCAAGTTTGTTTCCGGGACATGAGCATAATGACAGTGAATTAACTCATGCAGTCTATAATTCACCCAAAGCACCTGCTGAGCGAGTGAGTTTGAGCAGTCTGACTTTGGCCAGAAGTGAACAGGTAATGATTCTGGTGACCGGCAGTGGCAAAAAAACAGCGGTGCAGCAATGGCGTCAGGGTAAAGCGTTGCCAGTGGCACAAATTGATGCTATGCATACACTTGATGTGTTAATTGATCAGGATGCCTTGCCGGAATAAATATATGGATGTTACACAAATTATTGATCCGCTCAATGAAGCACAACGTCAGGCAGTTTGCTCGGAAGCGCAAAACACCCTGGTACTGGCTGGTGCCGGCAGTGGTAAAACACGGGTTTTAGTGCATCGCATTGCCTGGCTTGTGCAGGTAGAAAATGTTTCACCCTATAGCATTATGGCCGTGACTTTCACCAATAAAGCAGCTGGTGAAATGCGTTTTCGTATTGAGAATTTATTAAAAACACCTATTCGTAATATGTGGGTGGGCACTTTTCATGGTCTGGCGCATCGTTTACTGCGTGCTCACTGGATGGATGCAAAACTGGTAGAAAACTTTCAGATTATTGATAGCGATGATCAATTGCGTTTAATCAAACGTATTATGAAAGAAATTGGTATTGATGAGAAAAAACATCCGGCACGAGAAACGCAGTGGTTTATAAATGAATGTAAGGATAATGGCCAGCGGTTTGCCCAATTAAACCCCAGAGAATATCTACAGCGCGAATATCTGCTGGATATTTATCAACACTATGAACAGCTTTGTCAGCGTACTGGTTTGGTAGATTTTGCTGAATTATTGCTTAGAGCACATGAATTGTGGTTGTACCAGCCGCATTTATTAAAGCATTATCAGCAGCGCTTTAGCCATATTCTGGTGGATGAGTTTCAGGATACTAATACGATTCAATATGCCTGGCTAAAAGTGCTCAGTGGTAATAATTTACCGGCAACTGCCATGAATACTTTTGTTGTGGGTGATGATGATCAATCCATTTATGGCTGGCGTGGAGCAAAGATTGAGCATATTCGGGAATTTGCCCAGGATTTTAAGTCCGGCACTTGTGCTACTGTGCGCCTGGAACAAAATTATCGTTCGACCGGAAATATTCTACAGGCTGCTAACTCAGTGATTGCCAATAATAGTGAACGTCTGGGTAAAGAACTCTGGACGGAAGATAGTGAAGGTGAGTTATTACAGATTTATAAAGCCTTTAATGAAACTGATGAAGCTGCTTATGTAGCCGGGCAAATTGAAAAATGGGTAGAGCAGGGGGGTAAGCGTAGTGAGGTGGCTATTTTATATCGTTCTAATGCCCAGTCCCAGCCCCATGAATATGAATTAGTCAAACGAGGCATGCCCTATCGCGTGTATGGTGGCTTGCGTTTCTATGATAGGGCAGAAATCAAAGATGCACTGGCCTATATGCGCCTGCTGGCCAATCGTCAGGATGATGCCGCCTTTGAGCGCATTATTAATACCCCGACGCGTGGTATCGGCCAACGAACGCTGGATATTATTCGTCAGGCAGCCAAAGAACAGCAGCAAAATCTCTGGTCTACGGCAGAGCAGCTGATTCAGGATAAGGGCTTAACCGCCAGAGCGGCTACTTCAGTGCAAAAATTTATTGACCTGATTGAAGCGTTACAGAGCAATGACGTAGCTGGAATGAGTTTATCTGAACAGGTGACGCATATTGTTGAAGCATCATTACTAAAAGAATTTCATGGCAAGGAAAATAGTGAACGAGCACAGGCAAAAGTAGAAAATCTGGACGAACTGGTTAATGCCGCCAAGCGTTTTGATGATGAAGGCGATCCATTATTCGAAGCGGTTAAAGAAAGCCTGATAGCTGATACTGATGAGATGCTGAGTATGGATCCTATGGCGGAATTTCTGGCTCATGCAGCCCTGGAAGCCGGTGAGGGCCAGGCTGAGGAGTGGGAAGATTGCGTACAATTAATGTCCCTGCATAGTGCCAAGGGGCTGGAATTTGAGCTGGTATTTCTCTGCGGCCTTGAGCAGGGTTTATTTCCCCATAAAAATGCCTTACAGGATTTCACCGGCGGGCGCCTTGAAGAAGAACGACGCCTTTGTTATGTGGGCATCACCCGTGCCCGACAACAATTGCACCTTAGCCATGCGGAAAACCGTACCATTTATGGGCGTAGTGAACTCAGTTATGCTTCGCAATTTTTATCTGAGATACCTGCTTCATTAGTGAGACAGGTTAGAGCCAGTCAAAATAATGCTTTTTCCAACTTTGCCAGTAAGTCCTATGATAATAATCACTCAGATGATGATGAAGTCTATATCGGTCAGATGGTTAGCCATAAAAAATTTGGTGAGGGTATTGTACTGGATGTAGAAGGCAGTGGTGCCCGCGCTCGTGTACAGGTAAATTTTGATGAGTATGGTACTCGCTGGCTGATGTTAAATATTGCCAATTTGCTTTAAGTTAATGAACGGATAGGATAAAACAATGAAAAGACGTGATTTTATAAAGGGTGCCAGTGCCGGTTCGGTGGCAACAGTCGGTATGCTTGGAGGTATTAACACGGTTTCTGCAGGCAAAACGATTAAATGGAAAATGGTCACGTCCTGGCCAAAAAATTTTCCCGGCCTGGGCACAGGGGCTAATTTTTTAGCTAAAACGATTAATGAAATGAGTGGTGGTCGGTTAAAAGTTAAAGTATATGGAGCCAATGAAATTGTACCGGCATTAGAAGTCTTTGATGCGGTCTCAAGAGGTACTGCACAAATGGGTCATAGTGGTGCTTATTATTGGAAGGGTAAGCATCCGGCAACGCAATTTTTTACCACCGTGCCCTTTGGTTTAACTGCCCAGGAAATGAATGGCTGGTTGTATCATGGTGGTGGTCTGGCCCTTTGGGAAGAGCTGTATGATAAATTTAATTTAATACCCAATGCGGCTGGTAATACCGGTGTACAGATGGGTGGCTGGTTTAATAAAGAAATCAATAGTGTCGATGATCTGAAAGGTCTGAAAATGCGTATCCCGGGTATGGGGGGGGAAGTATTAAAACGGGCGGGTGGCACTCCGGTCACCTTACCGGGTGGTGAAATATATACCTCGATGCAGTCAGGTGCCATTGATGCAACTGAATGGGTCGGCCCGTATAATGATATGGCGTTCGGGCTCTATAAAGTCGCTAAATTTTATTATCATCCTGGTTGGCATGAGCCTGGTTCTACTATGGAAGCGATGATCAATAAAGATGCCTTTAAGGCACTGCCTGAAGATCTGCAGATAATTGTCCGCACTGCCTGTCGGGTGGCAAATCAGGATATGCTGGCAGACTATACGGCTAAAAACAATCAGGCCTTACAAACACTGATCGGTAAACATAAAGTCCAAATGCGTCAATACCCAGACGATGTGCTTAAAAAGCTACATGCTTTATCAACTGAGGTGGTCGCTAAAGTAGGTGAACATGATGATTTATCAAAAAGAATACTCCAGTCGTTTACCGATTTTAAAAACAATGTAACTCAGTGGAGTCGTGTCAGTGAGCAGGATTATATGGAGGCGCGTGCTTTATAAACTGATTTTTTTAGCCTAACGTTGACTTATTTTTTGTGTTCGAGTATCTCATGCTGTAGCTGATCGAGTCTGGCCAGAACATCGTCACGCAGGTGCTCTAATTTGGGTATTTGTTTGAGTGCCTCGGCCTGTTTATTTTCTATGCATAGCTGCAGTAATTGTTTGCCCAGAAGATGTGCTTTTTTATGGGGTTCTTCCAGTTCGGTAAAGTGTTCCAGATAATGGTACTTATTTCTGCCAATATTATAATACCAGCGTCCCAGCCGACATTGCTGATGAGTGCATAAATCAAATAATTGCTGATTTTCAGTATAATCTTTTATTGACTGAATGACATTATTAATGCCAGCGAGATGATCGCTATGGGCAATGAGTAAAGGAAAATCTGAAATATCCCATGTTGTTTCGGACCAGAGCAGCCAATTGGGATCAGGCCGCCAGTTTTTTGACCAGTCCAGTACCTGGTCTGCTGTTAGGGGTCTTGAAATGCCAAAGCCCTGAGCCATGTCACAACCCAGGCGTAATAACATGACCCCATGCTCACCTGATTCAACGCCTTCTGCGACCACCTGACATTTAAATATTTCAGCCAGACTGATAATACCCTCAACGATGGCCCGGTCACCGGTATCAGAGAGCATGTCCAGCACAAATGATTTATCTATTTTAAGCTGATTAGCAGGTAGTTGTTTCAGATAAGATAATGACGCATAACCCGAGCCAAAATCATCCAGAGCGATGGAGATATTTCGTTTATGGCATTCAATTATAATATCGCTGACTTTTTTGGTATCCTGCAATGCTGCAGATTCAAGGATCTCAAGCTCAATATATTGGGCAGGAATGTCTGGATACTGGGCCAGTAGACGATCAAGTTTTTCAATAAAGTTACTGGCCTGAAACTGCTTTGCAGCAATATTAATGGCTAAATGAAAGTCATGTCCGGTGTTTAACCAGTGCTGCAACTGCTTAATGGCCTGACTGAAAACCCAGTCACCAATGTGGATAATGAGTGAACTATCTTCGCAAAAAGGAATAAAATTATCAGGGGAAATAATACCGATATCCGGATTGTTCCAGCGGATAAGCACCTCAAAACCATAGATTTTTCCGGTGCGCATATTAACCTTTGGCTGATAAACCAGAAAAAACTCATCATGCTTGAGTGCTTGTTCAAGACGTTGCCTTTGTTGCTCTCTATAAGTGGTGAGTTTATTGGATTGCACATCAAAAAAATGGTATTGGTTACGGCCTCTTTGTTTGGCGATATACATTGCCTGATCAGAATGTCTTAATAAGGTATCAGCATCGGAGTCGTCATGAGGAAAACTGGTGACACCAATGCTGGCGCTTAGAGTAATATTGGTACTACCGACCGGGACAGGCTCCGATATAATACTCACGATACGCTCTAAAGCCTTAATGACTTCTTCAAAGACATCCAGAGATAATAAGGTAATAACAAACTCATCTCCCCCCAGACGAGCAACCATATCATTAGTACGGATAATTTTTTGCAGACGTTGTGCAATGATTTTGAGCACTTTATCGCCCTGATCGTGACCATATTCGTCATTAATGGGCTTAAAACCATCCAAATCAATAAAAAATACGGTTAATAAAGTATCATTTTCTTTGACGACTTTCAGGGATTGCTCAAGTTTGTCTTTGAGTAATAAACGATTAGGTAATTTGGTCAGAGCATCATGGCTGGCTTGCCAGGATAAGGCTTTGGTGAGTTTGTGTGTTTCGCTGGTATCATGAAACACATTAATGCTACCAATAATAGCACCATCTGAATCGTGAATAGGGGCTATAGTAAAGACAATAGGGAGTTGTCTGCCGCCGCGTTGCTGTAAAAAAAAATCATGCTTGCCCTTAATAACTCGCTGCTCATTCAGGGCTTTTTCAACAGGATTGTCTAATAAAAAATTATCGCCATTAAATAATTTAAAGACAGTTGCAATGGTGAGTTTTTTGTTTTCGTCAAAAGAATAATTGGTCAGTTCTTCAGCAGATTGATTCATATAGTCAATCTGTCCATGCTCATTGGTAGTGATCACCGCATCGCCAATGGAGGCAAAAGTCATTTGAATTTTAGCAATTTCTGCCTTAACACGGGAATTAGAGGCTTCAATTTTTTTGGAGGCTCTTAATACCTTGAACAAGACAAAACTGAGATAAATAAAAATTAAAATAATGACCAGTGACATCACTTTTTGTTGAAAAGTGACTCTGCTTTTGCTATGAATTTGCTCAAATTCATTGATCAGCTGCATCACTTTATTTTGAAAGTCAGTAGTTGCTGGTTCAGAAGATTTATTGAGCTGTTGTAGTTCCTGAATTTTTTGCTCAATAGCGATATTGTTTTTAGGGCTATTACGGTTATCATGCACAGAATAAACCAGGGCAGCAAATATGAGCGAAAAGGTGATAATGGCTAGATGCCATTTGTAATTATTCAAAAAAGATGTCCAATTCTTTTATAGATAAGATAAATTTGGGCTATGCATTTAAACTAAAATTAACCCATTTCGTTATTATACTCCTAATTCATTGTTTAATAATAATATTTCCATTATTAAAAAAAAATTCTAAAATGCTAAGAATAAATTGTTTCTACACGAAAAAAGCGTATAATGTCGCACACAAACAATGCCCAGGTGGTGAAATTGGTAGACACGCTAGCTTCAGGTGCTAGTGCTCTTCGGGGCGTGGAGGTTCAAGTCCTCTCCTGGGCACCATTCACAGCAACACTTTGCTAAAATAAAGATTATTGTCCAACTTTCTTTTTCTGTTTTGGGGCTAAGGATGGGGCAGGTTTTAAGATTGTTTTTACTTTTCCGTGAAAGAAACTTCCATAATTCCTACATCATTTTTGTAAGATTATTGGTATAGTTCATTTCTGTAACTTAACTATACCAAAAGAAAACATCATGCGGTGATGTTCAGAATAGCAATAAATTGAGTGGTTTTAAATATTAGGTAATTAATTTTTAATATTAATGTATAGAAAATTATCCAGATTTATTCAAGAGTATATTTAATTAAGCAATTAAAGTTTTTGTCCTTTCCAGCCTCTCATAAATCTGGAAGGACGTTTATTGTCAACACCACCAAAAACTTTATGCCAGTCAGTCAAAGAAAACATGCTGCTTGATTCACTGATAGAGACTTCATTTCTTACCATATTCAAGCTATTCATGATTAATGCCCTCTGCTGCATATTCATCTAAAATAGACGCATATTTTTCTAATAATGGAGAGAAAGACTTATTCCATTCTTCACGGCTTAAAATTCTCATTCCAGCAGTTGCTGCGGTGATGCTATGGCGTGTAAAAAGCCATAATAAACACACCATTAAAGTGATTGCTCATTACAATTAGAGAAGCCAGGAAAATAATGGTAATGAGTCGTTACTTTTGGGAGCTACCCTATGCCTGGCTAGTTAGGTTAATAAATTTCTAATACTGAATGCTCTTGTGCTAATTCCACTATCCGGTTTTTATTTTGAATAAGTAAATCAGAAATATATTGTTTAGGTTTATTGCCACATTTGAGCCAGATTACTTTAGGTGGTTCACCCCTTAAAATACTAAGCTCCTGAAAATCTGAATCTTTTGTGACAATGGTAAAACCGTGTTTCTTGCCATATTGCCAGATTTCAATATCATCAGATTTGTCCATCTTTAATAAGGCAACTTGTGATGATCCGGGATAGTAGGGTTGTAACTGCTTTAATATTCGTCTTGAAAGGTTTTGATCGAGTAACAGCTTCACGCAACATTCACCTGAATTAGTCGGTGTTCTCTATCAGATGCATACATTAAACAGGCGGTTATATCATCTGGTTCTAGCTCAGGGAAATCTTCAATAATTTCAGCCTGTGACATACCTTGTGCAAGCATATCAAGTACATCATAGACGGTAATTCTCATTGAACGAATGCAGGGCTTACCGCCTCTTTTACCCGCTTCTATGGTAATTCTTGTTCTGTAGTCCATGTTTATATCCTGTTGATTTAATTTAACTAAAGTTTAGAGTTTCACATTCCTAAAAGAGGAAAAATAAAACAAAAAAATAACGTAAAACAGTTGACAAAAAAATGGTGGCATTGTTGCCGCTCCTTATAAAGATTGCTTTTGAAAAGAAAAAAGCAATCTTTATAAGGAGCGGCCTCTAGAAAAATATTCGAAATTTCTGGAGACCGCAATGAACACCAAAGGATACGGCAATATCCCCAGTGAACTGTTTTATTACATAACATTTTTAGCTCGGGCGCTACCCCTTCGGAGCATAAAAACGTTTATTGAGTTATTGATTGGGAGTTTACTTACCCAATCGGGGTTTGTAACAAGTGCCTGGTGGATACTGGACATGGGCAACCAATGGTCGAGTTATCACAAATGGCTTGAAGAAGGTCACTGGTCGTACCTCAAATTAATGAGGCGATGGACACAACTTTACCTTCAACTATTTCCAGATAAAAAAGTGTATCTGGCGATTGATGATTCCATTGTGCTGAGGCATTCATCGAGCGCCCCGGAAAGTAAAATACATCATCAACATGGTAGTAAAACTAATTTATCCCAGTTTGTCCGTGGACAATGTTGGGTTGCTTTAGCAGCAGTGGTTGACCGGACTGGTCATAATACGGCATTGCCTTTATTGTTTCGGTTAGCACCTGAAACAGGTAATCATAGTAAACTAAAAACAGCAAGGTTGTTGGTTCGGGCCTTGCTACAACAGTTTAAAGACAGAGCAGTCACCGTTCTTGTGGACAGTTGGTATATGAGAGCTTCATTTATCCAAGCCACACAAGGCTATAATATGACCGTCATCGGTCAGATTAGAATTGATACCGCTTTGTACAAACGCCCCCGACAAAAGAAAGGACGGGGTCGTCCCAGAAAATACGGGACAAAATATACCAAGGCTGAAATTAAACGCCTGAAGCTGAATAAAGAACAGCTTAAACTGTATGGTAGAAACCAGAAGGTTAATTACAGAACCGCTGTGGCTAAAGCCCGTTTTTTAGATGGTCAGTTAGTTCGCTTTGTCTGGTGTGAGTTCGAAGATGACAAAGGTAAAAAAAGACCCCGTTTACTGTTATCAACGGATACCGAATTAACCGGACTGGAAGTCATACTGGCTTATGAAAAACGCTGGTGTATTGAACCGATGTTTAACCAGTTAAAAAATGCCTGGGGTATGAAACAGGCATGGCAACAAAAACGGCAAGTATTACATCGTTGGGTACACATCATTGCTTTGGGCTATGTGTTGCCACAACTTTTGGCGATTAAATGCCCTGATACCATAGAGGATTTATTAGCTAATGCACCCTGGCAAAGAAATAAACCGAAAACAGCCGGTCGAATACGCTTAGGGCTGCTCAAGTATTTTTCGCATGTTCGGGTAAGAGACTGGTGGGATATAAAGTCCCAAAAATTCCAACCGCCTGATACGGATAAATTGAGGCAATTTGAAGATTTATTGTAAAAACACCTCAAATCAGCTTGTTACAAACAAATTGTTAAAGAACATTGAGCAAAATGGATCACTCAAGGGTGAGCTGTCGCTCTAAACTTTAGATACTAAATTCTATCATATTTACATTTTTAGAATATACATAAGAGAAAAGTTGAACAACAGGTACGGAAGACTCTGAGATATTCAGTCATGTGCATGGCTATTTATCAGCATCTTGAAACATGGGCTGAGTTCCCGCCATGCGGTGAAAATGATATTTAAGAAAATTTACCCAATTTTATTTGATGCTTTTTAAATAATAATATTACGCTTCAAAGTAACAG
>Ga0256844_10000141_pt1 | contig 29370 bp, 37 predicted proteins | sample MusselsmetaG_FD_189100 | JGI IMG/M metagenome (GOLD analysis project Ga0256844, IMG submission 189100) | Mussel associated microbial communities from hydrothermal vent at the East Pacific Rise, Pacific Ocean - Mussels | ecosystem: Host-associated > Mollusca > Shell > Unclassified ... | reverse complement strand
TGTATAAGCATAAGGGTTATTTGTATTGAGTGTTTGTGTTGTCTGTGTTGAGCCATAAGCATCTGTGTAAGTATACTCTTGTACTTTTTAATATGGGTTACCACGGAGACCGTGGGAACCAGCAAAAGTTAAAATCACCGCTTGCAAATCCTATCGGGTCCTCGCTTAAGAACCTCTGAGTAGTAGGGTCGTAGTATCTTGTGCTCTGTAGTAGTAAAGGTCTGTGTCATCTAGTTCTCTACTTGTGTAAGCGTAAGGGTTATTTGTGTTTTGAAGGGTATATCTTCCCTATTTAGCTGTTCGTTAAATAAGGTTTTATCCATAAATAAATCATTATTACACCAATGGAAATAAGCATTGAACCAAAAGGCATTTCAAAAGGTCTTAAATCTATAACTCTTTGATATTTAACTGAAAAAAAAATAGGATGAGCTATTATTTCTTGTCCAATATAAATTTCCAATGGACCATAAATAGCCAATTGATGTTTTTTTAAAAAATCAATTATATCATCCAAAATTATTATTCCCCTAAACCTCTATAGATACCATATGCCTGTCCAATTGGTGTCATTGCAGGCATACTGTCATTAAATATATCATTAATAGTTTCAGCTGTAGCAAAGGCAAATTCCGGATTCCTCATGCCATACCAAAACAAAGGAGGTGCTGCCATACACATACCTCCAGCAGCTGCAGCTGCAGCCGCTCCGCCATACATACCTTTTGTATAATCTTTCAACCAATCAAAAAATGCAAAGTCCATATCCATTGGCATTCCAGTAGCCGGACTAAAGTCAAGATTAAATCCTTCTTTTCCAAAAGGGTCATCCTTATTCCCAGGACTATTCCCAACATACCTATAAAAGTTAAAATCACCACTAGCAAATCCTATCGGGTCCTCGCTTAAAAACCTCTGAGTAGAAGGGTCGTAGTATCTTGCTCTGTAGTAGTAAAGGTCTGTGTCGTCTAGTTCTCTACCTGTGTAAGCGTAAGGGTTGTTTGTGTTGAGTGTTTGTGTTGTCTGTGTTGAGCCATAAGCATCGGTGTAAGTATACTCTTGTACTTTTTAATATGGGTTACCACGGAGACCGTGGGAACCAGCAAAGGTAGTCAGTATACAAGCTATGAACATACTCAATTACTTAAACAACACGACATACAAATCTCAATGAATGGCAAAGGTAGATCAATCGATAACATCGTGATAGAACGATTCTTTAGAACTTTAAAACATGGTAATATTTATATTAGTGATTATCAATCTATTAAGGAGCTAAAAGAAGGTGTAAAAGCTTACATACACAAATATAACTTTAAGAGATTTCATTCATCCATCGGTTATCAAAAACCTATGAATATGTATCTTGAATTTATAAAAAATGTAGGGTAAAGTAACAAGCAGAGGTTTAAATTAACTAAGCTGAAAGATTGTCTTGATTTTTCAGTCCATTATAAAATAACTATTTCCAATATCTTCATCATCAGGCTTCAAACTGATTGGCATTAAAAACATAAAAGTATCATCTGGATTATCTAACATAAACTCCGGGATGATTCTTTTAGGTTTAGCCATTTTAAATCATTCCGTTATCAAACTTTATTAGCCATTATCGAACTTTACTGTCTCTTGCAGCAATTTTTATGTATATGTGTAATATTTCTATAGCTGCCGGTGTTATTCCACTGATATTCATCGCAGCTTGAAGAGTTGGTGGTGCAAAACTTTTTAATTTCTCTTGAACCTCTTTTGAAAGTCCGCTTACATTTGTAAAATCAAAACCTTCAGGAATAGCGATTTTTAAATACTTCTTCATTCTCACAATCTCTTCACTCTGTTTATCTATGTAGCGAGCATATTTACCCTCGACTAAAATCTCTTCTTTTATATAAGCATCAAATTTTTCTAGCTCTGGTACAATTTTGAGCATCTTTTCGACATCAAAAGTTTTACGGGCTACAAGTTGCTGTGCAGTTGAGACATCTTTTAAAGGTTGTTCATCCAGTGAGTCTAAAAGAGCGTTAAACTCTTTGTTTGGAGTAAATTTTGTATCTTCTAAAAGTTGTGCACCATACTTAATCTGTTCGTCTTTTAATTTCACTCTCTCATACTCTTCATCACAAATCAGTCCTAAATCGTGTCCATATTTACCAAGTCTAGTATCTGCTGACTCCTCACGTAGAAGAAGTCTGTACTCTGCACGTGAGGTAAACATACGATAAGGCTCATTAGTTCCTTTAGTCACAAGGTCATCAATCAAAACACCAATATATGCTTCATCACGTCTAAGGATTAGGGGCTCTTTATCTTGGAGCGAAAGAGATGCGTTTATCCCTGCCATAAGACCTTGTGCAGCAGCCTCTTCATAACCTGTTGTTCCATTTATCTGACCAGCTAAATAGAGTCCAGATATTTTTTTAGTCTCTAGTGAATGCCTAAGCTCACGTGGGTCTACAAAATCATACTCTATCGCATATCCGTAACGAACTATCTTCGCGTTTTCTAAGCCTTTTACTGACTTAATCATATCTCGCTGAACTTCTGGTGGGAGTGAAGTACTCAAACCATTTATGTAACACTCAGTATTGTCCATAGTTTGCGGTTCTATAAAGAGATGGTGTCTATCTTTATCTGCGAACTTACTTACTTTATCTTCTATACTTGGACAATATCGCGGAGATTTTCCTGCTATTTGACCTGTAAAAAGTGGCGCTCTGTAAAAGTTTGAAGATATGATGTTATGCGTTTCTTCATTCGTGTAAGCTATGTAGCATGGAAGCTGTTTTTTAGTACGTCTAAACTCTTCTCTATCAGTTCTAAAACTAAAAGGGCTAGGAATCTCATCACCACCCTGCTCTTCCATCACTGAAAAATCAATAGTTGAACTATCTATTCTTGCACAAGTTCCAGTTTTTAATCTATCTAAACTAAGCCCAGCATCATTTTTAAGTGAAGCACTAAGACCAACACTTGTCTGCTCACCAAAACGCCCACCAACTTGCTGCACTTCACCGATGTGAATGATGCCATTTAAAAATGTTCCTGATGTGATAATTACTTTTTTAGCAAAATATTCGTTTAAAAGGTCTGTTTTAACACCCTTTATCTCAGCTTTTTCAATCACTAAAGACTCAACCATCTCTTGTGCCAAATCAAGATTTGGAGTATTTAAAACAACATTTCTCGCAATAACTCTATACTTATCCATATCAATTTGAGCACGACTTCCACGAACTGCCGGACCTTTTGTCTGGTTTAATATACGAAACTGTATACCTGCTTCATCAGTGATAAGACCCATCTCGCCACCAAGAGCATCAAGCTCACGAACCAAATGTCCCTTAGCTAAACCACCAACAGCAGGATTACAACTTGTAGCTCCTACATTTTCAGCGAGCATTGATATCATCAGAGTTTTATTGCCCATTCTTGCAGATGAAAGAGCCGCTTCAACACCAGCATGACCACCACCAACTACTATTACATCATAATTCATATACTTATCCAAAATAATTTAGGCGAATTTTATCATATTTGAGTATTATTACCATAATACAAACTAAATTAATTAGGCTTTTTAAGATGAGTAAAGATTTATTTGAAAATTATAAACCAGAAGTGGTCGAATATAATGAAGAAATTGATGGAAGCGATGAGCATAAAATCAGAGATAACCATCTTGAGACAAAAGAAGACTTACTTGAAAAAATAAGAAAAGCCAAGGCAAAAGCTAAGGGTAATAAAACTACCTTTAGAGGAAATATAAGAACGGAAAATGATAAGAGCTAAAGCTCAATACAGTGAGGCACTAAATGCCGAATCGGAGAAATAATGAATATTGAACAAGTACACGCTTTATACAACGCAAAAGATTTTACAAACGCATTCAAGTTTTACTCTGAATTGGCTGAGAAAGGAGATGTTAACGCACAAACTTCTTTAGGTTTTATGTATCAAAACGCTCAAGGGTGCGAAAAAGATGATGCTAAAGCAGTAGAGTTTTACAAAAGTGCGGCAGATGCTAAACAACCATACGCACTTTTTAATCTAGCGATACTCTATATGAACGGTCTGTGTGGACTAGAGCACGATCAGTTCAAAGCACATGACTTACATATGGAAGCTGCAACTCGTGAAGTACCACCCGCAATGTATGAAGTAGCCCTTATGCTTGAACGTGGTCTTGGCTGTATGCAAAACTATAGTGAATCTGCATTTTGGTATGAAGAGGGTGCTAAACGCGGTCATCTAGAGTCTTTTAATAATCTAGGAGCTCTCTACAAAGAGGGACATGGAGTACCTAAGGATGATGCAAAAACATTCATCTGCTTTTCACGTGCGGCCGAGGGTGGTTTAGCTCAAGGTCTTTATAACTTAGGTCTATTATATGACCAAGGCGTAGGGTGCGAAGAGGACCATGACAAAGCACTTGATTTATGCCGTAAAGCAGCTTATGCAGGTCATGAAAAAGCAAAAGAGATTATCAAAGGTCTTCAAGAAGACGGGAAGATAGTGTTTTAGCCTAAGCCACGAGAACTAGTTCCCATGCTCTGCGTGGGAATTCATACATATCTATACATTCCCACGCAGAGCATGGGAACGAGAGGAAAGGAGTTACCATTTTTACAGGATTAATTAGAGAAATTGCAAATGTTAAAAGTTTGTCTGGCAGTACTTTAACAATCAGAGCAAAACATAAAGCAAAACTTGGTGATTCTATCGCTATCAATGGAGCTTGCCTTACTGTTGTAAAAGTTTTAGGCGATGGTTTTAGTGTTGAACTCTCACCTGAGTCTCAAAAAATTCTTGCGATGGAGAACTACAAAACGCAAGTTCATATAGAGCCTGCTATGATGATGGGTGATAGATTTGAGGGTCATGTTGTTCAAGGTCATGTTGATGCAATTGGAACAATACAAAATATAAAAAACAATGGGAACTCATATGATGTTTTTATTGAAGTGGAAAATAAATTCATACCTTATATAGTTCCCAAAGGCTCAATCACTATAGATGGAGTAAGTCTTACTGTAAATGATGTAAACGCAAACACTTTTAGGCTGACTATCATACCTCATACGATGAAAGAGACACTCTTTAAAAACTATAAACGCGGCTCAAAAGTAAATGTTGAAACAGATATGTTTGCACGTTACGTCTCACATATAATAGCCCATCAAAAGAACTCATCATCACTCACTTGGGGTGAAGTCGACGCAATAAACGCTACTTTTTAGATTTATATGACAATACGTCATATAAACAGAGTGAGTTTACTATATAAACTATAATTATTCTGGTACAACTGGTTTAGACTTCTTCTGCTGCGGGTGAATTAAGGGAGTTTGGTTAAGTAGGGTATCTCCAAAAAAGGAGGATACACCAGTGAGGTTACTCATTGTCTTAATGGTTTTGATCGTTTTAGCAGAACGGTTATATTAAATAACGTGAGAGCTTGAGCTCTCACAACCATTAATGCAATTGTATCATATATTTAATAATTGCTCAAAAAAATCTAGGATTAAAAAATAAAAAATAAAATTTTAAAAGATATCTTCGGCCATAACAATTTTAGAGAGCTCCAAGAAGAGGGTGTTGATGCGATACTAGAAAATCGTGACCTTCTTATGATACTTCCAACAGGTGGCGGAAAGTCACTTGTTTATCAGCTACCTTCTATCATCAAAGATGGTGTGAGCATAGTTATCTCTCCACTTATTGCTCTTATGCAAGACCAAGTAGCTTCACTTCAAGCCCAAGGTATAAAAGCTGAGATGATTTCATCTGCTCAATCAGCAGATGATGTAGAAGAAATTCTTTATCAACTCAGAATGAAGAATCTTAAATTTTTATATCTATCCCCCGAAAAACTAAATACTCAGTGGACTTATGACTTACTAAACACTCTTGATATAAACTTTTTCGTTATAGATGAGGCACACTGTATCTCTCAATGGGGACATGAGTTTCGTGAGGATTATCGTGCTTTAGGTAATCTCAAAGCGAACTTTCCTTCTGCTGCTATTTGTGCTTTTACTGCTACATCTACTAATAATGTTACACAAGATATAGTAAGAGAGCTTCGACTTGAGAATCCATTACTTCTTAAAGGTAAAGTATTTCGTAAAAACATATATATCTCTGCTGAAAGACGTCTTACAAATGGACAAGCACAACTAAAAAACTTTCTTACACGCCATGAAAATGAGAGTGGAATAATCTATGTAAGTTCAAGAAAAAAAGCAGAAGATTTAAGTGCTCATCTTAACATGAATGGTTACAAATCTTTAGCGTATCACGCAGGTCTTCCCTCTCACGTGAGAGAGCAAAACTTTAAAATATTTGTAAATGATAACGTAGATATTATGGTTGCTACAATTGCCTTTGGAATGGGCATAGATAAGAGTGACATCCGTTTTGTAGTGCATATGTCACTTCCTAAAACGCAAGAGAACTACTACCAAGAGATAGGACGTGCTGGACGTGATGGGGAGGATAGTGAAACACTACTGCTCTTTAATTCGCAAGATATGATAATGCAAAAACAGTTTTTAAAAGATATTCCAGATTTGGATTACGCCAACCACTTGAGTGAAAAAATAGATGGAATTTATAAATATGCTACAAGTGAAATATGTTTTCATAAGCAACTTGCAGAGTACTTTGAAGATACCTTAGATGAGTGTGTAGATAGATGTGATAACTGTGCATCGAGTGATGATTTACGTCAAGATATAACTAAAGAGGCTCAGATGGTTTTGAGTTGCGTTTATAAAACTGGGCAGTTCTTTGGAAAGAATTATATTATCGATATACTTCGTGGTTCAAGTGATCAAAAACTTTTAGCTAATGGAGCTGATAAACTTTCTGTATATGAGATAGGAAAACACCTAAGTAAAAAAGAGTGGTTTGTAATAATAGAGCGCCTGATGGAAACTAAGATTATAAACCTTGGTGACTTTAGCTCTTTAAAACTTACCGATGATGCTATTTCCATACTAAAGAGTCAAAAAACTATAGATATAAAATCTTCAAGACTTCAAGTAAAGAGCAAAGAAAAAAGAGTTAAACGCGATGATGGATTTGATTATGATGAGACTCTTTTTGAAGCGCTGAGAGTTAAGCGTAGTGAATTAGCATCTGAAATGGGTGTTCCTGCTTACTTGATATTTGGCGATAAAACACTTAAACATTTAGCGAATGACAAACCATTTGACAAGGCTAGTATGCTTGAAGTAAATGGTGTTGGAGAGAAAAAGTTTGAGCAGTTTGGAAACGAGTTTTTAGGAATTATAAACTCTTAATCCATGAGTGGTTTTGCATTTGGATTACAAGAGATTTTATGTGGCATATCTACCTCTTTAAACGCAACTAATTTTGATGGACTAGCTACTGTTGCATCTCTATAATCTTCCCCTATATTTAGATAAATATTGAAGCTATTTTCATAGAGTGCTAAGCGCGTGGCAAGTGCTATAGAGTAGGTAGTTAAAACTCCATCATCCTTGACACTGCGTTTAATATCACCAAAGTACTCCTTAGTCCAAAGAGCTGGATTTGAGCTTGGAGAAAAAGCGTCCTGATATACTATGTCAAACATATTTTCAAATTTTTTTACATACTCACGTGCATCACCTAAAAAGACCTCTATATAAAAGTTTTCATCTTCATAAATTCCATTTTCGCAAATAGAATCTATTATATTTGTAAACTCTTCAAACTCTTTTGGATAGGTGAAGTTTTTCAAAGATTTAACAAGTGTTGCATCTAGTTCTGGAGAGTAGATTTTTAGTTTTGAAGTTAAAGAGTTCTGTTTGTAGTAATACAGAGTTGCTAAAGTGTTAAAACCTAAACCAAAACATATATCTAATATGTTTATCTCATCTTGATTTTGTTTGATTTCAAATGCAGGCTCTACATGTTTAACAAGCGACTCTTTAAGCGCTCCATCTCTTGTAGAGTGATAATGTTCATCATACTCTTTTGAGTAAGCTGTATATGAACCATCTTCACTCAGAGCCATTGTATGAAGTTCATCATTAAATTCTATAATCCGTTACCCCACATTTGTTTTTTCTTAAAATACAACCCTGCTACAAGGGAATATATTGAAATAAAATAAAAAACTATGTACTTTTTTATGTACTTTACATTGGTTGAAAGCAATTCAAATCATCCTTAAATTATTTATGTTGGTTCTCAAACCATTGCTCTATTTCTTTCACTACATATACTATTTTACCCTTTTCAACCTTTTGATGATAAGGTAAAGGATCATTCAATCTTTCTCTATAATTTTGCTGTGAAGTTTTTGAAATATTATATATCTCTGAAAAATCTTTAACTGTTATATATTTTTTTGCTTGTATTTTTGCCATTTCTTTTTCAATTTCAATCACTTCTTGAAATTGGTCAGCTTTCTCTAATACTTTATTTAATTTTATAAGTGGAATATCAAATCTTTCTATAATGAGCCTATTTGATTCATTAACATTATTTTCTAATATATTATTCATTTTATTAATATCTAATTTATAACCTGGACCAGCTTTTTTAGGCTTAAATATTTTTAATGTTTCACTTCTGACTACCAAAATATCATTGATAATTTCTTTAATTTGTTCTTTTGATTTTTTATCCATCTTAAAAAATTATCTTATTTAGAATATATTTTATAAAGTGTTTGCCAGCATAAATTTTTGTATAATTTCTTCTTACCTTTTTTACTTTTACTTTTATACTCTTTTAATAGCTTCTTTAAATCTTTATCTATTTTCTTATTCATTGTTTCTTGTTCTTTTCTATATTGTCTATCATAATGTGCCATATAACTACCCTTTTTATTTAAAAATAATCTAACTAAAATTTAAAGATACAAATCTATAAAGATTAAAATGTTCGAATTAGAACATTTATACCCTCAAACAAGAGAGTCATTATATAATAAAATATATATATTTATCTTTTTAAATCGTTATTGTTACATGTTGATTGTTGTATTTTTGATTTATCATAAATATTATAATCTGGTTCTGTTTTTTTCTTAATTTCTTGCAATTCACTTTCTAAAATATCTTTACTATTTTTAATTTTATTTTTCTCAATTTCAAGCTGTCTATTAATTTGATAAAGTTCTGTATTTTGTTTAGTTTTAGTATCTAATGATTTTTCTAAATCTTTAATAGTTTGGTTTAAAACCTCTGGGGACTGTTTTTTAATCTCAACATATTTATTAAATAGTTCTGTATTTTCTAATCTTAATTTATCGTTTTCACTATCTAATATTTTATTATCATTTATTTGTATAATTAAATTATGATGCTTCTTCATATCTTTGTATAACTCTTGTTTTAATTGTTTGGCATCTATTCCACCTAATAAACCAGTTTTAGAATTTTCAATAATTTGATTAACTCTTTTAGATAAATCTTTTTTAACTTGTGATAGCTCTTTTTTTTGTTCTTTAATTTTACTCGAATAATCTTTTCTTAATTGTCTTTTTTCTTCTGTTGATAGTTCAAGATCTTTAACATTTTTTCTTAATGTTTCTAACCTTGATATTTCAGTGTCAATTTTATCTTTTATATCTTGTAATTTTTCTTCGTGATATTGTTGAGTTTCTTTATTATTAATATTTGTAAATTTTTTTGATATTCCCCTATGCATCCCCAGCTGTGAAAAATATTTAAAACCTAAATCTTGAAGTTTTTCCCCAGCTGGTGTATCTCTAAATTTGTATCTAATGGATTTTTTAATATCTTGATTATAGTTTTTCATATGAAAATGAAAGTGTGGAGTTTTTTCGTCCATATGTAGCGTCAAATATTTAAGCTCTGTTCCTAAATGTTTAGATAAGTCATGTGCAGCTTCTAAACCTATTTTTATAAGTTCCTCTTGGGAATATTTAGTTCCTAAATCTTGATGTATTTTTTCAGAAAATGTGAAGACACCGCTTAACCAAGTTGAATTTCTATTTCTTAAATTTCTATTTGTTTCTTCATAAAATAATTTATTATGTTCTCTTCTATCTTTTGAATAATCTTTAAGTATCATTTTTATATCTTGATTTGTTAAAATTTCTCCAGCTGGATTTATATTAATATTTTGATTTGAATTCTCTTTATTTCTTGATTTAATCATTCTTAAATTATGTTTAATATCAGACCTTGTTTTATCATGATTTGTAGTTTCAATTCTTACATTTATAAAATTTTTAATTATCTTATTTCCTTTCATATTATTTAGTGTTCTTGGGTTTTTTAAGGGTTTCCCTTGAACGAATAGTATGTCCTCGTAGAGGGCATATAGTGAGTGAAGTGATTTAACACATTCATTGAAAGATATTTTACACAGTAAAATTTACTTTTAATTAATTGATAAATTAGTGCTGGAAGTTGGTTAATTTTTTATAATCCTAATCCTTTTGATTTTTTCTTTTTATGTTCTATCTGCTTTGTATTATCTAATGATAATTTATCCAGCATGTCAAGAATATCAAAAAAATCACTCATAAACATTTTCATAAAAAACATTAACATTATACTTTCTTCTTTAAAATTTCTAAACTTTCTTCAAAGCTATTTAATATATTTTCTTTTTCTATTTCTGATAAATTTTTATTCTTGATAACAACATATTTTCCATTGTTATAAAACTCTTCTAATTCTTTTACTTTTTTTGATATTATTTTTTTGTTATCTGTATTACTCATTATTTAACTCCTTTGTTTAATAACTTTTCTATCATTAAATTTTCTTCTTCAGTTTTCACTTCTTTATACTTTTGTTTTTTTAATCCTAAATCTTGATTGGCTATTGCCATCTCTTTCTTCAATCTTAATTTTTTATATTCTTTGTTCTCCTGAACTTGAAGATATATTGCTCCCTTTTTACCATTCTTATTAATAACTTCTCTTATTTTTAAATCTGTTTTTTCATTAATATTTTCTATATTTTTAAATAAAATATTTTTTATCTTTGATAAATGTTTATAGTTGGCAAAGAACATTTCATTTAGAATATCTAATGTTAAAGGAGGACAATAACCACCTTTCATATTTTGATAAGATTTTAACCATTCATATAATGAAATACCATTACTTGTTAATTTCTTCTGTATATCTATATTTAGTGGAGTAAAATTTTTATTATTAGATTCTTTAATAATATGATACATATGATTATCAATTCCTAATTTATAAGATATTTCACCTGTTCCTTTTTCCCTTTTTTTACCTGCATAACTTATAAATGCCATTTTTTGAGTTTCCCATAAATTTCCTTCTTCATCTACATAGTTAATTATTTCAATTTCTTTTTTAAGTTGATTAATAGCTGTATCAATTAGGATAGGATATTTATTAGTTTTTTCTAATCCTAATAATTTTCTCATTTGAAGAACTGCTAAAGTAGTATCATATTTATCAATACTATTATACTTATCTCCATCTTCGTTAGTTTCTTCACTTTCTATCTTTAACTGTGCTTCTCTGTATAAAAAATTATTTAATAATTTTGCTTCTTTACTTTGTTTATGAAACTGTTTAACTCTGATAGTTCTATTGTCTTTATGTAAAGTATTTAAAGTTAACAACTCTTCTTTGTCTATCTTTTCTATCTTACTCATTAAAATAACTCCGTATTGGTATTTTTCAACTCTCTTGATATACTCTTTATAGTTTTTGTTAGTTCTACTAATCTTTCTTCTTTTTCTATGTATTCAAGAGCTTTATTTTCATTCCAATAAACTTTCACAATTGATTTATTTTCTATTTCTTCTACATACCAAAGAATTTTATTATCTGATTGTCTGACTTCATATATTTTTTTAATTTTACCTTTCATATCTTTTTCCTTTTTTCTTATAAATTTAATGTATTTTATAAGTTAATACATCTTATATTATTAAAAAAACTTTTTCTAAAAAATGGTATGAATAGAACTGTAAATTTCAACATTTGATTATACTTCCCTATTTTTAGGGGTTTAAAATTCTTCTTATTTTGAAAAATTTTATTGGTTTGTATGCTAATCCCCCTTTTATCTCAAAGATCTCCCCTTTTGTGGTCAATCCTATCCCCTTTTATGGTCAAAGTTCTCCCCCTTTCTGGTCAATCTCATCCCCCTTTTAAGAAATTATTCTCTGAAACAGATACAAATGAGGGAGCTTTCGGAGATGGTAAAGATATTAAAAGATAAGAAAGATATATAAAGATGGTTTTGTGTTGAAAAATTATAATAGCAAAGAATGATAATTTTTTATTTTCATTTTTAGGATTTGGTTAATGTTATTTCTAACGAAATAAGAAGAAATTGTTAAGACACAATTTCAGTATCTATTTAGATTTTTTTTCTTTTAGCCTGTGTAAGTTGAGTAGATAGTTTATATAAAGATTTATTCATTAAATAATTGAGTATAATATTACTCATGAAACAAAAAAACGAATTACTTGAAATCGGAACTAAAACTTTTAATGTTTATAAATATAAGGACAATAAGAAGATAAGAACAAAAATATCAATACCTAAACAACTTTACTTAGCTATAAGAGAACAACAGCTATGTGGATTTGGTTGTGAAGATTTTATTAAAATTATTCAAGATTTTATTAATAAGCATCAAATTGAGAAAAATATTTCTCAATCAGTAACAGCTTATCTTATTTCAAGATTAGTTATATCAGCACAAGAAAAATGGAATAAGCTAAACAGAGAAAAGATTGTTCGTAATCGTATTTTAGAAACTTACTTTATAGATATTGACAATTTACCAGAAAATCCCAATCATGATTTATTAAAACCTTTCTATAACGAGGAGTATTATAATCTTTCTATGATTGAAAGAAATAAAAGACAAAAAAAAGGATAATTATTTATAATGAGAAAAATAATACTCAATTATGTCTTGTTGGTTGTATAGTCGTTTTTTTGAATAATTTTAATTAATTTGATGATTTGCTTGAAGAGAAACCAATAAAATCTTTTTAAGTCTGTTTTTGATTAAATTATTAATATATTAAGAATAATTATTTATTATTTATTATTTGGATAAAGCCATTTAGCAACAATGAATAAAACCCCCACAACTTGAACCGTGTTTGTTTTCAATAAAATATCAAGTGTATCTTTTTCAACTTCAATAACTCCAAATCCATCTAAAACGACTATACTAAATACCGCACCAATAAAACTTGCAACTAATTTAAATATCCATTTAGAATAATCAATTCTATGGTCAGCCAATTTTTTTAAATTTTCATTATCTATTTTTAATTTATTATTTTCTTCACGTGCTTTATCTTGTAATAGCTTGAATGCTTCAATACTTTTATGATCAGTTTGTGATTCTGCTGGGGTTTCATTATACACCCCTTCTTCATCTGTGGAAGTTTTTAATTCGCTTGGTTCAGGTAGATTAACACTTCCAATTTTTGCAATATCAACCAATTTAACTACCCTGCTAATAAATTGTTATAATAATTTCTAATTATGGAGTTATCAATAGTTGAAAAAAAACTATTGGATTGAACAACAGTACTCCAAGGTGTTCCTGTTTGATGTGTTAAATCTGAAAGGTTTGGACCAGAATAAACTTTATATTTGTTCCATACAGCCTTTATTAATTCTTCTGTTTGTGTATCATTTACTCTTGGGGCTATACTATTAATATTAAAATTATCATCTATTGTTGTTATTGTTGCTTCTTTTGTAATTGGTTTATTTCCGAAGCCTCTAAATTCTTCATATAAAGAAGGTATTACTGGACCATATTGCCAAGCTTGTACTTCTTCATCAATTAATGGCTGATTTACAAGTGCTAAATGAAACCCATGAGAAATATATACAAGTTTTTGTATTTGCATTTGAGTTAATGATTGAGACTCTTGCTGTGCTAATTCTAAAAATTTATTTGCTATTGCTTTTGGTGAATATGGCATAATACTTCTCCTTATATAAATATATCTGTGATTTTAGCATAAATATATTTAAATAGATATCTAAAATAAATTATAATTTTTTTATTTTTTTCCAATATTTTTTATATGATTTTTTAATATCTTTATATGAAAAACTTAAATAATGTTTGATAACCCCTCTTTGTTTGTGAGATAGACAAGCATCGGCTAACATACCATCAATTTTACAATCTGTAATCATTATAGTTAGCATTAATCTTCTTGTATCGTGGATAGCTAAACTTTTACCTTTATAAAATTTAATATCTGTTAATTTTAATAATCTTTGAAATATAGCATGAGTTGAACCTCTTTTAAGAGTTGGGAACAATAATCCACTTTCAATATTATCTATATATTCTAAACATTCTTTTGGAATTGGGAAATGATAATCTTCTTTTGTCTTTGTAATACTTGCAGGACTTATAATCTTTTTTTCTTCCATAACAACATCTTCTTTTGTAAGTTTCATTATTTCCCCTTTACGATGGGCGGTTAATAAAACCATATATAAAAACATTTTTATTTCTGGATCTTGTGTTTTTGATAAAACTTTATATTGTGGAATTGCATTATATATATTTTTTACAATTGATAAGGCTTCTTCACTTGTACGAAGTTCAATATTTTTATTACTTCCCTCTTTTTGTGTTTCAAGTTTATTTATTACATTATCTTTGATAATATCATTTTTAATAGCTTCTTCAAAAAGTGGTCTCATTAATCTTTTAAAAGTGTTTTTAGTTCCACCTTGTCTATCTGATAATTTATCTAATACTTTTTGTAAATCTTCATAAGTAATCTTATCAAGCTTCTTGTGTCCTATAACATCTTTAATATGTGCTTCATAAAAGTATTGATAGTTTCTTGGTGTGTTATTTGTCCATTCTCCATTTTTAACCTTTCTATCAAACCTTTTATACCAAAACTCATTTAAAGTGTATGGAGTGTTTAAAAATGGGTTTATACCTTGTGATATCAATACTTTTACTTCATCTAATTTGTTCTTTGCTTTTGTTTCTGTTTTTGAACCAAATATTTTTGTGAAATTTTTGGTTGGATATCTTTTTGATTTATATTTAAAATTAACCATAATGGCATATGTATCATTTTTCATTTGAACAGTTTTTATACCAGGGTATGAGGGGTCATCTTTTTTTGGTGGTTTTACCATTAAATAATTCTCCTATTCTTTAATAAAAAATTATAGCAGAAATAAAATATAATTATGTACTTTTTTATGTACTTCATATTGGTAAAAAGTGATTTAAAGTGGTTTAAAAAATATTAGCTTTTTTACAATAAACACCTATTGCACGGGATTTTATCTCTATTTTATGTGGTACATAAAAACTCTATAATCCATTACCCCACATATGTAATTTTTTTGCCATTACTAAATCATATTCGGGGAGAACATCTAACTCATTAGATGAGCGAAACTCAAACTCTTCTAGCATTACTTTCATAGCTTCTATATCCATAGTACCTTTTTTTTGCATGATGATGATATGAGCTGCGTTTGCTAATGTTGCATAAGCAATTTTAAGTATACCTTTTTTGTTTTCATGAAGATGAAATATATCTTTAAATACTACTACATCATGTGTTCTTGGCAATGCACGGAATGGATTTTTAAAATTTTTAATATATTGGATTTTTGCGTTTGGAAAGTCACTCTGTAAATCTATCTCATCTTTATTATAAATGACTAAAGATAGTTCACCATCAACACCTTCTATAAGGTTATAAAGTGCATCTGTTGTTTCATCTACAGATGTAGTGATTTGCAGGTAATGATTTCCAGGGTATGGATTGAAAAGTTCTAAAAACTGCTCTAAATCCATACTATTTCCTAATAGGCCAGGTCGTGAAGCTCACGGAAGAGATATGCTTCTACAATATCATCAATTGTTTTTTGAGTATGTGCAACTAAAACTATCATACTCATATTCATGAAGTCCATTACAGGCTCGGCATCACTACAAACAACAGCGGCTTCAGACCAGTTCTCAAAACCATCAAACTTATCGTTATGTAGTACTTCCACTAACTCACCCTCTTCTATACGAAGTTGAGCCCAAGTTTTAGCTTCAAAAACTTTTGTAAGTTTTGCTTCTTGAACCTCTGTAGAATCCATTGGTAAGAGTACTAACACTATTAATCTACTTTTGCTAAATCTAAAGTAAGTGCTTCATTATCCATGATATCAATATCACGACGCAGAACTGTTTTAGCTATCTCTTGAGCATCTTCAAGTGAGTGCATTTTATATGTTCCACACTGATATATATTAAGTTCTGGAATGTCATTTTGACTTTTAACATTAATAACATCTTTCATAGAAGCTTCCCATGCATCAGCAACTGTTTCCTCTGTAGGATTTCCAATAACACTCATATAAAAACCTGTACGGCAACCCATCGGAGAAAGGTCGATAATTTCAGTAGTTTTAGAGTTAAGATGGTCTCTCATAAATCCAGCAAAAAGATGCTCCAAAGTATGAATACCTTCAGAAGATAAAATCTCCTCATTTGGCTTAACAAAACGAAGATCAAAAACTGTAAGTTCATCTCCCTTTGGTGTTTTCATACTTTTAGCTTTACGGACAGCAGGTGCTGGCATGATTGTGTGGTCAACTGTAAAAGAGTCTAATAATGGCATTTTGAAAATTCCTTAATTTTAATTAAGCGTATTTTAGCGAAAAAGTTTGATGATTTATTGAAGTATTTATTGTAAAAAAAATCTAAAACAAAGAATTTTTAGATTTGGTGAAGATTGTGCAAAATATCCGACCGATAGTGTACTTTAGTACACGGAGAATCGGATTTTTGTGCTAGATTTGTGTGCCCTAAAGGAAGTGCCCTTAGGGTAAAGCTAGAAGTTCGCGACTAAACGCGTGCTTCTTCTCTTCTATTCAAGTAGTCCCAGTTTGCGTCTACTCTCTCTTGCCACTCTTTGATCATATGTTTATACTGATCTTTGAATAGGTGCTTAAAACGTCCTTGTGCAGCTAAATACTCTTCAACTGGAACAACATTTTTAGGTCTATAAGTAATATTTAACTCTTTACCATCAATAATTTCATATAGTGGGAATACTAATGAATCAGTTGAAAGGTCAGTTATAGCCATAGTATCTTTAGGGTCGAATTTCCACTCAGTCGTACAAGGAGAAACAGCATTAATAAATACTGGTCCATCAACTGCAAAACCTTTTTGGATTTTCTTAACCATATCTTTCCATTTATTTGGAGCAACTTGTGCAGCATATGGAATGTGATGAGCTGCCATAATTGACATCATATCTTTTTTATTTTTCTTTTCACCATAAGAGTGTGATCCAGCTGGTGAAGTTGTAGCAGACGAGCCAATAGGAGTTGAACTTGATCTTTGTCCACCAGTATTTGCATAAACTTCATTGTCAAGTACAACATGCATTATATTATGACCACGTTCCATACAACCAGAAATCCACTGGAAACCAATATCGTAAGAAGCACCATCACCTGCAAAAGATATAAACTTAGGATTACGATCAGGTTGCTTTAGGCGACCTTTTCTTTTAAGTGCATTGTACATTGACTCAGCACCAGCAACTGCAGTTGAACCATTTTCAAAACCGATATGAATCCAAGAAGCATCCCATGAAGTGTACGGATAAACCGAGGTACAAACTTCTAGACACCCCGTAGATGCAGAAAGAACTAAATCATCATTTGTAGCATTTAATACTTCACGAACAATGATAGAGTGCGCACAACCAGGACATAAAAGGTTTGCACCTTCAAAACGGTCAGCCGATGTTGAAAACTCTTTTAAGTTTTTTATTTTTTTCATTTCACTCATAGTTTTCTCCTTATAAAAATGATAGTTTCGGTCCACGAACACCGATAAACTGTTGTAATGGAGTAGTTACTTTACCAGCATCTACATTCGCTTGTAATTCAGTATATAATTCTACTAAATGTGCCTTAGTTAAATCACGACCACCAAGGCCATAAATTTTACCAGACATTAATGGACGCTTCTCTACATTAAAAAGAGCTCCAGCGAGTTCATTAAATAACATACCACAAGTTCCACCAGGGGCAGAACGATCAAGTGTAGCGATAGCTTTAACACTTCCAAGAGCTTCTTGAATTTGGAAGAACGGGAATGGACGGATTACACGAATTCCAACAACACCAGCTTTAATACCTTTAGCTCTCATTTCAGTTGCAACTTCACGAGCAGTTTCAACTGAAGTACCCATACAAACAACTGCTACATCAGCGTCATCCATATCATACTTTTCAACGATGTTATATTTGCGGCCTGTATGTTTTTCAAAATCATCAAATGCAGTTTGAATTTTTGGTAAAACTTTGGTCATAAGATCATTATGTTGACGAGCTTTATGCTCAAAGTGCCAATCTTCTTCAGTTTGAACACCATGAGTTACTGGATGATCAAAGTCAAGCATGTCATTCATTGGTTTATAATCACCAACAAAACTATATGCATGGTCATCAGTCATAGTTTTAACACCTTGAGCTGTATGAGAAGTCATAAAACCATCTTGGTGGACCATACATGGAAGTCTTACATCATGATCTTCAGAAACTTTAAATGCTATGAAGTTTAAGTCATAAGCATCTTGCGGACAGTAAGCATCAAGTTGAATCCAACCGCTATCACGACCAAGATACATATCTGAGTGGTCACCATTAACGTTCAATGGAGCAGCAAGAGCACGGTTAACAACGTTTAAAACGATTGGTAAACGCATACCTGATGATTGATAAAGAGTCTCTACCATAAGTGCAAAACCTTGAGATGAAGTTGCAGTTGCAACACGTCCACCAGCAGCAGCAGCACCGATACATGCAGACATCGCTGCATGTTCAGACTCAACCATTACATATTCACCCTCAATATAGTTATCAGACTGAAATTTTGCATAACCTTCAACAATTGGAGTTGATGGAGTAATCGGGTATGCAGCAACAACATCAATTTGACACTGTCTTAGTGCTTGCGCAGCTGCGAAGTTACCATCCCATACTTCAATATCTCTTAGTTCCATTTTATCAAATGCCATCTATTTCTCCTCATCTTTCGCAGGCCACTTAGCTAACTCTGCTTCTTCATCTGCTTGTTCTGCGAACATTAAAAGTGATTTAGGATTTGTAGGACAAACCTCAACACAGATACCACAGCCTTTACAGTGATCCATATCTACACCAATCATTTTTTTATCTCTAGAAATAATTGACATATCTGGACAATAAATCCAACAAAATTGACAATCAATACAATAATCTTTTGCAAAAATTGGTTTCTCAATTCTCCAGTCAGCGACACTCGCTGTAAAAGAGTTACTAGCTGAGTAATTACGATCTTCTTGGTGTGTTGTAGCAATCTCTGTAGCTGCTACTCCATCAAATGAACGAAGCATAGCTCCGATTTCAAATTCGTCCCATCCTTTATTTGCCATCATCAGCTCCTTATTTCACTTCGTCATGTGCGCGTTGAATCGCTATCATATTTGCATCAATAATTTTTTGTGGTAATTTTCCAAGAACACGTTTCATATTTTCTTTGAAAAAATCCATCTCATACATTCCTGAAATCTTCATAAATGCACCAAGCATTGGTGTATTTGGAATTGGACGACCGATAGTCTCTTGCGCGATTTTAATACAATCAACCGTATAAACTTCTTTTCCCTCTAACTTTGGTTGAGCTTTAATAAGCTCTTCCGTAGTTAAGTGAGTAGTAATTATATACTTTGTTGTATCTTTATGATTGATTGTAACGTCAGAAGTATAAACTAAAGCCGGGTCAATTACGAAAACAAAATCTGGTTCCATATATTTTTCATGATTCATAATAACTTGATCAGCAACACGATTATAAGCTGTCATTGCAGCTCCACGTTTAGCAGATCCATAAAATGCAAAAGCTTGTACATGCTTACCAGTTGTAGAAATAACATCCGCTAAACCTTTAGCTCCTGTTACAGCACCCTGACCAGCACGACTATGCCATCTAATTTCTAGCATAAATTCTCCTTAAGTTTTTTCAAGAAAATTTTTAAGTTTTTCTATCCATTCAATTTGCTATATTTTAGACAAGTTGCTCTTAAAAATAGCTTGGGAATTGCTACTATTCATTTACTTTAGTTTGTATGTGATATTTTCCTACTCTTTAGATGTTTCACAGCCTCAAAAGCATCACTAAAAATAACATTTGTAAAATTTTTCAGGGTCTCGATATCATCATATCCACTTAAAACACCTATTGAATTTACGCCGGCATTTTTTGCTGATATTAGGTCAAGTTTAGTATCGCCAATCATCCAAATTTCTTTGTTCTCACACTTAAATTCTTTAAGTGCATTTAGTATAGGTTCAGCATGTGGTTTTGGGTTTTGGACATGCTCACGCCCTATCAGTACCTTAAAGTGATGCATAATTCCAAAGTGTTGCATAAGTTCCTCAGAATATAGTCCTGTTTTAGTTGTCACTATCCCTAATTCTGCGAAACTACTTGCAAGTTCTACTGCTTCTTTTGCTTGTGAAAGCAACTCAGTTTTTATCTTTGAGATAGTTCTATATTTTTTTTTATATGTATCTACAAAATCCCATACTCTACTCTCCTCTACCCCAAGTTTTGCAAACATAATATCAAGTGGATAACCAATAAGTTCTTGTATCTCTTTATCGGTAGGATTTTTCTCACCATGAGTATCAAAAGTATGATGAAAAGTTGAAGTAATTGCTTCAGTAGATTCTATAAGTGTCCCATCTAAATCAAAAAGTATTATCATTTTATTTCCGTCTTCTCCCACTCTATATAGTTGTGCCAAATACCGCTTAAGCTTGGAGTCACATTTTTGATATTTTTATTTACTGCAGTGATAGAATTTGGAATATATAAAAAGAGATACGGATTGTCATCTGTGATAATTTGAAACATCTCTTGCCATATCTTTGAGAGCTTTTTTCTATCTATAATTGTTTGTGATTCTTCTATCATTCTGTCCATTTTAGGGTTATTGTATCCTACGAGATTAAAGCCACCCTTTTTATCATTATCTGTATGCCAGAACATATATGGGTCTGGCGTGGATGATAATCCCCACCCTAAAAGAACAGCATCAAATTTATGAGGAAATACAACCATATTTAAAAATGCCTGCCACTCCATAACTCTCAGTGTTACGATTACTCCCACCTTTTTTAGCTGATGTTGAAGAATTTCTGCGGCATATGGTCTTATAGAACTTGAGTTTGAAGTTACTATCTCAAATTCAAAAGGATTTTCCGCTGTATATCCGGCTTTTTCTAGTAACTCTTTTGCACGTTTTAAATCTTTTGTCGGTGCTTTCACATTTTCATTAAATGCTTTTGTCCCTGGTAAAAATGGCCCAGTACAGACCTTTGCATGTTTAAAAAAAAGAATATCTACTATCTCTTGTCTATCTATTGCCAATGAGAGTGCTTCTCTCACGTCAGGATTTTTAAATTTATCAAGTCTTAGGTTCAAACCTAAATATGTATATGAGTGACTTATCTCTTCATAGATATTAAACTTATCAAAAAAATCTTGGTTAAGTTGTCGCTCATACGCCATAGGTTCTACAGAGCCTATATCTAAAGCTGAGGACTTTAACATTAAAAACCTCGTCATTGGATCTGCTATTACATGAAAAGAGATTCTATCTATCTTAGATCGTCCAAGAAAGTAATCATCAAAGGCAGTAAGTATAATATTTTTAGAGTGTTCAAGCTGATGAAGTTTATAAGGACCTGTCCCAATTGGATTTGTATTAAACTTTGAACTCATTAAGTTCTCTTCATCACGAAGTAGATGCTCTGGTAGTATTCCCATCATCCAAGTCTCTAAAGCTTTAAAATATGGTTTTACATAGATTACTTCTATTTTATAATCATCTAATGCTTTAACACTCTTAACAAATCTAAACGCAGCACTGTAGGGAGAAGCAATTTTTGGAGATATTAATGTTTCATATGTAAAAACTACATCTTTTGCACTAAATATTGCGCCATCATGCCACTTCACATCTTTTTTAAGCTCAAAAATTAGAGTCTTATTATCTTTAAAATAAAACTTCTCAGCTAAATCTGAGATAATAGTAGAAGAGTCTTTATCATATTTTACAAGTCCGTTAAAAATAAATCCTGTAATCTCACCAGAACTTGAGTCTGTTGCAAGAATGGGATTTAGTCTTGATGGATTAGCAGACGTTGCAAGATGCAGAGTTGAAGAGAAAAGGTTCAGACCAAAGAGTAAAAGAAAAAGATATTTCATAACTACCTTAACGCTTTACCATTAACTCTAAATTCACCATCTATAAAAGTAATGTCAAAAATAACACTGTTTGCATCTTCTTTAGCAAAATCATTCGCCATACTTGTCATAGGCATACCATTAGAGAGCTTTGCATAGAGAGGTTTAGAGAGTTTTATATTAATAGTCATATCTATATTTTGAGCTACTAAAAGAGGAGAGAGACTAATTTTGTCTGCTAAATTTTTATCCTCTTTGATTTTGAACTTTGATTTAATATCAAAACCTTCTAAGTTCTCTGTTTTATTTAGAGTAATGTTTTCAAGTGAGAATTTTGCTATATCTATAGCTAATCCGTGAGATAAAAGTTTAACCACAGAGGCTTGAACCTCTTGAATCAAATCAGATGAAGAAGATGCCGTTTTCAAACGAGATATTTTAACTCTTAACTCTTCAAATGAATCTTTATCAAGTCCATGTATTGCAATATCATAAGCAAAATCTTTCATTACTACATCTACTGTATCTGATTTAATACTCATAGACTTAAGTGAGCTTTTTGCATTAAGTTCCGCTTTATTCCCTTGTGTATTTGAAGAGAAGTTTACTTTCATGCCTGTAGCATCAAAGAGTAAGTTTTCATTTGCAGCATTTACAATTAATTTAAAACTCTTCAGGTTTGCGCCACTTAAATATGTACTTTTAGATTCAAAATTTGAAGAGCTGCTAAAACCATCAAGGCTAAAAGTAACTTTTGTTTTTGCACTGTCTATTGCTAAATTGATTGTTTGTATGTTTGAGACAACACTATTTGGTGCGATTAATTCACCATTTCCGCTAAATGTTGCGTTTAAAAGATTTAGACTCAGTTTAGTTCCATCTTTAAGAGTGTAACTCTCTTTAATATCTTGTACAAAACCATCAAAATCTTCACTTACAATATTGTAATTTATGTGATATAAAACACCTTTAGAGTGTAAGAATTTTTCTAGGTAGTTATGAAAATCTAAATCATCCTCTTTTATAGAGCTCATCATGTTTACAGAGAGTGAAAGTGGATAGATATCAATACTGACAGCTTTACTCAGAGGAACATTACTATACTCAACATCAGCACCAATAAGTACACCTTCAAAAGCTGCGTTTACATATGGAGGAATCTGCTTATCAGAGTACTTATTAAGATACTCTACAAACTTATCTGCATCACGAAGTAGAAACTCAAAATGCTTTTTTGTACTTAAATAACTTGACTCAGTTTCAGCCTTGCTAACTTCTAAGCCATAAGAGCTTAGAGTTGTTAATCTATCATCAAGTGAATTCTCTACTAGTTTGTTTCCAATGATTGGAAGTGCGGCAGCTAAAAGAATAGCGAGAGCTAAAAATATTATAATTTTTTTCATAAAAATACCTTTTTATTATATGAAGATATTATATATTAATAAGTTTAATAAAAGATTTATTTTTTGAAATTCAATTAAACAATAATTTCTCAAAAAACTCTGTTTTTTTGTAGCTTTAGGGGGTTGTAGGGACATAGTGTCCCTGCCAACATAATGGGCTTTTGCTCATTATGTTGATTAAAAGTAGTCTTAACGTTTTGAGAACTGACGAGAACGACGAGCTTTACGCTTACCTGGTTTCTTACGTTCAACAACACGTGAATCACGAGTCATCATACCTTCAGGTTTAAGGATTGCTTTAATCGCTGGATCAAATGCAACTAGTGCACGTGAGATACCATGACGAAGAGCGTCAGCTTGACCACCAAAACCACCACCTAAAGTAGTAGCAACGATATCAACTGCAGCATCTTGCTTAGAAAGAACTAATGGTTGCTTAACACGAAGTTTTTTCGCTTCAAGTCCACCTAACCATGCATCTAATGAAAGACCGTTGATAGTAATTTTACCAGATCCAGGAGTTAACCATACTTTTGCTATTGACGCTTTACGACGTCCTGTTGCATATATTTTTGCCATGAATCAATCCTTACTTAGCTAGTTGTGCAGTGTGAGGGTGTTCAGCACCTGCATAAATTTTTAATTTTTTAAGCATTTTAGCACCAAGCTTAGTTTTAGGAAGCATACCACGAGCAGCTAATTTGAATAGTTTCTCAGGATTTTTTTCTAAAAGCTCAGTCATCTTAACACTCTTAGTTGAACCGAAGTAACCAGAATGAGAAAAATACTCTTTATTATTAATCTTACCAAGACCATTAAATTTAGCCTTAGAAGCGTTAATGATAACTACGTAGTCACCACAGTCAATATTTGGAGTCCAGCAAACTTTTCTCTTACCACGAAGAAGTGTTGCTACTTCTGTCATCATACGACCAAATGTTTTACCTTCAGCATCAATCAAAATCCACTTTTGATCAATTTGTTCAGTTGTTGCAATTTTTGTAAATTTCATCATGAACCTTTTTAAGTAATTTATTTAACAAACATAAATGCTTGTTTTGTTGGCGAAAGTATAACCGCATAAACTTATAACTTACTTAAATTTAGGTTTATTTAAGATTTATATTTTAACTATTTTTATCTCATTCTCTAGAAGATAACAGATGTACCCATCTACCTCATCACCTGTAATATCTTTTATGGCACGTACATAGTATCTAACCTGCTTGAGATGATGCGCAGAGTATGCAAGTGAACTCTTATAATCAATAACATTCCATCCACCATCACTGCGTTTAACAAGCAGGTCAATATAGCGAAGGTTATTCTTATAACGGATAGCTTTTTCTTTATAGCACTCTCCATCACTGAGTTTTTTAAACTCTTCATTTTTTATAAGATTTTTTATTCTACTTTGAATATTAAGTAAAGCTTTTTCTTCCAAAGAGTATCCAAATTTATTAAGTGCCATATATGAAGCGTTTGTTAGTTTATCTAAACTAAACTCACTCATCATCTCTAAAGTATAATGCATCGCAAGACCAAAATTTATAGCATCTAAATCTTCGTTATCTTCTCTCTCTAAAGCTAATATATCACTTTGCGTTCCATAATATAATGATTTATATTCTAAAGCTTCAAGTTCATCCTTAGGTGTCTGGTTATTATCCTCACGTGAGGATTTAAGCTTTCCAAACTTTCCTGCGTTTAACTCTAACTCACTAAAGGTAGAATCTTTTGATTTTTGAATTATGAAAAGGCTTCTTCTAGCTCTTGTAAAAGCAACATAAAGTGCGTTTAAGTTATCCTCACGTACTAAGAGTTTCTCTTTTAAAAGTGCATTTTCATACTCTCTATCTAATGCATCCCTGCCCTTAGTTCTAAGATATATATTTTTCAACTCTATACCGTCGTACTCATATATGATTGAGTTTCTTGCCGGTGGTGGTTTTTTGAGTCTATCCATTACGATTACATGCTCATACTCTAAACCTTTTGATTTATGAACAGTCAGCACTCTCACTCCACTTATATCAGAAGCTGCCGCAGCAGTGTCAAGTCTCTCATACTCAAAAAGTAAAGCTTCTATATCTGGATACTTTGCAACTGTACTCATAAACCTTATAAGATGAAAATCATCACTAAAGAGTTTGTATGCATCAATCACATTTTTTACAATATCAACAAGTTTAATACTATTTAAATCTAGTAGTTTAATCTCTTTTTCTTCTTGTTCTATAAGTGCAAAAAAATTATGTCTGTATATATCTTCTTGAAAATATAAGAATTTGAGATACTCCAAAATAGCTTTTACACTTTTTTGATTGATAAGCTTTGTAGTTGTTTCAGTTACAACTTCAATACCCTCTTTTTGAAGTTCTGTTTTTATAGCTTCACCATCACCATTTGTTGCACATAAAATAGCTATATCATTTAAATCAGCACCAAGTTCTATAACTCTTTTTACTTGAGTTAAAGTCTCTTCTAAAAGCTCATCATTCTGAATAATCTCTACATATCCAGCTTGTGCATCTTCTCTAACTAACTGGTCACTGTAGTTATCTATTTTACCTCTAAAGGAACTATTTACAAACTCGATTACCTCTTTTTGTGAACGATAGTTCGTTAGGAGTTTTTGAACCTCCGTTGCATTCTCTTTTACTACTTCACCAAAGAGAGATGAGACACCACCACGAAATCTATATATAGACTGCTTTACATCTCCAACGAAGAAGAAGCTTCCATCACTGAAGATTCCCTCACCAGATGTTATCTCTTGAATCAATGGTTTTAAAATCTCATACTGAAGTATACTTGTATCTTGAAACTCATCTAAAAGCATGTGCTCTATCTGCGCATCAAGTCTAAAATATAAAAACTCACTATCATCTAAGAAGTTTAGTATCTGGTACACCAAAGATGTAACGTCCGAGAAACTTAGTTCACTATCATCCATATAGAGTGCTTTTTTACTCTTTTCATAGATATCAACCAACTCACCAAGGGAGTAGAAGAAATTCTGCTCTTTAGCTCTATGATACTCTTTCACTGCGTTTTGAATTGTATGCAGACAGGAGTCCATCTCAGGAGTGAAACATTTAGAAAAAGTTCTATAATCAAGTGACTCTCGTCCTATCCAAGACTTAGTGTATATATCTTCAAAACTTTCAGCCTTCACTGCGTTTAGAACTGTAGAAGAAGCTCCATCACAACTCTCTACTATTCTTTTTAATTCAGTAAAGGCAGAAGTCGCATTTATCTCATACTGCGTTAAATCTTGTCGGATAAATTTTATTTGAGAGAGCTCCTCTTTTTTTATATAAAACTCATCAAGAAGTGTAAAGATATCACCAAGTCTTTTTTTGGATTGTAGAGATAGAGTTATCAAAGTATCTCTTTTTCCGGCTACACTAACCTCTTTTAAAAAACGCGACATCAGTTTTAGTTCGTGCTGAGATGTAAATGTTGAAAAATCTGGCATAAGTGAAGCGTAAAGAGAGAACTTTCTAAGAATCTGAGTAAAGAAACTATCTATTGTCATAATCTTTGTAGAGGAGTTTAAAAACTCCTCTAGAACTCTTTTACGATTATCTAAAAGGTACTCACGTGAGAGCTCAGTAACCTTGCTTATCTCATCTAATTCTCCACGAGATTCAAGCTCTTCAAGTGTTTCAACTATCCTCTCACTCATCTCAGAAGCTGCTTTATTTGTAAAGGTAAGTGCAAGTATCTTAGAGGAGTCGGCACCTTTAAAAAGAAGTGAGAGATAACGCACAACAAGCATAAAAGTTTTTCCACTTCCTGCACTTGCTTCGTAGCAGAGGTTGTTTTTAAACATTTTCTTCCAAAAGAATACCACTCTCTACAAAATTATTTAATTTCTCTATTAACTCGTTATTCTCTTCTAAAAAATATTCTGTTTCTATACAATATTTATATACTTGAAACAACATATCTTGGTTATTATTTAAGTACTTTAAGTCTTCTTTTAAATTTTCTTCCTTTTTATTTTCATTCTTTCCCTCTATAATTCTTCTAATTCTATCCACTAACCAAGGTTGAGTTATTTTTGATTTACTCTGTAAGGTAGAAATCTTTCCTGCAATTACCGTAGGAATACTATTAATAATACTTGGTAGAAATTCTTCTTCACTACCCATACCTCTTAATATAACAATATTTTTCATCCTAAATATAAGATTATGTTTAACAAATAAAACAGTAATTAAAACTAGCATAAATATCTCATGCTTATCTTTTGCATAATTCTTATATTCTAAACAATTATCTAAAACTTGTATAAATATTCTCGCATTTTTCTCTTCTGTTATCTTTATCGCTCTTAGTATCTCTGATTTATAATCATCCAAAGCACTGTATTTATCTTTATATATAGTTTCAAACAACTCATCAACTGTTGGATCTAAAAGTAAAAACTTATTTACACTTTTCTCTTTAATCCTACTAAATACTTCACTATCCTTTTCTTTGAAAAATTCTTGATTAGTAATAATTATAGTTTTAGTTAGAAATATTTCTGTTAGATTTGTAATAAATCCGAATAGGTCATTCAAGTCTATTTTTGATGACTTTCTCTCAAAATCATCAAAGCAAATTACCCCACCATCTTTTAAGCTTCCTATTCCTTTTTCTATCTGCTGTTTAATCTTCTCTGCATTTACCTTTTCAGCACTTTGAGATAATTCAACTTCTATTCCTAAAACAGAAATTTTGGGCATAAAACTAGTAACTTTTGTAAAAACGGAACAAGCAGAGCTTACTATATCACTGCCTTCTTCTATAGAGAAGTTATATGAAAGTTGATATATCTCATTTTGTAACTCTTCTATAGAATCTTTTCCATATAAACTAATGAATACATAACTTTTGTCTTTTTCCTTCAAGTCTTTAATAAGTTCTTGCTCAATCTCATTTTTCCAAAAGTGAGTTTTACCACTTCCCCAAACACCACTAAGCATAAGTATCTCACCATTGCGCTTATCTTGAGTTAAATAAGATTTCTTATCCTCAATCAAATATTTTTTTATATCATGCTGATTAGCCATTATATTGCCACACTTTTTATATCATCAAAAGATATCTTATTACTGTCTATCAACCTAAAAAGTATATCAAGTGGCTTACTTTGTGTTACTTCTGCAGTTTCGTATTTATGGAAGGCTCTTATGCCTCCACCGAAGATTTGTGATGCATCCTGTTGTGTGATGTGAAGCTTTTTTCTTATGCGTTTTAATTCATCAGTTGTTAAGAAATGGTCAACTTCTCTTTTAAAATTAGCGATTTGTAATTTTGTAGATTTTAAATCTTTTTGGGATAAAAAAGCCTCTTTGCATTTTGTACAATACTCACCAGATTGAATAATCTTGGCAGAATGATTTTTATATGTATATGTTGTCAGTTCTGATTTGTACTCAATCTTGCCATTACATATTGGACAATTTGTCATGTTCGCTCCTTAAATGATATCACTATCGCTTTTTCAGTTATTTGAAGTTTGATATAAAACTCTAAGTCATCTATGTTTTTATAATAAACATCTTGCCAAATCTTATTATCACTGTATGTAGTCATTGATTTATATAACTCAACTTTCGCACATAGATTCCAATAAATCCACAAACTTAAGTTAAGTATTAAAGCCCATAAATAGCCACTTTTCAGTATAATTTTGTTCCTACAACATCATTACAAAAGG
>Ga0256844_10000140_pt1 | contig 29376 bp, 22 predicted proteins | sample MusselsmetaG_FD_189100 | JGI IMG/M metagenome (GOLD analysis project Ga0256844, IMG submission 189100) | Mussel associated microbial communities from hydrothermal vent at the East Pacific Rise, Pacific Ocean - Mussels | ecosystem: Host-associated > Mollusca > Shell > Unclassified ... | reverse complement strand
TTTACAGCTTCATCTATCATTATTTGGATATTATTTCCATAAAAACGATATTTATTTGCAGTTTTAGGATAAGGTAGTTTTTCTGGTTTTGCTTTTAATTCTTCTTTAGATAAAACTTCATAAGGAGCATCAACATCCAGTTTAAAATCTGCTATTATAAATAGTTGATCCCAAAGTTTATGTTTAAAATCAGGAACATCACGTAAATGAGGTTGTAGGTTTCCCATTACCTCTATTATAGCTTGAGCCATTTTATTACGTTCTTCTTTTGTAGGTAGTTCTATACAATGATTTACTAATTTTTGTACGTGTCTTCCGTACTCTGGAATTAATAAGTGTTCTCTTTCCGAGTTATACTCTAATTGGTAACCTGTTAAATTATTCATTAAATAATATTTATTACTGAATTTTTCTTTTTAGTACTCTAAGTTTTGCAAATTGAAGAAGTAAGTGTTTAATACCTATTTCTTCTTTTTCAAAATGAATTTCTGCTTTTCTGTCAGCTCCTTCACCTTCTATTGCTTTAATTTGTCCTCTTCCAAATTTTTGATGTAATACATAAGATCCTACTTCTATTTTAGAATCAATTGTATTATTTGTATTTTCTTTAGCTGTTGTAAGCTTTGTAAATCTTTTAGGTGTACTAATTGTAATTGTTTTGTCCTTCATTATTCTTTTGCTAATCGGTTTTTTAAATCGTATTAAGTTTTTTGGCACATCGCCAAATATATCATTGTCAATAAATTTATTAATCGAAGGAGAGATTTTTGGTGCAAGATAGTCTAAATATTTTTCATCTATCTCTTCAATAAATCTACTTGGTTCACAATCTATTAGAGAACCCCAACGATAACGTGTTTGGGCATAGCTAAGATATGCTTGTTTTTCGGCTCTTGTTAGAGCTACATAAAATAGTCTTCTTTCTTCTTCAAGTTCACTTCTAGTATTTGAGCTCATTCCAGATGGAAATAGATTTTCTTCTAATCCAACAATATATACATATGGAAATTCTAAACCTTTAGATAAATGAATAGTCATCAAAGAAACTCTTGGTTCATCATTATCTTTTTCTTTATCAAAATCCGTTGCTAATGCAACATCTTCCAAAAAGTATGCTAATGAAGTATTTACTTCTTCTTTATCTTTTTGTTCTTCAACAAAATCTTTAATTCCGTTTAATAATTCTTGAATATTTTCAACTCTACTTACTGCTTCTGGAGTTTCATCTTTTTCTAAATCTTTAACAATTTTTGCTTGTTTGATTATAAAATCGGTTATTTCAAAGGCATTTTTTGTTTGTGCTTCTATTTTGAAGCTTTTTATCATAGTTACAAAATCAACCAGTTTTGTTTTAGTACCTGAATTAATTTTAAGATCAATTTTATGTAAATTTTCTAATATATTAAATATCGATTTATTGTAATGATTGGCAGCAACAGTTAATTTTTCCATTGTAGTTTGTCCAATACCTCTTGCTGGATAATTGATTACACGTTTTAGAGCTTCTTCATCATTTGAGTTTACTAATAATCTTAAATATGAAAGTACATCTTTTATTTCCTTACGTTGATAGAATGAAAGTCCACCAAAAATTCTGTACTTAATATCTTTTTTTCTAAGAGCATCTTCCATTGCTCTTGATTGAGCATTAGTTCTATATAGAATAGCAAAATTATCGTAAGTTAACTGATTATTAATTGCATTACTCCAAATGCTATTTGCAACAAATCTACCTTCTTCTGCATCGGAAATAGTTCTCATTACTTTGATAGCTTCACCTTTATCATTACTAGTCCATAATTCTTTATCTAAACGTGTTTTATTTTTTATAATAACGCTATTGGCAGCATTAACTAGATTTTGAGTTGAACGATAATTTTGTTCTAATTTATAAATTTTAACATCAGAATAATCTTTCTGAAAATTTAATATATTTTGAATATTAGCTCCACGAAATGAATATATACTTTGAGAATCATCACCTACAACTGCAATATTTTGAAATCTATCAGCTAATGCTCTAACAATTAAATATTGTGAGTGATTTGTATCTTGATACTCATCAACCATTATATATCTAAATCTATCTTGATATTTGGCTAATACGTCTGGAAAACGTGTTAATAACTCATTTGTTCTTAATAATAAATCATCAAAATCCATTGCTCCAGATTTAAAACATCTATCAACATAAGCTGTATAAATTGACCCCATTTTTGGTCTTCCAGACTCTCTATCTGCTTCAATTAATTCAGGATTTTTATTATAAGCTCTAACAGTTATTAGGCTGTTTTTATATTGTGATATTCTACCTAGTACTTGTTTAGGTTTGTATCTATCTTTTTCAAGATTCATTTCTTTGATTATTGCAGAAAGCAATCTTACAGAATCTTGAGTATCATAAATAGTAAAGTTTGAAGGAAATCCTAATTTTTCAGCCTCTGAACGTAATATCCTAGCAAAAACAGAGTGAAAAGTACCCATCCATAAATTTTTAGCTTCATTATCACCTACAATTTTAGAAATACGAGATTTCATTTCTCTTGCTGATTTGTTAGTAAATGTTAAAGCTAAAATATTGAATGGATCTATTCCTTTTTGCATCATATGTGCAATACGATAAGTCAACACTCTAGTTTTTCCAGAACCTGCACCAGCAATAATAAGCAATGGTCCTTCAAGTTGAAGAACTGCCTGTTTTTGGGCTTCGTTTAAATGTTGAATATAGTCTGACACAGTAAAATAAATAAGATTCTTCAAAAGTACGATACTTATTGAATTTATTCATATTATTTACTGCTTTTTTATTCACAATTTTTAAAGAATAATATAAATAAAAAAGCCTTAGAAACTTTTGAGTTTCTAAGGCTTAATATTAATAATTAATTTAAACTCTATAATTTGTAGCTAAAAGTAAATTGTATCATTGAAGTTTCCATATCATAAGAAACTGAAGATCCAGGTACTATTCCTAATGGATTTGTATCTGCGTTCCATGGTCCATCAGGAAATCCATTTCCATCGAAATCTTGGTCTGGTGTTGGATTTAATAAAGTTCCTTTGCTTCCTTTACCTCTAAAGCCTTTATGATAAACTACATTAACATCTAATTTACCAAAAGTGTATCCTAAACCAATTTGAGCTGCATTTGTTACGACTGCAGGTGCGGAAACTGAATAAAATGTTAATTCATCTTTAACAGGATTTGTATTATTTGTATACCCAATTCTTATTGGTAAATTTTCCATTAATTTATAAGATAATCCAGCAGAGAAAATAGTCATATTTTTCCATCCAAATCCATTAACAGCACCTGTAGGCATATGATAAGTATCATCAAGTTGCCAACCACTTTCTTTGAAACCTTCTGTTCCTTCGTAATTTACAAAACGTACATCAGCTGCGAAATCTAATTTTTTACCAGATAACCCCATACCAAATGATAAAATTGAAGGATAATTCATAGTAAAGTTGTTGTCAGGCGCAGCAGTACTATTTGCATCTAGATAAGTATTTTTAAATGTGTATTCGCTAAAATATTGTTTAGTTTTATATGACATACCTAATTTTAACATATCATGTGAATCATAGAATATACCTATTTGAGCTCCATATCCCATTGCTGCAGCAGCATCTGTTACTGGATAACCATTCCCTGTTCTATCAGGCATTGTTGTTGGATTTGGTGCTAATTCTAGTGTTTCATAGTTGAAATTTGGTTGTAAACCAATAGAAACTTTATCAGATAATTCATAAGCATAAGATAAACTTACTTGTAATAACATATAATCTGATTTTACGTTTCCAAAACCACGAGCTTGTTGAGGATAGCTTATTGGACTTGAGCTTTCATTTGGATTAAAATTTGCACCTGCTAAAGGAGAATTAGTTTCGGCTGGAAAATCTACTCCAAAACCACTAACTCCAAAAGCTGAAACACCAAATGTATGTTTGCTTTTTGGCTTACTCCATACATAAGCTAATGCTGGCATTATTGAAGTTCCATGTTCATCTTTAATTGTTCCACTTACAGCAGGTGATCCTGCCCACATCATGTTGGCTGGCATAGATGATGATAATTCTGGTGAAGAAAAGAAAGCTCCTGCACTTACAGAAATAATTTTATCATTAAAAGATGATAAAGTTGCGGGATTCCATAAAATAGCACCATTAATATCTAATGGTTGTGCAGTTGCAGCTCCACCCATTGACATATTTACTGCTCCAACTCCTTGCATAATATGACCAGATTGAGCAAAAGAAACTAATCCGATAATAATTCCTATTATTGTTAAAAATTGTTTTTTCATAATGTTAGTATTTTTATATTAAAAATTATTTAATTAAAATGTAACTCAGGTTACATAAGGCAAAAATAATCCCTTAAAGTAGCACTGTTAATGATAATTATCATCAAATAGTAATAAAGATTCATTTAATTAGCTATTTGATTGTATAATAGACTTATGTATTATTAAATATTTTGATTTATTTTTTTGATTGAATAAAAAATTTATCAAATAAATTTTATAGTAGATATATTTTGTAATTTTGTGTTAATAAAAAACAGTAATAAATTATGTTTAAATTAATATTATTAGCTTCGGCTTTATTAGGATTAGGATTTGCTGGAATTGCAATTAAAATTTGGGCAAAGAAAGATGGAGAGTTTGATGGTACTTGTGCAGGTAAAAATGTAAAAATGAAAGAAAGAGGTATTACTTGCGGATGTGGTAACGATGGAGGTTGTTCTACAAATTTAGATAATCAAACAACTCCTGTTATTGAAATAAAATAATTTTTTAAAAAATTAAAAAAATGCTTGAATTATTATTTTTTACAATAGTTATAATTCAAGTGTTTTTTTATGTGTTTTTTTTTAGCAAATTCGCTTTTTCAAAGTCTAATAAAAATATTATAAAGAGTAGTGATTTACCAATTTCGATAATAATTTGTGCTAAAAATGAAGCTGTAAATCTTAAGAATTTTCTCCCTTATATTATAAATCAAAATTATAATAATTTTGAAGTAATTTTAGTAAATGATCATTCATCGGATAATACTTTGGAAGTGATGGAAGGTTTTAAAAAAGAATTTAATATTATTAGAATTATTAATCTTAATAAAAATGAATCTAATAAAAAAAATGCAGTAACTCAAGGAGTAAAAGCTGCTAAATATGAAAATTTAATATTTACAGATGCAGATTGTAAACCGAACTCTAATTTATGGATTAATGAAATGTCTTCTCATTTTAATGAAAAAACTAAAATTGTTTTAGGTTATGGAGCTTATAAAAAAGTAAATGAATCATGGTTGAATAAACTAATTAGATTTGAAACAATATTAACAGCAATTCAATACTTTTCATATGCAAAAGTAAATCTTGCATATATGGGTGTTGGTAGGAATTTAGCTTATACTAAAACACTTTTTAATAATGCAAATGGTTTTAAAAGTCATGAAAACATAAAATCTGGTGATGATGATTTATTTATAAATCAAGTTGCTAATAATAATGTTAGTTGTTGTTTTACTAAAGAAAGTTTTACAATTTCCGAGCCTCATACAAATTTTAAAAAATGGATTTATCAAAAACGTAGGCATATTTCTACTGCAACTACATACAAACCAATTCATCAATTTATTTTAGGCTTATTTTATATTAGTCAGTTTTTATTTTGGTTTTTATCATTCTATTTAACTATATTTAAAGAGTTTAATATAGTAATATTAACCTTAATTGTTTTAAGAATAGCTTTGCAATATATTGTTTTTGGTTTATCGTCTAATAAATTAAATGAAAAAGATATAATTATATATCTACCATTTTTGGAATTATTTTTGATTACTATTCAAATGCGTATATTTATGCAAAATTTATTTTCGAAACCTACAAATTGGTAAAAAAATATGTCGAATAAAGATATTTTAGAAATTATACTTAAGGCAAAAAAAGGGAATCAAATTGCTTATAAAACTTTATTAAATAAGTTTTGGAAAGATGTGTACAATTATCAATTTTCTAAAACAAATAATGAAGATGAAGCAGAAGATATTACAATTAAAAGTTTTGCTAAGGCTTTTGATAAATTAAATACATTTGATGATAAATATAATTTTAAAACATGGGTTATTACAATATCAAAAAATATTTATATTGATCATTTAAGAAAACAAAAAAAAACTACTATTTCTATTCATAGTAGAGATAATGTTGTTTATGATTTAAAAGATGATACACCTTCAATTGAAGATAAAATAATTATAGAGCAAAATCTTAAAACATTATTGAGTTATATTAAAAAGTTAAAACCGCATTATCAAGAAATTATTCATTTGAGATTTTTTCAAGAAATGTCTTATAAAGAAATTGCAAATGAGTTAAACGAACCTATGAATAATGTTAAGGTTAAATTACTACGAGCTAAAAAATTATTAGCTGAAATAATTAAAAAATAATTAATATTTATGGTTAGATATTTTTTAGTTTTATTGTTTATTATGAGTGTTTTTTCGTGTAAAAAAAAACTTAAAACTAGTATTAAAACAAATACTAAATTAGAAACTAGTATTCCTATTATAAAAAAAGAAGAAAAAATTACAGTAAAAAAGGTTTTAAAAGATAGTTTAAATAGTAAAAATGCATTTAACTTTTTTACAGAATATGGAAAACAAAATAAAGAAACAATTGTTGAATTTTCAACAAGATTAGGTAATTTTACTGTTAAACTTTATAATGATACTCCTATCCATAGAGCAAATTTTATTTTTTTAGCTAAAAAAGGTTATTTTAATACTACAAGTTTTCATAGATTGGTTCCTGGATTTGTTGCTCAATTTGGAGATTCTGATAGAAATGAAACAGCTAAATTCAGAAATAAATATAAACATTATAAGTTAAAACCAGAATTTAGAAAACGTCATCGACATAAAAGATCAGCTTTAGCAGCTGCTAGAGATTGGGAAAATAATCCAAATAAACTATCAACACCATTTGAGTTTTATATTGTTCAAAGTAAAAAAGGAGAGAATCATCTAAATTTTGAGCATACTGTGTTTGGAGAAGTAATTAAAGGCATGAACACTATTGATAATATTATAATTGAGAAAACAGATAAAGACGAATGGCCTTTTATAGATGTTGATTTAAAAATTGTGTTAATAAAATAGATATTATTTAATAATTAAGTTACGTAAAATGTTGATGTAATGTTGTTTACAGTAATTATAGTTAATGAGTTGTTAAATATTTGGTAGAGTCGTTTTTTTTTCGTTATATTGTCGAATATTATTAAAAAAGACTATAGAATATGGGAAGACCTGCAACAAGACCAGGAAAATTAAAAGATGGATTTTACATCGAAATAATAAATAAAGGAGCAAAAAAAGGAATAAAATTATATAGAGATAGTGAAAAACAAATGTTACAAGCTATTGAAGAATACAAAAAAACTAAAGATATTTTAGTTTTGGGAGAATCTAAAAACAATAAATTTATTTCTAAAAGCAAATTTATAAAATTAGGACTTAATTAGTTTAAAGTTTAAAATATTAAAATAACAAGAGGCTGTCTGAAAAGGCAGTCTTTTTTAATTATACTAAACAATTAGATTATATTTGCAAAATCAAAAATAGAACATGAGCTTTATAGAAGAATTACAACGCAGAAGAACCTTTGGTATTATATCGCATCCAGATGCTGGTAAAACAACATTAACAGAAAAATTGTTACTTTTTGGAGGAGCAATTAATGAAGCAGGAGCAGTAAAAAATAATAAAATTAAAAAAGGAGCTACTTCAGATTTTATGGAAATTGAACGTCAGCGTGGAATTTCTGTAGCAACATCAGTCTTAGCTTTTAATTATAAAGGTAAGAAAATAAATATTCTTGATACTCCTGGGCATAAAGATTTTGCCGAAGATACATTTAGAACTTTAACTGCAGTAGATAGTGTTATTGTTGTTATTGATGTAGCAAAAGGAGTTGAAGAGCAGACAGAAAAATTAGTTTCGGTTTGTAGAATGCGTAAAATACCTTTGATTGTATTTATTAATAAATTAGATAGAGAAGGGAAAGATGCTTTTGATTTATTAGATGAAGTTGAGCAAAAATTAGGTTTAAGAGTTACTCCTTTAAGTTTTCCTATTGGAATGGGATACGATTTTAAGGGAATTTATAATATATGGGATAAAAAATTAAATATTTTTGATGGTGATGTTAAACAAACAATTTCCGAAGGTGTTGAATTTACAGATGTTAACAACCCTGAATTAGATAAAATTGTTGGAGAAAAACATGCAACTGATTTACGAGAAGAATTAGAAATGGTTGAAGGTATTTATCCTGAATTCAATAAAGAAGAATACTTAGCAGGTGATTTACAACCTGTGTTTTTTGGTTCTGCTTTAAATAATTTTGGAGTTAAAGAATTACTAGATTGTTTTATTGATATTGCTCCAGAACCACAACCTAAAATGTCGGATACTAGATTAGTTGATTCTAAAGAAACAAAAATGACTGGGTTTGTTTTTAAAATTCATGCTAATATGGATCCTAAACACCGTGATAGATTAGCATTTTTGAAAATAGTTTCGGGTACTTTTAAACGTAATACTAACTATTTACATGTAAAATTGAATAAAAAAATGAAGTTTTCATCTCCAAACGCTTTCTTTGCAGAGAAAAAAGAAATAGTTGATGAATCTTTTCCTGGTGATATTGTTGGTTTACATGACACTGGTAATTTTAGAATTGGAGATACTTTAACAGAAGGAGAAATTCTTAATTTTAAAGGAATTCCAAGTTTTTCACCTGAGCATTTTAGATATATTAATAATGCAGATCCTATGAAATCAAAACAGTTGGCCAAAGGAATTGACCAATTAATGGATGAAGGTGTTGCCCAATTATTTATTTTAAATTTAAATGGTCGTAAAGTTATTGGGACTGTAGGAGCTTTGCAATTTGAAGTTATTCAATATAGGTTAGAACATGAATACGGAGCAAAATGTACTTATGAAAACCTTAATATGCATAAGGTTTGTTGGGTAGAACCTGAAGACGAAAAGAATAATGAGTATAAAGAGTTTTTACGTATTAAACAACGTTATTTAGCAAAAGATAAAAAAGGACAATTAGTATTTTTAGCAGATTCAGATTTTACCATTCAAATGACACAAAGTAAATATCCTAGTGTGAAATTACATTTTACATCGGAATTTTAATTTTATCGTCATTACGAAAGCAGTGAAGTAATCTGTTTCTAAAAAAAGTAACTGCTTTCGAAAAATATTTTATGGATAAAGCCATTCTACATAAAGAAGTTCAAGATTTTATTAATTTAAATCTAAATACAAATATTACAAAGTTGATATTAAAAGGTTCTCCTTTTAATGAAGTTTCAATTAAAGAATTAGCAGAACAAATTACATCTAAAAATAAATGTAAAACTAAATTACCATCTTGGTTTAATACAGAAAACATTTATTATCCTAATAAATTAAATATTGAGCAAACATCATCAGAAATTACTGCAAATTATAAAGCTACTATTATAAAAGGTAAATCAATTATTGATTTAACTGGAGGTTTTGGAGTTGATTGTTTGGCGTTTTCTAAGATTTTTAATAAAGTTGTTCATTGTGAAATAAATAAAAATTTATCAGAGATTGTAAATTATAATTTAAAGCAATTAGATGTTAAAAATATAATTACAATTAATAATGATGGAATTGATTATTTAAAAAAACAAAACAAAAAATATGATTGTATCTATATTGATCCATCAAGAAGAGATAATTTAAAAAAACGAGTGTTTTTATTAGAAGATTGTCTGCCTAATTTACCAGAAAATATTGATTTATTATTCGATTATACTACAAGTATATTAGTAAAAACAGCTCCTATTTTGGATATTAATGCTGCAATAAAAGAACTTAAATTTGTTAAAGAAATACATGTTGTAGCTTTAAATAATGATGTTAAAGAAGTTTTATATTTATTAGAAAAAAATTATACAGACACAATTAATTATAAAACTATTAATATACAAAAGGATAATAATCAAATTTTTAACTTTATAAAAGGCAATAAAGAAGCTGCGTTTTCATTAGAAAAAAAGTATTTATACGAGCCAAATTCTGCAATTTTAAAATCTGGAGCATTTAAAGAAGTTAGCTTATTGTTAAATGTTGACAAATTAAATGTTAATTCACATTTATATACATCAGATATATTAATAGAATTTCCAGGAAGGAGTTTTAAGATTATAAAAACATTGCCATACCAAGCAAAAAAAATAATTAAACAGATTAACTCAAAAAAAGCAAATATTACTATTCGTAATTTTCCAGATACAGTTTCTCAAATACGTAAAAAAACTAAAATAAAAGATGGTGGAGATATTTACTTATTCTTTACAACAAATGTAAATAATGAAAAAGTGGTTTTAGTTTGCCAAAAAGTAAGTTTGTAACTTAATTAAAAATCACCTAGAGTTTCTTCGTTTTGTGCTAAAGCTGATGCTAATTGTTCATCTGAAGGTGGTTTTCCGTGCCAAGCGTGAGAACCCATCATAAAATCAATACCATTACCCATTTCTGTATGAAGTAATATGCAAACAGGTTTTCCAAATCCAGCTATTTTTTTAGCTTCATTTAATCCTTTAATAATACTTGCAACATCATTACCTTTTTTAACATCTATAACTAACCAATCAAAAGCTTCAAATTTTGCTCTTAAATCACCTAAAGATAAAACATCATCAGTAGATCCATCAATTTGAGCTTTATTATAGTCAACTGTTGCGATGACATTATCAATTTTATTTGCACTAGCATACATAATAGCTTCCCAATTTTGTCCTTCTTGTAATTCTCCATCACCATGAAGTGTATAAACAAAATGTTTGTCGCCATTCATTTTTTTAACTTGAGCAGCACCAATAGCAACAGATAAACCTTGACCTAAAGATCCAGCAGACATTCTAATTCCTGGTAAATTATCATGAGTAGTTGGGTGACCTTGTAAACGAGTTCCTAATTTTCTAAAAGTAGCTAATTCAGAAACAGGAAAAAATCCACTTCTAGCTAAGACACTATAAAAAACAGGTGAAATATGTCCATTAGATAAAAAGAATAGATCTTCATCAATACCATCCATTTTAAAATCTGTAGAATAGTTCATTATTTCTTGATAAAGAACTGTTAAAAATTCAGTACAACCTAAAGAACCTCCAGGATGACCAGATTGAACTTCGTGTACCATTCTAACTATATCTCTTCTTACTTGAGTTGCGAATTTTTCTAATTGTAATGTAACTGGCATATTTTTGTTTTATTTAGCAAATTTACAAAACCTATATTTTAGAAAATAATAAAAAGGATAAAATATTTTTGTAATGTTGAATATTATGTAATCTATAAAAGTTCTTTTAAAATAATTTTATAGTCGTAAAAATTACCATTTCTATTAACTTGTATTCTAACCCTTTTACCTTCTTTATCGGACAACCTTTGTATAATTTGTTGTAAACTGAAATTATATGCTTCTTTTCCGTTAATTTTACTAATTAAATCCCCTTTTTGTAGTCCGGTTTTTTCTGCAATAGAATTTGGTTTAATATAAGATATTTGATAAGCATTTTTAAATGAATATGAAAAAGTTGAAAATAAATCAGAAATCCCATTGTTTTCATCTTGATTTCCATTAAAAACTATTTTTGCTTTTTGTTCTCTTACAAGAACTTTTCCATAATGAATAAGTTCTATTCCGCTTTTATTATAGAAAAATTGATTTTTAAAATTTTGTTTATTCTTTTTTAAAGTTATTTTTTTATGGGGATAATCGTATATTATATGAAAACGTTTTAATAATTCAGCACCAATAAGCCCGTTTCTAACAAAATGTATATTATTACCAATAGTTGAACTTGAATCTGGATGAGAAATAATAAGATTATTAAATTTGAATGATCCAATTTTAAATGAAGTTAATTTGCTTTTTTGTCCAAAAATATTACCATTTAAGCCTCTACCTAGTAAATCTTTAAAATTCTTTGGAGGAATACTGTATTTAGATAAGCTATTTTTAAAAAGCCATAAAGAATCACCACCACCAGAATCAATTAATAATTTTACTGAATAATTTTTATTATCAAATGTTTTAACAATTCCTTGAATATAAGGTTTTTTATAATGGAAGGTTAATGGGAATGTTTCACATTTTCTGCACTTTTTATATTTATAGGAACTAGGATTATTAAAAATAATTCTTTTTTTATTATAATTTACTTCAATAATAAAATCCATAAATAACTCACTACCAATAATACCATGAATATCTAGTCCCATTCTAGATGAAAAATCAAATTTTTTATCTATAATTACTAGTAAATCAAAATTCGGACAAACAACATTATTAATTCGTAATAAATTGTTTTTAGATTTTAGACCATCAAATTGCTCTTCAGTTCCAAGACCACGTATTTTTACTTTTTTAATTTGCTTTAAATCTAAAGAATCTGATTTTGTTATATTAAATAATAATGATTGTTTAACACCTGTATCTAATAAGAACGTTAATTCTTTTCCATTTAATGTAACAGGTAATAAAATCAAATTATTTACTAGTTTAAATTTTATTACTTCTCTTTCTTGGTTATTAGTTATAGAAAAATTATTTTGATTATAACCAAATAAATAGCTAAAAAGTAAAATAATTATTAAGGGAATAAATTTTTTATTCATGTTGTAGTTGTGTTTGTTAAAGTTAACTTTTTTTTATTATAAAAACTTAAAAATTAACATATTTTAACGTGTAATATTTATTAAAATAATATTGATATTACATTATTATTTTGCAATTTTGTAGTCAATAAATAAATTAACGTTATGCCAAATATATCTAGTAAAGGTTTAAAAATGCCTCAATCACCAATTAGAAAATTAGTTCCTTTTGCAGAAGATGCTAAAAAAAGAGGAGTAAAAGTATTTCATTTAAATATTGGTCAACCAGACATAGCAACACCAATAGTTGCTATTGACGCAGTTAAAAATGCAGATATTAAAGTTTTATCTTATGCTAGATCTGAAGGTTCAGAAACATACCGAAAAAAATTAGTAAAATACTATCAACAAAATGATATTTTTATTGAAGCTAATGATATTGTAGTGACGACTGGAGGTTCGGAAGCTTTACTTTTTACAATTGGTTCTATTACCGATTTTGGAGATGAAATTATAATACCAGAACCTTTTTACGCTAATTATAACGGATTTGCAACTTCAAATGGAGTAAAAGTAAAACCTATTATTTCTTCAATAGATAATGGATTTGCTTTGCCTAATATTGAAGAATTTGAAAAATCTATTACTGATAAAACAAAAGCTATAATTATTTGTAACCCAGGTAATCCTACGGGTTATTTATATACTAAAGAAGAGATAGAAAAGTTAAAAGAAATAGTTTTAAAGCATGATATATTTTTAATTGCCGATGAGGTTTATAGAGAATTTGTTTATGATGGTTTAGAGCATTATTCTGTAATGCAAGAAGATGAATTATCACAATATGCAATTTTGATTGATTCTGTTTCTAAACGATACAGTATGTGTGGAGCACGTATTGGTTGTGTAGTCTCAAAAAACAAGGAAGTTATTGCTACGGTTTTGAAATATGCACAGGCAAGATTAAGTCCTCCAACATATGCATTAATTGCAAGTGAAGCTGCTTTGGAAACTCCTAAGAGTTATTTTACTGATGTATTAGATGAATATACCGATCGTAGAAATACATTAATTAATGAATTGAAAAAAATTGATGGTGTTAAAGTTGCCACACCAAAAGGAGCTTTTTATTGTATTGCAGAATTACCAATAAAAGATTCTGATCATTTTGCACAATGGATACTTGAAGAGTTTAATCATAATAATGAAACAGTAATGGTTGCTCCAGCAAGTGGATTTTATTCTACAAAAGGTTCAGGTAAAAACCAAGTACGAATTGCTTATGTGCTTAAAAAAGAAGATTTAATTCGCTCTGTGGAAATATTAAAATTAGCTTTGGAGAAGTATAAAGGTTAAGTATAATTAGATATTTTTTTTAATAAAGGATTAGAGTATAAACTTTATATGAAATAGTATTAAGAATTCTATTACATAGTTTTTAGCAACATTTTATTAGAATACCTCTTTTTTAATAAGGTTAGGATATTTTTTGTCTAATCTTATTGATAGTTCAAAAAGGTTGTGTGTTGGTATTGAAGGGAAAATATGATGTTCTAAATGATAAAACATTCCCATTGAAATTATATTTTTCCATTTACCACCTCTTTGAGTTCTAGCAAACGTAGGGTTTTCAAGAGTGTCATGATGAACAGACCACACTGCAAAAAACGCCATCAAACCTTCGCCTATTGCCATAATAATTATATGATATATTAAAAAATTTATTTTGAAAAATATAATGAGTGAAAAAAAACCAAATATGAATATACTCTCTAATAGTAGTTGCCTTTTGTGATTTTTATTACCATGTTTTATGGTTTTTAAATGTATTCCTATCATGAAAATTGGGCCATAAAATATTGCTTGATACCACTTCATTGTTGCGGGTTTTCCTTCATAATCTTTTTTAGATAAATTATATTTATGATGTCTTATATGGTTAAATTTAATAGCAGAAACAGAAACAAACATTAAAATGCTATTTATAAACATAGAAATTTGAGTAGCAAATTTATTCAAACCTAATGAATTATGAATTCCATTATGAACTTGTCTTAATGTAGAAAGAAAAAACAATATAGTAAAAGGTATTGCAAAAAAGTAATATTCGTTATAAGCTAAAAACATAGATATTAATAGCCAAGGTATATTAATTAAATTTTCTATAATTGTTCCTTTAAAACTTAATTTTTTCAAATCTTTCCATTCTAAATTATTTCTGATTTCATCTAACATAATTATTGGTTAAGAATTAGTAGTGTATTGATTATTAATTTTAAAAAGTGTTCAGCTAAATTAAAGGAAATAATTGACATAATAAAGCTGGTTTTTCTTAATTAAACATTGTTATGTCATTTAAATAAAATGCAAATCTGACAAACTGTCATTTCATTTCAATTGGCATAATGATTGACTATTACTCAGTGTTATTAAATTGAAAAAAAGAACTAAAAAAATAAAATATATAATTATGAGTAAAATAATCGGAATAGATTTAGGTACTACAAACTCTTGTGTTTCTGTAATGGAAGGTAATGAAGCTGTAGTAATTCCAAATGCAGAAGGAAAAAGAACAACTCCTTCTATTGTTGCATTTATTGAAGGTGGAGAACGTAAAGTTGGAGATCCTGCAAAAAGACAAGCAGTTACAAACCCAACAAAAACAATTTCATCAATAAAGCGTTTTATGGGTAACAAATTTTCTGACTGTAAAGTAGAAGTTGAAAGAGTACCTTATAAAGTAGTAAAAGGTGATAATGATACACCACGAGTAGATATTGATGGTAGGTTATATACACCACAAGAAATATCAGCAATGGTATTACAAAAAATGAAAAAAACAGCTGAAGACTATTTAGGTCATGATGTTACTGAAGCTGTAATTACTGTGCCAGCATATTTTAATGATGCACAACGTCAAGCAACTAAAGAAGCAGGGCAAATTGCAGGCTTAAAAGTAGCTAGAATTATTAATGAGCCTACAGCAGCAGCTTTAGCTTATGGAATGGATAAAGCAAATGAAGATAAAGTAATTGCCGTTTACGATTTAGGTGGTGGAACATTTGATGTTTCTATTTTAGAAATTGGTGATGGTGTTTTTGAAGTGTTATCTACAAATGGAGATACTCATTTAGGAGGTGATGATTTTGATCAAGTAATAATCAATTGGTTAGCAGATAGTTTTAATAAAGATGAAGGTATAGATTTACGTAAAGATCCAATGGCTTTACAACGTTTAAAAGAGGCTGCAGAAAAAGCAAAAATTGAATTATCTTCTGCTTCTCAAACAGAAATTAATTTACCTTATGTTACTGCAACTGCATCAGGACCAAAACACTTAGTTAAAACATTAACAAGAGCAGAATTCGAAAAATTAGCAGATGATTTAATTAAACGTTCAATGGCTCCTGTAGCAAAAGCATTAAAAGATGCAGATTTATCTACAAGTGATATTGATGAAGTAATCTTAGTTGGTGGATCTACACGTATTCCTAGAATACAAGAAGAAGTTAAAAAATTCTTCGGTAAAGATCCAAATAAAGGTGTAAACCCTGATGAGGTTGTAGCAATTGGTGCAGCAATTCAAGGTGGAGTTTTAACTGGTGATGTGAAAGATGTATTGTTATTAGATGTAACACCATTATCTTTAGGTATTGAAACTATGGGTAACGTATTTACTAAATTAATTGATGCAAATACAACTATACCTACTAAAAAATCACAAGTATTTTCTACAGCAGTAGATAATCAGCCATCTGTTGAAATCCATGTATTGCAAGGTGAAAGAGCTATGGCTGCAGATAATAAAACTATTGGTAAATTTCATTTAGATGGAATTCCTCCAGCAGGAAGAGGAATACCACAAATTGAAGTAACTTTTGATATTGATGCAAACGGAATTATTAATGTTTCTGCAAAAGATAAAGGAACAGGTAAAGAGCATAATATTCGTATTGAAGCTTCATCAGGTTTAACTGAAGAAGAAATCAAAAAAATGAGAGCTGATGCTGAAGCTAACGCTGAAGCTGATAAAAAAGCTAAAGAAACAGTAGAAAAAATTAATGCTGCAGATTCAATGATTTTTCAAACAGAAAAACAATTGAAAGACTATGGAGATAAATTATCAGCAGATAAAAAATCACCAATAGAGGCTTCTTTAGAAGAATTGAAAAAAGCTCATGAGAGTAAAGATATTTCTCAAATTGATGCTGCAATGGAAAAAATCAACGAAGCATGGAAAGCTGCAAGTGAAGAAATGTATAAAGCAGAGCAAGAAGCTCAAGGTGGAGCAGGACAAGCACAACCAGATGCAAATGCAGGAGCTGATAACCAAGCAGACAATGTAGAAGACGTAGATTTTGAAGAGGTTGAAGAAAACTAATTTAAAATTGAATTAAATTTAAAATCCCTGATTGACATAAGTTAATCAGGGATTTTTATTTAAAAAAAGAGTTTGTATTATGTTACATTCCTAATGTTTCTTTACCAGCATCAGATATTAATCCTGCATGCCATCTAGGTTCAAAAGTGATTTCTACATCTATATCAAAATCTGGATATTTATATTTTATTGTTTCTTTTACATTTTGTACAATAGCATCACTTAATGGGCAAGTAGGAGTAGACATAGTCATTAATACATCAACATGTTTTTTTCCATTATAAGTAATATCGTAAATCAATCCTAAATTAACAATATCAATTTCAATTTCAGGATCCATTACTTGAGTAAGAACATTCTCAATTAAATCCGCTTCTATTAACTCAATTTCTTCTTTATTTTTTTTGGTATCTCCCATTTTATAATTCTTTTAATTGTTTTTTGTGAACAGTCATTTTTATTATATTAAATAAATTTAATATCGCTACAATAATTAATAAGCTGTTCCCTATAATAAGTGTAAGTTCGTGGTTAAAAATAATTCCTATAGTCATTAGACTAATAGAAACTAAGTATAAGTAAAACTGATAAACTGCTATTTTTTCAGAGTATAATTCTCTAGGTAATGGTGTTTTGAATTTACCAATATATTCTTGATATTTTTCTAACCAAACAATAAAAGGTAAGGTTTTATATGTTTGTCCGAAAATAAGCATACTAATTATTCCAAATAATATACTAAGTCCATAAAAAATACTCATTCTTAAACTTAAAGCAGTACTATTACCTTGATAAATTAAATATAATGATAATATTAAAGGTAATAATATTAAAGAAATAGAAATCATAGTGTATTTCAAACCAACATCAAGTTTTCGTCTTAGACGTTTTTTATAAGAATCATAAACATATGATAAGAAAAAGCCTATTCCAATAGCAAAAAGTATCCAATAAATATATATAAGTTTTTCTGTATGAATAAAAAGCCAATCAATACTTATAGCTAATAAACCAACATTAATAAAATAATAAGAGTAGTTTAATTTTTTTTGATTTAGATTATGCGAGACCATAAACATTGGTATTAAAATAGATGATGCACCTATAATAAGTAATAAAAACCATCCTATTAATCCTAAGTGAGCATGAATTTTCAAATAATGTAAATGAGTATCAGATAAATAATGATATTTAAAGTTTAAAGCTATTATTAAACCTAATAATTCGGTTGCGGCAAGCCAATAAATTCCAGTATTTATGAACTTAGATTGTATATTTGGTTTACTAGTTTTTTTATAAGTTAAATGTAAATTTATAATAAAAAGTAGTAATGAGCTAAACATCAATAATGATGAATAGAATAATAAATTAGTGTATGAGCCTATCCAAAATGAATATGAAAGTAGCGAGACACTAACAACAAATAACCAAAATGTTATAGATGCAAGTTTTTCGCTATATAATGATGTTTCGTAAACTACAGGAATTAGTTGATATAAAGCTCCAAATACCATCATACTTGCCCAACCTAAAATTATTATATGAGTAATAGCAATTAGTTTATTGTTGTAATATGCTGTAAGTAATTCTGGTGTTGATATAGCTAAAAGTATTGCTACAATTAAAAAAGCTATTCCACCAGCAATAAAATGTGGAATTACAATTTTAGAAGATGGTGCATTTGATGTTTGTAATCCATTCATAAGATTAACCTTTAAAAATTAGCAATAAAGTGTGACCAAATTCTATATTTTTACTCATCCATATGTATTCTCGTTTTTTTAATTCGGGTAATAAAAACTGAGGTACTTTTTTATGATTTACTAACAGAGCATAATTATCTGGCAATGTTTCTAATTCGGCTAAAATAGTAACCATAGGTTCAGGCATTTCTAAATGTCTTACTTCTATTTCTTTAATATTTCTACCATAACTTGCTAGTTTTTCATCGAAACTACCTTCTGTTATTGGCATACCTTCAACTATTTCTTTTGATGGTATTTTAGTTTCTTTTGTGAAAAATGTATGGTACTCATTATCATATATTTTATCAGTCCAAGTTGTAAATCCTTTTTCTTTAAGAATTTTCATTAATGGAATAGGTTCAAAAACATTAATAATTTTTAAAGTTTCTCCTTTATTAAGTTTTTTAACTGATTGCATAATTTCCTTAAAAGGATCAGCACCTGTTTCGATAATCGGTCTTACATCTAAAATAATTAACTTTCCTTCAATTTTATTTTTTAAAATAGGAGTATTATTGTTTGTTATATCTGTATCATCATAACTTACATTAAAACCAATTTCTTCTAAACGTTTTAAAATATCATTTATACTTGTATTACCAATTTTTGCTGCATCTTTAATAGAAACTCTTGTAGCTAAAACTTTTCTTAAGATAGGGTTTTTAAGCTTAGCGAAATTCTTATTAATACTAGCAATAGTATCAATAGCGTTCTTGTTTTCGTTAATAAGTTTAGATATTTTAGTATCTTTAGTTACTATCATAGTTATTACTTTTCTAAGATGACTGCAAATTTAGAACTATTCTAAATAACAAAAAAATATCTTTTAGTCTTTTTTGAATTTATTTATAAATAAGGTACTTATTTCTAATTTTTTTAAAAGCCAAATTAGGTCTTAACCAATCTTTACGTATTTCTCTATAAGTATAATGATTTTCAATTTGTTTTTGTAATTTTTTTGTTCCAGCAAGTTTTGTGAAAAACGGAATGAAAAACTTAGACTTATCTTTAGTAGAAGTGTAAGCTTCAATTAACCATTCTAAATTAAGCATATTTAGTTTTTTATAATTTCTTAAATCGTGTCCATAACATAATTTTCCATTATGCTTTGGATATTTAGCACCAAAATTTGGTTTAGGAGTAAACTCAAAATAATTATACTTTTTTTCTAAAAACGGAGATCCAAAAATTTGAAATTGCATTTCTGTTCCTCTACCGCAACTTACATTTGTACCTTCAAAAAATCCAAGGCTAGGATAAAGGTTTATAGAAACATCATTAGGTAGATTTGGTGAAGGCTTTATTGGTAATTTATAAGGTGTTTGATGGTTGTAGTTTTTTAACGGAATTACTTGTAAATCACAATGTATTCCATTTTTAAGCCATTTTTCACCATTAATCATTTGAGCATATTCACCAATAGTCATTCCATAAACTAATGGTACAGGATGCATTCCAATAAACGAAGAAAATTCTTTTTCTAATATTGGGCCATCAACATAATGAGCATTTGGATTTGGCCTATCTAAAACAATTAATTTTATATTATTTTCAGCACAAGCTTCCATAACATAATGTAAAGTAGAAATATATGTGTAAAATCGTACACCTACATCTTGAATGTCGAATAATACAACATCAATATCTTTTAACTGTTTTTTAGTAGGTTTTTTATTTTTTCCATAAAGCGAAATAATTGGTAATCCAGATTTAGCATCAATTCCATTTTTAATATGCTCACCAGCATCTGCTTTTCCTCTAAAACCATGTTCTGGAGCAAAAACTACTTTTATGTTTTCAAATTGAGCTTTTAGATAATCAACTAAATGAATTTTATTATTATTTATATTAACAATAGAAGTTTGATTAGCAACAACAGCAAAGTTTTTATGTTTTAGTAAAGGTATATATAATTTAAATCTATCAGCACCAACAATAATTTCTCTTACTTCTTGCTTCTTGCTTCTTGTTTCTTGTCCCTTGTCTCTTGTCTCATGTTTACTATCTCTTTTATCTTCTTGCCTCTTTTCACTACTTTTACAAGAAAACATAAAAAGTGAAATCACAAACCAAATAAAAAAGGTATTTTTGAAACGAAAATTGAATATCATATAAATTGAATTACGAATTATTTATAGCAAAGCGATTAATCGCTAATAAGAAAAGTAAAGGTAGTATATCTTCGTCAATAATAAAAATAGCAATTGTTTCAATTGCAGTTAGTATGATTGTTATGATTATTACTATTTCTACTGGTATTGGTCTTAAAAATAAAATAAAAGAAAAGCTTTCAGGATTAAATGGAAATATTATAATAACAAAATTTGATGTTAGTAATAGCTTAAATTCTATAAAACCAATTAAAAAAAATCAAGAATTCTATCCTAGTTTTAAAGATGTTGATGGAATAAAGCATATTCAGCCTTATGCAACAAAAACAGGAATAATAAGAACAGAAAAAGATTTTGAATCAGCTGTTTTTAAAGGAGTTGATAAAGATTATGATTGGTCGTTTTTTAATGATTATTTAATTGAAGGTGAAACATTAAAAATTAATGATAAACAGCTTAATAATGTATTAATATCTAAAGTTATTTCAGAAAGATTGGATTTACATTTAGGCGATAAATTTAATATGTGGTTTATTAAAAATATAAATTCAGAAATTAAATCTATTTCAACTAGAGGTATTAAAGCAAATACAAAAGGTAGAGCTTTAACAGTTAAAGGAATTTATAATTCTGGTGTTTTAGAATTTGATAAACTTTTTGTGATTGGTGATATTAAACTTGTTCAACGTTTAAATAAATGGACAGAAAATCAAGTACAAGGTTTCGAAGTTTTTATAGATGATTTTGATGAATTACAGCAAAAAGATGAAGAAATTTATGAAGCAATTGATCCTTCATTAAAATCTATTTCTATTGCAGATAAGGATAGTGGTCTTTTTGAATGGTTAGATATGTTTGATATTAATATCAGATTAATAATAATTATAATGATAATCATTGCAGGTATTAATATGATTACAGCATTATTAGTATTAATTTTAGAAAGAACTCAAATGATTGGAATTTTAAAATCATTAGGTAACTCTAATAGAAGTATCCAAAAAATATTTTTATATAATGCAGCTTACTTAATTATTAAAGGTCTTTTCTGGGGGAATATTATAGGTGTCGGGTTACTTTTAATTCAAAAATATTTTGGTGTTGTTACTTTAGATCCAGTAAATTATTATGTTAGTAAAGCTCCAGTTTATATAAATTTAGGGTATATTTTAACTTTAAATATAGGAACTCTAATTCTATGTTTGTTAATGTTGATAATTCCTACTTTTATGGTTAGTAAAATAAACCCAGTTAAAGCAATTAAATTCGTTTAAGTTATGAAAAGGATACTTACTTTATTATTATTGATGTTTTTATTTGTGAATTGTATTTCGGAAAATAAGAAAAACAACAAATCTGAAATTGTAAATAATACAAAACAAAAAACAAAACAAAAAACAAAACAAGTAAAGTCAAACAACAAACAAAAAGTAGGAGAAAATACTTATGTTGATTTGTTAAAAAGAACAAAAAAATATGCAGATAATTTAGACTTTAATTTAGATTATATTCGTAAAAAAGGTCTAGCTGATAAAAAATATTTAGCTGAATTTTTGGGTATGTATTTAAAAATAAATAAAGCTTTAAAATCTAAAAGTGATAAAGAATCAATAAGAAAAAGATTAGAACCTTTTTATAAAGAAACTTTAAAAAAAGGTTTTCATAATATGGCAACAGTAAATGATAAATTATTTAAAAAAAACAGCATGTCGTATATGCGTATTATGTGGTTGTTAGATCAATTAGGTTTTGATATATCTTTTTATAAAAAAGAATTAGAAAAGGTTCAAAAAAGAATGGATAACCATATGAAAATACGTGGAGAATGGCAAAAAGCTGTATTCGATTTTTATTATGATTATTTTAATATTAAAAAACCTTCAGTTCTTAAAAATGCTAAAAAATTGAAAGGAGCAATAGGCACAAGAAAAAATTTGGTTTTTTATAATAGACAACAAGCTTATGTACTAACACATTTTGTTTTTGCAGCCTATGATTATGGTAATAAACATACACAAACAAGGTTTAATGATGATGATATTAAATATTTAAAAACTATTTTATCACAAATAATATCAAAATTTGAGCTTAAACGAAATGATGATCTAGTTGGAGAACTTTTAACCTGTCAGGTTTTAATTGGTGATACTAAAACAGCAGCTTTTAAAAAATCATATAAAAGATTAATGAGTAGACAGAATTTAGATGGATCATTTGGTGCTTATGAAGCTTATAGAAAAAAAGTAGGTAATGATGCTGAATTTAGAGCTTATCTACATACAACTTTAGTTTGTTTTGAAACTTTTGTAGAATTTGAAGATAGAAAAAGTGTTTTTGGAAACTAGTATTCAGAAATCGGTTGTCGTTTGTCGAAAATTCAATATTCAAACCTTAAGATTTAAAATAATTAATTACTATTTTTGCAATCACTAAATAAACCAAGAAAAAATGAAATACGATATAATAATAATAGGTTCTGGACCTGGAGGATATGTTACTGCAATTAGAGCATCTCAGTTAGGTTTTAAAGTTGCTGTAGTTGAAAAAGAACACTTAGGTGGAATTTGCTTAAATTGGGGTTGTATTCCTACAAAAGCATTATTGAAATCGGCTCAAGTTTACGATTATTTAAAGCATGTAGATGCTTATGGATTGAAAGCAGAAAAGATAGATAAAAACTTTTTAGCAGTTGTGAAACGAAGCCGAAATGTTGCTGAAGGAATGAGTAAAGGTGTTCAGTTTTTAATGAAAAAAAATAAAATTGATGTTATTGATGGTTTCGGAAAAATAAAAACTGGTAAAAAAGTTGATGTAACTGATGCTAATGGTAAAGTAACTGAATATAGTGCAGATAATATCATTATTGCAACAGGAGCAAGATCAAGAGAATTACCTTTTATGCCAATTGATGGTAAAAAAGTAATCGGTTATCGTGGTGCATTAGCATTGCCAAAACAACCTAAAAAAATGATTATTGTTGGTTCTGGAGCAATAGGAGTAGAGTTTGCATATTTCTATAATACAATGGGTACAGAAGTAACTATTATTGAATATTTACCAAAAATTGTTCCTTTAGAAGATGATGATGTTTCAAAACAATTTGAACGATCATTAAAGAAACAAAAAATTAAAGTAATGACTAACTCTAGTGTTACTGCAGTTGATATTTCTGGCGAAGGTGTTAAAGCAACAGTGAAAACTAAAAAAGGGGAAGTGATTTTAGAAGCTGATATTTTATTATCGGCTGTTGGAATTAAATCTAATATTGAAAATATAGGTTTAGAAGATGTTGGTATTGTCGTAGATAAAGATAAAATTTTAGTAAACGATTTCTATCAAACAAATATTCCTGGTTACTATGCAATTGGTGATGTTGTTCCTGGACCAGCATTAGCTCATGTAGCTTCAGCTGAAGGAATTACTTGTGTTGAGAAGTTGGCAGGACTACGTACTGAAAAAATTGATTATGGAAATATTCCAGGTTGTACTTATGCAACACCAGAAATTGCAAGTGTTGGTTTAACCGAAGCTCAATGTAAAGAGCAAGGATTAGATGTTAAAATTGGTAAATTCCCTTTTTCTGCATCTGGAAAAGCTAGTGCAGCAGGAACAACAGATGGTTTTGTAAAAGTAATTTTTGACGCAAAATATGGTGAATGGTTAGGTTGCCATATGATTGGTGCAGGAGTAACCGATATGATTGCAGAAGCTGTCTTAGGTAGAAAATTAGAAACTACAGGTCATGAAGTTTTAAAAACTATCCATCCACATCCTACAATGAGTGAGGCTGTTATGGAAGCTGTAGCTGATGCTTATGATGAAGTAATTCATTTATAGAAAAATTAAAAAATAAAAGATTAAAAAATCCGTTATTCAAATTGAATAACGGATTTTTTAATTAAATTTGATTGATATTGATTTTAATCAACAAATCAACAAATCAACAAATCAACAAATCAACAAATCAACAAATCAACAATAAAAAGGCTATGAAAAATTTAATTACACTATTATTTATTGGAATAAGTTTTAATCTATTTGCAGATAATATAGATTTATTTATTTGGGCAGGTCAATCAAATGCACAAGGATTTCAAGGAGATGCAGCATTTTATCCATCTGATACAGATAATTTGGATAACACTATTCGTCTTAATTGGACAGTAGGTAATGGAGGAACTTCTAATGGTTGGACAACTATGCAACCTCAAGATCTTGGTCATTATTTCCCAGATGGTCATTTTGGACCAGAAGTAACCTTTAGTAGAAAATTAGCCCAAAATGGATATAACCCTGCTATTTTTAAATATACACAAGGAGCAACAAGTATTTTTCAACATTGGTTAAATCCAGGAGATGGAGGAATGTATGATGATATGGTAACTGCCTTAAATTCAGCAATAACCGATTTAGAAAATCAAGGTCATGTTGTAATTGTTAAAGGATTTATTTGGATACAAGGAGAATCTGATTCAAATAGTCAAGCATCAGCAACAGCATATTTTAATAACCTAACAAACATAATAAACGATTTAAGAAATAATGTAGTAGGAAATGCTAATTTACCTATTATTTTAGGAGTAGATGAACATTATTTTAGTACTGCTGGTCATGAACAATCAGAAATATTAAACGCTCATGAAAAAATAGCTTTGACAGATGATAATATTAGGTTTACTTCAATGTATGGTTATCCAAAAGCAGATATTACTCATCTTACACCATCAGGTTTAATTACACAAGGTGAAGATTTATTTGGTTCTTTCCAATTATTAGTTTCTAATGAATATCCAAAATCAAATTGTACTTTAACTTCAAATGGTACAACTGTATCAACAGTTAATAATCCTATTTTATGGGGACAATCATTCTCAACAGAATGTTCTGGAATTTTAAGTTCAATAACTTTTAATGCAGCAACAGATGTTGCTAGTGAATTTACAATTACATTACATAATGGAATGGATTGTAGTGCAGATGTATTGGCAACTAAAACGATTAACGGAATTGTAGATGGAGATAATTTAGTTCCATTTACAAATGATTTGTATTTATATAAAGATCATACTTATTATTTTAATATAACTTCTAATGATGCTACTGAATGGCAAATAAGATATAATAATACTAGTAATGTAGATGGGAATTTAAAAACATTTACAAATACTGATGGAGCAACAAGTTGTAGTCGTAATTTTTATAATTTTGATATGGATTTTTCAGTGAAATTAACTTCAAACCAAAATTCATGTACTATATTTTCTCCAGGAGATATAGAATCTGCTTATGATAGACCATCTTGGGGACAATCATTTTCTCCTAATTGTTCGGGTGAATTGAGTTCTATAACATTTAGCGCAGCAAGTTCTCCTGATGTTCAAGCATTTTTTGCTCTTTATGAAGGTGTAGATTGTAATGGGCCAATTTTAGTATCTAAACTTATTGATGATATAGTAGTTGGTGATAATATTATTTTAATTGACAATGAATTAATTTTAGATGAGAATAATTCTTATTATTTTCAAATTGTTTCTCAAGGCGAGGTTTTATGGAAAATAAATTATAGTAATACGAGTACGGTTGATGGTAATCTTTATTCACTTCAAGGAGCTAGTTACTGTGGTCAATCATTTCCAAGTTTTGATATGAATTTTTCTGTAGAAATAGGTGGTAATAATTCACAATGTGCAGATTTTGATAATATTTATAGTTTTACTTATGATAATAGAACTTATGAAGTTGTAAAAGAAGCAAAACCTTGGGAAGATGCTGCTTTATGTGCTGTAAATAGAGGTGGTTATTTAGCAAGAATAAATAATCTTGCTGAACAGGATGCTATTTGGAATGAACTAAATAATGCTAATATAACCTTAGCAAATACAATTGCTTCAAATGGAGGCGGAGCTTCTTATGTTTGGTTAGGAGGTAGTGATTTTGAAGAAGATACTTGGATTTGGGATGGAAATAATGATGGAACAGGAGATCAATTTTGGGATGGTGGAGTAGATGGAAGTCCAGTTGATGGATTATATTCAAATTGGGGAAATGAGCCAGATAATGTTGGCGACCAAGATGGACTTGCAATAGCTTTAACACAATGGCCAATTGGGTCTGGGTCTATAGGTGCTGCAAGTCAATGGAATGATTTAATTGTTAATGACCCATTATACTATTTAATTGAATATGATACCTTATTAAGTATAAATGAAACAAATATTAATGATTTAAAAATATATCCAAATCCTGTAAATGATATTTTAACAATAGAGAATATTAAAAAACCTATTAATACAATTTTAATAATAAATTCTTTAGGGCAAATTGTGAATAGAATTAGTCCAGAACAAAACTCAAATTTTGTAAATATTAGCTTTAGTAATATACCAAATGGAGTGTATTTTATAAATATTATGTTTGAAAATAGTAAAACAATATCAAAGAAAGTTATAAAATAAATTACCTATAATTATATAAAGGCTCTTAACTTGTTAAGGGCTTTTTCTGTTTAAAAGTTAACTAATATTCATCCACAAACTCTGATTTTTTGCAATTTTACGATAAGTAGTATTAATATTTTTGTTAGTAATATTTTCTAAATTAGGATCTTTACTTAATACATATTTAGCAGTTTCTCTGGCAAGCTTTAAAATTTGTCCATCCTTAACAATATCAGCTATTTTAAGATTTAAAACACCAGATTGCTGTGTTCCCATAATATTTCCAGGACCTCTTAATTTAAGATCAACTTCGGCAATTTCAAAACCATCGTTTGTTGAAACCATTGTTTCTAAACGCATTTTTGCCTCTGAACTTAATTTAAAGCTACTCATTAAAACACAAAAACTCTGTTCTGCTCCACGACCAACACGACCTCTTAATTGATGTAATTGTGATAAGCCAAAACGCTCGGCACTTTCAATAACCATAACACTTGCATTAGGAACATTAACACCAACTTCTATAACAGTTGTAGCAACCATAATATGTGTTTCACCTTTTACAAAACGTTCCATTTCGTATTCTTTAGCATCGGGTTTCATTTTTCCATGAACAATACTAATTTGATATTGTGGTTTTGGAAAATCACGTGAGATACTTTCAAAACCATCCATTAAATCTTTATAATCCATAGCTTCGGACTCTTGTATTAACGGATAAACAATATATACTTGACGACCTTTAGCAATTTCATCTTTTAAAAATTTCCAAACAGCCAATCGGTTTTTATCAAATCTATGAACCGTTTTGATATCTTTTCTTCCAGGAGGCAATTCATCAATTACCGAAATATCCAAATCACCATAAACACTCATGGCAAGAGTTCTAGGTATTGGAGTAGCAGTCATTACTAATATATGTGGAGGCAATTTGTTTTTTAACCACATTTTAGAACGTTGTTTTACGCCAAACCGATGTTGCTCATCTATAATTGCATAGCCTAAATTTTTAAAAACAACTTTATCTTCTAACAGAGCATGCGTACCAATTAGAATGTTTATTTCTCCATTTTCTAAGCCTTCGTGAATTATTCGTCTTGCTTTAGTTTTTGTAGCACCTTGTAGTAAAGCAATCTTTATATTGCTATCTTTTAATAATTCAGAAATTGATTCGAAATGTTGCATAGCAAGAATAGAAGTAGGAGCAATTAAAGCAGCCTGAAAATCATTATCAATAGCAATAAGCATACTTAATAAAGCAACAATTGTTTTTCCAGAACCAACATCACCTTGTAAAAGCCTATTCATATGTGTACCAGTATTAAGATCTTTTCTTATCTCTTTTAGAACTCTTTTTTGTGCGTTGGTAAGTTCAAAAGGTAATTTGTTACTGTAAAAGTTATTAAAATTATCACCTATTTTTTCAAATTTATAACTTTTAAATTTTGTTTTATGTATTAAATTTTTTCTAATAAGTTGTAGCTGAATAAAAAACAATTCTTCAAATTTTAATCTAAATTGAGCTCTGTTTAAAGCTTCTTGACTACTAGGAAAATGAATATTAAACATAGCTTCATTTTTAGAAACAAGGTTTAATTTACTAATAATTTCAGATGAAAGTGTTTCTGTAAACCTACCTTTTACTTCAAAAAATAAACTTTGCATCATTTTAAAAAAAACACGATTTGTAACATGTTTTTTTAGTAACATTTCTGTAGAAGGATAAACAGCCTGCATAGAAGTACGTAAGCTCTTTTTGTATTCGCTTAATAGTTCTAATTCAGGATGTGTTATTGAAAACTTACCATTATAAACATTTGTTTTACCAATGCAAACATAGGTTGTATTTGGTTTTAATTTATCTTTTATCCATTTACCACCTTGAAACCAAACAAGTTCAATACTACCAAATTCATCATAAAATTGAGCTGTTAATCTGCTACCACGTTTTTGTTTAACTTCTTTTATTGAAG
>Ga0256844_10000139_pt1 | contig 29567 bp, 29 predicted proteins | sample MusselsmetaG_FD_189100 | JGI IMG/M metagenome (GOLD analysis project Ga0256844, IMG submission 189100) | Mussel associated microbial communities from hydrothermal vent at the East Pacific Rise, Pacific Ocean - Mussels | ecosystem: Host-associated > Mollusca > Shell > Unclassified ... | reverse complement strand
GAAACGAAATTTGAACCATCTGCACCTGTTGAAATTAGTGTTTTATAGCCATGTTTGTTTTCATAGCGAGGTCTTACTTCAGCAGACAAATCAAACTGTTGTGCGGTTGAAGTAGTTATGAATAGTGTAGCAAATACGATTGTATAGAGTAATTTTTTCATGTACTATTTATTTGTGGTATCAATTATTTTTGAAATGGTTTCTTTGTTGTCAACTCCTAAGCCTTCTTGTTGATGAATCAACTCTCCTCCTTTATCAAAAACACTAATAATGTTTGAATGTGAAAAATCTAAAGGTGAAATTTCTTTATATTTTACGGCTAAAACATTGGCAAATTCACGAACACCGCTAATGCTTCCTTGTAGGAAAGTCCATTGTTCACCATCCATCTTATTTTCTATAGCAAATGCTTTTAATTTTTCAGGAGTGTCTGTTTTAGGATCAATACTAATTAATACATATTGTATTTTGTCTTGATTTTCTTTAGGAATTTGTTTTTCTATATTTCGCATATCGGCAACTAATCTTGGGCATGCAGCCTTACAGGTTGTGTAAATCATAACCATAACCAACGTTTTTCCTTTGAGTTCTTTGAGTTCAATAGAATTACCTTCTTCAGTATTCCATTTTGTGCTTAAATTGAAAATTGAATTTTCAGAAATTTCATCAGTGGCTAAAACTTTTGATGATGCAGTTACAGGTTGTAAATCCATTTTACAAACGGAACAACTTCCTTCTTTAGAGGAAAAAGTATTTTCTCCTTCACATTGCATGGGGCATTGGTAGGTTGTAGCTTTTTTATTATTGCACGAAGTGAATAGTAAAAGTGTGGTAAATAATAGGAGTAGTGTGTTTTTCATTTTTATATTTGTTTTTTGCAGAGAGTTATAGGGTTTTGTCTTGTGGTCTTATTTCTTAATATCTGACACACATCTAAACCCTAAATTTTTCATGGTATATTTTGCTTTTACACTTCCACGGATTGCGTATCGCATAAATGCTGCATAATTCATTAAATCGGTAGCTCCAATTGCTGCACTTCCGCAAAAAAGATTACTATCATTATCTACATCTTTTCGAGATTCTCCTGAAACTAAAACAGAATTAAAGTCGGAAGTCCATTCCCAAACCAAACCGTGTAAGTCATAAACATTCCAATAATTTTTAAAGGTTGAGCCTATTTCATTGTTAAAAGTTTTTGGTTTTTCATACCATGATAAAATGTATTCGTTATATTCTTTTAAACGTCTTGCGTCTGGCATTTTTTCGTTTGCCATGGCTACATATTCCCATTCGTCAATTGTTGGCAAACGTTTATCTTGACATTCACAATAAGCATTAGCTGCAAACCAAGAAATGTTCGTTGCTGCAGCTCTGGGTAATTGTGATGAGCTTAAAGTAACATCTGATTTCCAGCCTATTAAATAGCTTTCATCAGCAAATAACTTTAAGACTTTTGACCGTCTCCATTTCTGATTGTCTTTTACAAATTTTAAATATTGTTGATTGGTCACAGGATATACATCCATTTTAAAATCCTCAATAATTACTTGTAAAGAATCTCTTCCATAGAGTGGGGTGTATGTACCACCTTTTATAGAAACCATTTCAGACTGACAATTTACATTGTTAATCCAAAGGAAAAATAAGAACATTGTTAGTCTGAAAATAGTTTTCATTTTAGAATAAAGTCTTAGTGACTGTTTTTAACTTCTTGAACAGTATTTACTTTGACATTTGTTTTGTTATTACCCCAAGAGTTATAAACATAAGTCAATACATCAGCAATTTCATCATCCGTTAAAGTTTGCTTAGTCATTACACTATTATATGTATCTCCATTTACAGTAATTTCACCAGTTTTACCATGTAATACAATAGCAATTGCTCTTTTAACATCAGCATTTAAGTAATCTGATTTTGCTAATGGAGGAAAAGCCCCAGTGATACCTTCACCATTAGCTTGATGACAAGCAAAACATGTTTTGGTATAGATGTTTTTTCCAGATTCTATTTTTTCAGCTAAAGTTTTATTGGTTTTAATAGGAGTTTTTCCGTTGTTATCTTCTGGCATTTCTTGAATTGTTCCACCTTCAGGATGGTATATTCCTTCTTGTTTTACACCAGAATAAAGTGTTTTATCCTCTTCTCCTTTTACTTTTAACATTCCTAATGCACCTTTATTAAATGCTCTAAAGATGGAGTGATCTACTAAAATAAAAGTTCCAGGAACATCTACTTTAAACTCAACAATTGCTGCGCCACCAGCGGGAATTAAAGTTGTTTGCACATTTTTATTAACTGTACTTCCTCCTTCAACATTTACCCTGTCAAAAATTTCACCAATTACATGAAAAGAAGAGACTAAGTTTGGACCACCATTACCAACATATAGACGAACTGTTTCGCCTACATTTGCTGTAATTGCATTATCACCAGTTAAAGCCCCTACTTTACCATTAAACACTACATAATCAGCATCTTCATCAACTGCTTTTTTCATATCGAATGCTTGTAAGCCTGGAGCACCATTTTCTCCTTTGGTATAGAAATCACCTTGCATGATATAATATTCTTTATCCACTTTTGGTAAACCACCTTCTGGTTCAACTAATATTAAACCATACATTCCGTTTGCTATATGCATACCTACAGGTGCAGTTGCACAGTGATATACAAATAATCCAGGATTTAATGTTTTAAAAGAAAAAGTTTTACTGTGTCCAGGGGCTACAAATGAAGAAGTTGCACCACCACCAGGACCAGTCACTGCATGTAAATCAATATTGTGCGGTAATTTATTGTCTGGATGATTGGATAGTGTAAACTCAACTTCATCACCAATTCTTGTTCTGATAAAGCTTCCTGGTACTGAACCACCAAAAGTCCAATAAATATAAGTAGTACCATCGGTCATGGTTCCTTCTTGTTCAAGAATCTCCATATTAAGTGTTAATTTTTTTGCTGGTCTGTCACCAACAGAAGCAGGTACATTTGGAGGTGAAGTCATTACAGCTTCCATTGTACCATCTACAGTGATTCCAGCAGTATTGGCTGATGATTTACTTGCTTTTTCATCTGATTTTTTCTCATTTTTACAACTAAAAATTAAAGTTGTAAGCATTAGAATCATGATTAAATTTAGTTTTCTCATTTTAATTAAGATTTATTTATTATTAGTTAGACAGTACATTTATGTGACTAATGTAACTGAGTAACAAAAGTAGCACAAACTGAATTGGTTGAATATGATTTTTATCAGTTTTTTTTAACAGATATTCTAAAGAAAATGATTGGATAAAATAGAAGAATAAAAGAGTGTAGGGTGATGTTATAAAAAAACCAGAGTTAATTAAATTAACTCTGGTTGATTATTAAAATATATTATTAAAATACTATTGATTTTCTGTTAATTCGCTTATTTCTAAGGCTTCATCGGTCGGTTGACCATGTTTAAAAAACTCAATAATATAAAGTGTTATTCCAATAATAAATAAGGTAGCCATAATGATAAGAACATAGAAATGAATTTCGAGATCTTTTTGAACAGTCATAAAATCCATTTTCATTTTACGTTCCATATAGACTTGTGCTACACCTGCTACACCAAAAGCAACAGTCATACCAATCATACCAATATTTGAAATCCAAAATGCCATTCTTCCTCTTGCTGTATCATAGAATTTTCTTCCTGTCATGTTTGGTAAAGCATAGCTAATAATTGCAAAGACAATCATTGCATAGGCCCCCCAAAAGGCTAAATGCCCATGCATTGCAGTTACAATTGTACCATGAGTATATAAGTTAGTTTGTGGTAGAGTATGTGCGAAACCAAGTAAACCTGCACCAATGAAGGATACGATTGCAGAGCCAATAGTCCATAATAATGCTGTTTTATTTGGATGTTTCTTCTCTCCTTTACGATACATATTTACGGCAAATAATGCCATAGCTAAAAAAGCTAAAGGCTCTAAAGCAGAAAAGATACCACCAACAATTAACCAAATTTTGTTTACTCCTATATAGTAGTAATGATGCCCTGTACCTAAAATACCAGATAAGAACGTTAAACCTACAATTACGTATAACCATTTTTCAATAACTTCACGGTCAACACCTGTTAGTTTGATCAATAAAAATGATAAAATACCACCCATAATCAATTCCCAAACACCTTCAACCCATAAGTGTACAACCCACCATCTAAAAAATGAATCAAGTACTTGACTGTCAAAATCTATCATGCCTGGTAAGTAGAGTAGTGCAGCAAATAAAAGTCCCATAGACATTACAAGAGCTGTTGTTGTTTTTCTTTTCCCTTTAAATAAGGTAATAAGAATTAAGGCCATAAACAGTAATACGTTTACAACAACTAGATAATCTAATGGCCTTGGTATTTCTAAAAACTTTCTACCTTCCCAATAATTAAAGTGATAACCAACTATTGCTGCTACACCAACAAGAGCTAATGAGATTAATTGAACATAAGCTAGTTTTACACTCACCAATTCATGTTGTGCCTCTTCTGGAATAATGTAATACGCAGCTCCCATAAAACCAGATAATAGCCATACTACTAATAGATTTGTGTGTACTGCTTTTGCTGTGTTAAAAGGAATCCATTCATGTAAACCATCCATTCCTGCATGGGCAAAGCCCATAATTAGGCCATAGATTAATTGTAATGATAATAATAGCATTGATAAAGCAAAAAACCAATAGGCTACTTTTTGTGATTTATATTTCATAATGTGTTTGTTTAGTTGTTAATTTTATCTTTTGCTAATGGAGAGACTACAGTTTCAAATCCGTTTAAATCGATTTCTCCAATCCATTTAAAAAAGGCAACCATATCATTGGCTTCAGCTTCTGACATATTATAGGCTACCATTTTTCTACCTCTTGGTTGCCATGGTTGTTCAGACATTAGTGCTGCTTTAATATAGGCATCACCTCTGCGCTCTACTACTTTAGTTAATTCTGGAGCATAATAACCTCCTTCTCCCATAATGGTATGACATCCCATACAATTGTTTGATTCCCAAAGTTTTTTACCGCGTATTACTTCTTCAGTAATGTTTTCGGAGTGTGATTGATCTTGAGCTTCTCCTAATGAATACACAGTTAATCCTATAAATATAAGAAATGTAATTACTGTGCCTCCCAAAAAAAATGCTCGTGCTTGTTTTTTTGATAACATAATTGATTGGTTTAATTTAGTTAAATATAAAAGATAAAATTGTCTTTTTATAAAGCAAATGTATTAAAGCCTTTTAAATAAAAGTATGATTTTTGTCATAAATGTTACATAAATATAAAGTTTAAAATAAAAGATAAAAAAGTGTTTTAATAATGCAGATGTATAAAAAAAAGATACCTTTGTATTCTAAAAATTATATTTTTTTGTATAAATATACTATCAGCATAACGCTAACATTTCTTTATATGACGGCAATGATACGCCCGTTAATGCCTTTGATTGTATATTATACCAATTACGATTATATAGCAGAAGAGTTATGTAAAAACAGAGATAAACCTTATTTAGAGTGTAATGGTGTTTGTTTTTTAAACACAATGATAGAAGATTTAGAAACGCAACCTAAAGAAGAAAAGTCTAAATTGGTGGTTGTGTTAAAGATGACTGACTATCCTATTTCTACCTTAGATTTCTTTCAATATGAATCGCAAGATTATAAAAATTTAGGCAAGTTGTCACCTCCTATACTAAACACACATTTTATACCAAGTGAATATAGTTTTTCTATATTTCATCCACCAAAGTTTAGTGCTTAATTCTTTCTTAGTTACATTTTTTAGTTTACAACCGTAAGCTAATGATATTCCTTTATTAATACAATTAAGTACAATATGGATACTGTATTGTGCAATTCACAATGTAAATACACTTGCTGTAGCTGTATTTGCACATATAAAAACAGATAATGAAAAAAATAATTATAAGTATATTTTTTATACTATTTCAAATCATATTGTTTGCTCAGAACAAACCTGTTGAAGGTGTTGTTTTAGACGGGCATTCTAAAACTCCTGTAGTTCATGCAACTGTTAAAATAAAAGGCTCAAATACGCATACCTTAACAGACATAGACGGTAAGTTTCATATTGAAACTTTAGATGGTGAGCTATTAGAAATTATGCATATGTCCTATATAACTGTTCAGGTTCCTGTAAATGAAGCCTCAAAAATCAACCTATCGTTAAAGAAAATTTCTTTGGATGAGATTGTGATAAAATCACATCCTTTAGATGATATTTCACATTCAGTTGTGGTGATTGATGGAGCTAAAAAAGGAAGCCAAGCTCGTAATGCAGCTGAATTGTTTAATGATATTTCTGGATTTAGTATTCAAAAACGAAGTGCCACTGCCTCTGAACCATCTTTTAGAGCGTTTAAATATGAACAAATGAATATTAAATATGATGGAGGTACAAAAGTAGTTCATGCTTGTCCGAATAGAATGGACCCAACAACGGCTCATGTAATACCTGAAGAGGTAAGTAAAATTGAAGTTATAAAAGGCCCTTTTACGGTACGCTATGGACAAAATTTTGGAGCCATTGTAAATCTAGTTACGCGTAGCCCAACACCAGAAGATTATGGCTTTAGTGGAAATGTACAAAGTGGTTTTGAAACCAATGGAAATAATTTGATGGCAGGAACACAATTGCAATATGCCGCTGAAAAATATGATGTAACATTCACAGGAGAACATCGTGATTTTGATGATTATACAGATGGGAATGGCGTAGAAACACCAGCTTCTTTTGTTACGGACAGTTATTCTATTAAAGCAGGATATAATCCGAAAAATAACCAACGATTGCAAGTAGATTGGAGACAGAAGTTTGGTAAGGATATTGACCATGCTGGTTTACCAATGGATTCTCCTAAAGATAATAGTTACTCTTTAGGGATTGATTATAAAATTCAAAAAATTTCTAATCTAATTAATAGTTTTACAATAAAGTCGTACCTATCTCATGTAGACCATTTAATGACCAATCACAAGCGACCAAGTTTTAAGAAAATGGATGCACAAACACCTGTAAACGCAAGTACATATGGAGGTAAATTTGAATTAGGATTAACGCCAAGTGATACTTTTTTACTCTATGTAGGTGCTGATGCAGATTTGATTAAAAGAGGAGGAGAGCGTATAAGAATTATCAAGTTAAAACCTAACGGAACTCCTTTTCCTGTAGATGCCCGTCCTGTTAAAAAGGATGCTGTTTGGCAGGATGCTTCTTCGTCAGATTTTGGGTTGTTTACCGAAGGAACCTATAAGTTATCCGATAAATGGGCTTTAACATCAGGAGTTCGTGTTGATTTTGTACATGCTCAAATTGATAATCCATCGGCAGGTTTTATTCTAAAGTATGGTACTGGAGTTGATGATGTTTCAGAGAATACGATAAGCGGAAATATTTCCTTAAAATATAGAAGTAAAGGAACGCAAGTACAATTGGCTTATGGATTAGGAACGCGATCTGCTTCTATGGTAGAACGTTATATTTATCATTTTTCTATTGGTTCTGATTCATATGAATATGTGGGAAATCCTTTTTTAACTCCAGAAAAGAACAATCAATTTGAAGTGGCAATTATGTATAAAAAAGGAAAGTTTAATGTTGGGTCAAGTGTGTTTTATTCGGTGATGAAAGATTATATTTCTGCAATTGTTAGAGATGATGATGACAGATTTAAAACCATTTTTAAAAACCCATTTACACATGCAAAACAATATATAAACGTAGATGCAAATCAGGTAGGTTTTGATGCCTATTTTAAGTATAAAGTATTGCCTCATGTAGAAATTTTATCGGATATAGCATATACAAAGGCAACAAATGAAACTTATGATGAGCCATTAGCTCAAATAGCACCATTAAATGCTCATTTAGGTTTGAAATTTGAAAAAGAATTGTATTGGCTTGATTTACGCGCTCAATTTGTTGCAGAACAAGACCAATTGTCAGCCTCGTTTAAGGAAACAGTGCCAACACCTAATTATACAACATTTGATATTAGAGTAGGTGTAGAGCCTTTTAAGAATTTAAAAATTGGTGCTGCAGCATTAAATATATTTGATGAAGCTTATTATAGTCATTTAAATTTTAGTTTCAAAAATACAAAAGACAATACAATAGGAAGTAGAATTTATGAACCTGGACGTAGTTTTAGTGTTTATGCAAAATATAGTTTTTAACCGCTAGGAAATATCCAAAAACATTTAGTCTACCTGCGTCAGGTAGCGTTAAGATAGTTAATTGAAAGATGAAATTTGATTATTGTTGATTATTACCAGGAAGAGGCTGATTACTTCTTTCTGGTTTTTTAATGAATATAGGTCAAACTCAAGTTTGAGACAAATAAAAAAGCTGTATCGAATAGAAAATCTATTTTTTCAATACAGCTTTTCAAACTAAAATAATCAAAAAATAAAACTTATTTTCATGTGAAAAAAAGTTAAAATTTTATCCCGAAGTGTCGGGAGGATAATTGAATATATCCTTTTTTTGTGCAATTATTCTTTATAATTAAAGAATAAAAGATCTTTTTATACTACAAATATAGGTTATATTCTTAAATGAGAAGATGATATTTGTCATGTATATAGAGAAGTTGTTTAGAAATCTTTTTTTCGCAACTTCATTTTTATTCTAATTAAAGGAAGAATGATCCATAAACAGAGAACCAGAAATGAAAGAAATGAACCTATTTTTGTACCAAAGAAGTCTTTAAAAACAGCTCCTGTATAACCTAATAATGCAGAAATATCAAGTTTTAATAAAATCAATATTCGAGATAAATCTATGGGGTTAAGCATGGTTGCAGCCAAAGAAAATTTATCCAAAGGATATTCATTAAATGTCATTAAAGAGATCATAAATAAACCATCATAAATTACAGCTAAAAACAACCACATTAAAATAGCATAACCAAATCCTTTTATTTTATTTTCAGTAGATAATGCTATATTATAAGCAAGAGCAACAAAAATAAAATTGAGAAAAGAACCGACTAAGATTAGCAAACTAAAATCAAAAATTGCAGATGATTTAAACAATCCATAAAGTAAAAAAGGAATACCTAAACCTAAGACTAAACTTAGAGTTAATGATAATGAAATACCCAAATATTGACCCATAAATATTTTACTTCGTTTTATTGGCTGGGCTAATAAAAGTTCGGTAAACTCTTTAGAGTTGTAGTAGTACATCACACCGAAAATAGTTCCAATTAATGGTGTTAAAACAATAATGATATTCATTAATGTAATTACCGCTTTGTTCATGTCGCTATTTAAAAATAACAGTACAGAACCGAGTAGTAAATAGAAAATGAAGTATACATAACTCCAACGGCTACGTAATAAATCGTAAATACTATATTTTAATATTTTAAGCATGTTGTTTTGTGATTAAGTTAGCAATAGCATGCTCTAAATTAGACTGATTTGTTTGTTCTTTGAGCTTTGAAACACTTCCTTTAAAATATATTTTACCATCCAGTAAAAACACAATCTCATCTGCCATTTCATCAACAAAACTCATGATATGTGTTGTAATTAATATCGTTTTACCTTTTGCCTTCTCTTTTTTAATCAATTCCTTTAAATGAATTAATGCAATAGGATCTAAACCTGTTGTAGGCTCATCAAGTATAATTAATTCACTGTCAAACATAAAAGTCAATACTAAATTTACTTTTTGCTTTGTTCCGCCAGAAAGGTTGCCTAATTTTTTACTTAAAAATGCTTCAAGGCCAAATAAATCTATCAATTCTTGTTCGTTTGATGCTTTTGGGCGTAAATTCTTAACCATTTTCAGTAATTCAATAACTGTTAGGTTAGGAGGGAAGTTTGCAATTTGTGGCAAATAATTTAAATCATTTCTATATGCCCATTTTTTTAAAACACTTTTACGGTCTATTAAAATCTCTCCTTTGTTTGGGATAACCATTCCTAGCAAACATTTTATAAGTGTGGTTTTTCCAGAGCCATTTGGACCAAGAATTGCAAAAACACCCCCTTTATCAATGTTTAAGTCTAAACCATCTAAAACAGTGAGTTTTCCAAATTTTTTATGTAAATTTTTTATTTCTATCATACGAGATATGAATTACAAGAATTAGCACAAATTGTTTTCATAATTTTTATTTTTCTCTCTACTCTAAAGGATTTATGGGTTTCATTAAAGGTTTGTTGTCCATTAAGTTATCTGGTGTGAAAACTGGAGATACTTTTTCAGAAAAATTAATAATATCAACAAATAAACTTCGTAATAAGACTAATGTTTCTGGGGTTTTATTAACAACATACGAAAATAATTTTACAGGTCTAAAAGGGACATCGCCAATGCCGTTTTTATCAATATCATAGCCCGTATATTCACTCCAATAATTGGCTTCAAATTTATTGTCGTTCAGCCTACTATTATACGATAAATCAAATGCATTGTGCATGAAATTATTAAATTCAAAAACATTGGTATAACAGCCGCCCGTAAATTTTAATGCCCATCCGTTTCTAATAAAGTGATTGTTTTTATAATTAATACGATTACAACCATCAATGTTTATTCCTGTAGTATTTTGTTCAAAAATATTATCATAAATTTCGGCATCATTTATTTCTTTTAAGAGTAGGCCGTATGATGCAGTTCCCCAATTGTAATGAAAGGTATTGTGGTGCATTTTTATAAATTTAGAAAACATTACGGCAACGCCTGCACCATTATTCTTAAATTCATTATGATGGTATTCGTTATAGTGAGAAAACATAAAATGTAAGCCGTAGCGAACGTTATTTTTACTTGTATTATTTGAAATAAAACTTTTATCTACAAACTCCAAATAAATACCGTCACGCATTCCTATAATGGTATTTTGTTCTATTCTTAAGTTCTTACATTTCCATACATGTATACCGTTTCCAGAACTAGATTCATCAATGGCATGACCTACTACTTTGTTTTTTTGTATCAAACCAAAATTAGAACTTTGAATGATAAACCCGTAAAAAACATCTTCTAGAATATTGTTTTGTATAGTAAAATTTTTGCTATGAGACACAAATATTGCTGAAATCTCTTTAGTATAACTCATGCCTACATTTATAAACTTAAAACCTGAAATACTAAAATTATCAGCTTTAATAGCAAAGACACTATCGGTTTTATTTTCAGCATCAATTATAGGATAGTCTTCGCCAATAAGATGAATCGCTTTATTTACAAAAATTTGAGTTTCTTTATACAACCCTTTTTTTACTAAAATAGTGTCACCATCTTTAGCAAAATAAACAGCTTCTTTTATGGTCTTGGTTTTACATGATGCACACACATTTATAGTTTTAGTTTGTGCCTGTATACCTAATAAAAATAAGAAAAAGAATAAAAAAACAAATGAAATTTTCCATCTTCGACCTTTCATCTTCGGTCTTCTAATTTCTGACTTCATTCTATTTTGAAAGTTTAACTTTTAATTGACTCCAAGTGTATAACTCTCCACCATTTTTTGCTAACATTTTTTTAGCAATTTCTTTTGAATTAAAAGCGGAAAGGTTTGCTCCCATGGGGCTTTTAATTTTTTTACTTATAAGATACGTGGAAGTCTTTGCATCAACTAAGTTCCCTGGATTTGCATAGTCAGCAACTAACAAGAAAGACATAATTTCTTCACTATTATCTCTATTTAGTTCATTAACCATACATTCAATAGCATCAAACATATAGGCTTTCCCTTTTTTTGTAACATATTGTGCCGCGTGGGTTTTGTCTACAACAGTCATGTCACAAAAGTTACAATGATCATTGCCATAATTGATTTCTTTGGGTTCAACTTTACAGGAAGTAAATATGAATATACTAACGATTAATACAAATACTGAGAGTTTAATTTTTGTCATTTTTTATGTTATAGATGAAACAAATATATAGTAAAACGAGCATATTCTAAGTTAAAAATATGCTTGTTTTATAGATGTACTAAATATTATTTTATAACTTTCTAAAAGAACTTGTTATTTTGCTTCTTTTTTACCTACAAAAAAAGCTATAAAGGTTAATGACATACCAGAAAACATGAGCCAAGCACCTGTCATAGGGTAGGAGTGAGCAGTAAAATTTAAAATATCTTTAGACCCGAATAGTGGAGGCTGAAAGCCCATTACAGAGCCATCTTCATTGGTAAATTTCATTATAGCATTAGGGTCTAAATTATGTCCGTAGTCATATTCCCATAGGTAAAAATCATACATGCCTGCAATTCCGAGTGCAGACATTAAAATAAACCATCCTAAATACCACTTGTATTTACCCATAAAACCTATAACAACACCTAAAAACACCATAATACCTATGGCTATTGGGAATATTTTAAATTCTGGAATAGATTTTGGTATATATTGCATACCCACATAATGATTCATTAAGTTGATGTTCTTTATATCAAATTCATGCGTATCTGAAAATTTATTAATATGGATATCCATTCCTAAGGGAATAGGATATTGAGGTGCTTCTAAGGTTATATTCCACAAAGGAAATGCAAATAGACCTAGTAGCAATAAAGAGCCAATAATCATTAGTATCTTAGATTTTTTCATGGTATGATTTTATTTAAATTGAATTACAAATTTACAACTTAATAATTGAAAATAAAGTGACTTGTATCACATAAAAGATAAGATTATCTTTTTATTTTAACGGTAAAATGGGCAATCATATATTTGGATGAATTGCCCATTTTAGTGTTATTTAATTTTATACTATTCCTCTTCTTCTCCAGGAATATCACCATCTAATGTGAAGCTTATTGGCACATTAGACCCTTTAGGAGAAACACGTATATATCCTTGCATTTCTTGATGTAATGCAGAACAGAAATCTGTACAATAGAAAGGCCAAACACCAACTTCTTTTGGCTCCCAAGTAAATGTTGTTGTTCTACCTGGCATGATTAATAATTCAGATGTGTTTGCACCAATCATTGAAATACCATGAGGTACATCATAATCTTGCTCTAAGTTAGTTACGTGAAAAAATACTTTATCACCAACCTTAACACCTTCTATATTATCAGGTGAAAAGTGAGAACGAATCATAGACATAGAAATATGTACTTCATTGCCTTTTCGGACAACTTTTGTTTCCGCTTCATTTTTAACGGCATATGGATGGGTATTTTCTGTGAGCTTATAGATTTTTTTAGTTTTATTTTTAATCATTTCAGCTGCAATACCAGCAGCATAATGAGGCTCACCAATGGTAGGGAAATCTAATAATAATTCCATTTTTTCACCAGAAATATCAAATAGTTGAGCAGACTGACAAACCTCAGGTCCCGTTGGTAAATAACGATCTTTGGTTATTTTATTCATAGCTACTAAATATTTATCATCTGGAGTTCTTGAGTTTCCTCCTGGAATCATTAAGTGACCTACAGAATAATAAACTTTATGTCTGTCTAGAACTTTTAAATCTTTAACATTCCATTTTACCACTTCAGAAGAGATAAAGAAAGTTGTATACGCATTACCTCTTGTATCAAATTCTGTATGTAAAGGACCTAAACCTGGATTAGGTAATATTCCGTAATTTACAGCGTCAAACTTTAAAATTGGTATTCCGTATGCATCGCCATCAAAAGCCTTATCTTCAATTGCTTTTATCATTTTTGTAAATGAGTGAATAGTCATTTGAGCAGCTAATTTACCATTACCAATAATGTATTCACCAGTTGGGTCAACATCACAACCGTGAGGTGATTTTGCAGTAGGCAAGAAATAGATAGCTCCAGGTACATCTTTAGGGTCAATAACTAACACTTCTTTTTTCATAGTATGTGTTGCAGTATGCTTATTATCATCCCAAACGTTATGTGCATATTTTGCTGGCATTTTTTTACCTGCACCATTTTTAACGTATTCTTCAATTTTTTTCCAGTTAATTGCTGCAATAAAATCTTTATCATTTTGAGATGCATTTACTTCCATTAAAGAATTTGCTTCTTCTGTATTATATGTAGTAAAGAAAAACCAACCATGTGATTTTCCACGACCTGGATGTGATAAATCATAACTAAATCCTGGCATTCTTAATTGGAATGCAATGTCCATATGACCATGATCAGGGTCAATTTTAATAAAAGTCATTGCTCCTTTAAAGTTTCCTTTCATATCATTAATAGACATGTCTCTTTGAGGAAAAGGAACTGAGAAACGAGTACCTGCAACGATATATTCAGAATTTTCTGTAACATAAGAAGAAGGATGATTACCTGCTGAATTAGGAATTTCAATTATTTCTTCTGTTTCAAAAGTTTCTAAACTAATTCTTGCAATACGAGGTGTATTGTTTTCATTGATAAAAATCCAACGACCATCTACAGAACCTTTAGTTTGAGAAATGTCTGGATGGTGAGAATCTCCCCAAGGCACAAAACCATGAGAAGTCATTAACATAGGTTTGGTTTCTTCACTATACCCATATGCTTTTTCTGGATCTTGAGAAAATACAGGGATAACTTTAAATAATCTACCAGATGGTAAACCATAAACTGCTAGTTGCCCACTAAATCCACCAGAAAGGAATGCATAGTGAGAATCGTGCTCTCCAGGTGCTACATATACTTTTTCAGCAGCATTACCTGCTAAAGCACCTTTATTACTTTTACTACCTTTTTTTTCTGAGGGCGCACAGCTTACTACAAATATAGTAGAAAGTACAAACAGAAAAATTGATTTAAAAATTGTCTTCATATTGATTTATAATTATTGATTAATAATTTGTTGATTTTGATTGTTATTTATCTTTTAATCTAAAATATTCTAAAATAGATCTAGCATCTTCTTCGGAAAGACTTTGATTTGCCATTGGACTAAGATATTTAGCTAGTAATGCTTTAGCTACGGGGTCTTTTTCTACCATTTCTTCAGGATTTAAAATCATGTTCATAATCCATTCTGGAGAACGTCTTTTAGTGACACCTTTTAAGCCAGGCCCTACAACTCTTTTCTTAAACTTATGACAAGCTGTACAATTGATTTTGTAAACCTCTTTCCCTTTTTTAGCTAAATTTTCATCAATGGCATCTAAAGTTAGACTTTTAACAGGTCCAATTCCTTTATTCTCTAATGTAGGAGCATTCAGATCAACTTCTTCTGAAGTTGATGTAACCTCTTCTTTAATAGGTTCTTCAACTGTCCCTTCTTTTGTGGAGGTTTCAGTAGGTTTATCTTCTTTATTTTTACCGTCCCCACAACTAGTTAATGTAAACACTACAATTAATAGTGCAAAAATTTTAATTTTCATTTTTATGATTATTTTAGTTTACTATTTTAGTTCAAATGTACTATAAAAAGAATATAATATTTTGTAAAATATTATCGTTTTATTAACATTTATTTATCGGAAGGAACTAAGACATCTCCAATAACATGAATCCATCCATTACTCACTTTTACTGACATTAAGATTTCGGTACCTCCAACAAATATTTTTCCATCTTTATTTTCAATAGCTAAATATTTTCCTGAAGCCATGTATAGTTTGCGCTCTTTTTTAGCTTCTTTTTTTAATTGTTTGATTGGATAGTTAGCTGGAGCAACATGATTTGTTAATACAAAAGCTAATGTTTCTTTATTCTCAGGCTTTAACAAGTCATCAACAGCATCTTGAATTTTTGCAAAAGCACTGTTAACAGGTGCAAATACAGTTAAAGGTCCAGCATTCACTAAGGCATCTTCAACACTTGCTGCTTTAACTGCTGCAACCAAAGTAGAAAATGGCATATTGCCTTCTTTATCTTTATAGGTCATTGCAACTTGTAATACATTTGCATCCTCACCTTCGCCTTGTGCGACTCCAGATTGACCTTGACCTTTCGTTTTTGTTTCCGTTTCTGTAACTGCTTCTGTTGTTGTAACTGCTTCTGTTGTTGCCTTCGGATCATTCTTACAGGCAATAAATAAAGACAAAGACAATAAGATAAGGATAAATTGTTTTGATTTCATTTTGTTGATTTTTAGATTATTATTGTATTTTTGATATTATTTTGCACAAAGTTACATGTTTTATAAAGTTTAAACATGATTTTTATCATAAAAAAGATATTTTTATCTTTTTAAATATTAATAATATATGTTATCAAAATCAAGCACATACGCTATAAGAGCTGTTTTATATTTAGCGTTACATTCTGATGAAGTGAGAAAGTATAGCCCCAAAAACATTGCAGATGTGATTAATGTTCCTGCTCCTTTTTTGGCAAAAACCTTACAAATATTGACAAAAAGAGGATTGGTATCTTCTGTTAAAGGTAGGAATGGAGGATTTTATTTAAATAAAGAAAATAAAGAAAACTCTTTAATTTCTATTGTAGAGAGTATTGATGGTTTGCAAAAGTTTAACGAGTGTATGCTGGGTTTGCCTGTGTGCGGAGATGAAAATCCTTGTCCCATTCATCATGCAGTATCTCCTGTTAAAAAACAATTAATAGAACAGTTAACCTTAAAAACAATTAAAGCTTTGACTGAAGAGGTGAGAAAAGGGAAGACACATATATTTTTGTAAATTTCAAAACCCAAAAATCTAAGTTTCAAACGAGTGTTCAAGTGACAATAGATTGAGGAGTTGGTATTGTTAAGATAAGAGTTTTGTGAATACTTATAAAGTGTTGTTATTTACTTTTGAGATTTGTTATTTATAATTATATCGTCATTGAAAATAACCGTGTGCCCGGTTTTTTTTCAACCAACCGTAAATCAAACGCCATACATATATTTCTTACAAAGGCTCTGGCAATTTTTGGAACAATCAAACCATTATCTGTTATTAAAACTAAACCATCTTTTTCTAATTCTTTTAAACGTTCTAGTGTTTGTGGTAATGCTTTGAATTTGAATTGATCTTCTTCCCAAGAAGTTTTAAAATGACACATTAAATTTAAAATATGCCTGCGTATAATTAAATCTTCTTTTGTTAATAAATGCCCTTTAATAATAGGTAGTTCGCCTTTTTCTACACGTTCTTGATATGTACTTAACGATTTCTCATTTTGAGCGAAGCTATACCAAGAATCACTTATAGCAGACATGCCTAAACCAATCATTAATTGTGTATCGTTCGTGGTGTACCCCATAAAATTTCGATGTAAGTTTGAATCTTCAAAGGCTTTGTGTAGTGAGTCTGATGGTAGTGAGAAATGATCCATTCCTGTTTCTACATAGCCAAAATTCATCAGCATATGTTTCCCTATTTCATACAATTCTCTTTTTGAATTATTTTTAGGTAAATCATTTTCATCAAATCCTCTTTGACCAACTCCTTTAATCCATGGTACATGCGCATAGCTATAAAATGCAATTCGCTCTGGTTTTAATTCTACGGTTTTTTTAATGGTGTCAATAATATCATTAGCAGTCTGAAAAGGCAAACCGAAAATTAAATCATGACTGATAGAGGTGTAGCCAATATCTCTAGCCCACTGTGTTACGTTTTTAACATTTTCAAAAGATTGAATTCTATTGATAGCTATTTGAACTTTTTCAGCATAATCTTGTACACCAAAACTGACTCTAGTAAATCTTAAATTATATAAGGTTTGTAAATGTTCTTTAGTTGTATTATTAGGATGTCCTTCAAAGCTGAATTCATGGTCTTTGTGTAAATCTACCGTATTTAAAATGCCATTAATTAAGCGTGTAAGGTTTTTTGTATTAAAATATGTTGGTGTGCCACCACCTAAATGCAACTCTCTCAATACTGGTTTTTCAGAGAATAAGCTTACATACATTTTCCACTCCTTGAGTAGGGTTTTGATGTAAGGTAATTCCAATTCATGACGTTTGGTAATGTATTTATGGCAAGCACAAAATGTACACAAACTTTCACAAAAAGGTAAGTGAATATAAATACTAATTCCTTTAGAGGCATTACTTTCTTTGAATGACTGTTGCGCTGTCTTAATCCAATGGGGTGTGCTAATTCCTTTTGCATCCCAAAACGGAACAGTAGGGTAGCTGGTATATCTAGGTCCAGGCACATTGTATTTTTGAATTAAAGCGTTAGTTGTCATAAAAAGTATTCTGCGAACAAAGATAGAACAAAGATTCTTGTTCTAGTATGATATTTGTCATTAAGGTTATTTGTTGTATTGAACATGTCTGAATATTGAAATTATATTATCATGAAGAGTGTGCTTTTATTAATCTATATCTTCAAAAGAAGATATAAATTATGTATTTTTAATTTTTTTAGTAAGCGAAAATGTGATTTTTCACACGGAATGTCTATATGATTTTACCAAATCCGGAAGAAAAGCAAATAAAAAACAACCTTTTCGAGTAAAACAATTAAAATGACTCGATATCTCGTCTATTTTATTCTTCAAACTTCACCCTTTATTTAATTTCTATATATGGAGATATTATCAAATCCAGATTACAAGTAATTTAATGACATTAATTAACAGCTTTTCTGTATGTGAGCAATCTATATCATCTCTTTATCTAACCAAATTCTTAGATGTATTCATGATATATTGTAGGTATACATTTATATAGCATGAATTTAAATACTTATTTAAAGTGCAACACATTATAATTAGGATGGAATTACTAAAAAAGGAACATCTAAATGAAACCCAATTTTATGAATAATGGGTTTGAAAAACAAGTTCTCAAAAAAAGAATGTTTATTGTTAATCATCATTAGTAATTGAATAGATGTTTCTTTTTTATAGTTGTGTATTGCCGTGTCAACACTCTGATTGTTAGTTGTTTCAAATGTGTAGTCTTTGCTTTTGAGTAAGCTATGTAAAGTGCTTTTATTTGTAGACTCTTGCACTGTCAATGGCATGCTATTAGAAACATGAAAAACATGAATTTTAGAACTATACAGTGTTGCAATGTTGTGAATAGTCTCTAGATGCTTATCGGAATAGTTAATTTTATAGTCTGTTGGAAAAAGAATGTTTTTTGGTTCTTCAAAAAAATAACCATCTGGAATTGCCAATACAGGGCATTTTATTTTCTGAATTACATGTATTGTATTAGATCCGAAAAGTATTTCCTTTGCTCCTGTAGCACCTTTTGTGCCCATAACAACTAGATCTATAGACTCCTTTTCAATTAGCTCTTTGATTTTGTCAACGAGAAGATTGAATGCTGCAATGACTTTAAAATTATGTTTTGGATTGTTGAATTTTTCTTTGACTTTTCTTTTAGTTCTTTCAAGTTGTTGTATTGAATTCTCTTTTAAAGTATCTGTTAATTCCCCAAAGTATCCAGACACATTCATTTGATAATCATAACTGTAAATCACAGGAGTATATGTATGTAAAAGAAAAAATGTGCAAGTTTGGTTTTTATAAAGCTCTAATGCAAAATTCAATGCATTTTGTGCATTTTCGGAAAAATCGGTTGGAATTATTATTTTTTTCATGACCATAGTATTAAAATAATGAATACCCTAAAAGTAGTCAATAGATACAGTTAATACAATGATTTTTATCAGCTAATAAGTTCGTTATTTTGATAAGTGTAATTGTTGAATGGTTACAAGCGAATCACAATTCTGAACATAAATGGCGGCTTTTTTATTATCGATGTAGCCATCAATCCAATAATACCTACATGGTTCTTGCCTTGTTATACTTTTAGAAAAATCGACATCTCCATTTTGTAAAATATCAACAATAGAAGAAGAATCAACCTTCTGTTGAATAATGAGTTCTAATACATCATTTGAATATTCGTGATGTTTTTTATTGAGCATATTCAACACACGTTCATTGGGAAAAAAATTACATGATGCTTTTTTTCCGTTTAGAAAAAAAAGTAATAGAATGATTCCCATAGTGAAACCAAATCCATAATACATAAAGCGATATTTTAATTCCATTTGTTAAAGAATTAAGAGGTTAATATCTCTATAGGGTAACTGAAACCAGTCACTAACAGCTTTGTTGGTTAAAATACCATGATAAAAATACATTCCTCTTTGTAAGCTTCGGTCAAACCTTGCTGCGCTTTCAATACCTCCTTCTTCTCCAATATTTAATAAATAAGGAGTAAAGATATTACTAATTGATAATGATGCTGTTCGAGAATATAAAGAAGGGATGTTTGGCACACAATAATGAATTACTTCATGTTTAATGAAGGTCGGTTTGTTATGTGTGGTGACTTCAGAGGTTTCAAAGCATCCACCACTATCTATACTCACATCTACAATTACAGCACCCTTTTTCATTTGTTGTACCATTTCTTCGCTAACCAGAATAGGGGTTCTTGTTTTGCCTCTTACCGCACCAATGGTAATGTCACAACGCATTAATGCTTTTTGTAATCTTTTAGGTTGTACCGTAGAAGTATAAATTGGCATTCCTAAATTGAGTTGTAATCTGCGTAGTTTTGTTATTGAATTGTCGAATACTTTTACTTGTGCTCCAAGACCAATAGCAGACCGTGCAGCAAATTCGCCAACCGTACCAGCTCCAAGAATTACAACTTCTGATGGAGGTACGCCACCAATGTTTCCTAGTAATAATCCATTGCCTTTATTGCTGCTATTCATTAATTCAGCAGCAATTAAAATGGATGAGATGCCTGCAATTTCACTTAGTGATTTTACCACAGGAAAAACGCCATGTTCATCAGAAATAAAATCAAATGCTATGGCTGTAATTCGTTTTTTTGCAAGTGCTTCAAAATATTTTTTATTTTGTGTCTTTAATTGTAATGCAGAGAATAAGACACTTTGCGGATTGATATAGCTAATTTCTTTAATTGAAGGAGGTTCGACTTTTAAAATAATATTACACCCAAAAACCTCTTCGGTACTGTATGAAATTTTAGCACCAGCTTCAGAGTACTCGCTGTCAGAATAATTTGCACCATCACCAGCGCCAGTCTCTACGATAATTCTATGCCCTTGATTGGTAATAGCAGCAACGGCATCAGGAGTTAAGCAGATGCGTTTTTCTTGTAAGTGCGTTTCTTTTGGTATGCCAATAAACAATTCACCTTTTTGCTTTTTTATTTCAAGCATTTCTGGTTTAGGCATCAGCTGTTCTTTTGTAAAAGGGGAAAACTGTTTGCTCATAATTTTCTCTGTTTCGAGTTTAATGTTTTGTGTTTTGTGTTTCTCGCAAAGACGCAAAGAAATTATTTATTTAATTATTTGTGTTTCAAAACCTCTTTCATAGATGTTTTATTATTCTCTGTTCTCCCGAAACTTCGGGATTTAATTTCAAGTTTTGTATTATTCTCTAACCTCTAACCTCTAACCTCTAACCTCTAACCTCTAACCTCTAACCTTCTGCTTTCATCAGCATTCAATGATAAGTGAACTTCAACAGCATCTAAAGGTACTATATTTTTTACTTTCTCTGGCCATTCAATAAAACACCATGAATTATTTTCAAAATATTCTTCTATTCCGATATCTAATGCTTCATTTTCGTTTTCAATACGATAAAAATCAAAATGATATATTATTTCTCCTGTGTTGGATAGATACTCGTTTACCAATGAAAAAGTTGGGGAGCTAACCGTATCATTAACACCTAATTGTTTGATAATTTCTTTGATAAGTGTTGTTTTTCCAACCCCCATATTTGCATAAAAGAGTATTGTTTTGCACTTGGTATCTTTAATGATTTCTTGTGCAATTATAGGTAGTTGATTTAATGTATAGTTTTTAATCATAAAACTAATTTCTATCTACGTCGAGTATTTTTTTAGTTTCAAATAATTTTTTTAGATCACTTCTAGAAATACCATAAGGTGCTAAAGTATAATTCTCAGGCTTATCAATGTCTGGTAAGTCAGACTTTTTATCAACTTCATAGTCATTGTCAACTACAAAAATAGAATCGTTATTAACAGATGCTACTTTAAGTAATGAATAGCGCTCATTTGGTTTGTATTTATAAGTGTCCCCCTTTTGAGGTGTATTTATATGGCTAATTGCATCTTTGTCATGTTGGTTTCCTAGAAAGCTAATTAAACCAATAATTAAACCAATAATTATTAAGCCAGACCAATACCAAATAGGTGATTTTGTATTTGCATTCGCCTTTTGATAAGCCAATTTTATAGGCTCATCCATTTCCTTTGATTCTAGGGTTTTTTTACAGTGATTGCATTCAGAAAAACCTTTTTTACCTATAGGGAAAAGTGGTATCCACCAGACATGAAAATATTTCCCATAAATACTAATAGTATGCGTTGTGGTTTGTTCGCAATGTGAACATTTAATTCCGCTTACTTGTTCATTGTGTATGTTTGTGCCTCTTGATCCAAAAAAAATCATATTTTTAATTATTTAGTTTCTATTTTTTAAATTTAATGTCTTGTATCTGAGTTTTTCAGCATCTAACATTTCACTTCAAAACTACATTTTCATAGCATGATACACTTGCTGTACATCATCTTCAGCCTCTAGTTTTTCTAGTAATTTCTCTACATCAGACTGTTGTTCTTCTGCTAATTTTTTGGTTGTAGTGGGTATGCGTTCAAAGCCTGATGATAAAATTTCAACCTTATTGTTTTCAAAAAAGGATTGGATAGCTCCAAACTGCTCGAATGGGGCATAGATAATGACTCCTTCCTCATCATCAAAAATTTCCTCTACATCAAAATCTATCAATTCTAACTCAAGCTCTTCCATATCAATAGTGATATCCTCTTTTTTGACGGTAAAGTTACAGGTATGGTCAAACATAAAGACTACAGAGCCTGAAGTGCCAAAAGTACCATCGCATTTGTTGAATGCTGCTCTAACATTAGCAACAGTACGGTTGTTATTGTCAGTTGCAGTTTCTACTAAAATTGCAATACCATGTGGTGCATAGCCCTCAAACAGGACTTCTTTATAATTGGCAGTGTCTTTATCGGAAGCTTTTTTAATGGCGCGCTCTACATTGTCTTTTGGCATATTAGCAGCCTTGGCATTTTGCATAACAGCTCGTAAGCGTGAGTTGGTGTCAGGATTAGGGCCTCCTTCTTTTACAGCCATAACAATGTCTTTGCCAATACGTGTAAAGGTCTTTGCCATAGCCGACCAACGTTTCATTTTCCGTGCTTTTCTAAATTCAAATGCTCTTCCCATTTATGTTGTTTAATTGTTTATTAGTTCTGTGTGAATTTGTGCAACCTGCCAGCCGAAGGAAGGTTCGTATCTATACCTGTATCACTCCCAAATTAAATTTCTTTTCAATGGGTGCATGGTTGGCGGCTTCAATACCCATAGAAATCCATGTTCTGGTGTCTAGAGGGTTTATGACTCCATCTGTCCATAGTCTTGATGCTGCATAATAAGGCGAAGTTTGGGTGTCATAACGAGATTTTATAGTATTGTATAGTTCTTCTTCATCTTTTTTGGTAATCTTCTTGCCTTGCTTTAATAAAGAGGCTTTTTCTATTTGTAGTAATACTTTTGCAGCAGAATTACCACTCATTACAGCGAGTTCAGCACTTGGCCATGCTACTATTAATCTTGGGTCGTATGCTTTTCCGCACATAGCGTAGTTACCTGCACCATAAGAGTTGCCTATAATTATGGTAAATTTTGGCACTACGGAATTACTAACGGCATTTACCATTTTGGCACCATCTTTTATAATACCACCATGTTCTGATTTACTACCCACCATAAAACCAGTAACGTCTTGTAAAAATACCAATGGAATTTTCTTCTGATTGCAATTGGCTATAAAGCGTGTGGCTTTATCTGCACTATCAGAATAGATTACACCACCAAATTGCATTTCGCCTTTACCATTTTTTACTAATTTCTTTGATTGGCAACAATACCAACTGCCCAGCCATCTATACGAGCATAGGCGGTGATTAATGTTTTACCAAAATCAGCTTTGTATTCTTCAAATTCAGAATTGTCAACCAAACGTTTAATAATCTCGTACATGTCGTACTGATCATGCCGTTCTTTAGGTAGGATACCATAAATTTCTTCAGGATTTTCTTTTGGTTGTTTTGCTTTGCTTCTGTTATATCCTGCTTTGTCAAAAGCACCAATTTTTCCAACAATACTTTTTATTCTATCTAAAGCTGCAGCATCATCTTTTGCTTTGTAATCAGTTACGCCAGAAATTTCACAATGTGTTGTTGCTCCACCAAGGGTTTCATTATCAATAGTTTCTCCAATGGCAGCTTTTACTAAATAGCTTCCTGCTAAGAAAATACTGCCTGTCTTGTCTACTATTAAAGCTTCATCGCTCATAATAGGGAGATAGGCACCTCCAGCAACACAACTTCCCATAATGGCAGCAATTTGAGTAATACCCATACTGCTCATTATTGCATTGTTTCTAAAAATTCTACCAAAATGCTCTTTGTCAGGAAAAATTTCGTCTTGTAACGGAAGATATACGCCAGCGCTATCTACTAAATAAATAATTGGTAATCTGTTTTCAATAGCAATTTCTTGAGCTCGTAAATTCTTTTTTCCTGTAATTGGAAACCATGCGCCAGCTTTTACAGTAGCATCATTAGCTACAACAATACATTGCTTATCATTAATGTATCCAATTTTTATGACTACGCCACCTGACGGACAACCGCCATGTTCTGTATACATACCTTCGCCTGCAAATGCGCCAATTTCAATGCTATTTTTGTCTTTGTCTAAAAGATAGCTTATGCGTTCTCTTGCAGTCATTTTACCTTTGGCATGATGCTTTTCAATGCGCTTTTCACCACCACCTTTGTAGACTTTGAGTAGTTTCTGCTTAAGCTCAGTGACTTTTAATTTATTGTGATCTTCGTTTTGATTGAAGTTTACATCCATAAAATGTGGTTCATAATCTGCTGGCTAAAGTACAAAAAAGGATTGGGTTTTGAGAATATCAACTCGAGGTGGTTTTAAAATTATTATCTTTGTCAAAAATTAAGATGATTATAACGAACATAATTAGTAAAATAGTATGAAGTCATTTACAATAGAAGAAATTAACACACTCTTGAATGGTACACTTGTAGGTAATTGTACGCAAAAGATAACAGCGCCAGAACAAATTGAAAGAGCAGAGAAGCAGCATATAACTTTTATTGGCAATTCAAAATATACTAGGTTGTGGAGTGATTCTAAAGCAAGTGTGGCTATTATAAATGAGAATTTGACTTTAGAGCCTGGTGAAGGTAGAGCTTTGATAAGAGTAAAAAATGCAGATTTAGCCATGGCCTTATTGCTGGAGGCTTTTGAGCCTGACCCTCCTTATTTTGAAACAGAGATTAGTCCAGCAGCAGTAATTGATAAAACGGCAATTATTGGTAAAGATTGTAAGATAGGAGCAGGTTGCTATGTAGGTAAAGGTGTTGTCTTGGGAGATGCTGTTGTGTTATACCCTAATGTTACAATTTTAGATGACACAAAAATAGGAGATCATACTGTGGTTTGGTCGGGTACGGTAATTCGTGAGCGAAGTGAAATAGGAACGCATTGCATTTTTCAGAACAATGTGAGTATTGGAGCAGATGGATTTGGATACCGTCCGGTAGCAGATGGTAACGGACTTGTGAAAATTCCACATGTTGGTAATGTAGTGATTGGTAATGAAGTAGAGATAGGTGCAAATTCTTGTGTAGATCGCGGAAAATTTAGTTCAACCATACTTGGTGATGGTTGTAAAATTGATAACCTTGTGCAAATAGGACATAACTCTGTCTTGGGACGTTTTTGTATTATGGCAGGAAGTAGTGGTCTTGCAGGTTCTGTAACACTAGGTGATGGGGTAACGATTGGCGGAAGTGCCTCTATAAAAGATCATACTACCATTCATTCTGGAGCAACGGTTGGTGCAGGTTCTGGAGTAATGGGTGATGTTGAAGCTGGAAAAACTGTTCTAGGATATCCAGCAACAGATTATAGAGAAATGCTTAAACAATGGGTGGCCTTGCGTAAACTAGCAAAGCAATAATTAGGAAGTCTTAAATAAATTCCGATATTTGTCCAACTCAAATAGATAATACAATGATGGATAAAAATACAGTTTTGGCCTATGCGACCTTAATTATGATTGTTATGGGTATAGTTTTAATACTGCTTGGAGCATTTCGGTATGATGAAATTGCAGGGTGGGGATTTGCAACTGTAGGTATTGGATTCTTTGCCATTGCATGGGTTTTTAATGCCTTAAAAGGAAGGGTGTAGAACAAAATTTTAAGGTTACTTCCGAATTAAAAAGCGAACAATTAACAGCTAACAAACAACACAAATGTCTGACGATAATAAAGTGATATTTTCTATGTCTGGTGTTTCTAAAACATATCAGAGCACTAACAAACAAGTATTGAAAAACATCTATTTAAGCTTTTTTTACGGAGCTAAAATTGGAATTCTGGGTTTGAATGGGTCTGGAAAATCGACCTTATTAAAAATTATAGCAGGTGTAGAAAAAAACTATCAAGGTGATGTTATTTTTTCTTCAGGCTATAAGGTTGGCTATTTAGAACAAGAGCCAGATCTTGATGAAACTAAAACTGTAATTGATATTGTAAAAGAAGGTGTAGCAGAGACTGTTGCTATATTAGATGAATATAATAAAATCAATGATATGTTTGGTTTGGAAGAGGTGTATTCTGATGCTGACAAGATGGAGAAATTGATGGCGCAGCAAGCTGATTTGCAAGATAAAATTGATGCAGCTAATGCATGGGAATTGGATACCAAATTAGAAATTGCTATGGATGCTTTGCGTACTCCTGAGCCAGATAAGCTAATTAGTGTGCTCTCTGGAGGAGAACGACGTAGAGTTGCTTTATGTAGATTGTTGTTACAAGAACCAGAAATATTATTATTAGATGAGCCTACCAACCATTTAGATGCCGAATCTGTACATTGGTTAGAGCATCATTTGGCACAATATAAAGGTACTGTAATTGCGGTAACGCATGATAGGTACTTTTTAGATAACGTGGCGGGTTGGATTTTAGAATTAGATAGAGGCGAAGGAATTCCTTGGAAAGGGAATTATTCAACTTGGTTAGATCAAAAGTCTAAACGCTTGGCACAAGAGAGTAAAACAGCTTCCAAAAGGCAAAAAGTATTAGAACGTGAGTTAGAATGGGTTCGTCAAGGGGCAAAAGGACGTCAGACCAAACAAAAAGCAAGGTTGAAGAATTATGACAAGCTCATGAGCCAAGATCAAAAACAGTTGGATGAAAAATTAGAGATTTATATCCCTAACGGACCGCGTTTAGGAACGAATGTTATTGATGCTAAAGGAGTTTCTAAAGCGTATGGGGATAAATTATTGTACGAAAATTTAGAATTTAATTTACCTCAAGCGGGTATTGTTGGTATCATTGGTCCAAATGGTGCAGGGAAAACTACTATTTTTAAAATGATAATGGGTGAAGAGAAACCTGATAAAGGGGAGTTTGTTGTGGGAGATACCGCTAAGATTGCTTATGTAGATCAGGCACATTCAAATATTGATGTCGATAAAACTATTTGGCAAAATTTTTCTGATGAACAAGACTTGGTGATGATGGGAGGTAAGCAGGTAAACTCAAGAGCTTATTTGAGCCGTTTTAATTTTGCAGGAAGTGAGCAAAATAAAAAGGTTTCAGATTTATCTGGAGGGGAGCGTAATCGTTTGCATTTAGCGATGACCTTAAAAGAAGAGGGTAATGTGTTGCTTTTAGATGAGCCTACTAATGATTTAGATGTTAATACTTTGCGAGCTCTGGAAGAAGGTTTGGAGAGTTTTGCAGGATGTGCCGTGGTGATTAGTCATGACCGTTGGTTTTTAGATAGAGTTTGTACACATATTTTAGCTTTTGAGGGTGATAGTCAGGTCTATTTTTTTGAAGGTGGATTTTCTGAATATGAAGAAAATAAAAAGAAACGATTGGGTGGAGATATGATCCCTAAGCGTATTAAGTATAAGAAGCTAATACGGTAGTTGTAGACTGTATTTGGAGGGTATAAAACAATAGAAAGGAATATGAAGTATTTCATTTTTTTTACAATTAGTATTGTAGTGTTGACGAGCTGTGGTAGTACAAAAAACATCTCTGATAAATTAAGTTTTTCTAAAAAAGAAAAGGAATTAATTTTATCTGGTAAAGCAACTGAGCCTATGCGAGTTTTACAGATTACAAATTTAAAGGACTCCATAACTTTACGTTCAAAAAGTACAGATATTAAGGCTGATATAGATGATGAGGTTTTGCAACATTTTACAAAAAGATTGTATGAAACTGTTAGGAGTCCTGCAACTAGAGGTGTTGGGATAGCTGCGCCACAGGTTGGAGTTTTGAAAAATATTATCTGGGTAAAGCGTCTTGATAAAGAGGATGAGCCTTTTGAAGTGTATTTTAATCCAGAAATTAAAAAGTATTCAGAAATGAAACAAGATGTGATGGAGGGTTGCTTGTCTATTCCAAATGTTAGAGAGAATTCTGGTAAACGATCATATGCAATTTTTCTAGTTTATGAGGATAAAAATGGAAAGCAGAAATGTGAAATGGTAGAGGCCTTTACGGCAGTGATTTTTCAGCATGAAATTGATCATTTATCAGGAATTATGTTTACAGATCATTTAGAGAAAGAAATCAAAAAATCGATAAAACACGGTCTGTAAAATTTATTAGCCTTAAATGTTTTAAAATCATGTGCTTTAAGCATTCGGTTTTAGTTTCTGAAAATTTCAGCTACGAATTACATAAATTTACAGGAGCCTCTGTCTGTCACAGATAGGTTAACTATTTGCCAATTTTACAAAGTAGACCTTTAGTTTGACAAAACAAAGATGTAGACTTCTGATTTACAGTGATTTAGTTCGTTCCTAAAGCTTCAATTTATCCTTAATTTCTTTAGAAATTCCATCTTTATGCAATAAGATAGAGATAGACTTCATTTGAATATAAGAGGTGGAAATGTATACATAGCCGCCGTTACCTTTGTTAGTGGTTCCCCATGAGTTTTTTACTTTATAAAACTTATTTCCTTGTAGATCTTTCAGTAAGCCAGTAATGTGCATCAAATGATCGTCAGTGGTGTTGTAGTTGTAAAATTCCTTTTGACGGCTTTCTTGCGTAACAAGCTTTTCTTTTAGTATTTGATTGGTAAGCTTTTCCTTGTTTGTGGCTATAGTTATTTCATTAACAGGTAGTGTTGCTATTCCTGTTTTTGAAGAAAAGGATTTTTCAGAAACATCAATATCTAATACTATTGAGTAACCTTTGCTTAACGCATAATCGATTGTGGCAATATATTCGTTTAGAGGAAGGTTGTACATCGTTCCATTGGAAAAATTATCAGGAATTTCTAAAATAAAGGTTTCAAAATAAGGGTGGTGTGTGTATGAGGTTAGTGTAATATAGTCCTCTGGATTTATTTTCATTTCTGCTTGAAATGATTTTGGTGTAAATTGTTTGTTGTTGTATGTAAACGTATTAGGCTCTTTACCAAAATAGGTGTCTAAAATAATATTTGTAGAGTCTATCCAGCTTGTAACTTGCTTGGGATTGTTTATATAGCTATGCACTAAAGTGTCTAAAGCTTTAAAT
>Ga0256844_10000138_pt1 | contig 29585 bp, 43 predicted proteins | sample MusselsmetaG_FD_189100 | JGI IMG/M metagenome (GOLD analysis project Ga0256844, IMG submission 189100) | Mussel associated microbial communities from hydrothermal vent at the East Pacific Rise, Pacific Ocean - Mussels | ecosystem: Host-associated > Mollusca > Shell > Unclassified ... | reverse complement strand
GTGAAATGTTCGTTTTGGTTGAAATTAGTAGTTTGGTCGTGATCAATTTGGATTGAACCTGTAACAATTCCACTTGGTAAAACAACTACGGATGATGATACGGCATTTTGTACCCATCCCTTTGTTACTATGTTTTCTATGGTCAGTGCATCAATTTCGGCATTGGTTCTTTCATAGATCCAATCTCCCACTAATTTAATAGGAATCCCACTAATAGTTCCCATTTCGAAATTACTATCTCCATCTACCCATTTATTCCAAAAATAAAAATGAGAACCACCGTATAATCTAATTACAGGATTGTTACTACCTAACCAATCGGTTACATTTAGTGTTTTTGTTTCAATTGTATCAACAATTCCTGAATTAGCACGTACATTTCCAGTTAAATTCAGACTTCCTGATATTGTTTGGTTTACTGTAAATGTATTGGATATATTGGTATATGCAATGTTACTTGAATCCGTAAGTTGTGAACTTGGAATTGAGATTGAGGCTTGTGTAAAATGTTCGTTTTGATCAAAATTAGTAGTTTGGTCATGATCAATTTGAACCGATGATGAAACAATGTTACTTGGTAAAGTTCCTGATGATGTGGTTGTTGTTCCATCTGCCAATAAATACTCAGTATTAAGACCACCTTTTTTTATAAATGAAATTGAAGTAACACTTCCAGTTACATCCATCGAACCAGTAAAAAGATATCCGTTGGTGATGTTATTAAATACTAAATTACCAGTAGCATCAAGTTTAATACTAACAGTTGGGTCGTCATCTTCTTCTCGGTCATCCCAAAAGTCAAGTGATGCTGCGGCGGTTTCTAAGTGGTATCCATTGGTTGATGATACCGATTCTGCGGATAGATGATGATCTACACTCACTCCATGATAAAAACGAGTTCCACCAAGTTTACCTATTCGCATTTCGTAACCACCTTGTACCGTTTCTAATAATATTGATGAACCTGCTGTTATTTTTATTGAGGCAAGAGAATTAAAATGAACTAAACTTGTTTCGTGTGAAATAGTACCAATAGTACCAATTGAAAGTTGAGTTGATGCATCAATTATTAAATTACCAGTCATTGTTCCACCCGATAATGGTAAATAATCACCACTACTGAAATCTGAGATTTGGGATTCGGAAATTGAAATCTGACCTTGTGTAAAATGTTCACTTTGGTCAAAATTCGTTGTTAAATCGTGGTCAATTTGAGAACTTCCAGAAATTAAAGTTGGGATATTTGTAATATCTAAAAACGTATGTACGTGATTCCCTTCTGACACATCACCTGCAAATGTACCGAAATTCTTGTTAAATCCAGTGTTTTTAACAATTATATTTTCTTTTAAATTGAATTCTGCAACTAAATCGGTTTGACTTGGTAGAGAACCACCAATTGACCCCCAATTTACTGAAGGAGGTATTACGATATCGAAATTTGAACTGTTGAAAACTAATTTATATCCATCTTCAACGGTTTCTCCATTTAATGTTCCAGAGGTGTAAGTAAATGTTGTATTTGCACCGAGGCCAGAAACTATCCAATACGCACCTTTGGTTTCTCCACTTGAATTTGGGTAAGTATTTCCGGTTGGGTCAATTGTTCCAACGTAATATTCTCCACCTGCCGCATCTAATTGGTCTTTTGTTACATATTCGTTACTCAATGTTGCAGGTGAACCTTTTACTGTTCCTGAGAATTCTGCATTTGTACCGAATAGGATTCCAGTTAAAGATTGAGTGTTTCCTGCGGTTTTTGGTAAATATAATGTAGTATCTAAATCTGATATTTGAGATTTTGTAAGAACAATCTCAGATTGTAGGAAATGTTGTCCAGCAATATAATTTGTTGTTGTATTGTGATTTATTTGAGAACTTCCACTTACTAAAGTTGGTAAATTTAAGATATTTGTATATTCTACTGAACTCGCCTGAACATCACCAATAATTCGTGAGCCATCAAGATTTCCGATTGTTCCCGATAATGTGATTTGGGATGATCCCGAAACTGTTCCACTTGGTACATTATGAAGTACTCCAGTTAAATTTGTACCATCACCACCAAATGTACCATTTGTTACACTAAGATTGTTGATAGTTGTTCCATCTAATTGAGAACTTCCTGAAATTATTCCTACTGGAATTCCATTTAATCCACTATATGAAATTTGGTAACTTCCGGTTACTACACCGAGAGTATTTATGTAAGTTAGTACATCGGTGTCTGTATAATGGGTTAAATCTGAGATTTGAGATTCAATTATTATGATTTCCGATTGTAAAAAGTGTCTTGATGATTCGTAATTCGTGGTTAAATTATGATCAACTTGGGAACTACCCGTTATGGTGTTTTTTGTGTTTAAATAGGTTTCTACATCTGTATTTGTATAATGTACAAGATTTGAAATTTGGGATTCTGTTATGGAAATTTCAGATTGTAGGAAATGTTGTCCAGAAACGTAATTAATTGTTTGGTCGTGACTAACTTGGATTGAACCTGAAATTAAAGTTGGTTTATTTAATACATTTACATATTCTACTGAATCTGCGGTGATTGTTCCAGTAATTCTACTTGCATCCAATTGACCCGTTGTATCACCAATAATAATTTGTGATGAACCACTAATTAAAGAGGGTATATTTGATATTCCACCGAAATCGATTTGTGAAGAACCAGATACAAGGTTTGCCGGGATTGAGGTTAAGATTCCTGATAATTGAGAACCATCACCGTAATAAGTTGCCGCAGTTACACCTGCTGTAATTGATAATGAACCTGTAATGACAGAATTATCATTCGATACGAAGCCTTTTCGTATAATAAATTTGTTTTCCATATGAGTTTTTCCTTTTTTCCACTATCCAAAAGGATACTCTTATAAATATACGGTTAAAAATTTAAGTGGTTATAAAAAACGGTTTTTTTGATTGTTGTAATTATTTAAGATTTCAATATCAGTTAAAACGTGATCATATATACGAACTATTGATAAATTACCTTTTGCTGGAGAGTTTGTTCCAGTATTTCTACCCATTAAAGTAATATATGGATACGTTCCATTTCCAGAAGATAATGTCCCCGAACTTGCAGTGGTTTCGACAAGAATTCCATTTATATATAAATAATGATTGGTGGCAGTATGTATATAAACAATTTGTGAAAATTCATCTGTTTTGATACGTTCGGCTGATGATGAACCCCTCCAAGCCCAAGGGTTTGATGCCCATTGAATTGCATTCATTCCATTTGAACCAACCTGACCAAATGACATTTCAAAAGAATCTTCTACGGTGAAAATATTGTTTGCGGTTGTTCCTGAGTTGGGTGCAATTGGCTTAAACCAGAACTCAAATGATGCAATTGGATAACTCCAATTGCCACCGTTTAAATCGGAACGAGTAATTCTGGTGTAATCTCCAGATCCATCATAGTAAAAAGAATTGGATTGAAAAACTGCATTTGTATTTACACCAACCGTATCATGTGAGGTTAAATCATTCCAACTGGTTCCATTTCCTTTATATGAACGAGGTACGGATGCATCTAAATGTAGAATTAAACCTTTTGTTTTTATTTTTGCTCCTATTCTCATAATCCGTACCGTGTTTTTGTTGCATTGTAATTTTGTAATATCTGAGAATCGGTGAGTGCAATATTATATGCAGATGCTTGTGAGATTTTTATTTCAGGTTTATATGCGGTTGTATTATGATTACAAGACCATTGAAATAAATGGATAGGTAATGCGGTGTTATGTTGTGCATACGTAATTTCTTTTTCATTTACGGCATTTACCCAAATGGATAAATTATTGGTACTTTTTATAAATCGGACCATTGCCAATACCCAAAGTCCCTTTACATTTGTTGTTCCATAATGACTATTATATGTTCTTGCAGTACCAGTACCAGTATTCATTGAAATTCGGTAATCATCGGTATCTCGTTGAGCTAATGTTATTCCACTTCCGGAGTTTGTACCGTGATAATGATTTGTCAATATACCGTTTGCAGATGTACCTGCACTTGTGATTGCCTTTACCCATACTGAGAATGTGAAATCTCCATCGAGTAATATATTTTTTGAACCAGCGAAATTATCAGTAACAGTACCAACCACACTTCTATGGTAACTTTTTATTCCGTTCTCAGTATTACGAACAATTACCCCTCCTGATGTATTGTAATATGATAAATTCATACCGTTATTCGTGATATCGTTCCAATCATACCCAGTACCTGGTTCGGAATATGGATTTTGTGCATCTACATAGAAAACCAATCCTTTTTTTACTATACGTGGATTCCCCCCTCTTACTTTCATTATTGATACCGTGATTTGAATGAATTATAATTTTTGAGACTTTCTTCGGTAGTTAGATTTCTATCATACATAAGAATTTTAGATGTAACTCCGTCTTGAAAATCATACCCATTATAACCGTTGAAATCGTGTCGAATCCAAGATGAAAAATCACAATTTTTGAATTCTACCATATGCCAATTATTATCAGGTACGTTGTCAAATAAATTTTTTGATACATCAACTGTATCTACATAATATACAGGAGAACCAATATTTGAGTGATATCCCTTATTTCCAGTTCGATATGCTCCGAGATATGCATTAGAGGCATTATCCCAAAAGAGAGATTGTACAGTTGCCGTTTTTATCCAAACTACAAGTGTAGAAGTTGTAGATGTTGAAATTGCAGTATTACACGTCATTAATTTTGAATCACCAAGTTCATATAATTTATTATTTATATGTGAACCATTCATTGTGAAATGGTGATTGTTTCCACTCATATCTAAAACCGTTGTTCCGGATCCTGGATATGATTTATAACTTCCCACATCTAAATGTAAAACAAGTCCGTCTGATATTATTCTCGGTCCTCTATAAAATCCCATTTCTTTTTTATTAAATTATTCCTCTAAACATTCACTTGCTGCCAACCTGGAATCGTTCGTATTAGTACTTTTATTTGCCAGTGATCTGATAAAGCAATTGCCATAAGTTGAATGTTAGGTCCTGATAAATCTACTGATAAAGTGATATCACTTGTATCTCCAATATCTGCGGTTGAATTATCCGTGAATGTTACTCCGATTGTGTCGTGAACTGCCATTATTGTTCCTGCTCTGAAATCAGTTGTATTGGTTATCATATAATCAAAGAAAACTGCTGCCGCTTCTGATTGTGGTATTGAAGCAATAACTTCTGCTACTGAGGTATTAACGTTTGAATTTTGTTGATACGAAATTGAACCAGAATCAAAAAATAATTTGGTTGTTATTTTTAAGTTGTCTATGGTACTCGAATTCAATTGAGAACTTCCAGAGATGACATTTCGTCCGTTTATGTATGACAAAGTGTCAGTATTGGTATAGTGGGTTAAATCACTAATCTGAGATTCTGTAATTGAAATTGAACCTTGTGTAAAATGTTCGTTTTGATTAAAGTTTGTAGTTTGGTCATGATCAATTTGAGAACTTCCACTTACTAAAGTTGGTTTATTGAGAACATTATCATATTCTACTGAACTCGCCTGAATATCACCAATAATTCTTGAACCACTTAACAAACCTACGGTATCACCAATAGTTATTTGAGAACTTCCACTTACTACATTTATTGAATCTAAGTAGGTTTTGTTATCAACATCTGTATATGAGGTTACTCCCGTTAAGTTTGAACCATCTCCATAAAATGAACCACTTATTTGTCCACTTGGGTAATAAATGTTACCAGTTGTGTAATCAGTTGTACTTCCTATTGTACCGTTTGGTAATAATACTCGTTTTTTTGATACATTTGGTGGATTTGAGAATTTTCCAACGAAACCTGTGTTATTTACTGGATATACATCGAAACCTGTAACAAGTGTAACTTGACCAGTCGAAATTATCTCATTTAAGTTGTATGAGAATGGAGATGTATATTGATAATTTTCTAAAGTTGTTGGATTGAATTTTCCTAATGTTTGGTCTTGTCCTACGTACCAAATATCAACTCCATCAAAGAAAATTCCCCATAAATCTGAATTTGGTTGTCCTCGTAATACATCAAGTCGTACAATATCAGTTAAATTTGTTTTTTTAACTTTCCAAATTCCGGTGTTAGTGTGTTCTTCGGATGGAATATATAAATAATCACCAACTTCTATTGCATCATCGGTGAAGCCACCTTTTACATTTGTTCCGACAAGGTCAATTGAGTGAATCTGTTCAATTACCAAACTTGTTGGATTTACACGTGCAATGAAAGTTGCACCATAATCCCAAATAGAGGTTACGTATAATTTTTTTCCATCGGTTACTATATTGTGAGGACCGGCAGTGGCACCAAGAGCTGCACTACTTCCAACGAAACTATGTGATGTTAAATCAAATTGGTAAATTTTTCCACTATAATATCCATTGGCGATATAAATTTGATCACCGATTATATTAAATGGAGGATATCCAACGTAAGTACCGATATCATAATCAATTATTTTAGTTGCAACAAGTGATACTGGATCAATTTCGAAAACTATAAAATGAGTTTTTGACCAAGTTGAATCACCAAGTACAATATATAATTTATCCATTTCTGGAGAATATATAATTTGGTCACTTGCCGTATATCCTGACTCTTCGGTTAATGTTTTTGAATAAATAGATAAATCATCGGTATTTGGAAACATATAAACGGAGCCCGTTATTAAACGGTCACACGCATATAAAGTTTTGTACTTTTCTACGTACCGAACTCCGTGAAATCCACCACCTAATGTGTCGTTTAACTCTGTAATATAATGTTGTTGGAAATTTCCGTTTTTATAGTTGAATCCTAAATCTCTGGATAATTCAAAGTTTGTTTGTTTTGTTCCTACGGTATCGGTATCTAAAATGTTGTACAATTCTTTTCCGTTACCTTTGAATGAACCCGTAAATTGACCACTTGATGTGGTATCTGTTAAAGTTAATTCATTTATCGTTGTTCCATTAAGTTGTGAACTTCCTGAAATTACGTTTTGGGAATTTATATAGGTTAAAGTATTGGTATCGTTGTAATGAGTTAAATTTGATATCTGACTTTCTGTTATACTGATTTCCGATTGTAAGAAATGTCTATCACTCTCATAATTAGTGGTTTGGTTATGGTCAATTTGTAGTGATCCTGATACCACATTATTTGGTAAGGATTGTTGTAATCCACTAAGAGAGGTTGTCGTTCCATCACCGAGTAAAATATCATCTCCCGATGAATTTTTCTTGATGTATGCCGATGCAGTAACTTGATTTTTAACACTCAATCTGGTTGTCATTGAGAATACATCTCTATTCACATTAAATAAATTATAAATTGGCATTGGCATACCAGCCGCATTGTAATAATTTACTGCAAATGAAGAATCGTATGGATTTGCATTATACATCGTAATACCAATACCATTAGCAGATTTATAGAAATTTGCAATATTGGTTGGGTCATTTGAACCTTGAAGTCTAAAACCACCTGGATTATCACCGGCGGTTTTTATAATAAGTGAACCAGATGATATCAATCCTCCAGATAATGGTAAATATGCAACGTTATTAAAATCTGATATTTGGGATTGGGTTATACTAATTTCCGATTGTAAGAAATGCTCGTCTTGTGTAAAGTTTGTGGTTTGGTCATGATCAATTTGTGATGAACCACTTACTAAAGTTGGTAAATTTGTAATGTTTGGATAATCAACTGAATCAGCGGTTATAGTTCCAACAACTCTACTGATATTTATTTGACCTGTTGTATTACCTATTGCAATTTGTTCTGATCCTGAAACTACGTTTATTGAATCTAAATAAGTTTTATTATCAGTATTGGTATATCCTGCCGCAATTCCGGTTAAATGTGATCCATCACCATAATACGTTGTTGCACTTACGTTTGTAATATTAATGATATCATTAAATAATCCGTCTAATGTTCCACCAAGTTGGGGTGTTAAATCTTCTACGATATTTTGTAAACCATCACCTGATCCTGGACCCGATACATCTGAATCATTATAGTAGATATCTACGAAATCTGTTATTTCTAATGGAATTTCAAAGTTAACCGTTGTTTTGGTAGTCGTATCTGTTAAAGTATAATCTTTTCCTGATCCTTCTTGTTGAAGTACACCGTTTATAAAGATTTGATATTTATAATTTCGGTCTATTAAAGTTGTAAGTTCAATATTTGATTCACCACCAGTTGATGTGAACTTTTCATTTATTGAGTTACCGACATCGGAAGAAATTGTGATTGAATTTTCCGTTTCCACAAATGATATTCCAGTTCCAGCGAAAAGTTCTTTACCACTTCCTTTTCTCCAAATTGGTGGAGAAATCTGTTCTAAAATATAAAGTTGTTTTAATGGTGCCCGAACGTAAACTTGCAATCCCTCATGAGCACGTCCATCGGTTATGATTTGGTCTCTGGAAGCAATATCATCGGCAAGGTAACGATCCCCATCTATCGGGTTTTCGTTTGATATTCTTACACTAAAGGGTAGATTAAAATATGCCATTATGATATTGTTACTTTATATGTTGCTATTGATGGATATCCCGTTGTTCCTAAAAATGAATAATGAGTATCGTAAGATGTTCCTACTCCACCAGCGTTATCTACATCAAATTCTAATTTTTTGAATGTTCCGGTTACATCTGCGTTTGATGAATTTACATAATTTACCAATATAGATTTTCCGTGAGGTATTGAGAAATAAACTTCTGGAGTTAATGCGGGAATCACAATATTATATGATCCGTTGTTACCACCGTTTAAAAATACTTTATGGGTTAAACCTCTAACTTCGGATGAATCGGTTGGATGTGAATCTTTATTTCCAAATCCGTACCAAGAATAATATCTACCGTATATGGTATTTGTATTTCTGATAACAGTTCCACCAGTTCTTAATCCGTCAAGGTGAGTTTCATCTACACCTTTATTATTGTGATATGTTCCTGTTCCGATGTCGTGAATTACTTCAACTCTCCATCTATTTGTACCGAATATTAAATTATGGTCTCCTGTAAATGTAAAAGAATCAGTATTTGAATTTACGGTTGTATGTTGTCCATCCAATGTACTATTTGGTAATCGGTAACTATAAGTTTGCGCCGTTCCTACTAAATCTGGACCGTTGGTATTATCACCGTTATTTATATCTCCTGGATTGAATGTTACGTTTAATGTTGGTTTTAGATTCGTTCCTACTTCCTGAGTTGATGTTGGGATATTTCCTATTGATACCGACTTCGAAGTTTGTACATACGAAATTACAGTAGGAAATAAAATATCTCCGAATAATTGGTCATATGTGTGTCCTCTTAAATCACCAACGGATGTTCCAACCACAATTCCACCGTGAGTTTCCGACATTATTACCGAATCATCGATATTTGGATCAAAAGTTCCTGATCCAGTAACAACTCCCGTTAATTGAGAACCATCACCGATGTAACTACCACTAAATGAACCACTTGCGATTACATTTGTGAGTGTTAAACCATCAATTGTACGATTATCTAATGAACCACTTAAAACCTGTATAGAGTTGATGAAATCAAGTGTGTCGGTATCGGAATATCCGTTTGATCCACTTATAACTCCAAGATTATCAAGGATGTGAGTTACACCCTCAGTAAAATAAGTTGATCCTGAATCTAAGGAAATTGTTCGTGTACTTAAAATATCACCACCTCCTTCTAAACCATTTCCTGCGTTTATGAAAACAAGACTATGATCTACGTGTTTTGATGGTACGTAATTTTGTGTAAGATTATGGTCGATTTGTTCTGATCCTGAAACTACGGTTGGTTTATTTGTTACTCCACTCCAGGGAACTTCGGTTGCGATTATATTATCACCATAAATGTTTGTAGCATAAATATTATCAAAATATCCACCCAACCAACGTGTAGTACTATTACCAATATTGAAAACCGAATCATCACTTGGAATTAACGAACCAGAAAATGGTGCCCCGACAATAATTTCATCATTACCGTTACCCATTGTTAAAGTTCCACCGATGAAAACATCTCCTGAGAAGTTTGCATTGTGAGAAGTAACATCTCCTGAAAATATTATGTTTCCGTTGTTTGTAGTATTGAGATTTACGAGGGTGACATAACCATCATTAATACCAGTACCGATATTAAGGGTTGTGTCAAGTTCGTTCCAAAATGGTTCGGAAATGACAAGTGTTGGTACACCTTGTCCTCTCCTAAACTTTAAAATCGCTGCCATTTATTATTATTTCTCAATTGTTCTTATATAAATATTGAGAAAATAAATATCTATATAAATAATTGAAAAGGTGTTTGTTATATTCCAACAAATGAAAGTGTATTACTTTTTTCACTTCGATTTCCTTGTTCATCGAATGCAATTACATATACCTCAATAGCAGCACCTTTTGATAACTGACCTAATACATAATCATCGATATTTTCAGAATAAATAGTTCTTGAATATCCGTAATGATCAGAAACGTAATCACCACCAACTGATTGAAGATATAAATCCCATCCAACAATTCCTACGTTGTCTGTTCCTGTACAATTTAATGTTAATAAACGGAAAGATTGATCCGTTCCTACAAGTGTCCCGATTACTGGTTTTTCACTATCGGCAATGTCTATATGTGGGGGTGTTATACGATTTGATAAATCTATACTATAACTATTTTGCAATCCAATTCCATCAACTGTAAATATTTTACTTGTACCGTTATAATTACAAACACCGTACTGCATAAACGATTCATCCGTTCCTATGGTTGTCGATGTTCCTACATATCCAGTCCATTTTGGTGGCAAGGAATCATTAAATACAATAGATGATAATCGTCCGTGTAATCCTGAATATTCAAATCCATCATCGATATGTTCGTGTCCGTTTAGGATTGGAAGAATAACTCCATGATCAGAATGATTTTGCCATTTACTTAACATATATTGAATTTCAAGAGCTACTGTTTTTTCTGTCGTATATCCTACACTTGGAGGATTCGAGGATTCTAATGGATAGTGAGTTGTAAATAATACAACAGCATCACTTTCAGTTATACTATCTAAAGTATCTTGTAAAAATTGTACCTGTTCTCTACTATAATTTCCTTGTCCAGTACCACTTGTTCCAGCGGCAAAGCCTTTACTTGAATAATCCGTTGCATTAAGAACGATTAAATGTAATCCATTGGATAATTTTTCATATCCCCAACCTTTTGTGTATTGAATCCCACCTATGTTTTCGAAATTTGTTTTAGTCATAAAGTCATTTATAACTTGACCCGTACCAACTCCGTTTCCAACATCATGATTTCCAAGAACACAATATTGTGGACCTGTAAAATTATCAAATATCTCATTCATCATTGGATATTGATCAGGACTACTAACTACACTTGCATTCATATAATCACCGAGTTGTAATAAAAATTCTGCATCTGGATTATTATTTGCTGCATGAACAACACTATCTCGAATTGCCCATTGTAATGGAGTACCTCTACCAAATAATTCACGACTTTCATATTGTGGATCTCCTATTGCGATAAATTTAAAGTTTGTACCCGGAAGTGGGTCGTATGTACAAGAACCATCACTAATAGTTGCTAAAGGGTTATAGTTATTAGCCAATGGATCAATACAACCATATACAGGTTGTATTGAAATTGTTTTGGATGCCAAGTTTGCAAATATTATTATACTCATTATACTATTCCTAAATCAATTACTTTTAAACTCAAAATATCTACAAATTCCCCTGCAAATTCAATGGCATCATTTCTGGTAAAGGATAAATTGTATGCACCATTTCCATTACCAGTCATTTCACTTACAAGAACTGGTCCAACTGTGGTGACAGATGTGGTGTTGGTATTACCCGATGATGGTGGGTATGAACATTTATATGTACCACCAATATATTTCGCATTAGTGTTTGGGTGAAGTACAACCTCAAATCGATAAGTATGGTCAGATATGAAATTCCCAGGAGGGTGGAATTTGGTAACTGACATCGCAAGTGTTGGAGAAGAATTACCTGATGATTTTATTATTTGAACTCTTCCATTGTCATATGAAATTTCGGTCTGCGGTCCTGCTCCGGTATCGTGGAAATTATCACCAGTTGATGAATCCCAAAGAACAACATCTGCACTTGGAGTGGTTAATATTCCACTATCTTCAAAATTATCATCGTAAATACCATCCGTTGAATGGGCAGTTACTCTAAATGTATAATTTGAGGATTCTTCAAGACCAGTAATATTTGTACTAATCGATGGTGATGGTGCTGGTATTGTAGCAGTTCCACCCGTTATTTTAGTGATTGTGTACAACATCGTTTCGGATGCATTTGCAGGTTTAGTAAAACTTAAAGTAACAGAACTTGGTGTAGCATTACTAAATATTAAATTAGTTGGTTTATCCAATAAAATAGCGTTTGGTATAATAGTGATTCTATTTTTACCAACGGTTATTGCAGTTTGTTCATTTCCCTCAGAATCGGATGGGTATATGGTATAGATATTATCTACATCATTTTGACCGTGTAAATCTGTATATGATGCACTTCCAACGGTTGAAACTAACTTATTTTCAATGTTGGTATGTTCACCACCATCGATACTTCGTGTAATTCGTACAGTAGCAGTGTCAACTGGATTAGTCCAATTTAATGTTACGTTTGATGCCATATTTTTTAATTATTATCGTGTATTGTTAAATCTTGTATTTGAGTAGGTGGTGCCTTTACTACATTCACCGTTCTAACTATCTGTATTGCTGAAATATCTTGTGAGGATTTCACATTATATGTGATTATATATTGTCCTACAATATTATGATTTACAGTATTATTGATTTGTATTGATGATGTAATATTTCCATCGTGTGAATCAAGTGCAGTTGCTCCTTGATCTGTGTAAGATTGACCTTGTATCACTTCAACTACTGAATCTCCTACTAATGTAATTACTGGAGGTGTATTTGGTACAATTGATGAATTTCCTACGATTACAGTACGAATAATGGTTTCTGATTTTAATCCGTTACCATCTGTCACATTGTAGGTATAAGTATATGTTCCTGGAATACTTGTGTTTAAATCATTAGTAACTACTAAATTATTAGTAATATCACCATCTTCCATATCAAATGCAGTTGCACCTTGATCGGTATAAGTTCCATTTATAGGAATTTGATAGTTATAATCACCGATTAAAGTTATATATGGATTCTTATTTATTGGGTTTGGTAATTTATCTGGAGTATTTACTGTAAATCCACCTTGAACATTTATATGAACACCACCACTTTCAATATCTACCGTGAACCAAACCATACAAATTTCGTTTGCTACGAATGCTTCTTGATTTACAGAAAGTATTCTGTTTTCAGGGTCATTTACTGATAGGGTTGCTGCTTTGTAATATGCACCACAAACCGACATGTTTTCGGCTCCGGTTAAATCGTAATTGATTGGTGTTGTTATTGGCTGTTTTCTTGTTGCAGTCCAACGTTTATTTGGATAATCAAATTGAACAACATTATCATTCTTTCCAGATTTATTTAATGCGATTTTAATATCGTTTTCTAATCTGGTTATTAGTTGTGAATCTTGACCTGAATTATTGAGGTCTGATGCGATATTTGGTAAATCTAAATAATGATCCGTTCCATTACCAATTCTCAATTCACCAGTCTTGGTATCATATCCAGGTTCACCAACTTTTAAGATTGGATTTTTGGATGTCCAATTAGTCGTTGTATCTCGTCTTAATTGTAGATTTATCTTACTCATATTATAGTTATTTCTTTTTTATTATTTTTATTCCCAACCGTTTGAGTTTCCACCATCAAAATCTTCACCGTTGAAATCTTCCGCATCACCAAAATCGTAAACGAATCCGTTGTATGGATTTGCATCTCCAGTATTGGTTAATTGAATTATTTGTTCATCTGCACGTGTATCACTTCTACCATTTACACCACTTACATAAGTATTCCATAACACTTTTTTTGGAGTGAATGCCTTTTGTGTTGTTGGTTGATTATCAAATTTTTCTGGAAGTAAGTATGCCTTAACTTCGAGAGTAAATGTGGTTTTTATAATTCTTTGAGAACCATCACCTAATTCTGAACTTGTATCAAACGAACTCACTTTTGTCATAAACTTGAATCCGAATTTATCTCCCCAATAAGTATCTGATGCATATTGAAATGCTTCAACAACGGTATTCATATGTTCTGTAAAATCAGTCCATATAATAATTTCATAACTCATTGTTACGTAATCTGGAATTGTTACATTGTACTGTTCTTGTGGTCTTGAAAATCCCGACATCTTGGAAAATAAGTCATATTTGTGTTTTTTTGAATATGCACTTATTGCTGGGTATGATACTTTTCTATTTACTGGGTTTGGTAAATCATCGTTTGATTCAACGGATGTTCTTTTTAGTACCGTTAATGGAATTTGAATTTGTCCATCTTTATCTCTTAAAAAACCATCGATTCTGATTGATTTCCATCTTTCAGCACTACCGTAAATTAACGGTACTTTTACTGGTTCATCATTTATTGTTAAAGTTGGTAAAACCGTGTCCTCAATATGTTCCATAATTGCACGGTCAACATCCATCAATTTAATTCCAGACTTTCTGTATTGTTCGTCTGTTTTAATTTGAAGTGCTCTGTTTAATTCAGGTTTAAGTGGATCCGTTGCCATTATTAAATTCTATCTGTTATTTGTACTGATGTTTTTCTTACTTTGTGTGCGGTTACTACGAGTGACATTCTGTTATCATCACTTTCAGTTTCTCCCTCTGGAAATACAAGTGGTGAACCACCTAATAATTTTTCTTCCTGAACGTTACTGATTTCGTAATATGTATTATCGAAAATTATGATGTCACCGATTTGTGGATATCCGTATTTTGCGTTTTGAATTGCCTTTGCAGGAATTCTATTATTATTGATTGTTCGGATATTTGGTATTTCATGAGTACGAAGTCTTTGTCTATTAAATGCAAAGGTTACGGCTTGTTCTTTATCTGAACCAAATCCTTCATGTACGATTGTTTGTGGTTCTCTATCCACTATACACATAAGGGTTGCGGGTTCGTGATACACTTTTCCGATACTTTCACCGTATAGATTAGTCTTACTTTCACCGACACTCATTTTAAAAAGTGTTATCCATTGTTCGACAACATAATCCACCACTTCTTCTGAAATGGTTTTTAGGAAATCGATATCTCTATTATGAAAAAACTTTGGCATAAATTATCCGATATAAATTGCCAACGGTACGTTTGACAATATTTGTTGTTGTTGTTCACTCATTTCTGCTTCTTGTGCCATCTGAGTTTTCTTACTTACTTCTTCTAAATTTTCTCGTAAATGTTCGATTAGTTGGTCTTTCTCAGTTTGTGCCTCTGCTCTTAAAGATGCTCCATCTAAACTCACTTCACTTCCTGGAATAGGAATAGAAGAATATTTTTCTCTAATTGCACCCAATAATTCTTTGGAAAGTGCAAGTGTGTATTTTCTTATCCATTGGATACCAACATCATTGATATCACTATAATCGGCGAAATCGTATCCGATATTTGACCAATCAGAAATTTGATTTGATCCTATTGGTGAAACTTCGGTTGAACCCTCTAAATATTCTTGGTGATTCATATACTCAAACCATAGGGTTTTATTATCCTCTGGAATTGGGAATATTTGAAGTTTGTTATTTACGATATTAAAGGTATGTGCTGATTTTCGTATTTGGTCATTCATTTCAATTTGTTGTATTCTTAACAAATCTTCGTAAAGTGGCATCATAATAAATTGAGCTGCGGGTGAAAATGAACCGAATCCAAATTCATCAATCAAGTTTAATGTTCCTTGACCACTTACTGAGTATGGATCAAAGAAACGGTTGATTGCCGGTGTTGCTTCATAAAATACTTTTGTTACATCAATTCTCTGATTACTTTCACTTGGATTTCCCCAAAGTTCTTGTAAATCGTAAGTTTGTTGTCCTGCCAACATCTGAATGTGTCCTTTTTTGATATCTACATTTCCACCAACTCCAACAAGTGTTCCATATGAATCTGATATTGCAATTACGTTTGGTAAACTTGAACCGTTTACAACTCTTCCTGTAAATGATTCGGTGGTAGATTTTCCTGTCAATGCACCGAGATTGTTTCGGATATTGAATTGATTTATTTGTGCGGAATATTCAGATACAGCTTCTTCAAAACAAGCGTAAAAGTTTTCCTCCAATAATTCAATGTCCACGATTGGAAATCCCAATCGGGTTGCACACCATTTTGCAACTTTAGGAGCATCTTGTTGAAATTTTACACTGGCATCATATATTCCAAATGGTGTTGAGTCACCTACTGTAAAGGTTGGATTACCTTGCCATACTTTTGATACTGACATATTTTATTTTTATTACATAGTTATTCTCTTATAAATATAAGATTTACAAAAAGGAAGTATAAAAGTAGAGACACAAAAAAAGGATATCAAAATTGATATCCCTTAGTTACTCTAAAAATTATGGTATTATGTTTTTGGTTTTCCCATTAACGTCTTTCTACGTACTGAACCTCCGATTTTTCTATCATAAGTTCCATCACCGTGCCATTTTATGTTTTTACCTTTTAATGTCTTTCTTACAACGGCTTCATCATTTACTATTGCAACACCTTTGGATTTAAGTATATCCTTAACTTTTCCTGATGCCTCTACATAGTGACCTCTACTTTTCAATACTTTTACTTGTTTATTGATTGCAATACTTTTTGCTTTTGGTGAACCATCGTGACCAATTGCTACTGATTTTTTACCTGCCGGTCTATCTTTTGATACGAGAACTACATCAACATCATCATCATAATCAATATCATAAACTTCAAATTCTTCGGGTGGTTTCACATCCGATTTTGAACTATAATTTGGATGACCTCCGATTGGTTTATATGCAGTATTGATTAAATTATAAATTTCTTTTTTGAAATCAGCCAATTCTGATGAAGGAATTGGAGTCCAAGTATTTTTTTTGATTTCAAGTTCTGAAATTAGATTCGTTAATTTTATCATAAGAATTTTTTCATATAATATTCAAAAGTGTAATATGGAATTTGGTGACCACCATCTTTGAAAATTTCGATTTTTATTTTTTTATTCTGAATTACTCGATTTACAGTATCTTCGGGTGGTACAACTCTATCGTTTTCACTTAAAACAAATGTTCCATTAACTCCCCAATCACCGTGTCTTTCTAAATCAGTTTTACCTGGTCTGTCGAAAAGTGCAGGATTGAATAAAATAACTTTTACATTTTTAAGGTGAGATGCCAACATAAATCCGTAATATCCACCCATTGAACTTCCAATGATATAATCTGGGTTTATTGATAATACACGTTCTAATGTTTTTTCAAATAAAAATTCTTCGTTTTTATAATCCATTTTCGGTGCCCAAACTAAATTTTCTTTTGATAATAAACTTACTTTTGGACCTCCTTGTGGTGATTCCAATCCGTGTAAATACACTATTTTCTTCATCTATAAATATAATTTTCTTTTTATTTTAATAATTTTTCACATTTGTTCATCCAAGTGGTATTTCCGAAACAGGATATACCGATGGTCTTTGTGTGTTTTGTTATCATTTTAACATCATAACTCATATCATCAAGATGCCAAACGAAATATTGGTTTTTGAAATATGGATATTTATCACCTTTATTGGTGAATCTGATTTTATCACGTGAGATACCAAGTTTGTCTGTTACTTCGAATAAATCATCGTTCCAGTCATCATTTGGTGCGTTGGGTGGTGATAATCTCGTTGTTGTTACCCAAACATCATGACCATCATCTATCATTTTCTGTGCGAATTTCTGAACGTGAGTTCTGGAAAGAGTTGCATCAAAATCGAAACTTATTCTCATACTCTAATATACAACAATTTTGGGAAACTGCCAAATATTTAGAGAGTTTTTTCGTACCGTTCTCCGGTAATTTTAATAACCTCAGCGTGAGAGTGATAACCAGCATCTCGGAATTCTTTTTCAGCGTGTTTGAATATACTCATTCTACGTTCTGATGATAATCCAATATCGGTTTCACACCAATTTACGAATTCATCATATGTGGGGTTTAATTCAATTACGTGTTCGGGAGTTGAGATTTCCTCGACTTGTACTTGAATTTGATTGAGTTCTTCTTGACTGTACTTGTGGTTTTTCATAACTTTTTGTGTGTTTTGTAGTTGTACGGTAACTATTGTTTGTTGATGTACGATTACTATTAGTTCGTGTTGTTTTTGTGTTTGTTCTGTTGGTACTGTGATTTGTACTCGTTCTTTTTTTTACCTTTTTTGGTGGAATATAAACACTTGGTTGTCGTCTTTTTCCGTAAGTATAATTTGAATAATATATGTCAGGATAACAAATATTATATGGATTAAATCCGAAATATGGATAAAAAACAGATTGAGAATTATAGTATCCATATGGATACGGGTTATACATATAGTCTATATCTGGTGTAACTGAGTATGTTCCGCAAGATGATAAACCGAATAGAATGGTTAAAATAATTATAAGTTTCTTCATATCTATATATATTACAAATTTTAGTTTTCACAATATTTTTTCAATTCTTCCCAAGTTGGAGTTTCTCCCTCTTTTACGAAAAACTCTTGTCCGGGTGAGTCATAATCGTATTCATATTCTAAAACAGGTTTTTCATCAATGATTTTCAAATACGCAGAATCGAATTTCGCTCCATCCATAATAAAATGATCAACGGTTGATGAATTTGAAAAATGAAATTCTTTTCCGTCTAATTCCATTGCTATAAATTTTGAATGATTGAACCAATCTTTTACAAAATCACCAGTTCCGAAAACCTTTTCGTAATCGTTTGTGTAAACGTAAACTGATTCATATCCTAAATCTTTTTTCTCTGAACCTTCTTCGTAATTTATTCCTGATACTGCCATAACTTTTTATTTTCTGTGTCTAAATGATTTTTTATAATCTAATCCATGCGATAAGATTTTTTCTTTATCGGTTTGGTAATTTTCAACGGTACAATCTCTTTGTTGTGATACCCAATTATAAATGATATCGTACATTTCTGTTGCTGGAATATATTTCTCCATATTAAATTCTGACAGAATACAACCGTGCCACTCACCTCTATTAGTTCTTACCAATGTTGGGATTCCTTGTTTTTTGTTTATATCCTCTGTTTCTGTATTTTGGTGATATCCGGTGAACCAGTCGTAATCATACCAAGCTTGTCTGAAAGAGAATAGTTTTTCTTTTCCAGTATCAATGAGTTTTTGATTAAGGATTATCAATTCTGGTTTTGTGGAATATGATTTTCCTTTGTAAAACCAAATTGGGTAATAGTCTCCAGCAACCATTAGTTCATATTTAATAACTTCATCTTGATTTTCATACTCACGAAATTTCGGGTAATATCCTTTGGTTCTATCAAGTACCATTAAATTGTCGATACCATTGATACCGACTAAATAATCGTAATAATCTTTGTAACGTGAAATGATTTTCATAATTTTATTTAAAAATTAAAGGTGTATGGAATTTTTCAAATGGATGTTTTCCCATTATTTCTGTAATATATTCACCAACGGTTTCTCCTAAAACAGTTGAGTTGTCTTGAACCAAATGAATATCGTGATTTAATCTCGCAGATTTTTCTATCATCTTGTAATCCGAATCATCGATTTTTCCTTTTAAGAAAATTAGTTTTACGAGTACGGTTTCAAAATATAATTTACTTCCGGTGTATAACACGTAAGAATAATCGTATTCATCTTCTGATATTCCTACGAATCTCATTACTTTTCCTAATCCATTGATTACAAATTCTCCTTTGTGGTCGTTGTATTCTTTTAATATTTCTTTTAGTACGTTTGTCATAATTATTACATTGTAAATATCATTAGTATAAAGAAAATAACTAATAAAATAAGAGGAATACATCCACTCATTTGATTATCAAAATCTTCCTGTTCTTTGAATTCTTCTAATTTTCGTTTGTAGTATTTTTCGTCTTGTTTATTCATTGTGATAAATTTCTTCCGAGTTGGGTTTCTGTAATGATTATTTTTTCTGTTTTTTTCAAAATAGAATTTAACCGTTCGGGTTGATGTAATTTATTATACTCGTTTAATGAATTCTGTAATATATAATCTTCGTTTACAATATCCACTAAAAATCCATTTTCTTCAAGTGTTTTTGAAATTAAATGTTGGATTGTGGTTTTTCCACTTCCTGCTGATCCTATAATATTTATTGTTATTTTATTCAACATCGTTATGGTATTTTAAATATGTTAATACAAATTCTCTGTCTTTTCTGGAGAGTTTACAAACTTTTTGTTGTATGAGTTCTGAGATTTCTTCAAATTCTTTTTCGTTTCCGTAAAAATTCATTATATCCCAATATTTGTTAAATCGTTGTTCATCGATTTTCTGTTCTTTTGTGAATGGCATGTTTGACCATTCCTCACCATCGGGAGAAGTGAACATCCCATAAACTGGTCGGGATGTTCCGAATCCTATTCCTTTTCCTGTTATAAACATTATTTATTTTTTAATAGTTTTAACATTTTATCTGATGTTGAAATCATTTTATCGAGGGTTTTTGTGATATCTATATCAATACGACAATCTAAATTATCAAGGGAGTCTCTCATTCGATTTTTGTTACCGTTGTTTTCCCACCATTCACGATTTATTTCGGTATTACCTGATAAACACGTGTAAATTAGTATCATTTTGTTATCATCATCGAATGAAACCTCAGATTTCTGAAATTTACAATTAAAACATCCTCCCATAATTTATTTATTTCTGAATTCTTTATAGTTTTGTAAAAGACCATTGATGTTATCTCTACCAGTTGGGTTTGCACTTTGTACTTCCCAATGTGGTAAATCTAAATCATTATCCATACAGAAATTTACAACCCAATTTGCTGCATCTTTACCACTTTTTGATTCTCGTTTTACCATTCTGGCTTTCTTTTTGTTCATACCAGCCTCTACTAAACTTATTGCCACATCTTCTCCTAAATCATGGTCGAATGCAATTGTATGAGGAAGTCCGTTTTCAGTAATCCAATCTACGAAATCGTAATAATTTTTTACCCAAACAGTTTCTCTGTCTCCATCTTCGTTGTACTCAAATTCTGGTGCGTATTGTAATCTCCAATCTGCTATGAATGGATTTCTGATGTCATCTAACCAAAGTAATACTTTTTTATTTTTCATGTCGTTCTTTTCTAATGTCGAGATACATACGTCTCCATTGTTCTACTTCTTTTTTTATTGATGATACTCGGTATTCCAATACGATTACTCTAACTAATAATCCTACTGATAATCCAAATGTGAAATAAAATGCCATTTCCATAATTTATACTTTACTGAGTTTATCAATACAATCCTTACAGATTGTTGTTACCACTTGTGAACTTGAACCCTGTAAATCATATAAATTCGAAAAAGAATTACAAAATTGACAACGAGCGTAATATTCAACGGTAGGTTTAATTATAATATGTGGTGTTTTCATTTTTATAATTTTAAATGTGGTGTGTATTCTTGTGTTTTTTTCATATGCTTACACGGAGAGTATCTTCGAAATTCTCGTGCTGGACAACTACAATTTGTGATTATGTCGTTTTCTACGGTTACAACATATTCTCGTAATTTTCCCGTCTTTTTGTTACGAGAACCCATTACGAGGTATATCCATTTGTTTGATTCTAAATCTGCCAGTATTACTCCCATATTAACAATATTCAAAGGATTTTTCACCGATCACATCGTATAATCTATTTCTATACGAGGTTTCTAATGATGTGTTGTCCGAAGTATCGGAAACGTTTTTTAATGTGTTATAAAATTCATCGGTGATTTTTTCAAAACCGTAATTCTTTACAACGTATTTATCGTTTTCGTAAAAAATAATATCTCCAACTGAAACAGATGGTGAATCATTTAATTTCTGAAAGATGTTTTGTCCGAATTTATAAATCTCGTTTAACGTGTTCTGAACGTTATTTGGAGTAATTTCTTTTTTCGGTACATCTACGATTCTTGTTTTACCGTTGTTGAATCTGAATTGAACTACTTTGAATCTCATAATATATCTCTTTTTTATTACATAGTAAATATACGAATAAAAATCGAGACTACCAAACTTTTTATGATAATTTTAATACTGATTTTATAATCGTGTATTGAATTGGATATACGGAAATCACATCTCCTTTGGTTGAGAATATATAACAATTTTCTTTTATTTCTAAATAATTTGCCAATACTTCAACGTGTTTTTCTTGTTCTTCACTTCCACGAATATTGTTGGAAGTTGGGTATAATACTATAAGGTCATATTGATTCATTCTTCTAAATTTATATCAGTTGTTTTTAAATAATCAGTTCCTACACAAAATAACTTAGGAAATATGGATGCGATTTCGTGTAATTGTTCTCTATATCCACCATCTTTAGTTACTCGGTGTTCTAAAAATTGTTCGTAATCTTTATAATCTTTGAATGATGATCCGTATGTGGTTAGTAATTGTGTTTTGATGTACGACCAACCTAATTCGTTTGGAAAAACCTCAATTAAATTGTTTATGTTATATTTCATTTTTTTGATTTTTGATTTCTGACCAGGAATTGTTATTTAATCGATCTGTTACAAATGATTTATTATAAGTTACAGAGGATGACCATGTAACGGTTATGATTTCATTTTTATCCTCTGAAATATTATATTCAGTTTTATCGTTACCGATGTTGAATTTTATTCCTTTTAAACTTTTCATACTATTCTATTTATTTTTGACCAACAACATTTTTTGTACTTTTTTCCACTTCCACATAAACAGGTTTCGTTTCGACCTAATTTGTGGAATTCTTTTTTCAGTTTTAAATCTTTTTCGTGTTGAATTACTCGTTTCTCTCGTAATTCCTCGTATTCTCGTTTGAGTTGTTTTTCGATTTCGATTTGACCCGCATCTGATTCTTGGATGTTACTTTCTGTTCCAACTCGGTCGAATGAGTGTAATCCATATAACATATACATTCCAAAGATGTTGTTCATACTGTTTCTTTGTTGTACTCGATATCTCTCTCTTTGTTCCACGAGTTTTTCTTCGGGAATTTTTGAAAGTTTGATTGAGGAATATTTGGTTTTACATTCTGAACAAATATAAACTTTTCCTAATAATTCCTCTTTTTCGTGTACTTGAAATTCGTTACAAGTTTTACACCAAATTCTTTTTTGTGTGAGTGTTGGCATCTTTTGTTATTTTACTGATTCAATTCCTTTTTTTACCGTACCGATAAACTCACCAACTCCTTCTGGATTGTTAACCAATGATATTCCAATTACTACTATAAAAACGTAATATGAAATAATCAAAATCAGTGCGGTTATGAAAATAAACTTAAACATTTTTCTCATAAAACTAAAATCTTTGTCAAAATCTTCCATTATTTTTTGGGTTTTAAATTACTTTAAAGTCTACTAATTCGAATTTCACGTGGGAAAATCCAGTAAATCCGTTTAAATCTTTCATTACAAGTTCTGTCCACCATACAAAGAAACTTGCTACATCTTGACTGTAATGTTCAAGTGTTACGGTTTTTGAAAATCCGTATTGAGTTACTTTTATTGGTTCTGATAACTCTAAATTCGTATGGAATGTTAGATAATTACAACCGTGAACAAGTGATTCTTTTCGGTCTGAATCTGTTAAGAATCCCTCTTTGTTTAATATATTTAATCTCATAATTTTATTGTTTTTAGTGAAGTTCTGCACAAACCGGTCCAACACCAAGTTTGATACTATTTGAATCGGTTAAAGTTCTACCACAAACTAAACAACTTCCTTCGTGACTCATTTCCATTTTTTCATCAAGAAATTCGAATTTCTTTTTTTCAACATAATCAAGAATGAATCCGATTGCCTTTGCGGATGGGGTTTCAACTTTGTTTCCTTTTTTGTAAAGTTTCCCTTTGAAATACGAACCTAAATAAGTAAAGTTCAAATATCCTTTTTCAACTTTTACGAACGTGAACCACTTTCCTTTGAATTCTTTTCTTGAAATTCTGTAAGTGAATTCTTTATTGGTTTTCAGAGATTTAATGGTGAAAATTGCTCCACTATTTTTCTTTTCTCTTGAAATCACATTTTCTAAAACTTTTGTTGAAATTAACATTTTCTTGGTTTTTAAGGTTTAACTCTCTCACTTATTACATAGTAAATATACGGTGAAATCTTGGATTTACCAAATATCAAATGTTAAAGTTTTGTTAAAATCTGTACTATTCTTCTTTTTTTACGGTTTCAATTACAATATCAACCCACCTTAAAGATTCCGGTGAACTACCATCACGAATCATTGAGGATTTTGCCTCTTGTAAAGTTTTTCTAAGTTTATACTTTGCAGATGGGAACGGTCGTTTCCATACTAACAAATTTACTATTGTTTCTATTAAAAATACTACGAAGATTGCCACGAATATAGTCAATCCAATTACCATTCCATAACTCATAATTAAGATAATTTACATTGTTTACAATCTACTATGGAATCATCATCCAATCTGAATGCTGGTTTTCCTGAGAATCCATTAATTACAATTTCAATAACCAAACCGTTTTTTAACCCACTTTTAAAGGGGTTTCCTGATTTCTTTACTATTAATTGTTTAATCCACGTTTCCCAAACTGGAATTCCCTCATTTGAGAATACTTTGGTTTTTACATCGGTTATATCTAATGGTGCAGCCACTCTACGAACATCAAGACCATAATATATACCCTTTTCAATTGCGGAATGGATATCTTTGTCTGTAACGTAATCATTTACTGATACATCTATTTCTACGAGGATTCTTTTGAATACTTTATTTTTCATTTCGTTATTTTTTTATTATTTGCCCAACTCATATTATACCATCCCATAAAGGTATATTCTTGTTCTATTTTAGCCGATTCAAGCCACCTCCATTCATTATTTAACATAATAGGAATAATCAAGTATTTTTTAATTATTCTTCTTGTACCCATTATTGGAGTTTCTCTTGGGTTATATTTCATAATTTTATTTTTTAACTTTTACAACAAAATCTTTATCCCATTTTCCGATATTGATATCAATGTAGAAACTTGGAATGTTTCCGTAATCACCATCAACACTTGCGATGTAATTTCCTTCATTTGCGATATCTCTAATGATACTCAAAACTCTCTTTTTTTCTGGAAACTTGTCATATTTTCTATCAATTTGAAATTCATTGATTTGAACATATTTATCATCGGTATCAGGAACTAAATCAACCGGTCCTTCCATAATGGATACCGAGATTTTTGAATAGTTCATCCATCGTACTGATAATTTGTACTCAGGTAAAGCTTTCTTTAATAATTTTCTTTTTCTTGTAATTTCTTCTTTTGGTAAATAAGGCATAATAGGTAATTTTTAGGGTTAAACTCTCACTCATTAACTATGTAAATATACGAAATATATTTGAATTATACAAGGAAAAAGTGATTTATTTTTTATACAAATGTGTCTGTAAAGATTGATAATGGTCTGTAAGTACCAGCAGGTGTGTCGATGTTTTCAGTTTCAAAATACATAGAAACTTCTTCACCGTTTGAATTCCATTTATTAACCAACGAATTGGCTTGGGATTCGGTTCTGTTAAAATAATCTGTTAATACGGTTTTATAGTTTTCTTTGGTAATTTCCACCGTTTCTTCCAACCATTCACAACCTGAGGTTGTTAACCAATATAATTTTACTTTTGTCAACATATCTAAAAGATTACTGAGATTAATATTTGTACTATCATTACTAACATTAATCCGATTATTATTTTTAATTGTGTTTTCATAATTCTCTCTGTTTCTTATATTCAAATATACGGAGAATACTTGAATCTACCTAATATCAAATGTTAAAGTTTTGTTAAAATTTGGACACAAAAAAACCACCCAATAAATTGAGTGGTCTTGAATTTCTAAATTTTAGGTTGGTTATACCTCTGGTTTATCACCGATTTTATTTACAAGTTTTCTGATTACGTTATAATTCACGTAAAGGAAAATTCCAAAACATCCACCTGCTACGAACCACCATCCTGCAATTGTGGAAACAATAAATCCTGCTGCCCACGCCAAGTTTGTTAATCCCGTTTTACTTAACCATTCTTTTACTTTGTCAATCATCTTTATTTAATTTAATTATTTACTTCTATTCCTATCCAAACACTTTCGTCATCATTTAATCGAACGGTGTTTCCATGATATTTGCATCGATTATACACGATCACATCATCTTCCAATCCTGGAAAGGTGATTGTTTTTTCTCGTGTATTCAGAATGAATACCATTCCTACAAACCTACGGTCTGTCGCCATTTTAACTTCGTAATATCTCATATCTATAAATATTACAAAGATTGCAAAACAAAAAAAAACCACTCAATAAATTGTTATTGTTTTAATAGATTTTCTTTCCACGGTATCATTCTTAAATTCCCAATTTCACCAATAATTTCAGGTGGTATATTATATTTCCATCCATCATTTATACTGATATTATGATCCAGTTGATATGCACCATCAACACCACAACGACCTCGTTTTTCAATATGTTTCAGTTCCTGTAAATTATTTCTGTTTGTATATTTCCAAACCTCTCGTTTATACATTTCTTTTTCAGGATATTTTTCTACGTATTCTTCCCAACTACCGAAACCTGCCTTTGATGCTCTCATTTTCTTTATACTTTCATCTGTAACTTTGTGTTTCCAATTTTTATTATACTTGTATGCAGAACAAGAATTACATATTGTATTATTTTTAATGGCAGTTTCTATTGTTCCTAAAGATGTATAACTCATTTGATTTCCACAACTCGGACAATTTCTATGATAGTTTCGTTCCATTAAGAGTTCTTTTTTTCGATTTCTCTGTCCTCCCCAAGTTTCCCCTTTTTGGATTTTTTTCTTTACGATTTGTTTTGTTTCTATATTTTGACACGATTTACATTTTGAGTTTCGTGCCTTTGCATTATACCAACTTCTTTTATTTGTATATTCAATTTCAGAATTACATATCGGACAATTTCTATAATATTTATTCATATCTCCACTTCTTAGTGTGTTTCATATATAAATATAAGAAAAAAAAGTTTTCATACGGTTTTTTGAAAGATAAGTGAATGTAAACGTTTGTAAACGGTTAATAAAGACATAAAAAAACCACTCAATAAATTGAGTGGTTTTAATTCTATTTACTTAAATATAATAAATTATATTTTTTGTAAGTCTTTCACGAAGATACGACCGTAAAATTCTGGTCGAACCATTTTCTTAGCGTATCTCGTCATTACACCCCTACGTGGAGTGAAATTTTGTGGGTCATATACTAAAGGAGTCATGATAAGTGGTACATACGGTGCATACACAGCTCCACTTTCTAAGAAGTTAGAACCTTTAAATCCTAATAAGATTTCGTGAGAAGTCATATAAGGGTTTTTGTACACTTGGTATCTGTTACTCATTGCACCTACGTTTGTTACACCTGCGGCGAACTGCATTGCATCTTTATCAGCGTTTACTGTAAATCCTGGGATTGATTCCAAAATAGTACATACGTCTGGAGAAGCTACTACGAAGTTTGCTCCACCTCTTAATGTTAATTGATGAATTCGGTTAGAAACCTTGTTCAATTTAACACCTAAAGTCTGGAACCAAGTGTTCTTTTGGTAAGCTACACCTGCTGTTGGTGCTGACCAAGTTCCTGCTTGTGAGTCATACTCTTCACCGATTGTTGCTGACCAATATTCAGTTGTCAATGCGTTAGATTTTAACATATCAAGGATTTCTAAATCAATTTCCAAAGAAATGTATTCAGATAACATTGAAGTTAATTCTGCTTCTGCATCGATTGAATGGTAAGCGTTCAAATCTTGTGCTAATTCTGGAGTCCAAACTGCTTTCAACTTTCGTGTCTTTGCAACGATTGGTTCAGATTTCAACTCAAGGTCAACCTCAGGAATATCAATATCTTTTGGGATACCGTTATCACTTACTGGAGTTGATGTTGTCAACTTATCTTCAAAGTCACCTCTGTTTTCAGCTGATGGTTGTTCCGTATATTTTACAGTAAAGTCACCGTCTACTGCATCAGTTGTTCCTTTTGTGAAGAAAACAATATCAGAACCGATTACTTTTGTATGTAATGGGAAATATGTTCCAGTTGCAATTTCAGTTGATGTAATAAAGAATGAACGAACAGCCTCTAAATCAGCCTTTGTTACAAGGTTTGCTGGAATAGTTACCTTTAAAAGAGAACCATCACCTGCCGCTGCCTCTAAAGAAGCATCAAAATTAACATCTTTCCAAGAAGCATCAGTTACAGTTCCTGCAACTAATTTTTCTTTATCATTTACGGTATAACCGTATCTACCTTCACCATAAAGTCCTTTTACTGAATCATCAGTTGAACCTAATCTTGTGTCATTTCCACCAAATAAAGAAGTTCCCTCGAAAGATGGATTTCCTGGTTGGTTTGAACCATATTTAAAATCAAGAAAGAAAATCAATCCTGAAGGTAGGTTCATTGGTTGAACAGAAACAAATTCCTTTGCTGCTATTTCACCGAAAATTCTTCTTACTAATGGTAGTGCTACTCCACTCCATTCTTCTGAACCGGCACTTGTACCAGTTGAGGTTGCTTCATCAAGCAATTGTTTTGCTTGGTTTTCTAACAACACAGAAATCTGTCCTTGTTGTCTGTCATCTAATCCTTCTAATAGACCAGTTTTTTCCCATTTACCTTTAAGTTGTCTTGTTTCAGCCAACATAACTGCTTGTGGATTTTTACCTTCCATTAATTTGGATAAATTAAAATTTGCCATTTTTTTTTGTTTTTTTTAATTGTTTGTTAATAAATACTAACCTTTGATGTTAGCTAATTTTTTGAATCTGTCAGCCATTTCATTACTCTCAGTAATTACTTCTTTCTTAGGTGCAGTTGTTTTTTGTACCTGTGATGCGAATGATTCGTTTACTCGTGTTTTTGTTCTTTTAGCTTTTGAACCAAATTTAATTGATTCTGCCAAAGTAGCAAATACAAGTTTTACTTCACGTACTGAATGAGTTCTATCAAGTGTTTCGATTACTTTCATTTTCTGTTCGTTAGTCATATCGAATGATCTGAATAATTTGTTAGAATAAAGTAATTTTGCGTTTAATAGGTTAACCTCATTGATTGTACCTTTAAGAGAACGAATAACGTTGTATGCTTCTTCAAGTTCTTCTCCTTGTGCTTCAAATTCATCTGCACTTGGTTCTTCACTCGATTCTTCATCGTCATCACCGTATCCCATTTCTTTAAGAATTTCGTCTAAGTCGATATCTTCTTCACCATCTTCGTTTCCGAATGCATCTTCTCCG
>Ga0256844_10000137_pt1 | contig 29608 bp, 28 predicted proteins | sample MusselsmetaG_FD_189100 | JGI IMG/M metagenome (GOLD analysis project Ga0256844, IMG submission 189100) | Mussel associated microbial communities from hydrothermal vent at the East Pacific Rise, Pacific Ocean - Mussels | ecosystem: Host-associated > Mollusca > Shell > Unclassified ... | reverse complement strand
AAGGTAAAAAATGAATAATCAAAATATATGCATAGCAGAACTTGGAAACCGTGAAGAAGCACACATTTTAAGAGGTTTACTTCAAGCTGAAAATATCACAGTTTTTATTTTTGATATTAATTCACATGAGGGAGACATTCCTTTACCCATACATGTGCCACTAGCACAAAAAGAAGAAGCCCAAAAGGTAGTTGACTTGTTTTATGAGAATATGAAGCCCTCTTGTCCAAAGTGTAAGTCTGTCAAATTAAAGACAGACTACATGGAGTTTTTTAAAGATTTTTTTAAAACAAATTGCACTAAGGAATATAAGTATTGTGAGGGTTGTGATTATCATTGGTAATAATTTCCATTAGAAATCACTCCTCTTTATTATGCCATTATCCTCTACTTATTTAACTCGACAGCTCGAAGTACATAGTCAAATAAAGCTTGGGTATGTTCATTTCCCTCAGGAAGTTGTTTGTTGAAATTTTTAAGCTTTTCTTTTATGTCTTTGTCAACATCTATTGAGGGTTTATTCTTAGCACTTAAAGATTGGGTTGACCATAAAAGCTCTTCATAAGTCTCTTGGTTTTTTGTTGGTTCAATGTAAGTATCGAGTGTAATATTTTTTAATGAAGTCACTTTAATTGTTATTAGAAGTTTTCGTTTTTCATTAGGAATTGGTTGCATATATTCTTGTTTAAGACTTACCTTATTAAAGTTATTTTGATTTTGACAATAAAATACAAGCTCCCCATAGAGTGATTTTAATTGAGAGGTTTTCTCGGCTATATTCCCTTTTTCAAAATAAAATTTACTACTTTTGATGAGGTTATTAGTTTTTGAATTGGCAATAAACGTGGCAGTTTGAGGATAAAATGAAATATTTGTATCTTGACAGATAGGAAGAGGAATAGTACGTATCATTTTTCTATTATTTAGGTCATCTACAATGGTGACAGTTCTTTCCTCAATACCTTTAGTCTTCGGTTTTCCAAGGCTATAGAGTTTTACAGTCTCTTTTCCTAGCCCATTTAATAAAATATGATGAGACTTAGAAAATACATAACCATTAGTAGAAGCGATGTCTGCTTTTCCATTCTTGTCTGTGAAATGAGCTGAAAGTTTCCATGGCTGTAAAATGTAAGTTGGTTGCTCTGTAATAATCAATGCCCCCTCAACAGGGTTTCCATGTTCATCAACGACTTTTACATGTGTGTGAACACAGCCTGTAAATAAAACGCTTAAGAGTAAGAGATATATGCTTGTTAATTTGATAATAGTCCTTTTTTATCGGTAAGTATTTAGAATTATTATATAGTATTTTTTGTAATTTAACTTGTTTTAGATTAAAAAGGAAAATAAATAAAAATTAAAATACTAACAGCTCAATCTATTTCTCTTTAATTTGTATCATAAAATGATTCTTTTCATCTAAATGATCTATACCAATACGTTGTTGCTGACCAAGGTTGTGAATGTCAAAATTCATATGCTCTTGGACTTGTAAAAATATGAGGTCAGTTGTACGATGCTGCTCTATAAGTTCCCAAATAACTTTGGCTATAAAAATTAGAAGAAGTCCCGAAACTACACTTATTTTTGTTGGAAACTCTTGTATGGTTTGAGCCATATCTAGCTTATTTAGACTTTCTGGAATAAACCCAAACCCTACTAGTGTAATAGTTAAACCGAGAAGGACGAAAAGAACGAGAAATATAGTAGCTATTGTTTGGTTAAGTGTAAACCTTCCTCGTTTAGCATCTTTGTTGAGAATCAATTCAATAGGAAGTTCATCTCTATTATATTTTTTTGTAGGTCTATTTTCATTTTGTATCATAATTTAAAGAAAGCCTTTTTTAATTGTTAGACATATTATAAAGATGCTAAGCTTAGAGTATAATTAAACATTTTATAACATATGAAGAGAAAATTACTTAAATATAAAACAACACTATTAATTATATTAAAACATTATTGATTTAGTAGTTTAATAGTAAAATTCAAAGATAATAAAAAAGGAAAAATAATGACAGGAAAGATTTTAGGTTTTGATATATCAACAAATATAGGTACTATTTCAGGTGATAATGGTGAACGATATAAATTTACTAAAGAGGATTGGAAAGAGAATGTAGCACCTCACAAAGAGGCTAAAGTAGATTTTGACATAGATGAAGAGGGTGTAGCTTCAGAGATATACCAGATTAGTGATACGATGGCTAAAAATAATGAAATTATGATGGGATTACTTGCTGTTGGTATTACGTTTTCCTTTGGTTTCATGGGGACATTTGTAACCAGATTGGTACTTGCTAAACAACCTTTAGGAAAAACTATTTTGCCAACATTTATTCACTTCATTATTACGCTATTGTTGGTGTTTTCTCTACTTGGATGGATTCTCTATTTAATTGGTACAATTTATTATATGGTTAAGAACTACAAACTTGTAGTTAATGACTCCTATACTTTAACAAATAAGTATGCCTAGCAGAAATATTGAATTAAGTGCCTTCGATGATTTTTTATCGTTGAGGGTATTGCTCTTTAGTATCATTAGTCTTGTGTTAACATTTTTACTTTTCATGGCTATTTTCTCTTTTCTATATTCGTCGTATTCTGGAGAGTATGATATAGACTTTTTTAAAAGTGTTGAGAACATTACTCATGATATATTTGTGTTCATGGAAGCTTATCCACTATTCTCTTTTATTATTGAACACAAAATAATCATGCTTCTACTTCATTACTTAATTTATTTTGGAGTAGGTTTACTGTTTTATTATCTTTTTGTTGCTTTTTATTCTTTCATTATCAGTTTCTTTATAATCTATTTTATCTCATATTTACAGAAAAAATATTATACAGATGTAAAATTGGAGGGGATTGGAATTGTCTCTACAACTTTTTTTTATTTGAAGAGTATACTTATAACCATTATTTTATTTGTAATTTTTTCTCCAGCATATATAATTCCTGCATTGAATCTATTGATATTTGTCCCTATTTACTACTTCTTTCATAAAACACTTGTGTATGATGTAAGTAGTGTAATCAATACAAAAAGAGAGTATAAAAAAATAAAAAAAGTTAATGGAGCAGAGTTAAAGGCACGAACAGGGTTCTGCTTTTTATTAACTTTAATACCTGTTTTTGGTATTTTGCTGTATCCCTATTATTTTTTATACATAGGTCATTATTTGCTACGTGAAACAAGAGAATTACGTTATGTTGAGGCTTTTAATGCTTAATAGAGTAAAATAGAAAGATTTAAAATTACACTGAAAGGAAAATTATGAAAATTTTAATGGTAGCATCGTTTGCTTTAGCAATAGCAGCATCGGTAATGAATGAGTTTAGTCCATTTTCACTTGTATTGGTGGTGGTAACGGGTATGGGTGCTGTACATCAATATATGAGTAAGGGAATAGAGGCGTAAAACCTCTCTTACCCTTTAGCCTTAAAAGGCTTAAAAATCATCAAAACTTTAGGAAGCAAAATAATGTTTGCTAAAAGTGCAGCACCCATGACCAACATGGTGAGTAGACCAAAATAGATGGTTGGAATGAGGTTTGAAAGAACCAAGATTGAGAAACCCAACATGATAGTAACTGAAGTGTATTCCATAGCATGACCAATGGAGTTTGCACTTGCTTTAACGGCTAAGGTGTAGTCTTGGCTGTGGTCGTACTCTTCTTTAAATCGGTGTATGTAGTGAATGGTGTCGTCAACGCCAATTCCAATGGCAATGGCAGCAATGGTAATGGTCATGATGTCCAGAGGAATGCCAAACCAGCCCATGAATCCGAAGATGAGTCCAATGGGAACAATGTTGACCCCAATGGCAATGAGTGCCACATAGACTGACCTAAAGAGAAAAATGAACATGAGAAAAATGATGCCCAAAACAAAACCAAGTGTTGAGATTTGGGAGTCGAAAAGTGACTGCAACATATTGTTGTAAAGTACCATGAGGTTTGAGAGTTGCACTGTTCCTACTTTTGGGTCAACCATCTCTCCTAAGTCATGTTGAATCTTTTTAAGTAACTCATCTCTTCTTAGTGCTTCATTTGAATCCACAACACGGGTAGAGAAACGTACTTGGTTGTGGTCAATGTTGATGTAAGGGGAGAGAATGAGGTTTTTGTATTTCTCAGGAAGATGGGTGTAGAGCAGTCCTAGTGCTAAACCGTCTAGCTCTTTGTTGTTGTTTAGCTCTTTCCCAATTTTTAAAATACTTGCAAGTGACTGTACTGTCCCAATCTCTTCAATGGAGTCAAGATAGTTGTGAACCTCTAATATTTTGTCCATCTTCTCTTTTGTAAACCAGTATTGTGCATCGTTCTCGGTCTCTGCAAACTCATCTTCAAAATCATCCTCTTCACTCTTAACCGTTGTGATTGTTTCGTTACTCTTAAAGGTCAAAATGATGTCCAGAGGGGTTGTCCCACCTAGCTTTTCATCAATGACTTTCATCCCTTTATAAATCTCGGTATCTTGTTTAAAGTAGTTAATGAAAGAGTTCTCTACAATAAGTTTTGAAGCTCCAGAGAGACTAAAAATAAAAATAATAGCAGTGGCAACGAAGATGCCCTTTTTATCTTTTAAGACGATGTTTAGACAATATTGTGTGAAAGAGCAGACTTTGTTTAGGTCACACTTTTCTCTCTCTTTTGCTTCACCTTTTTTGAGCATTAGCAGTACAGTAGGAAAGACAATAAAAGAGATAATTAACGAGAGGGCAATTCCTGCACTCATCATCCATCCTAAGTTAATGATGGGTTTAATGTTGGAGATAATGAGTGAAGAGAATCCTGCAATGGTAGTAATGATTGCAAAAAATGTAGGGGTAGCCTTATTGAGTACCGTTAAGAGGATAATCTTTCTATGGTTCACTTTTGGGTATTTGAGTATCATCTCGTTGTAGTGAACAATAAGGTGCAATACAATCGAAAGGGTAATAATGAGCTGTAGAGCAATAAAGTTAGAGGAGATAACCGTAATCTCCCATCCAAAGAAGCCCAAGGTACTGGTAATGGAGAGTACAGAAAGCACCGAGATGAGTAGGGGAAGAAGTACCCAACGGAGTTGCCCAAAGACAAACCAAAGAACTAAGAGTAAAATGACAATGAGGGTTGAACCATAGATAACCAAGTCACTCTTTACAAAGCCAACAATGTCGTTGGCAATCATGTTTACACCACCTAAAAAGAGGGAAGCTTTCTCTTGATGTTTGGCAATAATGGCACGAATCTCTTCAATATTTTTGTGTTCTAAAACTCTCTGTTCATCACGATGTATCTTAAATGCTTTTTTTGTCACCTCTAATGCGAACTCCTCTTCTGCTGTTCGATTGACTTTTTGCTCTAGTAGCTCTTTTTTTTGTCGTAAACTCGCATAGAGTTTGTCTTGGTAGAGGTTTAAAATAACAGCAGAGGTCTTAAAGTCTTTACTCACTAGGTTTCCAGCATAGAGAGGATTTCGTAAAAACTCCTCTTTTGCCAAATGTTTGTCTACCTCAGAGAGGGTTTTAACATCGTTAATAAGTTCAGAGATTGGAGCAGGAGGAGAGAGAAGCAGTGGCACGGTTAAAATGGAGTCTACCGATTTTACTAAAGGGAGTTTTTCAAGTTCATTGCTTAATGTTTTTATGGTTTCTAAACTCTCATTTGAGAGCATTTCACTCTTAGGCGTGTAGGTAACTATGAGCATACTAGAGTCAGTAAAGCGTTGACTCATCTCTCGTGAGAGCTTCAGTGTTGGGTCATTCTCTAGCAGTAGCGTGTCGGCAGAAGCATCAATCTCTAGTTTTGTTGCATAGTAGCCAAATGAAAAAATTCCCATAAGAAGCAGTGCAAGTATGCTCCTAGGATATTTAAATATAAAGTTCTGATAGAATTGTTTTAACATAAGTCCCCTAATCTTATTGGTCTGTTTACAATGACTCTAAAAGTTCATTAAACGATTTTGTTTTTAGAAACTCAGAGAACTGTTTTCTGTAAGTTTGAATGATACTTACACCCGTAATCTCAACATCATAGATACGCCAGTCAGTAGAGGCTTTTACCTTGTAAAATTTGTAAATAACCTCGTAGGTCTCATCTGCTCCAATAATTTCTGTATGGAGTTGGATACGTGTTGACTTTACTTTCTCTTGCTCTTTTACCAAAACTTTTTGGTCGGTGTAGAGTTCAAGTTTTTCAAAGTAAGAGTTTTTGAGTTTAGATTCAAACTTTTGAGTAAAACGCTCTTGCTCTTCACTGCTTAGGCTCTTCCACTTTTTTCCTAAAGAGATTTTTGACATGGTTTGGTAGTCAAAAATAGTATCAATGGTAGGAGCAATCTGCTCTTTTTTTGCTTCAGAGCTAAGCCCTTTTGTTTGTAACACAGTAGTTATGGTCTGAATTTTACTCTCCATCTCACTTTTAATATTTGCCTCTTCCATTCCAAAAAGAAAAGAGAGTGAAATAAGGGGAATAAGTATAATTTTTTTTAACATAGTAAATCCTTTTGTTTAATGTTCAATGGCATTTGCCCGTTTTTGTTCATAGCTGTCACGAAAAAAGGTATAGACATCTATGGCATCTTTTTTTAAGTTCTCATACTCACCAGGGTGAAGAGAGTTTTTGTTTACATAATAGAGGGTTGAGAGTCCCAATGCTTTCTCTGCATTGTCAGGTATTTGGTACTTTAACGAGGCATTGGTTGTGGGTGCAATTGCTGAGTCAACAGCAAACCCTACACTGTCTCGTAAGTTTGACGGTCCAAGAAATGGCAACACCAAGTGAAAACCTGTTCCTACACCATAGTAGCCCAATGTCTGACCAAAGTCTTCTGGGTAGGCTTGAACTCCTCCAGCTTTTGCAACGTCAAAGAGTCCTAAAACACCAACGGTTGAGTTAATCATGAAACGTCCTAACTCTTTGATGCTGTGGTCAAATTTGAGTTGCAAAAGGTTGTTAACAAAACGGATGGGAAACTTTAAATTGTCAAAAGCGTTAGAGACTCCAACTCTTGCAGGTTTAGGAATAACAAACGCATAACCTTTTGAAACAGGGTCAAATGCATAGAGGTAAACTTTGTCATTGACCGAGGTCATCCAACGGTTGTAGCCCTCTAGTGGGTCAAACACCTCTTTGTTCTCCTCTTCAAACTCATCGTCAAATTCATCGAATTCATCTGTTTGAACCATGACTTTTTTTGTACTCTTTGGCGTAGGTGTATTCTTGGAGGAGCATCCAGCAATAAGAAATAGCATCAACAGTAAAGGGACTAAACGTTTCATTTGCGAACCTCTTTTTTGTTATTTTAGCACTAATTTGTTAACTCTTTGTTAGTGAGATAAATTTTTTAAATAATTAAATTAACTTTAAAACAAAAAATAATATAATAAATTAATATTAAACATTGGAGAGAGCAATTATGAACAGATATACGATTATAAATAAGATAGAGAGAGAAAAAGAGTTAAGCCTAAAATTGGTGGATAAAGTAAGAGACATTATAGAAGGAAAACAGATAAACAGTGAGTATTTGCCTGTAGATATGACATCTTTTGGGTTTGAATATCTCTACACAGCAAAATTTGACGAGCTAAGAATTAAACAGTTAGAGTTAAAATACAAAAATATACATAAGATATATAGAAAAATATTTCAGAGCTATTTTGAAGTTGTAGACTACAGTTACGAAGGTGAGTTAACTTACAGAGCAAAAAGTATTAGTGAAAAAGATAAAATAGTAGCTATGGATAAATTGGTTTTTCTTGAAGCAATCAACAAAGAATTTTTAGAGTGTTTAAGCATATTAGCTAAAGATAAAAGCTTATTGTTAGAGACGGATTGTCTTGAGATAGCTTCTTAATTACAAAGTTTTAGAACCATCCCCCTCCGAACCATTGGTTCGGAGAAACAACTTCCTACTGAACCAAAACCCAAATCCTTTTTTCTTATATTATTCCTAAAAATAATTAATTATTTTTAATTAAATCACATTGATATGCTACAATAATTTTTTAGGACAGTATTTTTGATAAATTAAAAAATAAGGAAAAAAGATGAAACAAATTTTATTTACAATATTAATAATAGGTAATTTACTTATGGCAGACCAGAACAATCAAAAAATTAAGATAGATGGAGAATATTTGGAAGCATATTCAATTGCCATAGATGATTTTTTGAAAATTAAAGATTTAACAGATGAAGAAAAAAAATTAAAATATTATACGGTTAATTTTTTTGAAAATAATGAGAGTTACTTTATTCAATTTGTTGGAAAAATAATGAGTGAAAAAGATATGGCTACATATAATAGAATGATTTTTGGTAAAGAGGTAAGATATTGTATTTCTAAAAAAGATTTTAATATTACAGAGAGACTATTTGGGAAATAGGATAAATATTTTATTCTTTTCTTGTGTTACGACAATCTTCGTCGTAACACATATAAAAGTAACAACAAAAAGTTGTATTTTTATATGTGTTAAAAACTTAAAAAAGGAGTACTTATGAGTATAACCCCATGTTTGGAAAGACGCTATATTCAATCAGAACTTGTTATGTTGGAAGAGGAACAGAGACCCTTTAGTCAAGGATATATAAGGTATGGACTATGAAACATTATATTTTCATAGTATCAATACTATTTTTTGGTTGTACTCCAAAAGAAGATATAAGTTTTAATCATAATACTAAAGAGTCTAGTAAACTTTATTATTGTGCTTATGTTAATTATTTAGAACTGGTTTTATCTCACCCTATAGACTCAGTAAGTTCTATAGGGAACTTTGAATTTATGAAAGAAAGTTTAAATGAAATAGCTCCAAAAGGTGATGCTAACTACTATAAGGTAGTTAGCAGAGATAATAAAAAAATAGTTTATGTTTATAGTATGAAAACAGATAAGCTTAAAGAAATGATAACTTTAAATGAAAAAGATTGGATAGATTCTAAAAAAATATTTGATGGTTCATCAAAGCAAATTAGAGCATGTAAATGGTCATATCTTTCAGAAGAAGGAAACATGACCATTACTCAAAAATGTGATGACCAAAGTAAAAATATTAAATCTTATGGGGATAGTGAAGATGTAGAATTGAAATTTAAAAATAATAAATTAGTTGAAAAGCTAGTTACTAAGTATCCTGAAAATACTATTTATAAATATGATGGATATGGAAAATTAATTGATAAATTTAATACAGCTTCAGAGAGTGATATGTGTATTCCTTTTAAACCGTATGGAGTAATTCCATTAAAAAAGACTCAATAAGATGTATCAAATGAAAATATAAATAAATTTCCTTGAATTTGAAAAGAGAAGTAAATATATGAAATTATTATTATCAAGTATATCAGAAGTATACCGTTTTGTTGTGGCTCTTTTGGACAAAGAGACACTGTTACGAAAAGTAAAAGGTCAAGCAGAGTTTGATGTTGCTTGTATTACAAACTTACTGAACCAAAACCCTCACCCCCTCTGAATGACTCTTAAATTCAGGAGCATACATACTTTCAATGCTTGTAATGCCGTTTGAAAAGTCTCCTTTGTGGGTAACGAAAAGAGGGTATTCAAACACATACGTTCCCTTGTGTAAGAAATCCATAAAGAAATAGGTTGCATTGTCTTTGGTGCTTTCGTAGTAGCCTAAACCATCTTGGTATTTGTATTGGCTTAGAACATTGACAGGTTCGAACGCAGAAGCACGAGCATCTTTGAGCATAATGTACTCCATGTTTCTGTCAACACTGAGTTCTATGCGAACTTTTACTTTGTCACCCACCTTTAAAATTTGGTTCTCAATGGGGCTAAGAATCTCTCCTTGTGGAGTCTGTTTGACCAAGAAAAGTTTTTTCTTTAGTTTCAGTGGTGTCTCTTTAAAGTTTTTGACTTTGTCCATCTCCTCGAAGTATTGCCAATATAATGCACCCCATGCAACATGGTCGTTTGGATTATTTACATGAACGGTTGCCATGCTTTGGTCGAAGTTATTGAACGAGGCTTTGATGTACCCTGTACCAGCTTGAACCTCTGCTTTTTGTAACGCGTCTTGGTAGGGAAGCGTTGTCTCGAAATTTAGTTCAACTTGTTTATCATTGTCTAGCCACTTTTCATTGGAGAGTAGGGCATAGATGGCAGAAGCCGTGGCTTTGGTTGTTTTCCAATGGTTGGTCTGTTTGTTTTTTAGTAACCATGTTTTGAGTAAATTTACAGAGGCTGTGTCATTGCTTATGGTACTGAAGACATCAATCATTAGAGCATGGGTTTCAATGGGCATTTGGTTCCAAGTGTAGCCGTTGTCATATTTGAAGTACATGCCAAGCTCGTCGCTGACCAAGGCACGTTCTTTGAGTGACTTTACAATGGCAAGGGCAGTTGTGTTGTCTTGTGTTGCGTTTAGGGTAAGGGCAATCATTCCTTGTTCATAAAGTCCTTTTGCTCCCCAATACTTTTTACTCTGTTCCAAGTAGTAGTCATGAGCTTTTTGAACTTTTGTATGCATCTTAAAGCTGTAAAAACTTCGTGCATAGAGGTAGTGAACAAGTAAGGGGCTTAAGTGGTCATCTTCTAAACTTACACCATGCTCTTTTATATTTTTTAGGAGTTTGTTGTATTCGTTTAACATTTGCAGATCCATGTAGTGAATGGCAGTAGCCATAGCTTCTGTATTTGTTTTGTCAATGCCTAAGTTTTTGAGTTTTCCAAACCCTTCTACAATGTACTGTGTAATGTACCAGTTAGAGCGTGGCGACTTAAACCATGCCCAACCACCGTCACTGTGTTCAAACTGACGTTTTACGAGTTTATTGTATGTTGACTCCTCCTCTTTGGCTAAACGTGTTAGGTCAAAAAGGAGTCCTAAGTTAGCTTGTTGCTCACTTTCACTTTTTGCGTTTAGTACCCATGGAGTCTCTTCTAAAAGAATAGATTTTAGCTCTTGGTTTGTCTCTAAAGCAGAGAGGAGTTCTGCTTTGTTTTTCCACTGCTCGAAGACCTCTTTTACTTTAGGCGAACTGTTTGCAATTTTGGCTGCAAGAGCGTTGGCAAAATAACGGTTGAAGAGTTGCTCGTTACATTCATGAGGGTACTCCATGAGATAAGGCAGTGACTTAATGGCATACCACGCAGGGTTTGAGCTAAACTCTAGGGTTAGCTTGTGGTTTGAAAGGGTGTTGGATTGGCTGTTTTGGAGCGACTCCAAGGTAAAACTTTTTTGCTCTTTTGCTTTTACAAACATGTTTTTACTCTCGGTGACAAACATACGGTTTGAAAGAATAGGGCGAATAATCTGTTCGGCATCGCTATGGGTAGCTGTTTTTGCAATAATGGTGTGTTTAATGGCAGAAACTTTGTCTACATTGGGTACTGTAAATTTAAACTCAACAACAGTAGATGCTCCTTTTTTGACAAAAATCTCTTTTTTAAATTCTCTATTAAAGATAGGTTTCTCAGTTACAGGGTCAACCATTTGTAGTTCACAAGTTCCATTCAAGTCTTTTTTACTTATATTGACGACTTTTGCAGAAAGGATAATGTGGTCTTTTTCTCTAAAGAAACGAGGAAGATTGGTCACAACCATAAGCTCTTTCGCTGTGGTAAATGACTTTTTTGTAATGGCTGTTTTTAAATCTTTGGTATGAATAAATGCCATGAAATTCCAACGGGTTAAGGCATCATTAGTTTTGAAGTCAATAAAAATATTTCCCTCTTTATCGGTTTTTATGTCAGGTTTAAAGAACATGGTCTCTTGCAGATTTTTTCTAGCATATACCGTTTTTAGAGTTTTACTGTTTTGTGTTTTGTATTTTTTTGTTTCAACACCTCCCATTCCACTATCTTCATAAGGGTAGATGTCGCCTCCTGCTTCTGTTTCCATCATGGGTGAAGCTACAGGTGCTACCATTGCATAGTTTTCACTTTCACGGTAGAGAATTTGTTGATTGTAGTTGTTGAGCCATTTAATAGTAGAAAATTGCCGTTTTTGATGGAGAGGGTCTTTTTCTATCCATGAGTTTCCAAGACGACGAGCATAAAAGTTTGTTGCATGCCAAAAACTGGTGCTGGGAGGAGAAGAGGGGAAGAGTAAAAGAGGTAGAAAACGATGCTCATAGAGACCATCTAGAGATGCATCGTAAATGGTAGCAACCATCTGTGCTAAGACTTTCTCTTTTCCCTCTCCTGATATTTTCAGATGAATATGCTCTTGTTTGTTGGGCTTTAGTTTGTCTCTAAAGCTTAGGTACTCAACTTTTAGTTTGTTGTCCCAAGGAACAGAAATTCGTCCATGTTGAGAAAATTGACGGTTATTGTGAATCATGATGAGATAGTAGTTAATGTCACCTTTATAAGAAGCTTTCATTTTTAAGACCTCTTGATGAAAGCTGTTAAGTCTAATCCACTTCTCTTTTATGACTTTACTATTTTGTACAATGGTTAAAAGGACTTCAGCTTGATTCAGTGAACTCTTAATATTAATAACAGCACTCTCTCCCACTTTATATGCTTTCTCTTTGTGTTGATGCCAGAGATAAGTGGGCTCAATTAAACCTTGATGCGTAGCCCGAGAGAGTAAAAACTCTTTGGTTTTCATGAGTAGTTCTCCGTTACGATCATAGGTTCGAAGTGTCAAGAGGTATTTACCCTCAGTTAGATGATTAAGCGAAAGTTTTTTTGTTTTGGCAGTATCAAAATATAGTGTTTCAATTAAATGTTTTGGTAGCTCCTCTTTTTCATCATATTTATAGGCTGGAAAATAATTTTTAAACGCTTCTTTACTATATGCTTTCTTGTCAGACATCGCCCAATATCGTTTACGGTAGAGTCTAGAATTAACTTCTAGTTTTTCAATATCAATACTTCCTTTTACTGGAATAAAGTCTCCATCTAGATTTTTACTCTCTAACACAAGTATGTTTTTCTCATCTATATCTATATCTTTTTTAAGTTGCATATCTATGGTAAAGTTTACATGACCAATATGAAAAGTATGTTCTGTAGAATGGGTTTCTCCTGTAGTATCTGTTACATCAACATGAACAATATAGCTGTAAGATGGGTGCTGATTGTTGATGCTACTTAACGATTTTTCTGCCAAAAAATCAATGCTGAACTTACCTTCTTGATCACTTCTTGTTATTCCTGAAGTTAGCTCTTTTGCATTAGCATGAGGCGAAATAAACTTATCTGACCAAAAAAAGTCACTTTTCCTCTCTACTCTATAGTGTACTTGAGCGTTAGAAATGGCATTTCCTACAAAGGCTTTGATGTGACCTTGAACATTAACATTGTCATCCAGTTCATACTCTTGTTGTGTTGGTAAAATGGTTACTTCAAATTTTGGTCGTTTGTACTCTTCTACGCTAAAGTAAGTAGAACCTGATAGAGAAGAGGAGAGGCTCATTGAACCTAAAAGACCAGAAGATGGTGCTGTAAAGTGACCTTGAAAACTACCAAATTCATCACTGGTAAATGTCTCTTTTTTAATGGCTTGACCATTTGTATTTTTAAAGATGACACTAATCTTTTCGTTGGTTAAAATTTTAGGTCTTTTTCCTGTAAATTGTTTTGTTGCTAAAGCTTTAAAGTAGATACTTTGTCCAGGACGGTAGATGGCACGGTCAGTGAAAAAGTGAACTCTTCTTATCTCTTTTTTATCATTTGAATAGGGGTGGTTTCTGTAGATTCTATTGTTTAAATCTAAGATATCATTTTTGTACTCCAAACGGATTCGATAATGTTTCTCTAACTCTGAAAAGTGAACTTCACCTTTGCTGTTTGTTACTTTATCATGCTCTAGAGTTTGATTGTTGTAGAGTAGAACATGTACCCCCTTTAAAGGTTTCCCACTTTTTCGATTAACCACCATAATTTTTTTTGACTTCTGTTGTAAAAATGCAAGATTGGAAATGGTTACTCTTTTAAAAAATTGGTTTTTATGAAAATCTTGACTTGAAGAGAAGAGAAAATAGTATTCACCCAGTGCATAGTTTTTCAAAGATAGTTCAGTACTATGAGTTTTATAGTCATCTGTTTTAGGTAGTTTAAATGAGAAGTTTTTAAAAGATTTTAGATTTTTTAAATAGTCAACTCTTAGATTATAAGGTATTTTAAAAAGCTTCTCTTTCTCCTTTTTTGAGAGCTTCAAAACTTTGACATAAAGTCTCTTAATGTTCTTGTAGCTGACTTTTGTTAAGATATTTTCTTTTGGTAAAATAACCTCTTCGAGTTGAATGTTAAGGTCTTCTCTCTCTATAATATGTTTATTTTGAATGGCAGCTTGTCTTACAAATTTGTTTGTACTTAAGAGTGCTTTTTTGATAAGTTTGAGTGCCTTTTTATTCTCCTTCTTTGTCTGAGCGTAGCTAATGAGTTCAATTAAGGCTTCACTATTTGGGTTTTTCTCTAAACTACGATTAAGTGCTTCCATATAGAGGCGTTCCTTATCTTTCCCATGAAAGTTTTTTCTTACAAATTTCAAACGTTCAATATTGACATGGTCAAGTGCTTTTTGATGATTATTGTCAAAGTAAAATTTGAGTAAATTTTGATACAGTAAGGCAGTTTGGTACTTGAAAGAGTTACTCTCTTTACTATCTAGAGTGAGTTGACTAAATGTAAATGCAGAAGAGAATGCATCTTGATTTTGAAAGCTAAAAGATTCAGTGACCTGATGTAAGTAACTTGCTTCATTTTGAAAATAGTTTAATGCTCGAAAAACAAGTAGGTCATAGAGTGTAGGGCGTAGTCCTTCTACATTTTTTGCTTCGGTTAATATATCTTGATATTGTGCTATGGGAATATTTTGAGTAATATTGTTAAGTGATTTTTGATATAAATAGTAGATTTTAGTTAAAAAATCTTTACTGCTCCAGGTTAAAATGGTTTTTTTAGTGGATGCTGTAGTCATACTCCGTTTTTGAATCTGGTAACGGTGTTGATTATAGTACTCTTTGTACATCTGTGCCAATATGGAGGTTAGAAGAAGTTTGTCTTCACTCTTTTTTGCTTCGGTTATGGCTTTTTCAACTACTTGAATAGCAATAACTTCTCCATTCTCATAAAGTTTAGAGGCATACTTCTTTTTGTAGAGAGTTGCACGAATAAATTGAGTAGAGTTCCCCTCTTCTTTAGATGCTTCGTATATCTCTTCAACTTTTTCTAAAGCACTTTGAGGAAGCTTCTGTGTGTCAAATTTTGTAACAATTTGCCATTGTGATGGGTAATCAAAAGCAAACAGTATTATAGGGAGTATAATACTCCAAATAACAATTTTTTTCATAATAAAACCTTTTTTGTGACTAATATGAGTATATCAAAAATTTGTAAACCAATTGTAGAATTTTGCTATATTTTACTTTTTATAGTTTATTTTTAAATACTAATATCAATTAAAAAGATATTATTAAGCTATATATAATTTATTTTTATGTAGTCTCTTAGGTGGGAAGATGTTGATATGGAGAGTTTACTGATGAATTATAGTCATATATTTCACTGTTTATGCGTAAAATATTTTTCGTTAAACAGATGATTATGGCTATAATTACAGTAAATTATTTTATCTTAATAGTAATTAATTGAACTTCTACATTGAAATATTAAAAATAAACTTTAATATAGTGCTTATCGTTGCAACCAATAGATGAGACTGGTTAAATTTCGTAGTCCCAAATAGACGTAATCTTGTTCATGTGGATGATGTAATCTTCTTACATAAGTGACTCTAAATATGTCTAAAATATCTACATAAGTATTGAACCCGTATACTCCCTCTTTTTGATAAAATTTGCCCTCTACATTTCCAAATCCTGAGACACCTACACCAATCTTGTAAAAGTCATCAAACTCATGAAAGGCATTTAAATCTAAACGAATAAAACTGCTGATGTCATCACTTTGATTGTAAGAGAGTTTTGTCTCAAAGGCATCTATATAGCTATCTTTCTGATACCAATAGGCGTTATATGCAGCACCAATACCTCCATTTTTAAGGTCAGTAGTAATCTCATTTGGTAGTGCTTTAAGTACTTTAACGAGAGGTTTGTTCTCTGAGTCATCAGGAATATTCACAGCTCTGTGAAAGCCCTCTTTCTTTTTAATTAAGTTACGTCCTACCCAAGTCATCATATTGGTTACTTTTGCTAAGGCAGTACTGTTACCTTTAACTTCTGCATAATCATTTTCTAAAGCTGAAATTCGGTCAATAATTAGGTTAAGAGGGGTCTTATACCACTCATCTAAAAGTTTTTTATCATGTGGAATAAATGACTCTTTATCTTTAATATAGTTCATGTCAAGTTTTTCTAAAAATTCAGTAAAGTCTGTAATTTCATAACGGTTTTTATCAGATTTTTCTTTGTTGAGTGCTGAATATATGGCTGAAAAACTATCTTTGATAACAGGGGTTGTTTTATTTTTAAATTCAGCATCTTCAAAAAGTCTGTAAGCACTGTTTGCTTCTTTATTCTTAGAAATACCTAATTTTTGTTTTAGATGTCGCATGAGTGCTTTTTGAGGAACATCTTTATAGTAGCCTCGTTCTTTCATAGAACGTGCCAAATGGTAGATGGCATCATAGACGCCAACATGGTAGTCGTAAACTCTAAAGTCACGATTTAAAAAAGCACCAAAATGCCCTAGGAATTTACCAGTAATGGGGTGTTGACGTGAAGAGAGAATGAGTTTTTTTCCAGACTCTTCACCAAAATATTGGGTAATGGCACTGTAGAGTCGCATTGATTGAAAAATATCAACAGCATTCATGAGTGGCATGGCGTTGGAGTTTAAAAAACCAATGGGTACTTCTTCTTGTGCTTGCTCTTCTATTTCAGCTACTTCGTTTCTCATGTTGCTTGGGTCAATAAATATGAAGTCTTTGGCTCGTGAGTCTAGTTCTGTTGCTAATTGAAGTGGTAAGTTGTCATATGCTCCTCCATCAATAAAGTAGTTTGATTTTTTCTCTCCTTCATAGACATAGTCAAGTTTTATCTGTTGAAATGCACCAGGAAAGGCAGAAGAGGCAAAAAGTACATCAATAACTCGATTGCTATCTTTTTCAATATCAGGAATTGAGATATAGTAGTCTGTACTTTTGGGCATTTTACGGTTAAAAATTTGCAGTTTTCCATTGACCTCTTTAATTGTAAAAGGAATAGAAAAGTGTTGGTTTTGAATCTTAATTCCAGAGTTTTGAAACTCAGTAGTAATAGGTGTTGCTTTTGTTACCGAGAAACCAAGAGGTACTTCACAGCCTTGCTCATAGATGGGTTTGTTTAGATGCTCCAACATGGCATTGGCACTTTTTTTCAATGACTTTCGGCTAAACAAGGTACTTTTATTTTGAGGATCACGACCTTTAATAATGAGGTCATTGAGTCCCAACTCAACCCAAGTTGAGTAGAAAAGGTTGTCATCAATACTATTTTTTTCACTTACTTCAGGCTTTTGACACCAATACATGGAGGTTAGTAGGGCATTGATGGAGCCAGCAGAAGCTCCAGTAACAGAGCGTAATTTAGGAGAGACAATTTTACTCTCATGTTTAATGTTGCTAAGCATTTTAATCATGGCCCAGTTGTATCCAGCTTCATAAGCACCAAGACTTACTCCTCCAGAGATAACCATGGAGAGATTAATGGGTTCTTTAGCTGTTTCAAATTCTTCAGAATTTACAGACATTGTTAAAAAAAGGCTAAGTGTTAATATTCGGATTAAGTACATGAAAAAACCTTATAAAAAAATAAAGTATAATTGTAACAGATAATGTTTAAAAGTGTGTAATGTTTTAAGGAGAGTTGTTGTCAAGTACAAATTGTACTTGACGGAGTGAAGTGAGGGGACTGTTTACAGTCTAGCCTCATATCTTCTAAGCATATAAAGTTTCTTAAGAATCTTTTTACGAGTTGCAATTTTTTCTTTTTTACGAGCTTCTGTTGCTGTTTCGTAGTGCTGTCTAGCTCTTGCTTCAGTAACGATTAGGTTTCTGTCACATTGTCTTTTAAATTTTCTGTAAGAGTCATCGAATGTATCTCTTGTTGATAGTTTAATTCCTGGCATGTCAAGCACCCCCTTCCTTATCAGATTTTCTATTTTTACATAGAAGTGATAAAATCGAGCGAATTATAGCTCAAAGTTTATTATGCTTCGTTTATTTCAAGCATAATTTTTATTTAAATAAATCAGCCAATGCATCAGTGTTGGTTGTTTTCTGAACCTCTTTATGTCCACCCTCAGCACTCATGGTTGAACCAGTACTCTCAATTTCGTTTAGCTCAATGGTGTAACCTGTTAGCATTGATGCTAAACGAATGTTAATTCCACTTTTACCAATGGCTTTTGCTTTCTGGTCAGAGGTAATGTTTACCAATGCTTTTTTCTCTTCGCCTGGTACAATTTTTACACTTTGTGCAATGGCAGGGGAGAGTGCTCTTGTAATGAAAACTTCAGGAATTGGAGAGTAGTCAACACAGTCAATATTCTCACCATCAAGTTCATTGCTTACTGCATTAATTCTAATTCCTTTTACTCCAACAGCAGCCCCGATTGGGTCAATGTTTGGAAAGTCAGTTTTAAGTGCCAGTTTTGCACGTTGTCCTGGAATTCTAGCAGCAGCCATAATGACTACAGATTCATCTTCAATTTCAGGTACTTCTTTTGCCATGAGTTTTTCTAAAAACTTTGGTGCAGTTCTTGTAAGTTCCAAATACATTCCCATCTCAGGGTCAATGGTAACAAAACGTAAAAGTGCTTTTACTGTGTCACCTTTTTTAAACTTTTCACCTTTAATACGGTTACGTTGAGACAAGAGACCCTTAAGCTCTCCAATCTCTATGTAAGTATTTTCTTCGTCATCAACACGGTTAACAACTCCAATCATAACAGTGTTTACCTTCTCTTTGTATTTCTCAAAAAGATCTTGCTCTACTTGTCTTTGAATGTGGTACTGTAATTCTTTAAAGAGGTTAAATGAAGCAGTACGTCCATGATCTTCAAGTATGAATGGTGAACGTAATTGGTCCCCAAGTTCCAAATCTTCACCATACTCCTCTTGTGCTTCTTGAAGAGAGATAACAGCATCAGGCTCGGTCTCTAATCGTTCATCTCCCTCTTTAACAATGGTGATAACTTGTTCAACACTATAATCTCTTACATCCATATCTACAGTTGCTTCAAATTCAGAAGTGTAGGTGGTACATCTTTTTGCTGTCTTAATGAGTGATTCTTTAAATGCATCTACAGCAGATTCAAGTGTAATATTTTTTTCGTGCGCCATCGCTTCAATAATATCTACAATTTTTTCCATAATAATAATCCTTTTACAATAATTCAAAACTTAACAATACGTTACTATTTGGTGTGATTTCGTCAGTTGTTTGAAGAGTTGCATTATATCTAAACAAACCTTTAAGGAAAAGAGGTATAATTAAATAATAAAATACAACATATTAAAATTGATACAAGTTATAACATGTTAGTTAAACTGCAAGGACGGGGAATGAAGTTAAAATTGGCTAGAGCATCTATATCATCAAAACCAAAAATAATTGAGTTAGATAATATTGAGGAAGAGTTGGAGAAAAAATCTATTTTTTATTTTGATAAAGATAATTCGCACAAAGAATTGAAGTCATTAATTGAACATTTTGAAGAGAAAGAGTACTCAGTATATATGAGAGAAGTAAAGTTTGGATTAAATGATGATGAGTATCTTTATGAGGTACATATCGTAAAATAACCATTAATGAAGAAATTATACATAGAAACTTTAGGTTGTGCTATGAATGTTCGAGACAGCGAACACATGATAGCTGAACTTAACGCCAAAGAACCATATGAATTAACTGAAGAGTTAAGCGAAGCTGATTTAATTATTATTAATACTTGTAGTGTAAGAGAAAAGCCTGTTTCAAAACTTTTTTCTGAAATAGGTGTTTTTAATAAATATAAAAAAAAGCATGCTAAGATTGGGGTAACTGGTTGTACAGCATCACATCTTGGTAAAGACATTATTAAAAGAGCACCCTCTGTAGATTTTGTTTTAGGAGCTAGAAATATCTCTAAAATTACAGAAGTTTTAGAAAAAAGACATGCTGTTGAAATTGACATTAATCATGATGACAGTAGCTATGCTTTTGGTGAATACCGAACCAATCCTTTCAAATCAATGGTCAATATCTCTATGGGCTGTGATAAATCATGTACCTATTGTATTGTTCCTGCAACACGTGGAGATGAAGTCTCTATTCCTTCTGATTTAATTGTTGGAGAGATTGCTAAAGCTGTTAAAACAGGGGCAAAAGAGGTCATGCTTCTTGGACAGAATGTAAATAACTATGGGAAGTATTTTACATCTGAAGAGAAGGGAATGGACTTTACAAGTTTGCTTCAAAAGATTTCTAAAATAGAAGGTCTAGAGCGTATTCGTTTTACCTCTCCACACCCATTACACATGGATGATGCTTTTTTAGAAGAGTTTGCCAACAATCCAAAAATCTGTAAACAGATTCATGTACCACTTCAGAGTGGTTCTAGCTCTTTATTGAAAGCAATGCGTCGAGGTTACTCAAAAGAGTGGTTTATTGACCGTTGTGAAAAGATTAGAACACTTTGTCCTGAAGCTACAATCTCTACAGATATTATTGTTGGTTTTCCAGGAGAGACAGAAGAGGAGTTCGCAGATACAATGGATGTACTTGAAAAAGTACGTTTTGAGCAACTTTTTTCTTTTAAATACTCTCCGAGACCTCACACTGCAGCAGCTGAGTTTGAAGAGCAGATTTCAAATGAAGTATCAGGAGCTAGGCTAACTAAATTACAAGCACGGCATACCGAAATTTTAGATGAGATAATGGATGCACAAATGAATGCAGAGCATGTAGTTTACTTTGATGAACTCAAAGCAGGGGGAAGAATTTCGGGTCGAAGTGACGATGGAAAACTTTTCTTTGTAGAGGGTAGTGAAGAACTACTTGGTAAAATTCTCAAAGTAAAAGTAACAAAGGTCTCAAGAGGGGCTTTAGAGGGAATCGTTTGTGTTTAAACGATTCTTTCGTAAAGTAGGAGTTATTGTAATTCCTCCTCTTATTTTTCTTGTCATGCGTCTGCTTTGGATGACCTACAAGAAAAATTATCACTATATAGATGACCCCATAGAAGGACAGTGCATGGGAATCTCTTGGCATGGTGAACTTTTTATAACTCCACAAGTCTATCGACACTTTCGTAAACATCATAAAACTTCAGCCATTATCTCTCCCCATCACGATGGTGACTTGGTTGCCAAAACTTTAGGGTTTTTCAATATTTTACCTCTTCGAGGTTCTTCTAAAAAAGGAGCTAAGGCAGTTCTTCTTGCAGCCATTAAGTCTATAAACGAGGGTTATACTGTAATGATATCTCCTGACGGTCCAAGAGGTCCAAGACATAGTATGAGTGATGGTGCTGTTGCATTGGCAAAACGTAGTAATCTTCCTTTAATGGTCGTAAACTATAAAGCTAACGCATATTGGCAGTTAAAAAGTTGGGATGCTTTTGTTATTCCTAAACCTTTTTCAACACTTGATATATATCACCAAGTTTTAGATATTTCTACAATGGAAAAAGAAGAAGCTAAAATATATTTAAAAGAACAGATGTTAACATATACTATTTAAGAATGTTGCATATAGATATGTTTTTTCTTTGATTTAAAAAAAAATGGCATTATTTATTAACTTAAATAATTATTAAAGCACTTTCGAAGAGATACTTTACTAATATTATATATTTCTTTAATAAATTATTTAAATTAAAAAAATAAAAAATATATAAAAATATAAAATAACATAAGCTGTTAGTTATGAAAGGTCTGTTATAATTTGAAATGATTAGTTTAAAAGAACATTCTAATAATTTTTTATTCTATTTAGAAAAGGTTAGAGCATATGCTTCTACCTCAATTTTGACGTACGATAATGCCTTGAAAGAGGTACTAGAAGTATGTCACTACTATGAAGAAGAGGGTGGTTTGGTCTTAGACATTACTCCCTTACGATTAAAAAATATTAATAATTCTAAAAAAACTATCTCAAAGAAGTTAAGTGCTGTTCGTTCTTTTGTCAAGTATATGAGAGAACAAGAAGAGTTAGATATAAAGCTTATAGGGGATTCGGTCATTAAAGTGCCAAAGACTTTACCTAAGCCCATTGATGAGAATATAATCGATGAAATTTTAAAATTTTGCAATTCAAAAGAGGCATTAATTATTACGATGCTCTATGGATTGGGATTAAGAATTTCAGAGCTATCAACATTAAGAGTAGCAGATATTTCAAAAGAGTGGGTTCAGGTAGTAGGAAAAGGTAATAAAATGCGACAGGTTCCTCTGCTTAAATCTTTATATCAGAAAATTACAATTTATATAAAACAAGAGAATCCAAAAGAGTTTCTACTTGAAAAAAACTTTAAACAGATGAGCACACAGCAGATTCGATATCTGTTTACAAAGGTGTTTAAAAAGAGTGGAATTAAAGCAACACCACATCAATTGCGTCACTCTTTTGCAACACACTTGTTACATAACGGAGCTAGAATTTCAGATGTAAGTGAGTTGCTAGGGCATAGCTCTATGGTCTCGACTCAAATATATACCCAATTGGGAAGTAGTAAAAAATTAAACGAGTACGCTAAGGCACATCCTTTGTGTCTCAAGAGTAATAATATAGGAGAATAATATGCATAATCAGCAGTATGTAACCATAACACATTATAAAGAGAGAGAATTTTATTTTTTAAATCATGCAATTCAGACTAATGATGGTTTTATTACTAAAGATATTGAACAGTTTCATGAGAGTGAAAAAGAAAAATTTATTGAAAGAATACGTGAATTACAAGCTAAGTATTCTAAAAATCAAGTCATATCATTATCGTTAGCTGCAAATCAAGTGGTAAAAGAGAAAGAGGATCCAAATCAGGCGTGTGCTAGAATTTTTAAAGAGAACTATGTTCTCCAAGAGAAGATGGATATTGGTAGCATTCCTGTAACACTTTATTTCTCTCCTTATGCTGTCTTATATGAAGAGTATAAACATAAGTTGGGTAATAAATTAACATTAATGATTGGACTTTTTGACCGTAAACTTTTCATTATGTTTGCAACAGAAGATAAAATTCATCAGAGTTGGACACTAGGAACACGTGGGTTAACAGAAAAACAGATTGCAGATAGAGTTTACAAGAGTATGAAAGCCTATTATAAAATCTCATATAAATTTGCAGACCAAATTGAGATGTTGGTAAGTGATGACTCTCCAAAACTCTTAAAAGTACTTAGAGAAGAACTCTCTATGAGTATTTTGCCTACTCAAAAAACAATTCATCAGCTTCTTCACCATATGGGTGCAGACCAAAGTAGATTTTCAAGTTCTTATATCAAGTCCTTCTTATCTGCAACTCAACCTAGAGATACAATTACACAGCCAAAGTCAATAAAAGAAGAGGTTCAGGTTAATAAAGCAGCATCACTTGAAGAAGCTGCATTAAATAGTCTTGATGATATTCGTTTGAATAGCCCTGAAGCAAATGTTAATAGTAGTGAAAAACAAAGTTCATTTTTAAATAAAATGAAATCTTTTTCTAGTACTGGTGAGAGTGAAGAATTTAGTACTCATAGTCCATTTAAGATGACAGCTTTACTGCCTTTATTATTTGTATTGGCAGCAGGTGCGTACTTTACAATGCAAAATAGAAGTGTTGAAAACAAGATGAATCTTGCTGCTACTCAATCTTATGCACAAACTAATAATGCATTATTGGCAATGACATCAAAAGATATTTTTAATGCAATGGGAAAAAGTGCAGAGTTAAAAAGTGCAACAATTTCAAATGAAAGTATTGAGTTAAAAGGTGTTGTCTGGGGTATTGAACCATTAAGAAATGCACTAAATGAGCTCTATAATGATGGTGAATTTGTCATCAAACCACTTGAAAATTTTATGACAGAATTTTCATTTAAATCTAAAGTATAAGAGGTTTATCTATGTTACAAAAATTTAAAAATATATCACTACTAACTAAAATTCTATATATTTTAGCACTTTTAGTACTCCTATTATGGGTAGTACCTACAGCATTAAATTATTATTCAAATGTTGAAAAATATCAAAATAATATAGAAGAGATATCGCAACTTTCTAAAAAACATGCTATTGATAAAGAAGCACAACCTTTTAATGCAGATACTTTTAAAAGTGAATTAGAGAAAGAATTTTCTTCTGTAATGGTTACTTCTATAAATGATAAAAGATATGATATTTCAATTAAAATGAAAAAAGAAGAGATTCAGAATTTTCATAAATTTTTAGAGACTATTTCTCTTCGTTATTTAGTAGAAATTGAGGGTGATTTAGAGTTTAATTCAAATGACAAAGATGAGATAGAAGCAAAAGTAACTTTAGTTCAACTCTAAATTTATCTGTTCCTTAAATAGGTAAGCTCTAATTTTTAAAGGAGTTTTGTTAATACGACACAACTCTTTAAATTCCTTTGTCATAGGGGTATTTCTATAGGGTGCAATATAAATCTTGTTCTCTAAAATCTCTACAGCCCATACTCCACCAAAGACAAGTGAATGTTCTTTTTTTAGTTCACTTCGTTGAGCAGACGAGAGTAGATATCCCAACTTCTTTAGGTGTTTGTCTACTAAACGAATAATCTGATGTTCATGCTGGTATGCCAAAACATACAGCTCTTTTTCATAAAAAAGCTCTTCTGTACCTAACGTTAAATTCTCTTTGTCCTCTTTTAAGTAGTTAAAACTACGTCTTATTCCCTCTTGGTACTCTTCTAAAAGTTTATTGGAAAACTCTTTTCTAAAGTGGTTACGTTCATATTTTTCATCTACATTACTTTCATCTACAAAATAGCGATAATTATTGATTTGTAAGAAGTTCAGCAGTTCCTCTTTAGAGTGTTGAAGTAGTGGACGAAGAAGCATATAGTTTTTACGTTCTGAAAGGCTCTCTAAGCCTAAAAGTTCGGTTGTACCTGCTCCTTTAGTAAGACGCATTAAAAACCACTCTAATTGGTCGTTGAGTTGATGTGCTGTCAGTAGGTTGTCATAGTCCTGCATAAGCTCATCAAAAAAAGCATAGCGAAAGTCACGTGCATTTTTCTCAAAGTTATTTTCAAAAGTAGGGGCATGGCTAATGTGTGCTTTAAAGTTGTATTCTTTGGAGAGTTCAAGGGCATAATTTTCCTCTTCTTTACTCTGTTCACGCAAGCCATAGTTCACTAAAGCAATGTCAAAAGCAATGTTCTGTTCAAGCAAAAGAAAGAGCAGAGCAGAGGAGTCAACTCCTGCCGAGAATGCAAGGAGATTTTTCTTATTTTTTAAAAGTTCTAAGTTCTCAAGTTTTAACATTCAAATCTCCGTAGGGGTGACGATGCCCAAAGGAAATACCCTTGGGGTATGCCATCGCACCAATATTAAACCCTCTGAACCAAAGTACCAAGTAGTCTATCCCCAGCCAACTGAGTAATCTTTACCTCATATAAAGCACCAAAAACAATCTCTAAATCGGAAGTATCGTTAATAAGAATATCACCGTCAATGTCTTTTGCCCAGAGCGTAGGTCGAGCAGATAAAATGTACTCATGTTCATCACTCTCTCCATCTAAAATAACCGTTATATTCTTCTCTAACATCTTCTCTAGAGAGGCAGTTGTGGACTCATTAGCTATCTCTTCGAGTACTTCAACACGTGCTTCAATGACCTCTTCTTCCACAGGTTTCATGGTAAAAGCAGGAGTGGTCTCTTCGTTTGAGTAGAAGAAGACATTAAAACGGTCAAATTGGAACTTACGCATAAAGTCACAAACTCTCTCAAATGCTTCATCACTCTCACCTGGGTGACCAGCAATAATGGAAGTTCTAATGAAGGCATCTTTTTTAGACTTCATGTGTTCTAAAAGTTCAATGGTCTTCTTCTCTCCAAAGCCACGACGCATCATCTTTAAGATGCCATCGTCAATCTGTTGAATGGGCATGTCATAGTAGGTCTCAAACACTTTTGAGTCTGCAATACTGTCAATGAGTTTGAAAGTAGTGGTACTTGGGTAGAGGTAGAGAATACGTGCTACTTTTACCCCTTCAATTTTTTCTACAGTTTCTATTAGATTAACCAAACCATCTTTTAGTTCTATGTCTCGTCCAAAACTAGAAGAGTCTTGGGAGATGAATGAGAACTCATAAAAACCTTTACTGACCAAAGCAGTAACCTCTTTTCTGATAGATTCTAAAGTACGTGAGTGGAGTTTTCCTTTGAAAGAGGGAATGGCACAAAATGAACAAGCTTGGTTACAACCCTCTGCAATTTTAATGTAAGCATGAGTGTTAGAACCAGTAATGACTCTGTCAGATGTTTCATTTGCCAAGTAGACCTCAGGAGTAAATACACCCCGTTTATCAGCAATCATCTTGTCAATTTTTTCGTAGTCACCCACCCCTGTAAATATGTCAACTTCTGGAAGGTCACGTTGTAACTCCTCTTGGTAACGCTCTGTCAGACAACCACTTACTACAAGAAGTGAACTCTTTTTACGTTCCTCATGAAGGTTTAAAATGGTGTTGATGCTCTCCTCTTTGGCAGCGTCAATAAATCCACAAGTATTTACAATAATAACGTCAGCAATCGTAGCATCATCGATGATTTCATACTCACGTAGTCTACCTAACATTACTTCCGAATCGACGAGGTTTTTGGTGCAGCCTAAGCTTACAAGGTGTAGTTTTTTTGACAAGGTTTGTTCTCCAAAGGGGTTAGAAATATTTTTTGTATTGTATCTAATCCCTAAGAGAATTTGGCTTTATGGACGAAGAACTTGTACAACAAATGTACGTTTATGAAGTTGTGATTTAACAGTAGCTATCTTATTTTTTGCTGCATTGTATGATTTATATGGACCAATGAGTACATAACGTTTTCCATATTTTTCCAACTGAATGTATCCAAAACTTGAACGATTTAGAGGTGCAAGAAAACTTTTGTTAGGCTTGAACTTTTCAAAAACAGCCATTTGCAAGTAAAATCCTGGTTGTGCAGAGTTAGAAAAAATTTTACTGCTTGTTGCTTTGTAAGAAGATTTGCTGTAACTGTAGCTTGGGTTGTCCACCTTATCAACAATGCCAGATGGAGCTTCTTTTGAAATTGCATTTTTGTTTCTTACCCCAGTTTCGCAACCGAGTAAAAGTATTAATGTTCCTAAAATTAGTGTAGTTTTTCTCATGTTATTTCCCTTTTAAACATAGCTTGTATGTAATAATAACTTAGCAAGACTTGATAGGACTTTAGTAAGGTGATTTTTAGGAAGACAAACTACATAATTACACATATGCTATAATCGTTAGTTAGAGCTAAAAATTTCTTTTTCTTTAGTACTTTCATAAACTTCTTTCATCATTTTTATCCACTCTTCATTCACATGATATTTTTTCTTAGGATTTAACCATGCTTGCTCATGACAGTAATATATGACATATTTGTCAGCGTAGTGCAAGGCTTTCTTTAATGTTTCTCCTATATCTTCCATTGAAGAGGTATTAAGTGTTGTATACTCATCATAAGTACTTTTTTGACCAATATTGAAAACCATAAATCCTACGCCCACCTCTTTTGACCAACTACTTCGTTCACTTTTTGGTACAACCCATTGGTAACTAGAATTTAGGTCATTATTGTATTTATTCTTAGCAATATCATATTTCCTCCATTGATATGCATTTCCAAAATGTTTGTTTTTACGGTACTTGTAGCTCTCTCCCATGTCATATAAAGAAGCTTTATCTGATAGTCCTTGTTTAAACCCTGTAAACATAGCACCGTGGTATTCATGGTTACGAGGAAGACCTAAATCAATAACAATAGGGTAGTTTTTATTTGAATTTTCATGAGACAGTGAGGGACCAAGATATACCAATACGGTAAGTTCTGGATATATTTTTACCATACGTGACATAATATCCTTAAATCGAGAAGTAACTTTCTCCATGTGATCTTTAAATGTATATTTAGGATTTCGATAAGCATTTTTGTCTACCCATTTTGCTTCTGTACCTTTTCTTTCCCAAATGGCATATTTATTACGATCTTTTCGAATATCTTTATTTGTTGGAAATTTAAAATTTACCATTTTTTGAGCAGTTTTACTGTAGGGTTCATCATCAAAAATTATACCTTTGAATCCTAGTTTTTTAGTGGCTTCTGCAACAATTTCAAAGTTTTTGCTAACTTGTTCCCATGCTTTATCATCCCAAAAATCTCCTGGAAAATGTATATTAACTTGTAGAAAGTTTTTTTTCCCCTTGTATAGACCTTTTAGACCTTTAATCTCTCTCCATACATTTTTATGGGTAATTGTGGTATTTTTTTCCATTACCTTATCAGTGTAGCTATTTCCTACCATCGCAAATCCAGAAAATGGAAGTTTTGAGATATAATCATGTCTTGCAATAAGGTTTTTTGGCATATGGGGAAACCAACCATTTCCTTCTGCTATAATAAGTTCTTTTTCCTCTGAGTGTAAGAGTGATATTAATATTAAAATAATGAGTATAATTTGTTTCATTTAAAACCTTTTTTCTCTTTATTATAACATAAAGTGGATATAATTTCATAACAAAAAAAAATATAATAAAATAGGATTTTAATGTTATTCAATAGTTATGAGTTTATTTTTGCTTTTTTACCTTTGACATTTTTTATATATTTTTATTTAAACTATATTAAAGTAAATAAATTTAGTAAACTGTTTTTAGTTCTAAGTTCTCTCTTTTTTTATGCATGGTGGAATCCCATATACTTACCAATAATTCTTGCTTCTATGTTTGTAAACTATCATCTAGGTGGTTTTTTAAGCAGAGCGAGTAGTTCTAAAAAAAAGTTTTTAATTTTAGGGGTTTTATTAAACTTGTCTCTTTTGGCATACTTTAAATATTATGATTTTTTCATATCAAACTTTAATATAGTATTTAATTCAAATATGGAACTTTTACATTTAGCTTTGCCTCTTGCCATCTCGTTTTTTACCTTTCAACAAATCTCCTATTTGGTAGATTCATATAGGGCAGAAACCAAAGAGTATGACTTTTTAAATTATGCACTTTTTGTTACCTTTTTTCCTCAGCTCATCGCAGGTCCTATTGTTCACCACAAAGAGATGATGCCTCAGTTTGCTTCCAAAGAGAACAATCGGATGAACGCACATAATATTAGTATGGGAATCTTTATTTTTTCAATTGGTCTCTTTAAAAAAGTGGTCATTGCTGATACCTTTGCTGTCTGGGCAACGAAGGGGTTTGACCATGCTGAGACACTGAACCTTTTTGCTGCTTGGTTTACTTCGCTCTCCTATACCTTTCAGCTCTACTTCGACTTCTCAGGCTACACCGACATGGCGATTGGGGTGGCACTGCTCTTTAACATTAAACTTCCCATCAACTTTAACTCTCCCTATAAAGCCTTGAGCATTCAAGACTTTTGGAGACGTTGGCACATTACGCTTTCAAGATTTTTACGTGACTACATCTACATTCCTTTGGGAGGAAACCGAAAAGGGGAACTCATGACCTACGCGAACCTCA
>Ga0256844_10000136_pt1 | contig 29654 bp, 25 predicted proteins | sample MusselsmetaG_FD_189100 | JGI IMG/M metagenome (GOLD analysis project Ga0256844, IMG submission 189100) | Mussel associated microbial communities from hydrothermal vent at the East Pacific Rise, Pacific Ocean - Mussels | ecosystem: Host-associated > Mollusca > Shell > Unclassified ... | reverse complement strand
TATATTAGGATTGTTTGGGTCAACAATAATAGAGTTTATTCTTCCTTGACCAGATTTAGACTCTTGAGTAAATGGACCTATATTTTGCCAATTACTAGTATCATTAATACTACTTTTTTCTAATTCGTTTTTTTGTTTCCAAGAATTCCAAATAGTTTCATTAGAAATAATTTTACCAGTTTTATCTAATGATAAATTCCGTCTATTTTCCCAACGTTTAAAAGGCTTATACCCACTACCTTTTTTATCTTTATTATTTTTATTAATTTCCCAATAAGCATTAAAAGCGTCTGATATTTCTTTTACAGTAAAATTATCTTTTAAAGATTTACTTTTAAGTTCTTTCATCCAAGGTGAATTCGAACTAAACTGAGCATTGATATTGATAATAAACAATAATAATGTCGTAATAAATGTAATTTTTTTCATGTTATAATAAATTATATGCAATAATAGTCGATAATTATCAAGAATCATTACTATTTAGAACTAAAAACAACAATAGCAATAAAATATTGTGATTTTTATTAAAAATTTGATTTAATCTCAATCACTTTATCAATTTTAGTATTTGGAATTGTTATTGACAAAACATACTGTTTTATTTTCCAACTGCCATTTTCAAACTCTAAAATTCCAGAACCTCTACATTTGCCCATCCAAGTATTTAACAACTCGTTAAACCAAGCTGTATTTTTATCTTTAGAAAAATAAACACTACGCTTAATAGTTTTAAAATTCCAAGTTTTCTTTTTATCAAAATATGGTTTTGCAAAATACTCAAATTCAGCTTTTGTCCAAATTTCTGATGAATCTGTTCCAATATAATAGCCATTATCACTAATCCTATTAAAATATTCTTGAAAATTAGCATCTCTTGCATCAGCATGCCATTTATCAATTATTTTATTAATAACATCAACTCCATTATTATTTTTAGTATCAACTATTCTACAGCTATTAACTATTAATAATAGTAATATTAAATAATGTATTCTATTTTTATTGATTATCAGCACGTTTTGTTTCTGAGCTAGATTTAGTTTTATTATTAGCTTTTAATTTTTTGTTTCCAAAGTTATAAATAAAACTTAATTTAACTTGTCTAGTTTCATTTTTTTGAAAATAACCATTGTCTTGATTATTATACCTAGAAACAAAATCTGAATTATAAGTATTAAAAATATCTCTAAATGATAAGGTAATAGTTCCTTTATTTTTTAAAATTCGCTTTTTAAAATCAATATTAACAAAAGTCTTTACACCTTCTATATATGAACCTTTTATTGATGGTGATGCATATACATATCTTAATGAAGTAGTAAAACTCTTGTCTTTTAAAAAAGTAAAATTATTAGTAAGTTGAATTATTTCCCTCCAAACATTATTTGTTTTTAGAATATTAGGATTATCAACTAAATAAAAATCATTTTGTTTGTAATAAAAAGTAAACCTCGAAGTTAACACCCATCTTTTTAGTATTGAAATATTCGAAAAATAATTAAAACCTGTATTAGTTTTATTTTTTAAATTAACAATAATAAATTGTAGTACTTCTTCTTCATTATCTTGAAAACTCAACTCTTCAGATTTATCATTTTGAAAATGATAAAATAAATTTAAACGATGTTTCCCATTTAAAATATAAGTAAAATCTACTTTATGAGAAATGGCTGGCTTAAGACTTGGATTTCCAATATTAACTGCAAAGTCACTAAAATACGACTTAAATGGGTTTAATTGCCTGTATTTGGGTCTTTCAATACGTTTACTATAATTTAGTGTAAAACTATTAGATTTATTAGGGTAATAATTCAAATATAATGATGGGAATAGTTTAAAATAATTATCATTTGTTAATATATTTAATTTTACAGAATTACCTAAGGTTTTTGTTTGCTCTCCTCTAACTCCTAGTTGGACAAACCATTTATCCCATTCTTTATTAATACTTGTATAAACTGCATAATTAGTCTCGTCATAATTAAAACTATCAGAATTTGGAGTATTAAATATATAATCATCACCAATTTTATTATATTGATTGTTATAACTTTTTGTTTCAATAAACGATGATTTAACTCCAACATCTAAAGTTGTTTTATTTTTTAAAGGAACTGTATAATCAATTTTTGCTAGATATATTTTAATATTCTGATTTGAATTAACTTTGAATTTATTGGATCTCTCAAATACATTATTTGATGAATAATAATCTGTATTAATATACTGATTATCTTTATTATTATAACTATTATAAGTTACTTCTGTAGTAATAGACTTTCCTTTTTTACCTAATTGTTTAGTGTAATCTAATGTAAAAGAATAATTATTATTATCATTCAATGTAGGACTTGAAGCCTCATACTTATTAATTAATACATTATTATTATCAAAAACATTTCCAACTGTATTATTGCTAGTAACTTTATTTGGTTGAAAGTAAGTATTAGCGCTTAAAGATAATTTGTTTGATTTGTTAATTCTATAATCTATATTAAACAACAAATCATGAGTATTATATTTATAATCTAAATCATAAAACGATAACCACCTGGATTTTAATTCATTATCATTGTTGCGATAATTAATAAACTCATCCATTGTTATTTTGTCTTTAATTGAACTATAATTATAATTAGCAAAAAAATCTATTTTTTTGGTGGTATAATAATGACTTGTCCCAAATGTATATTTACTATTTAAACTATACTCAAACTCTCCATTCACACTTCCTTTATATCCTAAAGATTGTTTTTTTATTGTTACAATATTAATTATCGATTTAATATTTGCATCGTACTTTGCTGAAGGGTTACTAATTACCTCTATAGCTTTTACATCTTGCCCTTTTAGTCCTTCAAGAAAACTACGTATTTGATTAGATTTTAATTGTACTTTTTTATTATTTAAAAAAATAGTTGCCTGTGAATTATTAACAGTTATTAGATCTTGACTGATAAACACTGTTGGTGTGTTTTGAATAATTTCCCATGAGTTCTTGTCTGACAAGATAGTTTTTTCAATGTTAAATACTAACCTGTCTTTTTTTTGTGAAATTATTGGTTTATTTAATGTCAAAATTACTTCATTAAGATCTTGAACATTATTATTTAACACAATAGTTTTTAAAACTATATTTTTATTTAAAAAAATAGACTTCTTATAAGTTTTATAACCAATAACTGATACTGTTACTTGATAATCACCTTTTTCTATATCTAAAAATTCAAAATAACCTTTATCATCACTTGTTGTTCCTTTGATAAAAATATTATTTTTCACCAAAGTAATATTACTAAAAGGAATGTGTTTATTGTTATCATCAACAATAGTTCCTTGAATTTTAAGATTTTGTCCATAACAACTTAACACAATAAAAAAAATTGTAATTAAGTTTAAAAAAAATTTCATATACTTTATTTTTATAATACTACCATTTAAATAATTTAAGAGGAAAAATATTTAAGTAATAAAATAAAATATCTATTTAATCATAGATAATGGTTTGATTCGTTTTTTTCTTTGCATTATTTTTTTTTGTTTATTATTTATTGGTTCTATATTACTTGAATCTTTATCAAATATATGATTAAACTCAGATAAATCTTTTGTTAATAAATCTCTATTAACAGAATTATTAATTTTTATATTCAAAGCATTAAATGCATTAATTATATTATTAGTTTCGTGTATTATCTCTTTATTGGTAATACTTGTAATTGAATCCATATCAAATAATCGTAAAGCTTCATTATTCAATACATTAATTCTAGTTTTAACACTTGGCTTTATAAATCGCTCTATTTTGGTAGAGTCTTTTAAAAAAGAAGTCAATTTATAAAACTCAATAGAATTAAATAAAGCTTCTTTTGTTGATGTATTATAGAATTTTGGAATAAAATCTGATACATTTTGATATTCCAGCCAATCTTCAACAGCATGCTTAGCTTCTGAATGTAACTTTTGATTTTTAATATTGACTTTAAAGCTTACATCTTCATATATAGTTTTTGAATCATTTGTTTTTTCAACATCCTCTAATTTAGCATCCTTATCACAAGAAACAAAAGTAATAATAAATAAAAAAAATATATATTTATTCATGTTTAAATAATGTATAGCTACAAATTTAAGTATAATATTTATTTTTTAAACAAAAAATAATATAATTTTTTAATAATCAATAAATAAAGTGCTATTTTAAAATTATTAATATAATAATTAAAAATATTATATTATAAAAGAAGTATATTTGTGGTAAATTTTAATGACAAATTTAAATGAACGATACAATTCTTATTATAGGAGCTTGTGGTCAGATTGGAACTGAACTTACATTAAAATTGCGTGAAAAAAAAGGTAAAAATAGTGTAATTGCATCGGATATTAGAGAAGGCTCTAATGAATTAATGCAGTCTGGATTTTTTGAAATACTTGATGCTACAGATAAAGAAGCTATTCTTCAAATAATAAAAAAATATAATATTACTGAAGTTTATTTAATGGCAGCTATGTTATCTGTAACTGCTGAAAAATTCCCTGATAAAGCATGGAATTTAAACATGAATTCCTTATTTAATGTATTAAATTTAGCTAAAGAAAAATATATTAAAAAGGTATTTTGGCCTAGTTCAATTGCAGTTTTTGGAAATACAACTCCAAGAGTTGAAACACCACAAGAAACTATTACTGAACCTACAACTGTATATGGAATTAGTAAAATGTCTGGCGAACGTTGGTGTGCTTATTATCATGACAGATATGGTGTTGATGTACGTAGCATCCGTTATCCTGGAATTATAAGTTGGAAAACTCTACCTGGAGGAGGAACAACAGATTATGCTGTTGATATTTTTTATAAAGCAATTCAAGAAAAAAAATATACCTGCTTCCTAAATGAGCATACCAAATTACCAATGCTATATATGAATGATGCAATCAAAGCCACTATTGATATTATGAACACTGATCCAATGGATAAATTTGTTTCATATAATATTGGAGGAATTAGCTTTACTCCTAAAGAAATAGCATCTGAAATTAAAAAAATTATTCCTGAATTTGAAATCTCTTATGATATTGATTTTAGACAAGAAATAGCAAACTCTTGGCCTGATAGTATTGATGATATTCAAGCTAGAAAAGACTGGAATTGGAAACATCATTTTAATATTACTAAACTAACATCTGAAATGTTAAAAAATTTAAAAGTAAAATTAAAACTTCAAACAGCCTAAATTTTAGAGATTTATCTAGAATAATTTTTTAATAAATAATAAAAGTTTATATTTGGTTTAATAATGACAGCTACACTTCACAAACGTAATTTAATTATTGAAATTCGTCGTCAAATAAAAAATCGCGATGCATTTAATTATTAATTATTTTCCTGTTTTATAGGATTCAAATTAATACATAATTAATAATTAATAAAATATATAAAATGAAATTACCTTACGCAGAACCTTACAGAATTAAAATGGTTGAACCGATATATCAATCAACTATCGAGCAACGTAAAAAATGGATTAAAGACGCTAATTACAATCTATTTAATTTAAAATCAAATCAAGTTTATATTGATTTATTAACTGATTCTGGTACAGGAGCAATGAGTGATCGCCAATGGGCAGAAATCATGCTTGGCGATGAAAGCTATGCTGGATCTAGATCTTTTCATAAACTTAAAGATGCTGTAGTAGATATTACAGGTTATGAGTTTTTTATACCAACACATCAAGGAAGAGCTGCAGAAAATGTACTTTTTTCTACTGTTGTAAAAGAAGGAGATATTATTCCAGGGAACTCTCATTTTGACACTACAAAAGGTCATATAGAATTCCGTAAAGGAAAAGCTATTGATTGTACTATTGACGAAGCATTTGATACAGGTAAATATCATCCGTTTAAAGGAAATATAAATTTAAATAAATTAGAAAAAGTATTTAAAGAAAATCCTATTGAGAAAATTCCTTTTATTGTAATTACAGTTACTTGTAATACTGCTGGAGGACAACCAGTTTCTATGGAAAATATTAAAGCTGTTTCTAAATTATGTAAACAATATAAAGTTCCTGTATATTTTGATGCTGCGCGTTATGCTGAAAATTGCTACTTTATTAAAGAACGTGAAGAAGCATATAAAAATAAAACCATTAAAGAGATTGCAAAAGAAATGTTTTCTTATGGTGATGGAATGACAATGAGTTCTAAAAAAGATGGTTTAGTAAATATGGGAGGGTTTATTGCACTTAAAGATGAAGAAGTTTATCGAAGTGCAACAACTTTTGCTATAATGTATGAAGGTTTTATAACTTATGGAGGAATGTCTGGACGAGATATGGGAGCTTTAGCTGTAGGTTTATACGAAGCTTTAGATTATGATTATTTAGCAAGTAGAGTAACACAAGTACAATATTTAGGAGAAAAATTAGACGAATTTGGAGTGCCTGTACAAAAACCTATTGGAGGTCATGCAGTTTATTTAGATGCTAATAAATTTGTACCAACCATTCCAAGAGAAGAATACAGAGCACAAGCTTTAGCTATTGAATTGTATATTATTGCAGGAATTAGAGGTGTAGAAATAGGAACTATTTTAGCTGACCGTGATCCAGAAACTCGTAAAAATAGATATCCGGAATTAGAATTAGTTCGTTTAGCAATTCCTCGTAGAACTTATACACACAACCATATGGAATATATTGCATCTGCTTTAAAGAAAATTTACGATTCTAGAGCTGATGCAAAAAATGGCTATAATATAGTATGGGAAGCTCCAATTATGAGGCATTTCACTGTAAAATTAGAAAAAATATAATTTGTTATGATTTATGGAGTTGTTAATTTACAAATAACAACTCCATAAATATAATAATCAACAAATAATCAATAATAAAATGCTTACAAATTATAAAAATCTATCAGAAGAATCTAAAGTGTATCTTTATCCTTCAAGTAGAAAGTTTTACCCAAACGAATTGGAAGAATTAGAAGCTAAATTAAAAGATTTCACTTCAAATTGGACTGATTTTTCAGCTACTTATAAAATAGAATACAAAAGATTTTTATTATTTTTTTTAGAAGAAAATGCTGTAATTTCAACAGAACTTCTAGATAAATTATCAAACTTCATATTTCAATTAGAAAAAGATTATAATATCATTTTAATTGATAAAGTAAATGTTTGTTTTAAACAAGGTGAATTTGTTCAATACCAAGAAATGAAAAAATTCAGAGAGCTTATAAAGAAAAAAAGTGTTTCTAAAAAAACTATTGTTTTTAATAATTTTATTCAAACAAAATACGATTTTGAAAATAATTGGGAAGTTTTAATTACTGAAAGCTGGTTATCTCATTTAATGAAATAGACTAATAATATAACATTTATCACATAGCCTTAAGAATAAAATGGTAAATTGCCATTTTAAACAATACATTTTAATGCAAAGAGTAAGAGAATATATAGAACAAATTGCTAAAGTAAGTAATGCTGATTGGCAGCTTTTTTCTTCTTTTTTAAAAAAACAAGTTATTCCAAAAAAAACAGTATTCTTAAAAGCTGGTGAAATTGAAAATTATATTTCGTTTATTGAAGAAGGTATTGTACGTTTATTTATTCCAACTGAAGATGCAGATAAAGAAACAACATTTGGCTTTTGTTTTAGATATGAATTTATTAGTGCCTACGATTCTTTTTTAACAAGACAACCTTCAACCTATCAATTACAAACATTAACAAAAACTACACTTTGGACTATCAGTTATGATGATTTACAAAAAGTTTATCAAAATACTGAAATGGGAAATTTTATTGGGCGATTTTCATCTGAAAGACTTTTCTTGATTAAATCTAAACGTGAACAATCACTTTTATTTGAAGATGCAAAAACACGTTATCTTAATCTTTTTAAAGAAAGACCTAGATTAATAGCTCAAATACCATTAAAATATATAGCTTCATACATAGGAATTACACCACAAGCATTAAGTAGAATAAGAAAAGATATTTCTTAACCTCAATTCAGTTGATATGCTAGATTTACTTTTTATTTTTGTTGTAAATCAGTTCATAGTTAATGCGAAAACTTAAATTAAATACTTATGATATCAGTGAAGAACGAATAAATGTTGTTTCTCACGCTATTGGACTGTTATTAAGTATAGTAGCATTAATTTTATTAGTAGTTAAAACTGTAAGGTACGGAGAAATAATTCATATTATTAGCGCGATGATTTATGGAGTTAGTTTAATATTACTTTATACTGCTTCTACATTATATCATCAATCTACAAAAGAACGATTAAGAAAACGATTAAATGTTTTCGACCATGCTTCTATTTTTGTATTAATAGCAGGAAGTTATACTCCTTTTTTATTAATAGCACTTAATGGAACATTGGGTTTTAGATTTTTTGCTTTTATTTGGATTGCTGCAATTATTGGAGTAATTCTTAAACTATTCTTTTTTGGAAAATACGAAATACTTTCAACTATTATGTATGTAATTATGGGCTGGGTTATTGTATTTGTAATGAAATCTTTAATGTCAAATGTACCTGAAGCAGGTATATATTGGCTTTGGATAGGTGGTGTTTTATATACATTAGGAGCAATTATTTATAGCATAAAAAAAGTAAAAATGAATCATGCCATATTTCACATTTTTGTGCTTCTTGGGAGTATAAGTCATTTTATATCTATTTATTTTTACGTATTAACAAATAAAAAATTAATAACAATATTAAATTAACAATATATGAAACAAACACATTCATTTCATTTACCAGTTATGGGAATTGCGTTTACCATAGATACAGCTGTAAAAGTAGCTCATCTAGGTTTAGATTCTGTAATGTTTATTAGTGATGATGTTCTTATTGAAAAAATGAGAAAATTTTATTCTGAAAAGTTTAAACTTCCTTATATAGAAATCACTAAAAAAGCTTTCGATTCTAGAGCTAAACGTATTACTGCTTATTTGAATTTAGTTAAAGATTTAGCTGAAAAAAATTTAGATGAATTAATAAAATCATCTTCAGAAGTAAAAAAATACTTTGAAATGTTACCTGATACAGCTCAATTAAAACAAAAATTTAATGATTATTCTAGCAAAGTAACAGAGAATTCAGAAATTAAAAAATGGCTAAAAAGTAACTTGTCTATTGGAGATATTAATGTAAATATCATGACTAAATTAGACAAAGACAATTATGCTAATAATGAAAAATTACCAGTAGAATTTAATGACGCACATGCAGCGCTACGAGGTTTTGCTAATAGTGATTTAGAATCTTCTATGGTTTTTTCTGCAGGAATGAATCCTAGATTATTTAGCTACATTGAGAAATTTAATGATTTTTTTCCAGACACAAATGGTTATATCAAAAAGAAAATAATTTTAAAAGTAAGCGATTATCGTTCTGCTTTAATTCAAGGTAAGTTTTTGGCCAAAAAAGGGATTTGGGTTTCTGAATACAGAATAGAATCTGGGTTAAATTGTGGAGGTCATGCCTTTGCAACAGATGGCTATTTAATGGGACCAATTTTAGAAGAATTTAAAAATAATAAACAAAATTTAATTAATGATGTTTCAGAAATATTAAATAAAGCATTAGAAAATTCTGGAAGAACAGTTCCAACAAAAGCTTTAACTTTAAAAGTAACTGCTCAAGGAGGTGTTGGTACAGCAGAAGAACAAGACTTTTTATTAAATTATTACAAAGTTGATTCTATTGGTTGGGGAACTCCGTTTTTATTAGTTCCTGAAGTAACTAATGTTGATGAACCAACCTTAAACAAATTAAAAGAAGCTAAAGAAAAAGATTTATATTTAAGTGATGCTTCGCCATTAGGTGTTCCGTTTAATAATATTCGCAATAGTAGTAAACATTTAGAAAAAGAACTTGATCTTAAAAATGGTAGACTTGGAAGCCCTTGTCCTAAAAAGTTTTTAGCTTTAAACCCTTATAGTGATGGAAAAACAATTTGTACTGCATCAACAAAATATCAAAAAGAAAAATATAAAGAATTATTAGACCAAAAAGATACTCTTGGAGAAACTCAATTTCAAGTAGAATTTAAAGCATTAACTGCAAAAGAATGTTTATGTAATGGCTTAAGCACTTCTGTTATGCATATAAATGATATTGATAGAAAATTAGAACATGATGGAGTTTCTATTTGTCCTGGTCCTAATTTAGCATACTATTCTAAGACCAGTACTTTACAAGATATGACTAATCATATTTATGGTAAAGATACAGTTATGGATCGTGTTGATAGGCCTAATATGTTTATTAAAGAATTAGGTTTATATATTGACTATCTAAGTGATAAATTAGATGTTTCGTTAGACATTATGGATAAAAAGCAAGAACGCTATTTTGGTAAATTTATCAAGAATATGGAAGCTGGTATTACTTATTATCAAAATATGTTTAGCCAAACAAAAAAATATTTTGGTTTACAACAAGAAAATATATTAAAACAATTAGATCAATATAATAAAGAGTTACTTGCCATCCAATTAAAAATGAAAAGTGTATTAGCATAAATATAAAGTATTATAAAAGTAAAAACCCTTGAAAATAAATATTTCAAGGGTTTTTATATAAAACTTAGTTGATTAATTGCCAAATAAGCGTCTAAAAAAAGATCTTTTCTCTTTTTTTGTTAAACCAGAATTTCCTTTAAACTCATTGGTTTCTATAGAGTTATCATCAATATTATTAATTATCAAACTCTCAATAAAATCATCATAAGTTGTTTCCTTACTGTCAAGAAAACCAACTAAAAAATCTTCTGCAGCAGACATTCCCTTAATATCTTCAATTTTTCTCAATTTTTCATAAAGAGGTATTACAGCTTCAACAGCTTTTCTAGGAGCTGGTTTTCTATATGCTTTATAACCAATAATATTACCTAATTTATCTTCTTTAACAACAAAATCAGTCATAACCCAATAGTATTTTCCTGACTTCGATAAATTCTTTACAATAGCAATTATATTATTCTTAGTCTGAATACGTGACCACATCAACTTAAAAACAACTCTAGGCATATCAGGATGACGAATTATATTATGAGCTGAACCAGCTAATTCCCATTCGTCATATCCACTCACACTAACAAAGTCATCATTACAATATGTAATAACACCTTTAGTATCAGTTATACTTAATAAAACTTTGTTCTTATCTAAAAATATTTCTTCATTAAGAACTTCTGGTTTTGACAACCTTGGCTCTCTATCTTTATTTGATAAAATTTTCCAATGACTTTCACTTTGATTTTTCAATTCCATTTTTTATTTTTTACTTTTTTTAAAGAGGGTCTTTAAAATAAATTTATTACATAATTGATTTAATTCCTGAAGTTATTGCTAATATAACAAATAACCCAGCTAATATATAATTAATATTTTTTGCTATAAACTGTGCTTTTACAGCAATAATTTCTGCAAAAGATGCATAAATTGCAAATAAAGAAAAAGCTCCTAATACTGCTCCAACTACATATACTAACGAATAAGGTATATCTAAAATCATGCCATAACCTTGTCCTACTTTAGCCATTGCCAAATAAAAAGGCACAGCCAACATGTTAAGTGAAGACATTCCCATTCCAACAATAAAAGTACTTCCTTTTTTATCCTTACCTTCAGCTTTAAACTTTTTTCTAGCTTGCATAAAGAAAAATATAGCCAAACCTATCAAGACAAAAAATGCAGCTTTCTGTAGAACTTTAATTACTTCTGGTGTTATTTTATTAGCAAAATAAACAGCAATAAATGCCTGAACAGTAACAACTGATGCTGCTCCAGCTGCAAATTGAATTCCAGCAGCCTTTCCTTTTTCTAAGCTTGTTTTTGCAGCAGTCATGTTTAACATTGAAGGAGCAATAAGCCCTACAAATGCAGCAACAAAACCAACTATTAAAGGTAAAATATAATCCATAATATAAAAATTTAGTTAGTTAATTAATAATAGTATGCAAAAGTACAATTTTTAGTATTATTATTCATGCTACAAATGTTACATTTATTATCTTAAGCAAAAAAGTGAGCCTAATAAACTACTACATAAATTAGGCTCACAAACTACTAACTAAAAATCAATTTTCTTTAACTCAAAATAAAATCTTGGTTAATATATTTAATTATTATAATTTTCAGGGTAAGATTCAACTGGAACTGGCATTGGAGCATCTACTCCTCCAATTTTACCATCTTTTTGTTCGTCTTCAATAATTCCTTGAATTTCTTCTGTGTTTAAGTGAATTAATTGTACTGGTTTTAATCCAATATTTTTAGATCCTTTTTTAAGTAAACGTACTAAGAAATACGATAGTAATAAAAACCATGCAAACATAATTAATTTTTGTCCTGTTGGATTATCTGTGATTAAAGAATAAATTTCTCTTTTATCAGAAATCCAACCAGTAGTACCATCATCATGTGTACCAAATATTACTGTTGCATTTAAGAAATTATGATGTGCATGAGCGAATAAAGTGTATGGTAAATAACCTACAGCAAACCCCATAAATCCAACTAAAGTATTGATATACCCCATTCCAATTCTCATATAAGATCTAATCTCACAACCAACTAATGTTACTGCTCCAAAACCTAATGATAAACCTCCTAAGAAATTACCAAAAGTCAAACCAGCTTTAAGTCCTGTTCCTAATTTTGGAGAAATACCAAAGAAAGTCCAAGCAATTAACATAAATGCCAACATCAATACCCAAGTAGTTACTACTCCGATAATAGGCGAATAAGAACGCATTAAAGTACGTGTTATTTTAGGTACACCCATTTTTGCATATTTTTCATCTTGTTTTGTCATATCTCCTGCAGTTTCTAAAGAAACTAAAGAACATTCTGTTCCATAACCAGATTTCGATAAAGCTAAACCAGCAACAATACCTGCTAATAAAGTCATGATAACAAATAAACCATTTCTATCTGCAACTGATTTACCAAAAGCAGTTAAAGTTCCACTTGCTCCTTTCATGTGTTTCATGGCATCAGTTCCAGAGATTGCTCCGTATAATGCAGCAGATAAAAATATTACTGTAAATGATAAAGCAATCCAAAACATTGGATTTTTCTTCCAATTATAACCTTCTTTATAAGTTGCTTGTTCTCCTTTATCTTTATTAGCAATAACATAAGCTCTTGTTTCTTGATGTTTAAAGTAATTAGCTAAACCTAATTTTTCCATTACTAAAAATCCTAAAGCTCCACCCATTGCCATGAATATTACAGACCCAAAAGAACGTATTCCCATAAAAGGAATACCTCCCATTAAATGTGTTAATGTACAACCACCTGCGATACGAGTACCGTAACTGAAGAAAGCACCACCAATAAACGAAACAATTAAGGCTTTTTTTGAATAATGTGCCCAAGCTCTAGTTTCACTTTCCATTACAGTTGTTAACCAACCACCTATAATCATACCAAGTATTGGCCAACCCATACCTGGAGTAAAAACACCACCTTCGTTAGGTAAAATATGCCCTAAAGCATCTACTCCATAAGTACCATATAATTCTGAATAAGTACCAGTTATATGATTTAAAAACACTTCTAAACCTCTAAACATTCTACCTAAATCGGTAGTAACACTAATATGCATTAAATGGTTTTTTGCAGCAGGAACTCCTGCTCCAGCCTTATAAATATATATAGCTATCATATAAATTATTTGCGCTACTGCAAATAAAACTCCAGCATAAACATATGACCATTGACTTTTAAATAATTTTTTTAATCCCATTTTTTTTTTATTTATTGTTATTTTTAAGTTAATCAAAAAAGACAAGCATATCTTTTAATAATACTTGTCTTTTTTTTTATATTTAAAATTGATTAAAAATCAACTGCAAATCTAATCATGTGTGCTAATTGTTTTTCACCATTATCTCCACTAAAATCAGTTAAAACAGTATTGTACATTACTCTTGCATGTGAGTTTAAATACCAGTTTAAACCAAAAGTAAGATTACTTGTTTTATAAATGTTTCTTTCTATTCCCTTAGGTTCTAATATAGAATCTGCAGAAGCATAGTCTTTATATATATCAGAATTGTCAACAGCAGAAAAACGTGCGGCTAATTCTAAAGCTCCAAAACCACCATTATCTACATCGTGTTTTGGTTTAACTCTACCAAAAGTACCATGTTTGTATGGTCTGTGTTCTCCTGTTAGGAAATATGAAACAAATGCATAATAAGTATTTACTTTATAAGTATCTTGTCCATAAACATCTTTATCTACATCGTTAGTATTCATTTTATATTCACCTTGGATAGATAAAGGACCAAAATTAGTAGCAACCTCAAATCCTAAATCAGATCTCTTATCTGCATCAAATCCTAATTTATATTTGTGACCCATATGATTTTCTAAACGTAATTTAGAAGTTTTAGCTTGTCTTTTATCGTAGTTAACTCCTAAATGTACTAAACTGTGATTTTCTTTGTTATTAATTACAGCATAAGTAGCACGAGCAACAAAATTCATTCCGTTTTCCATTACTTTATCTTGAAAAGCACCATGATGATTTCCATTATTAGTTAATGATGCTTGTAATGTAAAGTCATCAGCTATTTTATAATTAGCATAATGGAAACCTGATCCCCATCTAAAATCTTGAAAAGAAGTTAGCATAGAACGTTCCATAAACGTAATGTATTTAGAACTTGTAGTCATATTTAAACCTGTAGCTTCTGCCATAGCCCCAACTGCAAATTTTCCTGCTTTACCAGCATCATAAGAAATATATACATCTCTATATCCAATTTTACTACCAGCAAATTCAAATTCAATTTTATATCCTAATTTTTTACCAATTTTACCTTTTGCAGATAAATAAGCTCTACGGAATTCATTTCCGTTAAAATTAGCTATTCCTTGTTCTCCATCAGTAATGTTATTCCAAGTAGGCTTAATAAACTCAAAATCATACTGTACACGACCATTAAACTTGATAGTTGGCTTAAACTTTACGTTTTCTTTTTTGTCTTGAGCTTGGATACTTAATCCAAATACTAAAGCAAATACTATTAATACTATTTTTTTCATTTGTTAAATATTTAATTGTTTTAATAATTGATTATTTTTATTAATGTTGCAAATATCTAAACAATTTTTAAAACGAACTGTAACGTTTGTTACAACACAAGACAAAAAAGTCTTTATATTTGCAACATTAAAATCAATAAATAATCTTAACTAAAACAAGTATTTAAAAATGAAACACTTAAAAATCTTAATTTTGTTTTTTGCAATTGCTACTTTAACAGCATCTTGTAAAAATGCAGATGAAATTAGAAAAAGAGCTGAGGCTAACAAACCTAAAGTAGTAGCTCCAATTGTAAAAGCAGTTGCTCCAAGTAATATTGGTAAAATCAACAAAATATCTGTTGAACAATTTGAAAAAATGAATAATGAAGGAAAATTCTTACTAGTAGATGTAAGAACTCCAGAAGAATTTGCAGAAGGATACATTAAAGGTGCTGTAAATGTTAACTTTAAAAAGAGAACTTTCCCGGACTATATTAATGCAATAGCAAAAGATAAACCAGTTGCTGTTTACTGTAGATCAGCTAACCGTTCTGGTAAAGCTGCAATTATTATGCAATCATTAGGATTTAAACATGTATATGATTTAGATGGTGGAGTTAAAGCTTGGAAAAAAGCAGGTAAAACATTTGTAAAAGGAGATAATGATACTAACAAAAAATTACAAGAAACTCTTAAAAAAGGAGAATTAAAAGGTAAAGCTATTATTGGTAAATCTCACCAAATTGGTGTAGAAGAGTTTGACAAATTAGTTAAATCTGGTAAAGTAACTTTAGTAGATGTTAGAAAAGCTGATGAGTATGCAAGTGGATATATTGATGGAGCAATTAATATTGACTGGAAAAATAGACATTTTGCTGCAAATGCATTAAAAAGTATTACAAACGATAAACCTGTTGCTATATACTGTAGATCAGGGAACAGAGCAACTAGAGCTATGTTTGCAATGTCTGCTTTAGGTTTTAATGAAGTTTACAATTTAGAGCATGGTATAAAATCTTGGAATAAAGCTAAAATGCCTTTAAAAACTTTAGAAGTAAAAGGAGATATTAGACACTTAGATGTTGCAAACTTTAACAATGCAATTAAAGGTAAAGTTGGAGCTTTAATTGATATTAGAACTCCAAAAGAATTTAATGACTATCATATTCCTGGTGCTAAAATGGTTGATTATAAAAATAGCAACTTTAAAACTGAATTTGGAAAATTAGATAAAAAAGTACCTGTTTTAATTTACTGTCGCTCAGGAGGAAGATCTGGTAGAGCAACTAAAGTTTTAGAAAAAATGGGATATAAAGTTTATAATTTAGATCATGGAATGATTGATTGGAAGAAAAACGGAATGCCAATTGAAGGTAAAAATACTCACGCTGTTAGTGTAGGGGAAGAAGGTTGTTAATCTTTTATCATTTAAAATAAAAAAATGCGTTACTAAAATTTAGTAACGCATTTTTTTATTTTAAAAATTATTTATTATTAATATTATAGTCTATCTACAATCCATTTTTTAAAGTCATTGAAATTTTGAGGATTTACTCCATGACCTATTGGATATTCATTAAATGTGTAATTAATATCCAAACTATCTAATATTGGTAATGACTTTCTAACCCAAGCAATTGGTAATACTTGATCTACTGTTCCATGAGAAATAAATAAATCTAAATTATTTACTAAATCTGGATTTAAATTTTCAGGAATTAACTCTGTATTAATATAACCACTCAACGGAAGTACATTAGTTATTAATTTAGGGTTTCTTAAAGCAATAGAATAACTTAAAATTGCACCTTGACTAAAACCTAATAAGAAAATTTTATTATTATTAACTCTGTATTTTTTAATAATAAAATTTATAAATTCTTCAATTTTATTTATAGACTCTCTTGCTTCTTCTAAATTTGAAAATTTTGCATTTGTTGTTGCATCAAAATTTATAGAATACCATGCATAAGAACCAAACCCTAAAGATAAAGGAGCTCTTGCACTTATTATTAATAACTCGTCTGGAAGTTGTGAAGCAAAAGAAAATAAATCTTCTTCATTACTACCATAACCATGTAATAGTATAAGTAAAGGAGGATTTATTAATTCTTTTTCCGGTGTTTTAATTATATATTCTAACATGAAATTTAATTATTATTAAATAATTTATTGTTTTAAAAACTTAATTAATAATAACTCTATAATTAAAAATAATAAAGCCATCAAAATAAAGTATTTCCAAAATGACTGAATGCTATATTCTTTATTTATATCTGAAAATGATTGATTTATACTATTAGAAATTGAAACATTATTATTTTTTAATTTTTCTATATCAAAATAATCCACATCTCCTTCTACTCTATCTGTATTAAATGAAATGTCTTTTAATATATTATCACGCTTTAAAACATGATAAAATCCTGCTTTATTAGGATTCTCTTCTAATTTTAGAATAACTTTTTGTTGAGAAATTTGCTGTAATGGAATAAATTTAATCTTTTCTTTATCATTTATTTTTTCAATACTTAAAACTTCATCATTTACTATTTTAGTTTTAACTTCAATTTCATTTTTGTTTCCAATTGTATAATAAAGGTTTGTTAATTTAAAGCTCTGTTTTCCAAAATTATAAAAAACTGGTACTATTAATGGAGAGGCTTTAAAATTAGAATTTTTTTGATTTATAGCTGAAGCGAACCAATAAACTTTACCACTTTGGGTATTAATTTCCGAAATAAATGAATTTTGATTATCAAATTTTAAAATTGCTTTTTCTCTTTTAAATGAGGTGTTAAAAACACTTTTTACATTTGGGTATTGAAAATTTTTAATTTTCTTTTCAAAAACATTATTTAAAATAGAGTGCGAAAAATTTATTGTATTTACTTGATGATCTTGTTCGATTATATTAGAAACAGATCCTATTCTTAATGATAATAAAAATTTATTATAGTTTGCAATATTTGATTTTAATGAAGGTATTAAAACTAAACTACCATCATTTTTCACAAACTCAACCAATACTTTTTGCAATGATAAAGGTATAAGCTCAAGTTCATTCAATATTATTAAATTCTGATTATTAATTTCATTATAATCAATTTGATTTAGGTTATTTGAAATTAAATTAAATTCTGATTTCGAATAAATTTTAGTTAAAAATTCATTTTTATTACCAATTGCTAATACATTAATTTTTTCTAATTTATTGAGACTAAAAAACAATTCATTATCATACTCGATAAGGTTATCGTCTATTACAACTTTTCCATTAAAACTATCGTTAAATGGTATTTTAAAAGTAATAATATTAGATTTGTTTTTTTCAATTGAACATGATGATTTCCCTACCAAAATTTTATCTTTAAATAAAGAAACTGATAAGTTTTCGTTGACTGAATTATAACTAGTCAATTTTACATTTAAATCTATATTTAATCCATCTTGTTTTGCAATATACAAACTATCTATACTTATGTTTTGTTTATTTTGAGGTAATAATTGAACAAATGTATATTGTACATCTTTATTTAATACTAATTTATTATTAATAATATTAGATTGAAAATCGGACACCAGTATAAAATGATTTTTATAATCTCTACTCTTATTAAAGCCTTTTTCTGCTCGTAGTAAAATTGTATTTATTTCTTTTGAAAAAGGTGAATATTCTAATGATAGTAACTGATTTTTTAAATCTTTATTCGTTAAATCTTTATAAATATCATCATTAGTTATAATTGTAAGTTTTGAAATATTTTTATAATTAGATGTGATTTTTTGTACTGCATCTTTAAATAATTCTTTATTACCATTTTTAACTTGCATACTAAACGAATTATCCAAGTACAAAACAGTATTAGGCTGTAAATTATCTTTATTATTACTAAAATAAGGTTGTGCGAATGCAATAATCAAAGCAGCAAATAATCCTAAACGAGATAATAAAATTAAAAACTTTTTTAATTTAGAACTTTTACGTGTTTGCAATTCTACTTTTTTAAGAAATGCTACATTAGTAAAGCTTACTTTTTCAAATCTTCTTAATTGGAAAAGATGAATAAAGATTGGAATAAGCAATAAGGTTAAAGCGTATAAGATTTCAGGGTACTTAAATTGCATTACTAATAGTTTTTTTTCAAAAATAGATTTTTTATTATGATTTATATGATATTATTGAATTATTTATCATCTTTTACAACTATTTTTGTTTGGCTAAAAAAGCTGGTTTTGCTTTCACCTGTTGATTTTTTATAAGCTCTAAACATTCCTTTTGTATTAAAATCCCAAGCAATATTGCCATCTTTATCCATAACAATAATTCCTCCTTCTCCGCCAATATTACCTATCTGATTGTGAATAACCTCAGCAATAGCTTGTTTTGCTGAATATTTTTTATATTGTATTAAACTAGAAACTTCATGAGCTGCTAATGTTCGAATAAAATACTCACCAATTCCTGTACAAGAAACTCCACAAGTTTTATTGTTAGCATAAGTTCCTGCTCCAATTAAAGGAGAATCTCCTATTCTACCATACTTTTTATTTGTTAATCCTCCAGTTGAAGTTCCTGCGGAAATATTTCCATTTTTATCTAAAGCAACACAGCCAACAGTACCATATTTTTTCCATTCTAAGCTTACCGAAGTGAAGGAATTATCGTCTTTGCCAAATATTGGTAACTGAACACTACTTACTGATAAACTTTTATTTCGCTCTCTTTTTTGAACTAATTTAAGATAATCTGCTTGTCTTTTTGTGTAGAAATATGCATCACTTTCAAATTTTATATTGTTCTGTTCTGCAAATATTTCTGCTCCTTTACCAGACAATAAAACGTGCTTTGTATTAATCATCACTTTATTTGCAAGAAAAATGGGGTTTTTAATATTTGTAACTCCAGCAACTGCTCCAGAATTCAATGTTTTACCATCCATTATTGAAGCATCCATTCTGTTTTTACCTTCATTATCAAAAACGGATCCTTTACCTGCATTAAATAAAGGTGAATTTTCTAAAATACTAATAGTTTGTTGTACTGCATCAATAGATTTTCCTCCCTTTGCTAATATTGAATAACCTCTATTTAAAGCTTCTTCTAAAACCAATTTATATTTATTTTGATTTTTTTCTGTGAAGTTTTCTGGGGTTATATTTCCAGCTCCACCATGAATAACAATTGCAAAAGGAATTGTTTTGATTGGCACTTTTTCTTTTTTTGTTTCAGTTTTACAACTGATAAAAAATACAGGGATTATTAAAAATATTAAATACTTTTTCATTATCTATTTTATTTAGAAATAAGACCAAGTTTTTTAGCTTTCTTTTCCATAAATTTATAAGCTTCATCGTAATTATTAGCAATAACTCCATCAAGAATAGCTTCTTTAATAGCTTCTTTTATAACACCTATTTCTCTACAAGGTTTTAAATTATACGTTTTCATTATAATTTCTCCTGTAATTGGAGGTTGAAAATTTCTAACATGATCACGTTCTTCAACTTCTTTTATTTTTTCACGAACAATTTTAAAATTATTGTGATATTTTTTGAATTTTTCGGGATTTTTAGTTGTTATATCAGCTTCACAATGAGTAATTAAATCATCTATATCATCACCTGCATCAAAAACTAATCTTCTAACAGCAGAGTCTCCAACTTCAGTCGCTATTACAATTGGTCGTGAACTTAACATTACTAATTTTTGAACATATTTCATTTTTTCATTCAAAGGCATTTTTAATCTTTTAAAGATTTTATATACCATTTTTGAACCTACAAATTCATGAGCATGAAATGTCCAGCCATTATCTTTTTCGAAACGTTTTGTAGGTGCTTTTCCAATATCATGTAATAAAGCAGTCCATCGTAAATATAGTTTATCTGTCATTTTAGAAATATTATCTACTACTTCTAATGTGTGATAAAAATTATCTTTATGTCCTTGCCCATTTTTATATTCTACACCTTGTAAATTAATTAATTCTGGTAAAAACTGATGTAGTAATTCTGTTTGATAAAGTAATTTTAAGCCAATTGATGGTTTATCACTCATCAAAATTTTGTTAAACTCAGTTACAATACGTTCACGTGTAATAATCTCTAATCTTTTAGAATTTTTCTTTATAGAAGACAATGTTTTATCTTCAATTACAAATTTCAATTGAGATGCAAACCTAACTGCTCTCATCATCCTTAAAGGATCATCAGAAAAAGTAATATCTGGATCTAATGGTGTGCGAATTATTTTATTATTTAAATCTTCAATTCCATTAAAAGGATCTAAAAGCTCACCATAATTATTTTTATTTAGGCTAATTGCTAGAGCGTTTATAGTAAAATCACGTCTATTTTGGTCATCTTTTAAAGTGCCACTTTCCACTATAGGATTTCTACTATCTTCATTATATGACTCTTTTCGAGCACCAACAAATTCAACTTCAATATCATAATATTTAAACATTGCTGTACCATAGGTTTTAAAAACCTGTACTTTTGGTTTGTTTGGTAATAACAATGCTACTTTTTTCGCTAATTCAATTCCGCTCCCTACACAAACAATATCAATATCTTTTGCTGTTCCTCGTTCCAATAAAAAATCACGTACAAAACCGCCAATTACATATGTTTCTACTTGTAATTCGGTTGCTGCTTTTGTAATATATTCAAAAACATTATGTGTTAAGGCTTCTTTATACTTTATAGTTTCTATCATAAAAAAATCAATCTCGTAAAATCACTATCTTATTATCGACAAATCTAATGATTTTAGATGATTTCACCTCTTTTTTATAATCTTTATGATGTACAATAAAATCTACTCCTTCTTTAATTTCATTGGAAATTTCATCAAAGTTTAAAGGAGTTTCTTTTCCAGATATATTTGCCGAAGTGGATACTATTGGTTTTCCAAAAGCATTTATTAATTCAGCAACAAAACCATTATTAACAATTCTAATAGCAATTGTATTATCTTTTGCAATTACATTTTTAGGTAAATTTTTAGATTTATTATATATTACTGTTGTTGGAATTGTTTGTTTTTCTAAATAAGATTTAATTTCTAATGGAAAATTTTTCACATAATTTTGCAGCATTTCAAAACTATTAACCAAAACAATTAAACTTTTAGTTTCTTCTCGCTTTTTCAATTTATAAACCTTATTAACAGCCTCGAAATTTGTAGCATCACAACCTATACCCCAAATAGTGTCGGTAGCATACAACAAGATTTTTTGATTATTTAGAACCGTAAGTGCTCTATTTATTTGAGTTTGCATACAATTTTTTAAGTTCTACATATCTTTTTTTAATACCATAAGCATTAATATACGCAATTACCCAACCTTTTTTACCATCTAAAAAACCTAATTTTAAAATATAATGATAAATAAACCTATATATTGGTTTAATAATAAGATGAAAAGTATTAGGCTTAATTTTCTTTGCAAATAATTCTTGTGCTTTTAATTTTGAATATAATGTAATTTTATTTTTATATTCTTCTTTGTTTCTATAAGTATAATGTAATAGTTTGTTTTCTAAAAAAGCTGTTTTACCTATACAAATAATTTCTTCATGCACTAATTTACCATCATACCACGCTTTATTCCTATTAAACAATTTTATTACTTTATCATTTTGCCAACCACTAAAATTAATTTTTTTATTTAAAAAATAATTTTGTCTTTTCATCCAATAAGCATCTACTGTTAAATTCTTTTTTAATAAGCCTAATATTTCATTAACCGCATTGTTTGATAACCTCTCATCTGCATCAAGTATTATAATCCAATCATTTTTAGCTTTATTTATTGCATAATTTTTTTGAGATGAAAAATTATCAAATTTTCTTTGTAAAATAGTTACATTAAAATCATTAGCGATTTTAATAGTGTTGTCTGTACTAAATGAATCTATAACCAAAATTTCGTCAGCAAATTGTACATTACTAATAGCTTCTTTAATATTAGATTCTTCGTTAAATGTTGGGATAATAGCTGTAACCTTATTATTACATGTATAATTTTTATCTATTCCGTTTTTTATAAAACTAATTTTATTATCAATAACATTAGTCAATATTTTTTGATTTAAATTAAAACCTTTTTTTGATTTTTCTGGATGATAAATATGATATTGAATACCTAAATGTTTTAATTTTATTTTTTTACATCCAGAATTAATTAATCTAGCAGATAATTCTGTATCTTCTAAACCCCAGCCCGTCATATCTTCATTATAACCATTTACATTGATAACCTCTGTTTTCCAAAAAGAAAAATTACATCCTCTAGTAGATTTTAAACTTGTTGTTTTATTTTTATAAAAACTGGATAAAACAGTTGAACGTAGTGCATTCATTCTGTTTTTGCTTCTTTTTATAAAAAAAGGAAATCTAGTTACTTTATTTTGTAAAATATCTTTAGAAATCCTTTTATTCAATAAAACTCTACTACCATGTATAAAACATGACTTTTCTCTTGCATTAATATGATCCTCAATAAAATATGAATTCATAATACAATCTCCATCAATTTGAATAATATAATCTCCGTTGCATTTATAAATTGTTTTATTAAGTATTTTAGTTTTTCTAAAACCTTTATCTTCATGCCAAACATGAATAATAGGAAAATCAAAATAATTTCTATAACTATCTATTAATTGTTTAGTTTCAATTGTAGACCCATCATCTGATATTAACAACTCAAAGGGTTTAACTGTTTGTTGCTTTAAGCTTAGTAATAATAATTCTAATGCATCAACCCAATTATAAGTAACAATAATGAGCGAAGTTCTAATTGGTTCAGTCATCATTTATTTGGGTTTGATATAATTCTATAACTTCTTTAATTTGATCTTTATTCTTTTTAAAATTTTGAATATAATCTAATGCTACAAATTTCTTATTTTTAACACAGTCTTTTAAATTATCTAATGCGGTAGAAAATAATGTATATCCAACATCAAAAGTATTATTTCCTAACAATAAAAATAATTCAGCAGGAAAAGTTTTAGGAAAAACAGTTACATCATCAATATGTAACGCATAATCGGTACGCTCTCTTGGATGAACTTTAATAAACACTTTATAATTACTAGGAATTTTAGAAATCAAATTTTTATATATATTAATCTTATCTATTTCACTTTCAACATACCCTTCATCATATATGTTTTGGGTAATAATTAATGCTTTTTTTTCTTTAGTATTTAATGAAATATTGAAATTGATTTGTATTCTTTCATTGGATAATCTTTTACTAATAGCTTCTATGTCAATTTTAACAGCTTTCTTTGCTAAAATTTTTGGTAATTTAATGGGATTCAATGCATACACTTCTTTAACATTATAATCAAATCCATTTTCAATAAATCCATTTTTAAAAAATTTTTTCTTTAAAATTTTAAATTTTGAAGGTATTAATACATAAGTTAAACTCCCACCTTCAATCATAGAAAAGTTTTTGCTTTTAAATTTCAAATAAAAATAATTTTTACTAGAATCTATATCTGATATAAAAATTTTAGAATTTTCAATAAACTTTTCTTCTTCTTTTAATCCAATACATTGATTATCTAAAATTTTAATTAATTCTTTTCTATTAAAAATATAATTAAACTTTCCTAATATCTTTTTTTGAGTTTTTTTATTTGGAATAACAACTACTTTTCTAAAATAATTATACTTTAATAAATTGTCAATGATACCTTCTAAATTATCTGTATGTTCAATAATTACTAACAGATTATTATTTACTACATTATCCAACCTATCTTTTTCGAGTAACAATATAATTAAATATAAATGATATATGGTTGTTGCTACAAAAGTATTCTTCATTATATTAATTTCTAGGACAACATATAATTATTTAGAGGCAACCCTTAATTTATTCAAGCACAAATATAAAACAAATTGACTAATTAAATTAAACAATTAAATATTACATTTGTAAAAAAAATATGGAAATAAATCTTTCTTTCTTTTTAATAAATCATAATTCTATAGGTGGTGTAGAGCGTGTAACTTTAAGTTTATTAAAAAAATTTGAAGACTTAAATATAAAAACTAAATATATATTTTCCTTAGGAGACACTTCTCAAGATAATAATATTATACAATTTCCAAAACATATTAAAACAATAGGTTTATCTAAAAAATATTTTATAGAAGAACTTAACGACCATATTAATAAAAAAAAAATAACTCATCTTATTTTCCAAGGTGATAATATGACTATTTCTAAAAATATATTAAAAGCAACCATGCAAACAAAATGCAAAGCGTTTCTACATTATCATGGATCACCTTATGCTTACCTCAGAAAAAACATTTATTGGTATGATATAAAAGAAAACCCAACAAACATCGTTAAAAATGCTATTGCGAAAATATTTTACCCATTTAAAAAAGCTAAATTACTTAATAACATTCAGAACAGTAATTATGGCTTTATAACTGTTAGTAACGGAGTTAAAGATGAATTGCAAAATATCTATAAACGTAGATTTAATAATATATTATGTATTCATAATCCTGTTTCATTTACTCACCAGAAAGAACCTAATATTAAGAAAAAAGAGAAAGTTGTAATTTTAATTTCACGATTAGTTAGAAAACATAAAAATGTATTGTTAGCTTTGAGAACATGGGAACATTTACATAAAAAGTATCCAGATTGGAAATTACATATTTTAGGAGGTGGACTCTTGCTACCAAAACTTAAAGATTATATACAAAAACATTATTTACAAAATGTTATTTTGGTTGGTCATGTAAACAATGTAGATGATTATTTAGACAAAAGTTCTATTTCATTATCAACATCTGATACTGAAGGGTTTTCAATGACTACTTACGAAGCAATGTCTTTTAAAATACCTATTGTATTAACAAAGAGTTATGGTGGTATTTATGATATTGTAGATCAAACAAACGGACTATTTGCTCCTAAAGATGATGCAAAAAAATTAGCAAATAATATTGAATTATTAATTAACGATGAAAAGTTAAGAATTAAAATGGGTAATAATAGCTACAAAAAATATCTAGAATTAAAAAGTGAGGATATAATTTCTGAATGGTTAAAAGTACTTCAAATTAAACAATAGATATATTTATCAATTTGCTTACCTTTGACAAAATTATAAATATATTTTATGAAAAAGGTTCTAGTAACAGGTGCAGATGGGTTTATTGGGAGTCATTTAGTAGAAGAATTAATTAATCAAGGTTACAAGGTAAAAGCTTTTTGTTACTATAACTCCTTTAATTCTTGGGGTTGGCTAGATAGTTTTCCTAAAAATATTTTAGATCAAATAGAAATTTTCACAGGAGATGTTAGAGACCCTAATGGCGTTAGAACGGCAATGAAGGGATGTGATATTGTTTATCACTTAGCCGCACTAATCGCTATACCTTATTCATATCATTCACCAGATAGTTATGTTGACACCAATGTAAAAGGCACACTAAATATTATTCAAGCTGCAAAAGATTTAAATATAGAAAGAATTTTAGTAACTTCAACCTCAGAAATTTACGGAACCGCACAGTATGTCCCAATTGATGAAAAACATCCAAAGCAACCACAATCACCATATTCAGCTTCAAAAATTGGTGCAGATTGTATGGCTGATTCTTTTTATCGATCATTCGATATACCAATTACAATTGTTAGACCATTTAACACTTACGGACCAAGACAATCGGCAAGAGCAATTATACCAACAATTATTACACAGTTACTAAATGGTTTTAAAGAAATTAAATTAGGAGATTTAACGCCTACAAGAGATTTGCTTTTTGTTAAAGATACTGTTAAGGGCTTTATTGAAATTGCTAATTCTGAAAGTTTAATTGGTCACGAATGCAACATCGCAACTAATTCAGAAATCAGTATGCAAAAAATGGCAGACACATTAGTTGAACTTATTAACCCTAAAGCTAAAATAATAACAGATCTAGATAGAATTAGACCAGAAAAATCTGAAGTTTTCAGGCTATTTGGTGATAATTCAAAAATAATAAAACACACCAATTGGAAAGTAGAACATAGCTTAGAGCAAGGTTTACAAAAAACTATTGATTGGTTTAATAATAAAAATAACTTAAGACAATATAAGGCAGGTATTTATAATGTATAATGATTTAATAAATTTTATTAGAAAACAATTTAATGAACCTAAAAAATTCATTCCATTACATGAACCACGTTTTTATGGTAATGAACGTAAATATGTATTAGATGCTATTGATTCTACATTTGTATCATCTGTAGGTGCATATGTAGATGAATTTGAAAAAATGATGTGTAAAATTACTGGAGCAAAGTATGCTGTTGCTCTTGTTAACGGGACTAATGCCATTCATTTATCGCTACTACTTGCTGGGGTAAAACAAGGTGATGAAGTATTAACTCAACCATTAACTTTTGTTGCAACTACAAATGCTATTTCATATTGCAATGCTACTCCTCATTTTATTGATGTAGATAAAGACACTATGGGTTTATCACCTACCAAATTAAGAAAACATTTACAAGAGATAGCACTTCTTAAAGATAATAAATGTTATAATAAAAATACAGGAAAAAGAATTGCTGCTTGTATACCTATGCATACATTTGGATTGCCTTTATATATAGATGAATTGGCTAAACTATGTAAAGAATATAACATTCCTTTAATAGAAGACGGAGCTGAATCATTAGGTAGTTTCTACAAAGGTCAACATACGGGAACTTTTGGCTTACTTGGAACATTTAGTTTTAATGGTAATAAAACCGTCACTTCTGGTGGTGGTGGTGCAATTATTACTAATAATAAAGAACTAGCAAAAAAAGCAAAGCATCTTTCTACACAAGCAAAAATTCCTCATAAATGGGATTATAGACATGACCAAATTGGTTATAATTATAGAATGCCAAATTTAAATGCTGCTCTAGCATGTGCACAGCTAGAACAATTAGATGAATATATAGAAAATAAAAGAGAATTATCCAATTTATATTTTGAGTTCTTTAAAAATTACCAATCTATTTATTTGGTGAGAGAAATTAAATATGCAAAATCAAATTATTGGTTAAATGCCATTTTGTTAAAAAATAAAGAGCAACGAGATGTTTTTTTAGAATACACCAATTCAAAAAAAATTATGACTAGACCTATTTGGAGTTTAATGAATAAATTAGAAATGTTTAAAAATTGCCCAAAAGCAGATTTGAGCAATGCTGAATGGTTGGAAGATAGAGTTGTAAATATTACTAGTAGTGTAAGAAAATGAATTTATTAAAAGACATATACTATCAAAAAAAATATATTCAGCTTTACTTAAAAGAAGATGAAGAAATTTTTGAATTTAATTATAAAGAAAATGCTTATTATTTTTATAATATTTCTATTAAAAGACCAATAAAAAAGATAGGTAAAAAAAACATTCTTAACAATTATTATTATGACTTAGAAACTGCCTATGGGTACGGAGGAATTATATGTAATACTTCAAATAAAGATTTTATTAAAAAAGCAGTATCAGCATACAAAAAAGAATGTTTATCACAAAATATAATTGCCGAATTCACAAGAGTACATCCATTTAATGAAAATTTTAAGACTCTAAAATCTTATTATGATTTATTTGTATTTGATAGAGAAACTATAGCTATAAACACAACATTAACTAAAGAACAACGTTGGGATAGTTATCCATCAAAAACTCGTACAATTTTAAGAAAATGCCAAAAAGAACTTACTTTTGAAAAATCTAATGATTTAAATAGTTTTATGGATTTATATGCCAAAACTATGCATAAAAACAAAGCAGATTCTTTTTATTATTTCAATAAAGATTATTTTAAAAATTTAATTGAATTAAATAATGTTGATTTGTACGTCGTGAAATTAAAAGATACTATAATTGCTACATCATTTTTTATTTTAGGAAAATCACTAGCACATTATCATCTTTCCGCAAACAATTATGAATATAGAAAATATAATGCCAATTATTATATTTTAGATTCCATTTTTAATATAGCTCATTCCAAACAAATATCCCATTTCCACTTAGGAGGTGGCAGAACATCTCAAGAAAATGACACTCTATTAAAATTTAAAAGAAAATTCTCTACAATTACCAAACAGTTTTATCTTGCAGGTATGGTATTTAATAAAAATAAATATGAAGAATATATTACTACATGGAAAAATCAAACAAAAAAAGAAGTAAACTACTTTTTAAAATACCGATTAGATTTACATGAATAAAATAAAAAAAAATAACGTTTTTATTATTGCTGAAGCTGGTGTAAATCATAATGGCAAAATAGAATTAGCAAAAAAATTAATTGATGTAGCTGTCAATGCTGGTGTAGATGCTGTTAAATTTCAAACTTGGAAAACAGAATTACTAGTTACAAAAAAAGCAAAACAAGCAACCTATCAAACTAAAAATACTAAAATAAAAGAATCACAATTTGATATGCTGAAAAAGTTAGAACTATCATATAATGAATTTATTATATTGAAAAATTATTGTGATTCTAAAAATATTCTTTTTTT
>Ga0256844_10000135_pt1 | contig 29673 bp, 24 predicted proteins | sample MusselsmetaG_FD_189100 | JGI IMG/M metagenome (GOLD analysis project Ga0256844, IMG submission 189100) | Mussel associated microbial communities from hydrothermal vent at the East Pacific Rise, Pacific Ocean - Mussels | ecosystem: Host-associated > Mollusca > Shell > Unclassified ... | reverse complement strand
AGAAATTATCGACAGATTGCCACGCTAACGCTCGCAATGACCAAAGACCAAGAACTAAAGACCAAACATGTACATATACAACGTAACCATTAATATAGAAAATGAAATTCATGATAAATGGGTTCAATGGATGAAAAAAAAACATATACCTGAAATGCTTGCTACAGGTAAATTTTCTAAAGCTAAAATGACAAGAGTAGTTATTGAAGAAGAAATGGGAGGAACTACATACTCTATTCAATATACAACTGACAGTAAAGAAACTTTAGAACAATACTATAAAGAATATGCAGATATTATGAGAAAAAAAGGAAATGCACTGTTTGGAGGTAAATTTGTAGCATTTAGAACAGAATTAGATGTTGTTTTTGAAGACATAGTTTTCAATAAACAGTAAATAAGTGTTTAATGCATGTAAAACAATTCTAATAAAAAACTTAACAAAAATATATATTATCTGAAAAATTAATATGACCGTAAAAGCAAAAAAACATCTAGGACAGCATTTTTTAACTGATGAAACTATTGCAAAAAAAATTGCAGATAGTCTAATTGGAAATAATTACAAAGACATCTTAGAGATAGGTCCTGGAATGGGTGTTTTAACTAAGTATTTATTAAAAAATAAAAACTTCACTACATCAGTTATCGAAATTGATAGAGAATCAGTTGAATATTTAAAAGCTCATTACCTTCATTTATCAAATAGAATTTTTGAAAAAGATTTTTTAAAGGTTGATATAAAAACTCTTTTTAAAGGAAAACAATTTGCAATTATTGGAAATTTTCCATATAATATTTCAACCCAAATTGTATTCAAAACACTAGAAAACAAGGAATTAATTCCAGAATTTTCTGGTATGTTTCAAAAAGAAGTAGCAGAACGTATTGCAGAAAAAGAAGGGTCAAAAAAGTATGGAATTCTTTCTGTTTTAACACAAGCATTTTATGATGTTGAATATTTATTTACAGTTCCTCCAACTGTTTTTAATCCTCCGCCAAAAATTGACTCAGGTGTAATTAGACTAACTAGAAAAAAGAACTTTACTTTACCTGTTGATGAAAAATTATTTTTTAGAGTTGTTAAAACTGCTTTTAATCAACGAAGAAAAATGCTGCGAAGAAGCTTGAAAATTTTCAACTTATCAGACGAATTAAAACAAAGCGAGCTATTCACAAAAAGACCTGAACAACTATCTATTGAATCATTTATAGAACTAACTAAATTGATAAGTAAGCTAAATTATTAAATAAAAAACCACTTAACTACACCTCTACCCTATTTTTATAGTACTTTTGTATAAATCTTAATTATATATAAAAACTAAGATTATGCAGTTCGAAATCAATAAAAATTCTATTGCAAATATTAAGGAACTAATATATGCAAATAATAATAGTGCAATCTCAAAAATGCTTGAAGAATTGCATTATGCAGATATAGCTGATATTTTAGATGAATTAAATTTTAATTCTGCTATTCATATTTTCAAACTTTTAGATAGTGAAGTAACCGCCGAAATCTTAACGGAATTAGATGATGATATACGTGATAAAATATTACAAGAATTATCATCAAAAGAAATTGCCGAAGAAATTGACGAACTAGAAACCGATGATGCCGCAGATATTATTGGAGAATTACCCGAAGAACAAAAAGAAGAAGTAATTGCTCATCTAGAAGATGTTGAACACGCCAAAGATATTGTAGATCTTTTACGTTATGATGAAGATACTGCTGGTGGAATTATGGGTAAAGAGCTCATAAAAGTCTATGAAGATTGGACTATTCTTACTTGTATAAAAGAAATGCGCAAACAAGCCGAAAACATAGATACTGTTCATACAGTTTATGTGGTTGATGATCATGAAATTCTTTTAGGTAGACTTTCTTTAAAAAGCATGCTTACTACTAATTCTAAAACTCCTATTAAAGAGATTTATAACGATCAAATAATTTCTGTTAAGGTTGAAGATGAAGATGAAGAAGTAGCTCTTATCATGCAGAAATATGATTTGGTTGTAGTACCTGTAATTGATGAAATGGGTAGATTAGTTGGTAAAATTACTATTGATGATGTGGTTGATATTATAAAAGAGGAAGCAGATAAAGATTATCAAATGGCAGCTGGTCTTTCTGATGATGTTGAAGCAGATGATAGTATTTTTCAACTAATAAAAGGTAGACTACCTTGGTTAGTTTTAGGTTTATTAGGAAGTTTAGGAGCAGTGACTATTATGCAAAATTTTCAAAACATAATGGCAAACCCACAATATAAAGCCTTATTTTTCTTCACACCATTAATCGCGGCTGTTGCTGGGAATGTTGGCGTACAATCATCCGCTATTATTGTTCAGGGTCTGGCAAATAACAATATTAAAGGAAGTGTTCTTAGTAGATTACTTAAAGAAGTATCCATAAGTTTAATAAATGGTATTTTACTATCATTAATAATTATTTTATTTGGAGAAATATTTAATTATGATTTTATTTTTACAGTTGCAGTTTCTGTTTCTTTAGTTTCTGTAATATTAATTGCATCGCTAATTGGTACGTTTGTACCGCTAGTATTAGATAAAAGAGGTATTGATCCTGCACTTGCAACTGGCCCTTTTATTACAACAAGTAATGATATTTTTGGAATTCTAATCTTTTTTAATATTGCTAAATTGATTTTAGGTTTTTAACATCATTAAACAATTTATTTCTTAAAACATAAAAACTGTCACTCTTTCAAATGACAGTTTTTTATTAATTAAAGGGAATTAATATATGTTAGTTACACATTGATGCCCACTCTCCTATTTCATAAAAATTATTTGGAGTATCAATTTGTTGAGTTGTTTGGTTTATTGTAACATTAAATGGATATACTGGCTGATATTGTACCGATGGATCTGTAATAATTACATCCAACTCTGTATTATTATTAACTATTTGAACAACGCCATTTACTTCAATATCTACAGGGTAGACAAACTCCCAACAAGGAATTTCACAATTTGGCATAGCAAAAGAAGAATATTCGGTACATTCAGAAGAAAAAGAAATTGTAATCCATTCTGATTCTATATCAAATACTTGAACATTGTTTATTGTTAAAGGTAAATCAGCAACTGTAAATGCTCCAGACGAGCTGTAAGACATTTCAAAACCTAAATAAAATTCTTCATTAGCAGAATAATCTGTATTAAAATTGATAGTTAAGTTATAAGTTCCATCATCATTACAATCACCTACTGTTAATTCAATATCATCAATTGAACAATCCTGAAAAGTACCACAATCAATCATATCATTTTGAGAAAATCCATCACATTGTGCTAAACAGAAGTTATCATATTGGATAGATTCACCTGTTATAGGATCTGCAACACATACAGGTACTATTTCATCGGAACAATAACATGGATCAACAGGATCAATATCATAACAAGTATCTAATAAGTTTATAAAATCAATATCAGTTGCAATTGTTTGCACAGAACCTCCATCTAATAAAGTTACCTCAAAAGGGTAAACAAAATCAAATCCTTGGATAGTATACATAATAGTTTCCCATTCTTCATCAGATTGTACCACAATGGTAGTACCATCAAGAGTCACCACAGAAATTGGATAATTAAATTCAAAACATTCATTATCATCCACACCAGGATCAACAACTTCATCACATGCCACCACATCATTCTGAGTAAAACCTTCGCAAATTGCATAACTCATATTTGGAAACTGAACGATAAAGCTCTCTCCTGTAGGGTCTTGAAGTTCAATACAAACAGGATCAAAATCATCCGTATAAACACAATCATCTTCATCAAATCCACAAGAGTCTAAAAGTGTAACAAACCCATTTTCATTGTTTATTGTTTGTAATTCTACTGCTCCAGAAGCTTGATTAAAAACCAATACATTAAATGGAAAAGCTATTCCATCAATATATAAGTCATCAGTCATATTGATAAGTACATTAATAAGCTCATCAAAATCATTAATTACAACTGTTGCTCCCAAATTATAAGATAAAGTTACGGGATATTCAAACTCAAAACAGAAATCAAAAAGGATATTTCCAACTGGATTGTTATCTGTAGTTCCTTCATTTTGAGACAAAGTCCCATCATCATTAAAATGATAACTCAACTCTTGCATTGATGTTTTAGCTGCAATACTTTTAACAACTTCTTCTTGTTGAATAATAGCTTTCTCATTCGTACAAGAAACTAAAGTAAGCATTGCAATAATAATACTTACAAAAATTAGTTTTAAATTTTTCATTGATATATTATTTAAATTATTTTAAGGTTTTTGATTAATCAACACTAAAACAATGTAATTTAAATTTACCCTACTTTAAGAGTAAAAAAACTTAATTATTTTTTTCCTAGATTTACACCACAAATATAACCAATGGATTTTAACTCTAAAAATATCTGTAAACCTACAGTATTTAAACAAGTTTTTGAAAACTATGCAAAAGATTTAAAACGTTTTCTGTTTTTTAAGTTTAATGATTTAGAGTCTGCAGAAGATGTTATGCAAGATGCTTTTATTAAACTATGGCAAAATTGTGCAAATGTGCCTCTAGAAAAAGTTAAAAGCTATTTATTTACTGTTGGAAATAATTTATTTATCAATATAAAAAAGCATGAACAAGTTGTAAGAAAAAACAACTTTAGACATACTAAAAATAGCACCAATGAATCTCCTGAATTTTTATTAATTGAAGAAGAATATTTAGTCCAATTAGAAAAAGCCATCGATAATTTAACCGAAAAACAACGTGAAGTTTTTTTACTAAGTCGAATTGAAAAAATGAAATATAAAGATATTGCAATTAAATTAGGTCTCTCTGTAAAGGCCGTTGAAAAAAGAATGCACAATGCTTTATTACAAATGAAAGGTGTATTAAATTTAAAAAAGTAGGGTAAATCTAAAACAAACTGTTTTAATGTTGTAAAAATGAATAAAAAAGATAAAAATATAATTAATGAGTTTTTCTTATCCCAATGGATATCAGGAGAATTAACGGATTCGGAATTGAAAAAATTAGTTTCCGAGGAAGATTTTTTAGCCTATAAAAAATTAAAAAAAGGAATTGATGTTTTTGCTGAATTAGAAAAACCATTGGATAATTCGTTTAATAAAATTCAACATAAATTAGAAAACAAACCAAAAATAAGGTCTCTAAATTTAAAATGGATTACTTCTATTGCAGCCATGCTAGTATTCTTTATTGGATTTTATCAATTTTTAGGGAATGATGGAGTGCTAACTTCAACCGACTTTGGAGAACAAAAAACAGTCGCTTTATTAGATGGTTCCGAAGTGATTTTAAATGCAAAGTCAGCTATTAATTATTCTAAAAAAGATTGGAAATCTAAACGTGAAGTATTTCTTAATGGAGAAGCCTTCTTTAAAGTAAAAAAAGGTCAACCGTTTACAGTTAAAACTAAAAATGGAGACATTACTGTTATTGGAACTCAATTTAACGTAAAATCGGTTAATAATTATTTTGAAGTTGTCTGTTATACAGGTAAAGTAAAAGTAACTATTGGAGATAAAACACAGGTTTTAAATCCTTCGGAAGCATTTAGAAAAATTAATGGAAATAATATTGAACAATTAGTTTATAAAACAAAATTACCTACTTGGTTATCTGGTGAAAGTAATTTTAAAAGCGTTCCTTTAAAACATGTAATAGCTGATTTTGAAAATCAATTTCATCTAAAAATAGATGACTCAACTATTGATAATACTGTAATTTTTACAGGGAGTTTCACTCATAATGATGTAAACATTGCTTTAAAATCTGTTTTTGAAGCTTTATCGATTAAATATAGAAAAATAGACAAAAATTTAGTACTATATAAGTAACTAATGAAAAATATATTTTGGTTAATATTTTGGTTGACACCTTTAGTAGCTTTTTCACAAGAAAAGGCTACTTTTTCATTTGATAATACTTTAGTTACTGAGGTGCTTTTCTCTATAGAAAAAACATATAATGTCCGTTTTTCTTATTCCAATAAAATAGTAGAAAATAAACGAATTAGTATCCGTGAAAAAAAACACACATTAGCAGAAATAATTTCTAAGATTGAAGAAAAATTCAATTTTCAATTTGAACAAATTAATAAGCGATACTATATCATTAAAAAAGTAACTATTAGTTTAAATACTACACAGCAGTTGAATCAGATAACTATAAATAATTATTTAACTAGAGGGATTTTAAAAAATAAAAATGCCTATTTCACTATTAATCCTACAAAACTAGATATTCTTCCTGGATTAATTGAGACAGATGTGTTGGAAAGTATTCAACAATTACCAGGCGTTGTTAGTCCAAACGAAACTGCTACTGGTTTAATTGTTCGTGGTGGAAGCTCCGATCAAAACAGAATCTTATGGGACGGAATTAACATCTATCATAACGGACATCTTTTTGGAATGATTTCTGCCTTTAACCCCAATATTGCAAAAGAAATTAATTTTTATAATAAAGGAACAAATCCTAGATTTGGAGAACGTATATCTAGTGTGATTGATATTAAAACCAATAAAAATATTCTTAACAAAACCCATGTTCTTTTTAGCTTAAACGGAATTAATACCAATTTTGTTATAGAAACACCAATCATAAAAGATAAATTAAGTATCCAGCTATCTACAAGAAGATCTTATACAGAAATTATTCAAACTCCAACATTCGATAATTTAGCGACAAAAGTCTTTCAAAGCACCAAAATATCCAACACAAAAAACACCACAAACAATTTCTTTTTTGTGGACTATAATGCAAAAATTAATTATCAATTAAACAAACATAATTTTTTATCATTTAGTGGAATATTTATTAATAATCAACTGGATTATTTAGTTGAAAATTTAGAAAACACTAAGTCTTTAAATGATATTTTAAAAATAAAAAATGAAGGTTATGCTTTAAATTGGAATAAAATATATAATTATAATATCAAACAAACAAGTAGTTTTACATTCTCTAAATATTATTTAAACTACAACCTAATAGAACGCAACATTAGTAGACAATTAAGCAATTTTGATAAACGTAATGCCATTTTTGATACTGATTTTAGTACTGAAATACAAATAGAAACGAATAAAAAAAATAAAATTAATTTTGGTTATCAATATAACTTTAAAGATGTTAGCTATGCTTTTATAAGTAGTAAAGATATAGAATTACTTTTAGATAATAATAAAGAACGAGTTGGCACTCATGCTTTTTATAGCAATTATTCTTATAAAAATTCCAAATTATTAAATTTTGATGCTGGCTTTAGAATTAATTATTACAAAGAGTTTAATGAATTTAAGTTTGAACCAAGATTAGTTGCTTATAAAAAAATAACAAATCAGATTAAAATTCAAGCCACTGGAGAAATAAAAAATCAGATTATTAGTCAGATAGACGAAACTATTTTAAGTGACTTATCTTTAGAAAATAGACTTTGGCATTTAGCAGATAATAAAAAATTTCCAATAACTAACAGTAAGCAAATCTCTTTAGGATTATTATATAAAAATAAATCTTGGAGTGCCGATTTGGATTACTACCATAAATATATTGATGGAAAAACAGCTTTATCTTTAGGTTTTTTAAATCCTGATGGAAAAACTTTTCATAACGGAAATCAGAAAATTAAAGGTTTGGATTTTTACTTGAAAAAAGATTGGAAAAGATTTAATTCATGGATTAGCTATTCTTATACTGATGTTCAAAGTCGATTTAATCAGTTAAATAACAAAGAGTATTTCACTTCTAACACAAGTATTACACATTCAATATCTACTTCTATTGCTTACAAAATAAAACAATTTCAAGTTGCTTTAGGTTGGAAGTGGCGAACAGGAAAACCCTATACAAAATCGATTATTGAAAATGAAAATATTAGATTTGAAGGAATAAATACAGAACACTTATCTAACTACCACCGGTTAGATTTTTCTACAACGTATCAGTTTAGTTTAGCTAAAAACAATCATTTAAAAGGTAAAATTGGTGTTTCAATACGAAATGTTTACAATCAAAAAAATCATCTAAGTAGAGAATATTATGGGTATAACAATATTGATGATCCAATAACTATTCAAGACAAATATTCACTTGGTTTTACTCCTAATTTTTTGGTGAAAGTGTATTGGTAAATTACTTAAAAAATAATTTCATGTAAAATGTAGTGGACTTGGTTCATTCTACTAAAAATATTTTTATAATCTAAATTAGATTTTAAAATGGCATTTGAAAAATAATTGTAAAATTTGAAATGAAATCATCGTAGAATTTTATACTGTTTGAGTGCCGATGCAATCCGTACAAATTCATAAAATTCAGATGATGAATGTAAAATTTAGATTAGTTATTCATTAGCCTTGACTTTTTTGGTTCGTTTTTGTGTCAATACAAAAATGAACAAATATAATTATAAGGTTAATTATTCTTGAAGATAGTTTTCACAAAAACAGCATAGAGCTCAAAAAAATATAGCTTAATCAAAATCTTTATTTTCTCCAATATTAGCAACTTGTACGTTTAAACAGTTATTGTTTTTATCCAATACAAAAGCAACTAATTTTAAATTGTTAGAATTTTCAATACTTGTAGGTAACTCCACTTCTATAAAATCTTTTGAATATCTATGATCACTAGCAATTTGATTTGGTACAGCATCACCAAAAACACTCGTAAAAGCGTAACGCAAAACATTTTCATGTTCATAATCTTCTACTTCTTCTCCACCATCTTGTTGCGGATAAACCATACCACTTTCTAATAAAAAAACTACCAGCTTATAATTATCAACAGTAGAGTTTTCTTCAACAAAACCAACTTTTACATTAACATCTATAAAATTCCCATTCAAAGAAGAATTAATTGCCAAACCAACTAAAGCATAACGATTTAACATTGCTTCTAAAGTAGCCACAACATAATCTCCTGCCCAAACCGTTTCTTGCCTATTTAATTCTACAATTGGAAAACCTCCTTCTGGATGATATTCGTTTACTATTGCCGAAGAATATTCATTTTGCATTTCTTCTATATTAGTATTGGTATAAAAATGAATTCCAACAGGAATAAAGCGGTTATTATTAGCAACTGCATTTTCAATTGCTCTTGCTGCTCTAGGGCAATTTGGACACCAAGTTCCTGTATAATCTTCTAATAATAATTTTTGTGTAAATTCTGAAGTCTCTACTATATTACCTTCTGGGACATCTTCGCTAGAATAACAAGAAACCATCAGTATAAGTAAGCTTATCAACGATATTACAATTATTTTATTAAAAATTTTCATTTATGGTATGCTTTTTGAATTATTAAATGCAAATATAGCAATATAATTAATTAATATTATTTATTATTGTATCTTATAAATAACTCAAAACTAACAACAATGAAAAAAATAGTCCTATCATTAATTTTTATCGTTTCTTTTGCAATTGTAAATGCTCAGAAAAGCTATCCAAATATTACTCTTAAAAACCTTGACGGCAAAGATGTTAATATTATAGAACGTTCTAAAGAAAAAATGATTGTTGTAAGTTTTTGGGCAACTTGGTGTGGGCCTTGTATTCAAGAGTTAGAAGCCATCAATGATAGTTATGAAGATTTACAAGACGAACTAAATTTTGAATTAATTGCAGTTTCAATTGACAATTCTCGTTCTAAATCTAGAGTTAAACCAATGGTAAATGGTAAAGATTGGGATTATGAAGTTTTATTAGATACAAATCAAGAAATGAAAAAAGCTTTAAATTTTTCTGCTCCACCATACTTATTAATTATTAAAGACGGAAAAATTCTTTATACACATTCTGGATATACGCCAGGAAGTGAAGACGAAGTTTTTGAAAAATTTAAAGCCTTAAAAAAGTAAACCTTAACAATATCAAAAAGCATCAAATAATATTTGATGCTTTTTTAATTTTTATGATTAAAGAATATACTTATTTATTACTTTAGCAACTTTATTATTAAACAACAACAAAATGAAACAATTCTTTCTTCTATATTCATTACTTTCTATTATATATATTTCAGCACAAGATAGCAAGTCTAAAGGAAATATTAATATTGGCGTAGAATCAAACATACAATACATATTATTTGATGATGTTGATAACGCAGTTACCCAAGATAATTTTAGGTCAAATAATTATATAAATCTATCTTATGATATAAATAAATTTTCATTTGGCTTGCAGGTAGAAGGTTATGCTCCAAAAGCCATTCAAAATTATTCGCCATCTTACAATAAACAAATAGCATTAGCTACAGCTTTTGTTAAATATAAAACTAAAAAATTAGATGCTACACTTGGTCACTTTTACGAGCAATTTGGCTCTGGATTAGTACTAAGGTCATGGGAAGACAGGCAATTAGGAATAAATAACGCGCTTTTAGGAGCTAGAGTAAAATATAACTTATCAAAAGGTGTAGGTCTAACAGGTTTGGTTGCTAGACAACGTTATGGTTTTAAACTTTCTGAAAGTAATATTTATGGATTTAATTCTGAAATTAATCTAACTGATATGTTTAACTATACCAAAACAAATCTTAATATTGGTTTAAGTTTTGTTGGAAAAGATGAACCTTATGTAAGTATAACTCCTGGATTTAAAGGAGCAAACTTTCCAAATTATGTTTATACTACTTCTGCTAGATTGGATTATTCACAAGGTGGATTTTATTCTAATGTAGAATATGTTTCTAAAAGTGATGATGTAAGAATTGCAAGTAATCAAGTTGTAGAAGGAGATAAGCATAAAGGTAATGCTGCTTTACTAACCTTAGGATACTCTAAAAAAGGAATGGGTATTTCAGGGACTTTTAGACGACTAGAAAATATGAGTTTTTATAGTGAACGTGAAGCTGCAGGTAATATTTACAACGAACAAATAATGAATTATATCCCAGGTTTAACTAAACAACATGATTATTCCTTAACTAATATTTATGTTTATCAAGCTCAAACACAAGCAGATTTCGTTACTTTTTTAGATGTAAATCCAGATACAGGTTATGCTAAAGGTCATGTGAAAGATGGTGAACTTGGTGGTCAAATAGATTTTTATTATAAATTCAAGAAAAAAACAACCTTAGGTGGAAAATATGGAACAAAATTAGCAGCTAATTTTTCACATTGGACAGATCTTTATACAAGTTTTGATAAAAGTCAAAGTTACCAAAGTGGATATCAAATAGACTATGATACTGATTTGCTAAACTACAGAACATTATTATATAGAGACTTTAATTTAGAAATTCGTAAAAAATGGTCTAAAAAAGTAAGTTCAATTTTTTCTTATGCAAACCTTTTATATAATAAAAGTATTTTAGAAGGCTTAGAATTTGAAAGCGTTAATGCTAATATCGCAATAGCTGAATCAACTTTTAAATTAGGACACGGAAAAGCTATTCGTGCAGAAATACAACATCTTTGGACTCCAAATGATCAAAAAAATTGGGCTGCTGGTACTTTAGAGTATAATGCTTCGACAAAACTTGCATTTTTTGCAACAGATATGTATAATTATGGTTTAACAAAAGATCATTATTATAATTTCGGAACAAGTTATACCAAGAATAAAACAAGAGTAGCATTAAATTACGGAAAACAACGCGGAGGATTGCTTTGTGTTGGTGGAGTTTGTAGAGTAGTTCAAGCATCCACAGGGTTTAATCTAAGCTTAATTACTTCCTTTTAGCTAGTGTTAAATTATTAAATAAGGCTCTATGTCGAATGCAATTGATTTGTTTATCCTATTAAAATATTATTTTATAATCATAATTAGATTTTAAATGGTATTTGAAAGTAATCGTAAAATTTGGAATGAAATCATCGTAGAATTTTATGCTGTTTGAGTATCGATTAAATCGGTACGAGTTCATAAAATTTAGATAAGATTAATTATTTTTGAAAATAGTTTCCCACTAAAAAAGGCCTTAAATAAAAACAGTTTTAGAACTTTTAACAAACCTTACATTGCATAATTGTAAGGTTTTTGTTATTTTTGGAAATAACCAAAATTTAATTCTATGAATTTTTTCAAACTAAGTATTGTTTTAAGTGTACTACTTTTTACATTATCATGCAAAACAAATAAAACAACTACAATCAAAGAAACTACAATAATGAAAATCAAATATCCAATCACAAAAAAAGGAAATGTAGTTGATGAGTATTTTGGTGAGAAAGTTGCAGATCCATACAGATGGCTAGAAGATGATCGTTCAGAAGAAACAGAATCTTGGGTAAAAGCACAAAATAAAGTTACTTTTAATTATTTAAATAACTTACCTAATCGTGAAAAGTTCAAAAAACAATTAGAAGAAGTTTGGAATTATGAAAAAATATCTGCTCCAAGAAAACATGGTGATTATACCTATTTTTATAAAAATGATGGTTTACAAAATCAATATGTTTTATTTAGACAAAAGCAAGATCAAGAGCCTGAAGTATTTTTAAATCCGAATACTTTTTCAAAAGATGGTACAATTTCTTTAGGAGCTGTTCAGTTTACAAAAGACGGTAAATTAGTAGCTTATTCTATTTCTGAAGGTGGTTCTGATTGGCGAAAAATTATTGTACTAGATGCCGAAACCAAAAAAATGGTAGGCGATACCATAAAAGATGTAAAATTTAGTGGTATTTCTTGGTATAAAAACAAAGGTTATTATTATTCTAGTTACGATAAACCTAAAGGAAGTGAATTGTCAGCAAAAACAGATCAGCATAAATTATATTATCACAAAATAGGCACTAAACAAAGTGACGATAAAATTATTTTTGGCGTTGATAAAAAACGTAGATATGTTGGCGGAGGTGTTACTGATGATAATCGTTTTTTAATGATTACTGCAGCTAAATCAACATCTGGAAACGAATTGTATATTAAAGATTTATCTAAACCTAATAGTAAACTAATTACTGTTTTAGATAATTTTGATAGCGACTCTTATATTATTGACAATAAAGATGATATCTTGTTTATTTCGACCAACTTAAATGCACCTAATAAACGAATTGTAAAAGTTAAAGTAAGTAATCCTACACCAAAAAACTGGATAGATGTAATTCCAGAAACCAAAGAAGTTTTAAATGTTTCAACAGGTTCTGGGTATTTATTTGCCAAATATATGGTAGATGCTATTTCAAAAGTAAAACAATATGATTATAACGGGGAATTAATAAGAGATATAAAATTACCAGGTATAGGAACTGCAGGTGGTTTTGGAGGAGAAAAAGACGATTCTATTTTATATTTTAGTTTTTCAAATTATATAACGCCTTCATCCATTTATAAATTAAATCCTAAAACGGGAGAATCAACCTTATTTATAAAACCAAATGTAAAATTCAATTCTAATATTTATGAATCAAAACAAGTATTCTACACATCAAAAGATGGCACAAAAATACCAATGATTATTACCTATAAAAAAGGATTGAAATTAAATGGTAAAAACCCAACAATCCTTTATGGTTATGGTGGTTTTAATATAAGCCTTACTCCTAGTTTTAGTGTTGTCAATACAGTTTGGTTAAAAAATGGCGGTGTTTATGCAGTTGCTAATCTTCGTGGTGGTGGAGAATATGGTAAATCATGGCACGATGCTGGAACTCAATTAAAAAAACAAAATGTATTTGATGATTTTATCGCTGCTGCTGAATACTTAATTGATCAAAATTATACATCACCAAATTATTTAGCTATTAAAGGAGGTTCTAATGGCGGTTTGTTAGTTGGTGCAGTGATGACTAAAAGACCTGATTTAATGAAAGTAGCATTACCTGCTGTTGGAGTTTTAGATATGTTGCGTTACCATACTTTTACAGCTGGTGCTGGCTGGGCTTATGATTATGGAACATCAGAACAAAGTAAAGAAATGTTTCAATATCTTAAAAACTATTCACCTGTACACAATGTTAAAAACGGAGTGAAATATCCAGCTACATTAATAACTACAGGAGATCACGATGATAGAGTTGTACCAGCACATTCGTTTAAATTTACTTCAGAATTACAAGAAAAGCAATCTGGTTACAATCCTATTTTAATTAGAATTGAAACTAATGCAGGTCATGGAGCAGGAACACCAACCTCAAAAATTATTGAACAATATGCAGATATTTTTGCATTTACTTTTTATAATTTGGGAATTGAATAAATCAAGATATTACTCCAAGTCAAAATTGTTCTACTAGAAAATATTAATTGTACAGACGCGATGCATCGCGTCTCACATGAAATATTATACCGATCTATTAAATTTAGCATTACACCATTATTAATAAAAAATGATAAATGTCATATTTTGTAACAAATGTTACTTATCATGTCATATTTTTTGTTAAATTTGGAGAACTAACTATTAAATCAACCTTAATGAGACTCAAATCATTAGCTTTTCTACTTTGTTTAGATAGGCTTATTGACGATTTACATCTTCTCAAGAAAGTTTCATTAGAAATACCAAAAATAAATGAAGTACGGATTTATTATCGACAATCGAAAATGTATTGGTTGTCATGCTTGTACCACTGCGTGTAAAAGTGAACATGATGTAGCAGTAGGTGTCAACAGAACTTACGTAAAACAAGTTGAAAAAGGAGAATTTCCTAATACACGAAGAATTTTTTCAGTAATGCGTTGTAATCATTGTACAGATGCTCCATGTGTGGAAATTTGTCCAGTTGAAGCTTTGTATACTCGTGAAGATGGAATTGTAGATTTTGACAATAATCGTTGTATTGGATGTAAATCATGTATGCAAGCTTGTCCTTACGATGCATTGTATATCGATCCAGATAACAAAACAGCTGCTAAGTGTAATTATTGTGCACATAGAATAGAAGTTGGTCGTGAACCTGCCTGCGTTTCAGTTTGTCCAGAACATGCAATTATTGCAGGTGATATGGAAAATCCAAATACTGAGATTTCACAACTATTAGCAAGACAAATTACTACAGTTCGTAAACCAGAAAAAGGAACAAATCCTAATTTGTTCTATATCAATGGAGATACGGCATCTTTAAATCCTGAAGCAACAGATAAATCTGGTCCTGGATTATGGAATTCTCAATCTCGTGGCGTTGGTCATTTCGCTAAAGCTGCTGAAAAAATGATGAATTCTAATGATGATGTAAACTTACTTCAAATTAGTATTGATAATGACATTCAAGCTGCTTATCAAAGAAAAGATAATGAAAACCCAAATTATATAGATGTTCTTAACGGAAAAGCTCGTAGAGTTTACGATACTCCAGATAAAGGAATTCTTTGGGGCTGGGAAGTATCTGCTTATGTAATGACAAAAGCAATTTCAGCAGGAGCATTTTTAATTCCTTTTTTAGCTATGTTATTAGGTTATGAAGTATCTGAAAGTACAAAAATAACCTCAGCAATAATTTCACTAGTGTTTTTAGGATTAACAGGTTTATTTTTAGTAATGGACTTAGATAGACCAGATCGTTTCTTAAATGTATTGTTACGACCACAATGGAAATCTTGGTTAGTTCGCGGTGGTTATATTATAACAATTTTTGGAGGTTTAATTTCCTTATGGCTTGCATACCACTTAGGTATATTTCCAAAAAATAGTATACAAAACTATGGTAGTACTGATACAATAAAAGCAGTTACCAATCCGCTATTAAGTGGTGGAAAAATATTTTTATGGATAACAGCATTCTTCGGAGTTATGTTAGCTATTTATACCGCATTCTTATTTGCACAAGCAAAAGGACGTGATTTTTGGCAAAGTCCAAGTTTAGCACTACACATGTTAGTTCACAGTGTAATGGCTGGAGCTGCAATATTCATTTTAAGTTCATTATTTATTGATTTATCATGGATAAGTTTACTAAAAACAACTCTTGTTATTTCTTTAGTTGTTAATTTATTTACAATGATTACAGAGTTAACAATGACACATCCTTCAAACTCAGCACATACCGTAGTGCAAATGATTACAAAAGGAATGTATAAAAACTTATTTTGGATGGTTGTAGTATTATTAGGTAATGTTTTACCTTTAATATTGTTATTAGTAACACCGAGTACAATAGTATTATTAGTTTCTGCAGTATTAGTTCTTATTGGAATTTATGCAACAGAAAAAATATGGATTGAAGCACCTCAAAGAATACCGTTAGCATAAAATAACTCTGTGAATCTCTGTGAATCTCTGTGCATCTCTGTGTAACAGCTTTTTCACAGAGATACACAGAGAAAAAAATCACAGAGTTACACAGAGAAAAATAAAAAACACAAATTATGGGATATAAAAAACCATCATTTATAGAAGGAATAGCAGAAAAACTAGGAATAATTCCAAATTTACATAAAGATAACTATCAAGAATTCGATGGCGATATGCGTCAATTTTCTGATGAAGAAGTTGCCAAAATGTATGAGAATTTTCCTCCACCAGAAAAATGGGACAATTGGGTTGAATACAATCCAAAAGTTTGGCCTAAAAAAGAAAAGACTACTTATCAAATTGTACCAACAACTTGTTTTAACTGCGAATCTGCATGTGGATTAACAGCCTTTATAAACAAAGAAACTCAAGAAGTAGTAAAATTTGAAGGAAATCCTCAACATCCAGGTTCTCGTGGTAGAAATTGTGCCAAAGGTCCTGCTACAATTAATCAAATTACAGATCCAGACAGAATTCTTTACCCTTTAAAAAGAAAAGGTAAACGTGGTGATGGTGAATGGGAACGCATTTCTTGGAACGAAGCATTAGATACGATAGCTGCGCGAATTAGAAAAGCAATTAAAGAAGACAGAAGAAACGAAATAGCTTACCATGTTGGAAGACCAGGACATGAAAAATTTATGAACTGGATTCTACAAGGTTGGGGAATTGATGGTCATAATTCGCACACTAATATCTGTTCTTCAGGAGCTCGTTTTGGTTATAATATTTGGTACGGTTACGATAGACCATCGCCAGATCATGCTGAGGCAAAATTTATCTTACTGATTTCTGCACATTTAGAATCTGGACATTATTTCAATCCTCACGCACAACGTATTATTGAAGGTAAAATGAAAGGTGCTAAATTAGCAACAATGGATCCTCGTTTATCTAATACGGCATCAATGTCAGATTATTGGATGCCTTCTTATCCAGGAACCGAAGCTGCCGTATTATTAGCTATGGCACTTATTATTCTAGAGGAAGGACTTTATAATAGAGATTATTTAGAAAATTGGACGAATTGGCAAGATTATTTAAAATCGAAAAATGTAGAAATCAAATTTGAGAATTATATCTCAGAAATGATTAAAGAATATAAAGAATTTACACCAGAATTCGCAGAAAAAGAATCAGGTGTAAAAGCTGAAATGATTGTAGAAATAGCACATAAAATTGGTGAAGCGGGCGAACGTTTTGCATCACATAATTGGCGCTCTGCAGGTGCATCAAATTTAGGTGGTTGGGCAGTTGCTAGATGTTTGCATTTCTTATCTGTATTAACAGGAGCAGTTGGAGCAAAAGGAGGAACATCACCAAATTCTTGGAATAAATTCTCACCAACACAACCAAATCCACCAGCACCACAAAAAGTATGGAACGAATTACACTTCCCTAAAGAATATCCATTAGCATTCTTTGAAATGAGCCAATTATTACCTCACTTTTTAAAAGAAGGTCGTGGTTATATGGATGTGTATTTTTCTAGAGTATTCAATCCCATTTGGACATATCCAGACGGATTTACATGGATGGAAATGTTTATGCGCGAAGATAAATTTGGTTTACATACAGCACTCACACCAACATGGAACGAAACTGCTTTTTATGCTGATTTTGTTTTACCTATGGGGTTAGCATCAGAAAGACATGATATTAATTCATATGCAACACATGGAGGAACTTGGGTTGCATTTAGACAGCCTGTTTTACGTGAAGCAGCAAGACGTAATGGAAATCCAGTAGAATATACTTATCAAGCAAATCCAGGTGAAGTATGGGAAGAGGATGAATTTTGGATTGAACTTTCTTGGCGTATAGATCCTGATGGAAGTATGGGAATTAGAAAAACATTTGAATCACCATATAGACCAGGAGAAAAAATTACTGTTGATGAATATTATCAATATATTTTTGAGCGTATTGACGGTTTAACCAATAAAGCTGAAGCTGATGGATTTACAGGTCAGTTTGCTGCATTAGAATATATGAAGAAATATGGGGCTTATGAAATTGAAGCAGGAGAATCATATAATATGAATGAAAGACCTGTTTCTGAAGATAAATTAAAAGGGTCTGTAGTTGATCCTGATAATGGAGTTATCCGTAAAGACGGAAAAGACATTGGTGTAATGGTTAATGGTAAAGCAGTGGTTGGTTTTCCAACACCATCACGTAAGAATGAGTTTTATTCACAAACAATGATAGATTGGAAATGGCCAGAATATGCCATTCCTCAATATATAAAATCACATATCCATAATGATGTATTAGATAAATCTAAAGGAGAATATGTTTTAGTACCTACTTTTAGATTGCCAACATTAATACATTCTCGTTCTGGAAATGCTAAATGGCTTGTAGAAATTTCTAATCGTAACCCAATTTGGATGCATCCTGATGATGCTAAAAAATGGGGATTTAAAACAGGTGATTTAGTTAAAATGAATACAGATATTGGCTATTTTATTGATAAAGTATGGGTAACACAATCTATGAAACCTGGTGTTGTAGCATGTTCACATCATATAGGAAGATGGAGAAGACCACAAGATAAAATTGGTAATCGTTGGGCAACAAATACAGTTAAAATTGTAAATGACGGAAATGGTGGTTGGAAAATGAATACTATGAGCGGAATTAAACCTTTTGAATCAAAAGATAAAGATTCAAAACGTATTTTCTGGAAAGATGGTGGTGTACATCAAAATATTACACATGCAGTACATCCAGATCCTATAAGTGGAATGCACACTTGGCACCAAAGAGTTCGAATAGAAAAACCAACAGCAGATGAAAATTATGGAGATATTTTTGTAGATACAAATAAATCTCATGAAATATATAAAGAATGGTTAGCAATGACAAGACCTGCTCCAGGACCTAATGGAGAACGTAGACCTTTATGGTTTAAACGTGCTTTTACTCCAGATAAAACTGAAGGCGGTTGTTATTATATTACGGATGACAAAAAAGAAAAGTAAAATTTGATAAAAAAAAGCGAGAAATTTAAATAATTTCTCGCTTCATAATTAATAATTTAATATCTAATTAAACTCCATATCGTCTTCTTTTATTCCAAACAACATGTTTGGTATTTTGAAAATTTATTGTGGTGTTTTGTTTAACTCCTTTTGTTTCTTTATTTAATTTATTACTTGTTTTCATGCTTTGATTTTTAATTGTTATTTATCCAAAATTTTGGAGGACAAAAATACTTCAAATTAATTTAAAACCAAATATAAATATTAATTTTTAAAATATTGATTGTTAATAATTTATCTTAAATATGAAATTAAACTCTATTATAATTTGTAAAAAAACGCATATTAAACATCAACTATAATAAAAACATACAATCATCTTTCAATTGCAAAAAAGAAAATTATTATAAAACAACGAAACTTTTAACTTCCTTTAAAATATGATTTTTACAAAAGTAAAAAGTTTTTAAAAATCAGCTTAAAAAATAAAATTTGTACTTTTACCATTAGAAGTACTACTAAATATAAACATGAATAAAATATTACCTTTTCTAACTTGGCTTCCTTTAGCAAAAAAATCTTGGAAAGATGATTTAATTGCAGGTATTACAGGAACAATTATAGTAATACCTCAAGCTGTAGCTTTTGCCATGATTGCTGGAATGCCTCCAATATATGGTTTTTATACAGCAATGCTTACACCAGTATTAGCAGCAATTTTTGGATCATCATATCATTTAGTTTCAGGGCCAACCACTACAAGTTCAATAGTACTCTATGGAATTATAAGTAAATTTATTCATCCTGAAACTGATATTGAAGCATTTGTATCTTTAGCAATTCTTTTATCGTTTATGGCAGGTGTAATTAAGTTATTTATGGGAATTGCAAAAATGGGTAAATTGGTGAATTTTGTATCAAATTCTGTAATAATTGGTTTTTCTGCAGGAGCAGGAGTGCTTATTGCTTTTAAACAATTAAAACATATTTTTGGAATTAAAGTACCTCAAGGGAGTTCGTTTTATGAAATAATTACTTATATCATTAAACATATTCAAGAAACTAACTGGTATGCCTTTGGTGTTGCTGTTTTAACTCTAGCAATTGCACTAATCATCAAAAAAATTAAAAAAATATCTAGACTATACATGCTTTTTGCGATGGTTTTAGGTAGCCTATTCGCTTTATGGTTAAGTAAATACACAGGCACAATTCAAACAGTTGGCACAATTCCATCCAATTTACCTCCATTTAGAATACCTGATTTTAATTATCAAAACATGAAAATGTTAACTAGTGGAGCTATTATTTTGGCAACATTAGGTCTAGTAGAAGCTGCCGCTATTTCTCGTTCTATAGCACTACACACACATCAAAAATTAAATACAAATCAAGAATTTATTTCACAAGGAATATCAAATACTATTTCAAGTTTCTTTTCTTGCTACACGAGTTCAGCATCATTTACTCGTTCAAGTATAAACTTTCAAGCAGGAGCAAAAACACCAATGTCCGCTGTTATTTCTGCAATTGGATTAATGATTGTTGTATTATTATTTGCTGAATATGCTGCATTTTTACCAAAACCAGCTATGGGAGGAATTATCCTTTTAGTAGGTTACAATTTAATAGATTTTCAACATATCAAACAAATCATAAAAAGTAGCAAAAAAGAATTAATAGTTTTTGGAGCAACCTTTTTAGGAACTTTATTTCTTGATTTAGAAATAGCCCTAGTATTAGGTGTGTTTTTATCTTTATTTTTCTATTTAGAAAGAACATCAAAACCAAATATTGCAGAATTAGGATTAAATAATGACAAACGTTTTGTTAATATAATTAGAAATAATGAAACTCAAGAATGCTCTAATCTTAAAATAATTAGAATTGATGGGTCTCTATATTTTGGAGCTGTAGAAGAAGTTTCTGATTATTTTACAGAAATATACGAATCAAATAATGTAAAACATTTATTAGTGATTGCTGATGGAATTAATTTTATTGATTTAGCTGGTTCAGAATGGCTTATGCATGAAGTTATAAAATGGCAAGAAAATAGAGGCGGAATATATTTTAGTGGAATGAAATTAATAAGTCAAGATGTTCTTAAAAAAGGAGGCTTTATTAAAAAAATTGGATATGATAATTTCTTTCATGATAAACAAACTGCAATTAAAGAAATACATAAAAAATTTAATGAACCTTGTATAACAAAAGCTTTTAAAGAATGTAATCAATTGTAAGCAACTCTTGTTACTATTAAATTATTAATATTAATTATCTTTGTAATAACTACTACTAAACTAAAATGAATTTAAAATCTTTCTTTCCTATATTAGAATGGCTAGGTAATTACAAAAAAGATTGGCTAAAAGGCGATATTAGTGCTGGTTTAACCGTTGGAATCATGCTTATTCCTCAAGGAATCGCCTACGCAATGATTGCTGGCTTACCACCTATTTACGGATTATATACCGCAATGATTCCACAGATTGTCTATGCTATTTTTGGAACATCAAGACAATTAGCTGTTGGTCCAGTAGCAATGGACTCCTTAATTGTTGCAGCAGGAGTCGCAGCTTTAGCCGAAGTTGGCTCTGAACATTTTATAGAATTTGCTATATTATTAGCTTTTATGATGGGAGTTTTACAAGTAGCATTTGGATTATTTAAACTAGGTTTTTTAGTTAATTTTCTTTCAAAACCTGTAATAAGCGGATTTACATCTGCGGCTTCTTTAATTATTGGATTAAATCAGCTAAAACATTTATTAGGAATTGATATTCATAGAAACAACAAACTTCAAAATTTATTGTTTGAAGCCTTTACCCATCTTAACCAAACCCATTGGATTACTTTTAGTATTGGGTTAGGAGCAATTATCACTATTGTTTTATTAAAAAAATACGCAAAAAAAATCCCTGCAGCATTGGTAGTTGTAGTCATAAGTATTTTGATTGTAAAACTCTTACACCTAGATCAATATGGAGTTAATATTGTTGGAGAAATCCCAAAAGGATTACCCGATTTTAGAATACCACACTTCGATAAAGAAATCATGATTAAATTGTTTCCAATATCGTTAACTCTTTCATTTATTGCATTTTTAGAGGCTATTTCAGTTTCTAAAGCAGTAGAATTAAAACACATAGAATATAAAGTAATTCCAAACCAAGAACTAATTGCATTAGGAATGGGAAATATTATAGGTTCATTTTTTCAAACATACCCAGCAACTGGTGGTTTTTCAAGAACTGCTGTAAATGATCAAGATGGAGCTAATACACCTTTAGCTGCAATTTTTTCAGCTATTGTTGTCGCCCTAACATTACTATTCTTAACTCCACTATTCTATTATTTACCTAAAGCAGTTTTAGCTGCTATTATTATGGTAGCTGTTTTTGGATTATTAGATTTTAAAATGCCAAAACAATTATTACAATACACTAAACGTGACTTAATTATTTTAAATATTACTTTATTAGTTACTGCAGCTATCGGAATTAAAGAAGGAATACTAACAGGTATAATTTTATCTGTAGTGATGCTAATATACAAAAGTGTAAAACCACATATTGCCATTTTAGGACAAGTACCAAATACACATTTTTACAGAAATAGAAAGCGCTTTAAAGACGTAATTATTGATGAAGAAATATTAATAATTAGGTTTGATGCACAATTACATTTTGCCAATACTGCCTATTTTAAAGATAAACTTCAAGAATTTGCTATTTACAAAGGTGAAAAATTAAAACTTTTAATTATTGATGGTGAAAGCTTAAATAATCTAGATAGCTCCGCAATTTATGCATTAGATGAAATATTAGATTACTTCAAAAATAAAGGTATAGACGTAGCCTTTACTGGATTAAAAGGGCCTATAAGAGATACAATTAATAAATCCAAATTAATTGACAAAATTGGTGTTGACCGTTGTTTTATGAGTATACAAGAAGCAGTAGATTGTTATGAAAATACTTGTAAAAATAAAGATAGTGAACATAAATTTGATAAATATATAAAGCAATCAAATTCATAAGTATTTCCAATAATTTGAAATTATTGAAAATATATTACGACTATTGTTACAAAATAAACAATAGTTAAATATATGTAACAAATGTTACAGACTATATCAAATATTTTTATATATTTGAAGTACATGGTGTTATATCCACATCACTACTACTTTACTAACTAAAATCAAATAACATGAAAGTTGAACAATTATTTACAGGTTGCCTTGCTGAAATGGCTTATTACATTGAGTCTAACGGAGAGGTTGCTATTGTAGATCCTTTAAGGGAAACAGCTCCTTATTTAAAAATGGCTGAAGCTGATAATGCTAAAATAAAATATATCTTTTTAACGCACTTTCATGCTGACTTTGTTTCTGGTCAATACGACCTAGCACAAAAAACTGGAGCAAAAATTATTTTTGGTCCAAATGCAACAGCAGAATATGATATATATGTTGGAAAAGACGGAGAAGATTTCCCTCTAGGTGATGGCAAAATCACACTACTACACACTCCAGGTCATACCATGGAATCATCCTCGTATTTAATTACTGATAAAGATGGGAATACACCTTGTGTTTTAACAGGTGACTGTCTATTTATTGGAGATGTTGGAAGACCAGACTTAGCAGTAAAATCAGATATTACACAAGCAGATTTAGCAGGGTATTTATATAATTCATTACGAACTAAAATAATGACTTTACCAGATGATATTATTGTGTACCCTAACCATGGCGCAGGTTCTGCATGTGGTAAAAATATGAGTTCTGAAACTTTTGACACTTTAGTAAATCAGAAAAAAACTAATTATGCTTTACGTGCTGATATGACTAAAGAAGAATTTATTAAAGAGGTTACTACTGGATTAAAAACACCTCCGCAATATTTTCCAAATAATGTTAGAATGAATAAATCTATCAATACAAGTATAGATACGGTTTTAGAAAACGGAACTAAAGCTTTAGATCCTGCTACATTTAAAGAAATGAGTGAACAAAGAGATATTTTAGTTATAGATACACGTTCAAAAGAAACTTATGCAGAAGAAGGGACTGTTCCTGGTGCTTGGTACATTGGTATTGACGGTAGTTTTGCTCCTTGGGTAGGTGCTTTAATTACTAATATTCAACAAAAAATAATTTTTATAGCTGATAACGATTCCAGAGTTGAAGAAGTTGTAACTCGTTTTTCAAGAGTTGGCTATGACAATACTATTGGTTATCTAGCAGGAGGAATTCAAAATTGGATTACTCAAGGTTATTCAGTAGACAAAATAGGTTCGATTTCTGCTGCTAAATTTGCTGATAAACTTGCTGAAGGTAGTATGGAAAAACCAGTTGATGTAAGAAAAGAAACTGAGTACTTATCAGAACACGTTAAAGGTGTTGAAAACTTTCCATTAGATAATATTCATGATAATTTTGCAGAAATAGATATCAATAAAGAATATTTTTTACATTGTGCCAGTGGATATAGATCTTTAATAGCATCATCAATCTTTATGGCAAATGGTGTTAAGAATGTAACTGATGTCAGAGGAGGTTTTAAAGATTTGAAAGAAACAAACGCTCCATTAACGGCTTATGTTTGCCCAACAACCTTATTATAATTTGTGATTTTTTAGGGGTAAATTACTATTTGAGCGATTACTATATTTTTAGTAATCGCTTTTCACAGCAAATCATTCACTAATTCTATTAATTAAATGATTGTAACATGAGTTACAATCATTATCTTAAAGTTAATTTATGTTTGCCACTTATTAACTAAAATATTGAAAACAATGAAATTAAATAAAATTTACACATTAGCTTTATTATTCTTTACTATCACAACATTTTCTAGCTGCATAAAAAGCCCTACAAAATCTAAATCATCAGCAGATAAAGTAACTCAAAAAGTTAAAAAAACAACAACTATTAAAAGAGTAGATGCTATAGGTTTTAAAGCTGAAACAGAAGGAAAAAAAGTACAATTAGTAGATGTAAGATCTCCTGGAGAATACACGCAAGGACACATTGAAAACGCAATAAATATAAACGTATATGACAAAGCATTTACAACCAAAACAGACGCTCTAGATAAATCAAAACCTGTTTATGTATATTGTAGATCTGGATCTAGAAGTATGAAAGCTGCAAATAATTTAAAAAATAGAGGTTTTAACGTAGTCAACCTTAATGGAGGTATTGGTGGTTGGATGCGTAATGGATTTAAACTTATAAAATAATCAAATAAAAAAAATATGAAATATTTAAGTATTTTACTAATAAGCATTATAGTTTTCACAAGTTGTAGAAAAGAAGAAAAATTATCAGAAAAAGAAATAGCACAATACATTGCTAAAGGAAAAGAAATAGGAAAAGCAACCGTACATGAATTAGGAAGTAACTTAATGAAACATATGAAAAGTGGTGGTCCAAAAGAAGCAATTCCTTTTTGCAATACCAACGCTAATGAATTAACAAACAAAATAGCGAACAAATACAATGTTACCATTAAAAGAACTTCTCATAAAATACGAAATGAAAATAATAGTCCTAATGAGATTGAACTAAAAATATTAAACCAATACTTATCACAAATATCAAAAGAAGAACAGTTAAAACCAAAAGTACTTAAAGATGCTAATGGTAAAGTTCACTTTTATGCACCGATGAAAATAGAAAAAAAATGTTTAGCATGTCATGGTGAAGTTGGAAAACAAGTATCTCAAGAAACAAATACTCTTATAAAATCTTTATATCCAAACGATAAAGCTACAGGCTTTAAAGATGGAGCATTTAGAGGTGTTGTTAACATCACTTTTAATGAATAGTTTATTAAAAACTAACATTTTAAAATCCAATTTAATATAATATTAAATTGGATTTTTTATTGATAAATATCAGAGTATATTATCTTTTTTATATATTAGCAAAAAATATACTCAAACTAAATAATAATAATAAAATAAATGGCAAAAATAGTCGTATTAGGAGCTGGTGTTTCTGGGCACACAGCTGTATCTTATTTAAGAAAAGGTTTATCAAAAGAGCATGAAGTTGTAATGATTTCACCTAACAGTAACTATCAATGGGTTCCATCAAATATTTGGGTTGGTGTTGGTTTAATGAAACCAGACCAAGTAAAATTCAAATTAGCACCTGTTTATAAAAAAATGGGAGTAATATACAAACAAGCTTTAGGAGTTTCTATTCATCCAGAAGGAGATAAAGAAATAGAAAGTGGATACGTATCTATAAAGTATGTAGATGGCGAGATGAAAGGAAAAGAAGAAAAAGTTACTTATGATTATTTAGTAAATGCTACAGGACCAAAGTTAAATTTTGATGCAACCGAAGGATTAGAAGAACATTCAAATTCGGTTTGTACTTATGGTCATGCTGCTCACGCATGGAAAAACCTTGAAGCTACCTATAAAAAAATGGAGAATGGAGAAAAACAAACTTTTCTTATCGGTACAGGTCATGGATTAGCTACTTGTCAAGGTGCTGCCTTTGAATATGTACTAAATATTGCTTTTGAAGTTCACAAAAGAGGACTTTCAGGTATGGCAGATATTTGGTGGATTTCTAATGAATATGAATTAGGAGATTTTGGAATGGGTGGCGCTTTCGTAAAAAGAAATGGTTACATTACTCCAACCAAAATTTTTACTGAATCTATATTAAAAGAATATGGAATTCGCTGGATAAAAAGGGCAGCTGTACAAAAAGTAGAATCTAACAAAGTTTATTATGAAAACCTACGTGGAGAAAAGCATACAAAAGATTTTGATTTCTCTATGCTTATCCCTGGTTTTGCAGGTGCTGGTTTAAAAGCTATTGCTAAAGATGGAAGCGATATTTCTGATAAAGTTTTTGCAGCAAATACTATGATGAAAGTTGATGCTGATTACACTCAAAAACCATACGAAGAATGGAGTGCTGCAGATTGGCCTAAAATTTATCAAAGTGCTGCTTATGATAATATGTATGCTTCAGGAATTGCATTTGCACCGCCTCATGGAATGTCTAAACCTATGACAAGTCCAAATGGAACCAAAATATTTCCAACACCTCCACGAACTGGAATGCCTTCTGGAGTAATTGGAAAAATAGTAGCTCAAAATATTGTTCATCAAATTAAAACGGGAAAGAAAGATCATCCACATGAAGCTTCTATGGCAACTATGGGCGCTGCTTGTATTGTTTCTGCTGGTTATGGATTGTTTAAAGGTAAAGCTGCAGTAATGACGGTTAGACCTATTGTTCAAGATTGGGAGAAATATCCTAAATGGGGAAGAAGTATCACTGATACTGTTGGAGTTGTAGGAACTGCTGGACATTGGATGAAATTGTTTATGCATTATATGTTTTTATACAAAGCGAAAGCAAAACCTTTCTGGTGGTTAATACCAGAATAAACTAACGTATAAAACATTTATAACAAAACTAAAAAACACTATTATGTCAACTAAAACTAGAAAAAATATAAAAAGTAAAGCAATAACAAAACCATATAGCAACATGTCATATGCCACAGAACCTGGTGCTTTTGTGAGATTTACGCGTTGGTGTATGATTTATCAAATTTATCAATTTTTTAGATTAAATATAAAAGTAATGAGCATTGTTCTAAAAGGACATTCTTAAAATTTGTAAGTTTTATTCTTTTTCACCTACTAACTTATCATATAAACTACTAATTAAATAAACGATGACAATAATAAATATTTTAAATCTAAAATGTAATGGTTGTGCAAACACAATTAAAAAAGGATTAATTTCATTAGAAGGAGTAACTGAGGTTGAAGTAACTTTAGAGAATTCAGAAATTAAAATTAATGAAGTTTCTGATGAAGTCTTTGTAGCAGTAAAAGCAAAACTATCTAAAATGGGATATCCAGAAGTTGGAGATGCAAACTCTATGTTACATAAAGCCAAATCAATGGTAAGTTGCGCCACTGGTAAAATAGGATCAGACGCATAATACGTACTAAACTCTAAAAAATTAAAAGCAAATTCTAATTAATAGAGTTTGCTTTTTTTATTAATTTTGTATCAATTCCAATATTGAAATTTACTATTTGATATTTCTAATTTAACATTTTATGGCTTCATTTAAAGAATTAATCAATCAACCTGTGCCTGTATTAGTAGATTTTTCTGCTGCTTGGTGTGGACCATGTAAAGCAATGGCACCTATTTTAAAAGAATTAAAAAGCATGCTAAAAGATCAAGTAAAAATCATTAAAATTGATGTAGATAAAAACCCATCAGCCGCAGCAGCATACCAAGTAAGAGGTGTCCCTACATTAATAATATTCAAACAAGGCAAACAAGTTTGGAGACAATCCGGTGTAGTTAGAGCTCAACAATTAAAAAGTATTATTGAAAATTATTCGTAATTTCGTAATATGGAAATAATCAATTATTTACAAAAACAATTTAAAACGCTATCTAGTTCACTTTTATTAATTCAAGAAATTGAAAAAATCGCCCTAATAAAAGAATTTAACAAAGAAATTGTTATTCTAAAAGAAGATAGCTATGTACAATTTATTCCATTAGTCATTTCAGGTTTAGTTAAAGTTTACAAAGAGGAAGAAAATGGAAATGAAGTATTACTCTACTATATAAAACCAGGAGAAAGTTGTATTATGTCTATAATGGCTGCTGAAAAAAATATTCCAATAAATGTACGAGGTGTTGTAGAAGATGATGCTAAAATTATTTTAATCCCTATAGATAAGCTAAACATTATTAAAAAAAATTATTCAAAATGGAATACTTTTGTTTATGAGCTTTTCAATGAAAAATTTGAAGAAGTAATTGAAATGGTTAAAATTTTAACATTCTCAAACAAACAAAAAAGGCTAGAAGACTATTTAAAAACAAAAGCAATCCTTAATAAATCAAATATCATATTAAAATCACATCAACAAATCGCAAATGAACTTGGCTCATCAAGAGAGGTGATTTCTAGACTATTAAAAAAATTAGAAAAAGAAAAAAAAGTGATTTTACAACAAAAACAAATTAAAATTTTATAGTAACTTGTAACATTAATCACAAGATTTATACCTAATCATACTTTATTTTTGTCATGTAAAACAATAACACTTTATTATATGAAAAAAAATATTGGAAATATAGACTTAATTGTACACTATATCATTGTAATAATAAGCTTATATTTTACTTACAAATTTAATTTTGAAGATTGGAAAAGTTACGCACTATGTATTTTAAGCATATTTATGATTATTACTGCAATTTCTCGTTCTTGTCTACTTTATTATTTATTAAATACAATTCATTTAAAATAAATTTATAAACCAACCATTAAAATAATATTAATATCATGAAAAAAAATGTAGGAAGTATCGACAAAATTGTACGAATTATTATTGCAGTAATTACAGGTTATTTTGCAAAA
>Ga0256844_10000134_pt1 | contig 29801 bp, 34 predicted proteins | sample MusselsmetaG_FD_189100 | JGI IMG/M metagenome (GOLD analysis project Ga0256844, IMG submission 189100) | Mussel associated microbial communities from hydrothermal vent at the East Pacific Rise, Pacific Ocean - Mussels | ecosystem: Host-associated > Mollusca > Shell > Unclassified ... | reverse complement strand
AACCTTCCCCCTTAAAAAGGGAAGGAATATAGAGCAAAGAAAAGCACAACAACTCTGCACGACACTTAGAGGTGGCTTATAAAACAATTATTCCTGTAGTACTCAATAAACACCCCCATCCTAACCTTCCCCCTTAAAAAGGGAAGGGATATAGAGCACTAAACAAATCCTTCTGTTTTTTAGCAAAAAAGCCCGGATGGTGGCATAGACACAAGTAAAAAAATCTCAGCAACAAACAGCTCCTTCCCCCTTCCAGGGGGAAGGTTGGGATGGGGGTGAGATGTACGACTTCATAATCTCTAAAATATATAATGTACTGTTATTTATCGTTTATATCACATAAAATGGCCTATTATTCTGATCTAAAGAGCAAAAATGAGCCACACTTCCGCTATCGACAAATCTCAATGCCTGGTAATTATCCCGGCAATGAATGAAGAAAACACCATAGGGGAAGTCATACGTGAAGTGATTGCCAAAGGCTTTGCTGTACTGGTTATTGATGATGGCAGTACGGATAATACCATTACGACTGCGCGCAGTTGCGGTGCTGTGGTTATCCCGCTGAGCTTTAATATCGGTGCCTGGAATGCCACCCAGACAGGGGTGCGTTATGCCTTAAAGCACCATTATGACTATATTATTTCTATGGATGCCGACGGCCAGCATTCACCGGAAACCTTACCAGCACTATTGGCAACCATAGCCCATCATGATGTTATTATTGCCTCCTGCTTACAGCGTGGCAGTCTGGGTCGCCGTATTGCCTGGAGCTTTTTTAAAAAAATGGCCGGTTTTAATTTTAATGATCTCACCTCCGGCTTTCGTATTTATAATAAAACAGCCATGCTGGTTATTGCCTCACGACAGGCAACCTTACTGGAATATCAGGACGTTGGTGTACTCATGTTATTGATGCAGCATAATTTATCTATTGCCGAGATTGAAACCACGATGTCCTGCCGGATTGAGGGTAAGTCACGTATATTTAATTCATGGGTACAGGTATTTTATTATCTGTTTTATACTTCACTACTCTGTCTGTCAAAAATAACACCTATTAAACGCATTATTAAGCAAAGACTGATAACAAACCAATAATGAAAACCTACTTACTCATTACTTCATCACTCGGCCTGGCCATTGCAATTTTTATTATCTGGCTGATTCGTAAAGATCATCTGCATGTCAAATATGCCTTCAGCTGGATTATTATCGGCCTTGTGTCGGCACTGCTGGGTTTTTTCCCCCTGCTTACCGATATCATTGCCCAGAAAATTAATATTGGCTACCCGCCCATTCTTGCAGTGGTCATTGCCATTAGTTTTATTTTAATAAAAATGCTATTGATGGATGTTGAGCGCTCTAAACAAACACGCGATATTATCCGTCTGAACCAGCGTATCGGTATTTTAGAAGCACAATTACATAACATACAGGAACAAAATCAGACACCAAAGGAGAAAAAATGATAACGGAAGGCTATAAGTGTGCAGATCAAGCTGATGATGACTTTGATTTTAATAAATACCTGCATTATGTCGATAAATTATCAGTACAGCTGTTTTTATTATTTATATTCACTATATTACTTTATGCTGTCAGCCTTAATGCCCCCTTTTATTTAGATGATTATCCTTCCATTGTAGAGAACCAGGCTGTACACAATTTGCACAATCTGTCCGCCATCTGGCAATTCTCTCAGGCTCGTTTTATTGCTTACTTAACATTTGCCTTTAATTATAGTGACAGCAGCAGTACCACAGGCTTTCATTTATTTAATATCAGTATACATTTTTTCAGCAGTATTGCTGCATTGTTTCTATTTCGTGGTCTTATGCAGGCCTCTGAGCAACAAAAATATCTGACCTTATTGCCACTATTAGGGGCTATTTTATTTCTGATTGCTCCTCTGCAGACACAGGCCGTTACCTATATTGTACAGCGGCTGGCTTCTCTGGCCGCCTTTTTTTATATCGCCAGTATGGCATTTTATGTCTATGCCCGGCTCAAAAAACAATCCATACTTTTTCTGCCGGTGCTCCTGTTTGCTCTGCTGGCCTTTTTTACCAAACAAAATAGTGCCACACTACCCTTTGCCTTATTACTGATTGAACTCATTTTTTTCCGGACGCTATCTGCTGTACATATAAAAAACTATTTAAAATATGCTGCTATTTTTATTGTTCTGCTGCTTGTTGGTTTGCTGCTTATCTCAGGCTTTGATCTGTCGCAACTGGATAAACTCACCCGTGATCCGCAAACCATCGGACATATCAGCCGTATTGATTATTTTTATACTCAATTAGTTGCGCTATGGCATTATATCTATTTATTTTTTATACCTGCATCCTTACATATCGATTATGATTTCCCCCTGCAAAGCAGTTTACCTATTATTGCTTTACTGGCACATCTTGGTTTAATTACCATGGCCTTCATGTTTCGCAAAGAGCAGCCGCTGGTGTTATTTGCTATTTTGTTTTACTACCTGGCCCATGCTATTGAATCTAGCATCTTTCCTATTTTTGACCTGTTCTTTGAACATCGCGCCTATTTACCCAACTTAGGTCTGGCACTGCTGACTTCAGTTCTATTGTTAACACTAGTGGAAAAAACCAGCAAAAAGATGTTTGCCTGGCTGATAATCGCCGCTGTTATTGCCTGGTTTTCATACTTTAGCTTTAGCCGCAACAATGCCTGGAATGATCCTGTTGCCCTGTACCAGCAGGAAACCCGTCTGAGTCCGGATAAAGAACGAGTCTGGGCAGCACTGGGCAAATATTATCTAAAAGAAAGAAAATTTAATGAGGCCCTGCAAAGTTTTGGCAAGGCACTGAATCTGGGTCGTGACGGTGATACTTTAAATGCTTTACCCACAACGTTTTTAAATACCTATCTGGCACTGCTCTATAGCAAACAGATGGAAAAAGCCGCCTATATGGAAACCCTGGTGCCTGTTGATAAGCTCAGTACTCATGATAAGGTTATTTTTTATTTTATGCAGGGCAATCGACTGTCTAGAATCAATAATAATAGCGCTGCAATGGCAGCGTATAAAAATGCTCTGGCCATTCAGCCTGACTATCTGGATGCAAAAGCTAATCTGGCCGCCACTTATATGGTCAATAAAGATTTTGCTCAGGCCAGGCAATTATTAAAGGCGGTGCTGGCAAAAAATCCAGCCCATAAAACCGCTAATATTTATATGAATCAAATTAAAGCATTGTAACTTTACGTTTGTAAATTTTAGATTAAAGGTGTAGCGCGAAACTTAGTTTGCGAATATGACACCATGAGTTTGAGACATGATTAAACTGCCATTAAACCGGCATTTTTACTGCTTTTACCTCAGCTTTTAATGTCTTCGGTTTTGAGTTAATAATGACTCGAACTGCCAACCAAATAATGTCACCATCATACTTTGCCAATGCAGCTGCACTTGATGCATCAAACTCGGCAACACATACTCCATTTGCCCAATCATTACCGTCGCTTGTGTGCAGTATTGGAGCCTCATCTATTATCTTTTTGTTGCGCTTTGTATCTGCCACGAATGCTGTCAGAGTTGCACTGCCGTCAGTAGGAATATTTAACCGTTCACCTGTTGATTTTTTAACCAGTATTATCTCTTGCTTAATTGCATCACTAGACGAAAATTCAATCATGCGATTAACTCCATTTCGATTATGTATTTATCTGATAGTTTCATACTGTACTCATTATCAGTTAGCTGCATCTGTATATCACTGACATCAATAGCAGACCATGTTTTTTTATTCATAATAGCTGAACCACCAGTTGTAACACCACCTGTAGCTATATGCTCTTTGATTTGCACGACATTAGCTACACCAGAGGTGGTTATTCCACCGCTGGCGGTATGGCTATATGAATTTAAACCTGCTGATATTTGTTCTGTTATCGCACTGCCGCCGGTAATAACGCCACCTGCAGCTATGTGCCCTTTGATTTGTATTACATTAGCTGTGCCTGAGGTAGTTACTCCTCCGCTGGCGGTATGGCTATATGAATTTAAACCCGCTGATACTTGTTCTATTGCCGCAGTCCCACCGGTAATAATGCCGCCTGTTGCCTGGTGTGCTTTAGTGGTGGCTATGCCTGCTGAACCTCCGGTAATAACTCCGCCAGTGGCTATGTGCTCTTTGATTTGTATTACACTAGCTGCGCCAGAGGTGGTTACTCCGCCGCTGGCGGTATGGTTATATGAATTTAAACCCGCTGATACTTGTTCTGTTACTGCGCTTCCACCAGTAATAACACCACCTGTTGCCTGGTGTGCTTTAGTGGTGGCTATGCCTGCTGAACCGCCGGTAACAATACCGCCAGTGGCTATGTGCCCTTTGATTTGTATTACATTAGCTGCGCCGGAGGTAGTTACTCCGCCACTGGCCGTGTGTGAATGGATAACTGCAACTGGTGCAGCAGCAAACAAAGTTGTATAAACAGCATTGTTTGCTGCACTTTTATCTGCTTTAAATAATTGAAAAACATCTTTAGACAATTCGCACGCTTGCAGGCTCGTTATATCTTTATCTTGACGTACAAAAAGTTGCACACCGCCGTCAATTGATGTTGAAAAATTCAGACCGCACAATCTATGATGCGGTGAGCTACTAAATGCCGTTCTTCCTGCTGAAATATAGTCGCTAATCTCAACACCACCTTTCCAAACTTCAACAGCCCCATCTGCACGACAAACAATAACTAAATTTACAACCTCTTCGGCAGAAATAGAGTTCGATTTTGTCTCAAATTGTTTCTGCCCCATTCTCATGCTGATACAATTTACATTACCAGATAAATACCCGGAATTGTCTAGCCAAATTGAACAGTTCTTATAATCACTACTAGAGCTGCTAACTTGAAAAAAGAATCTATTTCCAGTTAGCGTTTTAGTATAAACAGCGAACACGAAAGTCTGTGTTAAGCCTGAAAGGGGGGGGCCATATAAATATGCATATTTACCAGCCGCTCCAGATCCTCCCGTTGATGTTAACGCTAACTTGTTTGCAAGCGGTTCTAAATTAATATCCACATCAGACGTAGAGAAATATTCATTACTTACACCGTCTCTGCCGTCAATCATACGGATATCGGGTTTTATTCCAAATTTATTAGACTTGTTGAAGACTAATTTAGACATTTTCTACATCTACACCAATACGATACAACGTGTTACCTGCTCCTAGAGCGGCCCCACTGTTATTGTGAATCATATAAGCATTGTACTTATGTAGACCTTCAGAGCGCCAATCTATTTTCTTTTTAGTGCTGGCCATTGGCAATGACTTAACGAAAACCCACAAATCTTTATTATCAGCCGCCGCTGGAAAATTTCCTGCTGTATTAGAACCAGCAACATAAACAGCCACTTCACCAGTGCCTGTTCCCACGCACTCCAGGTCAAAACAATCAGATAAGTGCCGGTTTGTTGAATTATCAATTTCAATAACAACTCGACCATCAATTGCAAGTCCATCTAAAACTGCCCCGAGATTAGCGCTCAATGGGCCATATAATTGTTTAGCTGCCATGGTTATATCCTCGCTTGCTTAACGTCCCACAGTGATACTTCTGTGATTTCTAACTGCTGAGCACGCGATATCATTTTATTGCCCAGGCTTAAAATATACGACTCATCTGTTGCATCAATTAAAATCGAAGTGTCAGCAACCAATGCAGCAATCACTGATTTAAATTTCGCTTCAATGGCTGGGTTGGCCATGTGAATAATCGGATGTATCTGAAATGTTCGAGCTGCTTTTTTTGCTGCAAAACTGGTGGCATTTTCAAAATCAATTAATTTATCTTTCAAATTCAGATATGCACGTATATCTGATACAGCAATTGACTGTTTTGTGGGTATGTTTTCCAGTTGCAGTTTTTCAAGACGCTGCACATCTGACAGAGCAGCATATTCTGGCTGGGCAAATTCCTGTCTTAAAATAAAATCAGTGCTCATACTGCTAATCCTTTTGCTGTACTGCAACACGAGATTTGAGCGGTTTTTCTGTCAACTCAATATCTGAGACATCATATTTAATCTCATCTGTTGTCTCGCCTTTTTTGTCAATCAAATGCACGACAACACTCGGAAAACGCTGTGTATCATGCATAATGCCAATGCCATGTGGTGTATTAACAAAACGACCTACTTTAAAACTTCTCATAATTTACTCCGCTGCTTTTTTGGGTGTTACTCTAATTGAGTCACCGTTGTTTACTATGCTGTAAGGTGCCCCAACAAAGCGTTCAGACCACTTTAGTTTGCCACTCACAGACTCTGTTACATAGTAGCCATAGGGTGAGTTTCCAGCACCGCTGGCAACAAACTCTTGCAAAGGATGTGAAGCTTCGGAGGGATCACCTTCCACTACTGTCCAATTTGCCCCTGTAAGCGTTTTTGCAGCATATCCTGGAAAAGTGGCTTCAGTAAAAGTGGCTTCAGTATCAGACTCAGAGGGCGTGATATTATTCTCATAAAGTCTGAGCACTAAATCCTGTGGTGCTGTTTTATTGACATCATTTTGCAACATCAATGATTCACCCTGGTTCGGCACGACTATTGTCATTTCATTTCTCCTTTTAAACTATATTTAAATCGTGTTTATGCTGTGTTTATGGCACGATAACTGGACTAACGACCTGGGCATTCACTACCGTTGGCGTGGCCGTTGCATCGTGGCTGTCAGTTGGATTCTGACTGTCAGTGATTGCATGACTGTCTGTTGGATTGTAGCTATTGCTCATGGCATGGCTATCAGAGACCGGGCCAGTTCTGTCTATAGTGCTGGTGGCAGCGGTATTGTTATCGTCACCAGAGATCGTATTGGTATTATGCGTCGTGATGTTGCCATCACCTGCGTTTGCAGCGATATCATCAACAATGCGTGTCACAGCAATAGCCCCCACCGCCCAGGAGAACATGTTTGTCACGCTGGGTGCGATTTCAACGATTGTGTCATTGGTACTGCGCACTCTGGGAACGGCAATGGCCGGGGCTTCTGGCGTGTACGTCACTTCCATGCCACGACACTCACCATTAATACATTTTATTGACAATAAGGGTGGTCTCTTCATTTGCGTCTGTGCCTGGACGATAGCCACACTTGCACTGTTCATTGATGCAATCTCTTCCTGTGATGCACATGCAGATAACAGCAGTGTTATCATTGCGATAAATAGTAGTTTTTTCATTGTTGACTCCTGATGTTGAAATTAATGTTTACCATGTGATACTGCTGACACACGCAATATCAGTACAGTTTGCTATCTGTGTTTTTTTCAGTTGATATTTATCAAAAACCAGCTCATATGCGACTGAGATTGCAGCAGCCACATCTTTTATTTGCGTAGTGCTGAGAGCGTGAGGTGCATTGTTAATGTCATGAATGTCGCCTGATGCAACAGCAAGATGAATCAGTGTGTCAGCTTTACCGTTAAGCAGCATCGCTGAATTAACACCGCCGTTGTAAGACACTCCAGCAACCGCAACAGGCTGTATAGATTCCGCTGTAAATTGCTTTTTTATCTCTAACAACTGCTTTGACTGTGCTTGCTCAAGTGTCATATTCGCCCAGGGGCTGTATACTGCTATTGCATTGCTTGTCAGCCAGCTGTCAACGTGAGCTGCATACTGCCCAGTGACCGGGTACGGCACCACCGCGACTGCATTGTCATCAAATGTAATTTCAACGTGTTTTTCATCGGCTGATAAAAACACAATGGCTGCTATAGTTCTCATGAATAAATCTCCGCATCAAGTTCAACAACATCATCTATGCTGTCCGGGTAAAACGCACTGGTAGTAGACGCTGACGCAATAATACTGAGTTCCATGCCGACACTGGACACAGACAATAATGTTGGTTTTGTTGCAGATGAATTCACAATATTCCATGTGCCGGTAATTGTTGCTGTGGGCACTGCTCGCATAGTGACCGGGAACAACACAGCTAAAACATTTGCAGTGCCGGCGGGCGTATATGCGTAGCCGTGCAAATTAGGGCGCTGCCCACCGGCAGTTTCCATTGAATATTTTTGATAATAATGCTGACATCGGATTAGCTGAATATCCGACGGTGTATCTTCAAAACCGGTAAATTCACTACCCAGCTCAAGTTGCACATTGGACACCTCAATATAATCACCGACAGTTACATCCACTGCGGCTGAGGTTTCAGCATCATTAACAGTGGATATATCAATGAGCATAAATGTCGCGGCGGCATCCACTGTATATGTTGCAGATATTGTGTGCCAGGAGCCGTCTTGCACGGCTGTTTGCTTGCGTAGTGAAACGCCGCCATACAACACCAACCCGGCTTTTGTGTTCGTTTTGATTTGTGCTGTGAGTGTCACTGTGCGCCCACGCAGGCGCGTAATATCTTTTATATACTGCCGGCAACGAATGTTTTTCGTTGTTGTTAAATCAGTGGTGGTCACATCATAGCGTGTTGATTTTGTATGGGTAGTGTTATTAATGGCATTGTGTGACAGGTTAATATCTGCTGATGATGCATTCATCCATCGGTCCACATAAAATGTATTTAATGTGGCCGCAGTGCCGGCGCTATAGTCGCCTCGTTGAGCAATTGACTGGTCACCATTTATCAACAAATTTTTACCGGCATAATTAAAGCTAAATGCTGATGAAGACAATGATGCAGCAGCTATCAAAGCTCCGGAAATTATATCGACAAGTTCATGCCCCGATTCATCCGCTTTCACTTGTAGTAGCTTTTTTGCATCGCCGGGGGCAATGACAGGCAGATCCACACTGGCCACTGCAGCCAGTGCCGCCACGCGAGCGGCTTCAACGTCATCTGCGAGTGTGTTTAAGTCTGATGAATACGCTTCAAGCTTTGCTTGCATGGTATTTTGTTTATTGACAAATTCAACTGTATCACCAATCAGTACTCGCTCATCAGTTAAATCTAATGGGGGTATTGCCATTTTTTAACACTCCAGAAAAATCAGTTGCATTGTGTTGTTGTTATAAAAATTATGAGTAAACCCATCGTGTTCGTCACGTTTTGCAATCATCGTGTGCAGCATTTCATTGATACCCCCAGTTTCTGGGTATCCAGACACTAATAAGTCATTGCCCCGGCGTGATTTAATTAAATCTGTTTCAAGCTGAATGCGGTCATCTGCATCCAGATAACTCAAATCAATTGTAAATTGTCTGTAGCGACCATCACCGTCAGAGCGCAGACTGCCCGCGCTGGTACGAAAATGTTGCACATCATCAAGCCAGGTCAGTTTAGCGCCGTAACTAAAATTGATTTTAGGGCTGATAGACTGGCCCAGAAAAATCCGCCAGACATCAAAGTATCCATCTGTATTGGCAGCACCATCATTTATTGTGATGATGGCTTCATCGTAGAGCACGGAGTCAAACCAAGGAGTGGCTATAGGTTCGAGTTCATCACCGCTAAACCCTCCAAATGCATCAATCCCGGCCCGCCACACTCCAAGCGGGATCAGCGATGCCGCAATATTCACTGTGCCTGTATAAACGACTGTTGATGCTAATTTGAGTGTCAGTGTAATGACTGCAGTGACCGTAAAAGTGTAACCCGCAAGAGAAAAGCCATTTGCGATACGCGCCCCTGGCATCACTGCAGTGATTGTTTGACTGGTTCCTGTGGTGCGCATCACACGGCTACGCTCAATGCGCTGCATATTTGTCTCGTTCAATGTGGCTACGGTGGCAGGCGTTGCAGTCAATGCGGCATCATCAAAATCGTTTTTTATGATCATTTTGATATTGCTCATAACCATATCTCCAGCGTCATTTGATGTTCAGTCACACCACCGGAAATACCAACGACCAACGCGTTTTTAGCTGTCGTGAACTCATAGTGTCTATCTTGCAGTGTGATCTCATCACCCACATTGAGTATTTGCGGTGCTAAAAATGTTTCAACACTGTATATGCGACGTTGTTCTGAACGCAGTAGTGCACGTCTGTCAGATTCTGCATGGGCATCAACCTGGTTGACAAACAAACTATCAATCACATCAGCTACATCAGCCAGCGGATATTGTGTATTAATGCCGGGATTAGTTGTTTCAACAATCAAATAGCGACCGCTGAACAGGTCGCGTTGTGTTTCAGTGAGTGAGCCTGCTAAGCTGCTGCGATTTTGTACTGTCCAATTCTTTTTATAGCCCAGGCTGACACTTGAAACCGGGGTTTCAGTACGTGTCATGCGTATGCCTCTTGGCTTTATCTGATCGCTATTTATTGATAGAGATCCTGCGCTGGGTAATTTGAGTTGCAGCAGATTGAGCACGCCTGATTTATCAAAACGCCAATAGCCGCCAACTGTCAGCATGATTTGATTGAGTACATCGGTATAGCGTTTATTACTATTGATATACAAACCCAGCGGGGCCGTATTAGAAAATGCACTATTAATTTCAGTGGCGGTTAAACCGGCTTTTAATGCCAGATAATTCACCATTAAACTCACTGTGTTATTTGGCTCTGTGATATCACATGTGATTGTACCGACAGGGCTTGCTGATAAAACAAAAGTACCATCGGCATTGTCTGTATAGCTGACGCTGACACCGTTATCACGTACATCTGAAATAGTGCATGCATGGTCGTTGCACTGATAATGTAATGTAGCAGCGTCTATCAAAATAGGTTGTGCATTAAATACTGAACCCAGGGCGCATGGTATGAGTTTATTGTTTGCATATTGAGTTAACACAGAGGTGTATAATTGAGCACGCTTGTCTTTAAATGACAATGTGAGTTGCTGCTGCTCACGCGATGACAACTCATCAATAATGCCGCTGGTGATCGTTCTGAAATCATCACGTGACCAGCTGGCATCACCAATTAACATCGTGATTGGATGACCGGACCAGGCATAATCAAACCAGGGATTTAAGTTACCATCATTCACAATTTCAATGTCTGCAATCAGATCGTCTTTATCAATTGATTCAGCGTATTCAGGCACTGATGTGATCACATCATCGTAGGGCTGATTTGCAATCGTATCACCCGGATATGAAATGTAAGGACGATTTGATAAATACACTGTTTTTACATCGGTACCATCATGACAACTTGCTTCAACCAGGACGGCCCGCGAATGATTGTCACTTTCAAGCCAGTCCAGGAATTGCTCATCTGTGATCATGATTATACCCTCGCCATTGTTGAGGTAGTTTGACGAGAGGCACGTACAATTTTGTCACTGGACTGATTCACTGCCTGGGTGTTTTGTGAGCGCTGCTTGGCAGCAAATTGTGCTTGTTCACGCAAGTCTTGACGCAATAGTGTTATTTCTTGTTTCAGTGCCCTGACTTCTGCTGTATTTGAACCGCCTGTATTGCTTTTTATGCCATATTTTCTCAACTGTGCAGAGGTTTGTGCATCAATGACCATTTCTGCATCATGAATTTGGGCAATTTGATCACCATCCACATAACTGGTACCTGTGCTGTAGCTTGGTAATGTGCCCCCCAGAGATAAACCCAGCGCTTTTAATCCACCATACACACCATTAAATATATCCGTATAGTCTTGTGATGAGGCGTATACATCACGTGCTGCATTGAGATAGCTTGATGCTGTTGCTGTTAAATCTGAAACCATATCAGTATTGCCCCCACGAACCGCTGCAAACTGTTCGTTATAGACGCTGGACATGGCATCCAGCTGCTCAACAGGCGACAGTGGTGATAGCGCACCCACTGTGAGATTATTAATAAAGCTCAGCAGTGAATTGCCGGCGTCACTTAAGCCCGCACTAAAATCAGACAGTGCAGAATTTGTTGATGTGACTGTTTTTGATAGTGTTGAATTACCGTAGGCGTCCACCCGGCTTAACTGCAGCCATTTTGCAGAATCCTTTGTCCAGCCCGTCAGGATAGCGGTTGCTTCAGATGTAAAACTATTACCAAATTGCTCTGTGAACCAGCTGGAATTATCAGCAATGGCGTCGCCAAGTTTTGCCCATTGTGCATCCAGGCCCGCCACAGTACCGGCATTAATTTTATAACTGTCTACGGTGCTTTGGTTAACACCTTTTGCTGTCAATGAGTCGAGCCACTGGTTTACATCTGTTATTTTTGTGGCCCATTTCTGTTCCAGGTTTGATTTTGATAGCGTGTCATTGTAGCGCTCTGCCAGTGACACACTTTGTTGTTTTAAATTGGCAATAGAGTTAATCATTGCCTGCATCGCATTGGCGCCATCCAACAGTGCCGGGGCTAAATTCAGTGCTGCATTGTATGCTTTTTGCTCTGCTGCAGAGGTTAAATCTAAAGCAGACATATAGTCACGCAGACTGTTTTTTGCACTGATAGAGACTGTACCAAATTCCCCGAATTGCTCATTAAATTGAGCAACAACCTGTTCACTTTGTTCAATTAAATCATTACGACGCTCCTCTTCAGTAAAGAAGTTTTGGTAATAAAATGTTGTTTTACTATTGAAGGCTTCTATGCCACCGGCCGCAGCAACTAGATTGTCTGCCAGTTCAGCACCGGACATTGACAGTTCAAAAGCTGACTGTGACGTGTTTTGCAATATTGTGTTCACTGAGATGAGCTGACTGCCCAATTGAAATAACTCAGATGCCAGGCCATCAAACTCATTCAGCTCACCAATTGAGTCCACGAATGTTGCAAAATCATCGTTCAGTGCTTCAAGATTTAGTAGTGATGTAATTGCGGCCAATTCAGTCATCTGATCATCAAGCTCAGTGACTTTGGTTGTAAATAAAATCACCGAGTCAACCACATCATCAAAGCTGCGTGATGTGTTGTTATCCATTACTGATTTAACTGACGATACAGCCAACACACCCGTATCAACATGACCTGTTGCATTAAATGCATCCACAAAAACATCTTTGTAACGTGCGACATCTTCATTGGCATTAACGCCCACTGCTGCAAATATTTGTGAAAAAATATTTGAAAATGCAACGGTAAAATCATTAGACCCGGCGAAGTCCTCAAATTTAATCTCACCACTATTAAATTGTGCCATGGCATCTGAAATTTCTTGTGATATGGTCTTGCCAAAACTTGAAAATATAGCATTTTCTAATGTGGCATAGCGTGTAGTCATTGCATCTGCAAATTCCTTGGCTTTGGCTTCATCATCAAAAGCATCGTGCTGTGTTGAAAAACCGAACGATGCAAACCTGCCGGCGTAGGCAGTGGAAACATCATTCTCTGCATAATCAAATTTGTATAATCCCTTGGGCCGTCCTGGATTATTGTTATATGCATTGTTGTAATTGAGATTCAAATCTGGCGTCATATCTTTATCACCGCCAAATGCTCCTGAACCTGCCAATGCACCAATGGCCAATGCAGCCCACCCAACCGGGCCCATGGCTGCCAGAGCTCCACCCGCACCGGCCATAAACCCAGCACCGCCGGCCATACCTGACAGACCACCCATCAAGCCAATTTGCCCGGCCCCTAGGGCAGCACCGGAAAAAGCATTACCCGTCATTGATGCACCACCATAACCTGCAAACAGTCCGCCCAGTCCAGCGGATGCCATATTGCCCAGACCTTGTGTGCCGCCGGTCATAGAGCCGGTAATGCCATCGGCACCCAGTTGTTCAAAAGAGACAGAGTCAAATGCGGCAAATTCACCAGCAGAGCCCGCAGGGGCACCAAAATATGATGCACCAAAGGAGTCCAGGCCCGCAACAGTACCCTCGGGCAAGCTGAATGAATTGATGTTATTCTGACTGCCCATTAAGCTGCTTTGGGCTTGACCAGAGGCACTGCCTGTACCCAATATACTGGCTTGAATATTCATTGTCAGCGGTTTTGTCAGCAAGGTATGAGCCATTTCAGCAGCCCAGCTGGCAGTCAGTTCTTTAATTGAATCCAGTGAGTTTTCAGCGCCAGTGAACAGGTTTTTCCAATATTGTGCTCCCGCATCATCTAATCGCTCAAATGCATTTTTCCAGGCTTCGTAGAAGGGATCTGCTGTTTGTGTGATTTGTTGTGATGCTTTTTTTGCGGTAACACTTGAGTGATTGAATGTAGTAATTGATTTTGCAACAGCACGATTATATGTTTCTTGATCAATAGCACCTGTCTGCAAAAGTGCTGCGTATCGTTCAAAAGTATCTGTAAGTTCTTCTTGTTCAGTACGCATTGACAGAGTAAGACGCTCACCCTCTTCAAGCAGGGCAGTGTATACGCTCATTGGGCCGGTCATATCATCCAGCTTGTTTTTTGTTTGAGCTAGATTTTTATTAAACTTGCCGGTTGAATTATTATTTTTCTTATTTTGATTATCCAGATTGGCAGCATCCTTAGTTGCTTTAACAATAACGGGATGTAACTTTGTGTATTCTTCTCCTAGAATTTTCAGCTCTGCAACATTTTCTTTGATCCCCTTAATAAGCCCTTGATAGGAACGCCCAGTTTTATTATTCCTCCTTGCTAATTCCTCGTTTGCACTTTCAATGCTCTTAATCGTATCAGCAATAGCCTGAGTATTTTCAGCAATTTCTTCAGCCTTTAAATTAGCTTTAAAAAACTTTAAAGCTACGGTTGCATTATCAATAGCCTCTGTAACCCAATCAATGCCTTTTTTGAATGCATCCATAGCTGCATTATCATCACCCAACACCCGGAAAAAATCATTTACCGTTGCTTCAAGATTGCTTAATTTTCCATCGATGGTATCCATTTGATTGGACATGGCATCAGCAAAATGAGTTTCACCAATGCCCAGCAGGTATTCTTGAATATTTTTAGATGATTTTTGTACCGTTGTTTCAACATTTCGAAATGTGAACGTGACCTGGTCGCCTTGCTGCTTAGTCTTGATACCAAACTCTTTTAATCGCTCAAATTCACCGGTTGTTGCGTCAGCAACAGCTTCAATCATTTGAGTCATGTCTTTACCCATTGCTGCTGCTGTGTTGCCATAGCTGCGCATGGCACGCTCAGAGGGATCAAGACCAAGATTTTTTAGTGTTTTAAAGCTTTCAACAGATTGTTGCAAAGTATAAGGTGTTTGCTTTGCAAATTGATTGAGACGTTCAAATGCTGCTGCTCCACCGTTTAGGCTACCGGTTGCAGTAACCAGTTGAGCAGTCATACGCTCAGTATCACGAATAACAGATATTGTCTTTAAAGAAAGTGCTGCCAATCCTGTAACAACTGCAGCCGCACCTGCTTTTAATGCAAAGAGAGAACGTTCATGGCGGCGATTAGATGCCACGGCATTATCTGACACAGGCACACCATCACGCTGAATTTTATTCAGCTTCTCAAGCTCCGCTTTGGTGAGATTGATTTTGCCGCTCAGACCTTTGTCTGTTGCAGTAAACTCAATAGCTAATGTCAGATCCTGATCTCTCATTCCGTTAATCTTTATTCCAGAAATTTAGTGCAATGATTTCTATGGTTTGAAATTGCTTAAAAACGTCCCAGTTATAACTATTGGCTTTCATAACGACCTCAACACCGGCATAATCAAACCCGGTGACAACACCGGTCATACCTGCTCTGATACGTTGGCTCATCGATTGTTTAAAAAGCTGTATTGCATCCCAGTTTTCTGGCAACACATCAAAAACAGCTAATTTATTTTGTGCATCAATATACTGTTGAATAAGTTCTTCAGAGACAGTTAATTGTCGTAACTGGTCAATGTAATTGTTATCGATAGTGGTTTGTGGCGCGACATCGAGCAGGTGTAATGTCGCGTCATGTAAATTTATCTCTGGGGCTTTTTTTGTACGGATTCTCCATATGTGCGAACTAATGCATTGCCAATCACTGGATCAATTTTTGCGGCATGCAACAAATCTTCACCTTTAAGTAATTCATTGTCTTTGTCATACAATTCAAGGTGTTTTACATCTAATAAAACAAGTTCAAGTAATGTTTTTTTGCTGTTTTCTTCAGCCTTTGTTTCATCACTGTTGGCAATTCTGTATTTGGCAAGAAAGCTGCCGGTGGCCGGGTTTCCGTCTTCATCATTGAATACGACGTTCACTTTTTCCCAAAAAGAGCGTTCTACATTTAAGCGTAAAGGTTGCATAAGATTTCCTGTATATCTAATTGTTAAACAAAGTTTAAAATTGTATTTAAACTTTGTTTAATGAGTCTTTAAAAAATGAGTGATGCAGGGTGAACAGCACTCAAAAAAGTAATTATTTGAACGTTAAAATAAAATCATCATCACCAAGGTTAGGGATTGCTCTAAATGGCATTTGCAGGCCCGCAGTACCGTTTAACTCAGTGGTGCTGGGTTTTTCAATTTGAATTTTTGGTAATGATAAATCAATAATTTCACCTGCCACTGTCCCGTGCGTATACGCCAGTGGTACCACTGTCATTTTTTCTGAGATATCATAAAAATTTATTTCAGAGAGCAAGGGTTCAGCAATTGTGTTTTGACCTTTGGGTTTTCTATCTGTGATGCGAACCACTTCCTGGTTCACAACATTCAAATAAGAGACATCCTGAGCAATATCAAATGTGAACTCATGCATGGGCAGGTCAACACTATTTATGCTGAATGTGGGCGTATTGCTGTCTGTAACAGGTGTTGGAATTAAGAAGCCGGACGTATCAAAATCCGTGGGCATGACGACTTCAGTAGCAGCAACAGCCAAACCAATAAAACTAAATTTCATGATAGGTGCTTTGCCTGGACTTAATACAAAACTGACATTACCACGTGCACCAAGCAACTTATGCTGTATACGGTCTTGCATAAAATACAGTGAGACTGATTCATAACCCGAACTGATGGGTTGATAATCTACGCTGGTGGCGGGTGTAATAGTTTCTTTTAAACCACAGGCTCGTAATAACACTCCAAAGCTGGGTGCAACATCAACGGTACCAGAGCCTGCCAGGAGTACTTCAAATTCGAGTTTGGTGTAATTAGTTGCACGAAACAACAATTGATTGCCTAGTTGGGGGCTATCAATATTCAACTCTTCTGAGTCGCCCTCAAGCACAGAAATTTTTGCATTACGTGTTTGGATTGCATTCAGTGCTGCTGTTGGAGATGAGTCTAAGCCATACGTTGGTTCAAGTTTGGCAATCACTGCCAGCATTTTATAATTACGAATTGTGCTCATTACTTGTCACCTTTTTTTGTTGACTTGGTTTGTGCTTTGGCAGGTACCGTCTTTACAGTTGCATGCATTTTTTTTGCCTGACGCAACTCAATACCGTTACTATCACGACCACGGTCACCCGTTTTATGGCTGACTGTTTGTTCAAGCAATTTTTCATTGCCTTTGTCATCTTTAATATAACTACCACCGATATTCATAATTTATCCTCTAATGATGATGGGCTTGTTCAGTATTTTTTGTTGTAAAAATATCCAACCAGTACACGGTCTTGTTTTTAAATTGCATTAACCGGCCATTACCTCTAATCAGAGGTTTATAATCTGTTTTTGGTTTCCATCCGGCTAATAAATCCCGGATAGATTCACGCTCAACATCAATGCGTTGTTGATGAGCTCCGCCCAGGCTGTCACGCATATTACGTATTGCTGTGACAATACCCACCTGATATGACACCTCAGATAATGTGCAACCCGTGTACTCTGTATTTACCACTTTCTCACCTAGTGGTATGACATACAGCATTGTGCTTCGAGTGTTTTTTGTTTTATCAATTGCGGCAAACTCAATCACTGATTTTACGTTAAACTGAGTTTTTAACCGGGTTTCAACCGCATTTAACATGGCTTTAAAATCCCAAATGTTCTGTTAAAATATCAACTATTTCTTCTTCCCATACTGTTGGCCAACCATCATCCGGCAACATGGGCCGGGCGGGTAAAGTGGTTTTATGGTTACGGCCAGTCTCACCACCAAATTGGTGGATAGCAGCGTATACAGCATTACTGCCAAAAATTAATGTCTCAGACGTAACAACAGGATGAAATGAATCACGTAAATGTCCATGCTCCACCAATGTCTTGGCATTAGCTTCATTTTGTGCTCGCTTACTGGGCGACCAGGGAAAGCCATATGCATCTTTAGAGTCCTGAAACTGCTCTTGCAGCTCAGACTCCATAAAATCACCGAACTCTTGAAATGCTGGGGTTAAATTACCACCGCTTTCAAGTAAGCGATTTAATGCATTAACAATGGCTGTATCGTTAATTTCAACATGTACACCGGCCATATTAATAATTGTCCCAGCCAATACGGCTATTACCCTGGCGCACTGTACCGGTGCCGTCAGTACTGACAGTAACATCACTCTCACCCAGACTGGCCTTGCCCACACTGACGTCACGTAACCAGGAAATTGCATCGTTATAACGCTTTAACACCGTATCACTTGGGTCATTTTCCATTAAAAAATAACGTGATAAAGTCGTTTGTATGCGAGACAAATCACTCCCGGCAATTTGCTCAGCAGACAACGGCAGGGCATAACGCTCACGTAAATAAGAGTCAATACGTTTGTGTGCATCACTCATTACTAACTGCAATCTGACTAAAGCATCATCAGCAGCATGAACCACCAATGAGTCATAACTACTGCGATCACCCCCGGTGACAGTGAGCATTAATAGCTCACCATCCACTGCAGAGTTTTCTGATGCCAGCTCAGCCATCTCATCATTGCCATGACGTTGTAATAATTGCAGTTCAGTGGCATAGGTCATGACTAATCAGCCTGCATACTGGCCCAGACATCATCACGCAAAGCAGCCGACACATCGATGCCAAAATCACCCAGAGCTAACAAAGCTTCAGTTTTTGGTTTACCCTCTTTAGTCCACAAAGAGGGGTCATCTTTGTCCAGCATTTCAATGGCCTCAATGAGATCCAATACACGCTGATTGGTTCTGGCAGCACCATCTGATGTAGGCAAGGAGTCACCACTAAAAGCGATCAAATTATCATCAAGCAGCTGCTCGATATCATCTTCATGAACAGCAAACTCAACACCCTCTTCAATTCGTTTGCCTTGATATTTTAGTGGCACCAGAGCAATCACCATCGTTAATGCATTCATAATTAATCCACCACTGTTTTCAAAACAAAGCCAGATGTAATACCTGATGTCACCGCAATACGTTCGTGCGCAACACCATAAATCCAGCTTTTAGAGCTATCTTCCCAGTAGGGTACTTCAACATTTGGGTGATTTTCCAGAGTATAGGTATAACCATAAGAAGGCTCTTCTGCACCCATTGACCCACGAGGCACATAAGCTAAAACAACATCCTTACCCCAGTAATCAGTGGAAACTTTTTGGGCATTAAAGCCCATTGCTTTACCCACAATCACTTCATCCACTTCAAATAACCGTGCCAGCAACTCTGCTGTGACTACTGCTGTCTGAGTGTATTTGATTTTGTCAGTGATATCCGGATGCTCAGTCAGCGACACCATAACTTTTGCAGGGATAACAATAACATTAGGATAAACACCGATTGAACTACGCACAGCTTCTTTAGCTGCCTTAATATCGGCAATAGGTTTGGAGTTAGCAAAATCATTCCAACGGTCAACACCGGTCAATGTTAACTTATGATTGGTATCATATTTTGTATCATCACGGGCCAAATCAGCTTGCTGTTTTTCAAGACTCAAAGAATCAACACGCAGGGGCAGATTAATTGCGCGAGTGGCTAAATCAATGCCGGGCACTTTACTGGCATCGCGCATCATTTCGCGTGGCACAGGCACTTCAATACCGTGATTTTCAACAGCATAAGGTTTGCCTAAAAAACCAAAACTGATGCGTTTAAATGCAGTACCTGGTGAACGCAACGTGTTGTACTCACGAAAGGCTTCTTGACCAAATTCAATCACCTGACCACCCGATGCAGGCACAAATACACGCGGGAACAACTTATGGCCGATAAGTTCAGGGTTAATATAACCCTGTACCACCGTGGTTAAAATCGGGTCAATCACCCGGGCCTGTCTTGCTGATAAAGGCATAATAAATTCCTATAATTTTAATTAAATAATTTGGCAGTGTCCGCTTACTTAGGTAAGAGCAGCACTTCTACTTTATCGCCATCGGCCGTGGCGGCTTCCAAAGAACGTGCCACGGCAATTCCTGTTGTTTTGGTAATGAGCTTTCCTGCCGCCCCCACCTCAAGCTCTGCATCTTTTACAAATGCAGCACCTGCAGTGGCGATACTGGACCCCATGACATCCACAGTAAGAGGCACACCCGTTTCACCATCCACATCTGCCATGCCCTTAATGGGTGCTCCGGCACTCGCCAGAGCACCATCAAAACCCACCGCCAGATTTGCTGCAAAATTAGCTGCAGCGACCACCGTCAGGGTATATAACACTCGCTTTTGTTCCATAATAATTCTTATGCCTCTTGTTCAACGGCTCGCACCGCACTAATATAATCCACACCCTGATTTTGCTTTTGGTAAGCCAATGCTTTGGTATGTAGCTCATAACGCTCAGCATCAATCTGGCTGTCCGCAGGTGCCATATAAGCACCATCTGATGAGAATTCATCCTGCGTTTTTTTGTCCAGCAAACCATGCTCTGGTAAACTATCTAAAAACGTACTAAAGAACTGCTGCTGCGACTGTTTTTTGGTTTCAGACTTATCATCTGTGCCCACTGAAAACTCAAAAGCGTTTTCATCCGCATCATCCAGTGTTGCCATAAACTCAGCCAGCCCGCTGATTTGTGCTGGAACCAGCTTTTGCGCACTAAGCAATTGATCAACATGAAGCATTGCATCTGCCTGGCGTTGTAGCGACAGAGCACTGGCTAATTTTGTTGAGTACTCTTGTTCAGCACTGGCTTTAGCATCGGCTGTGGCCTTGGCTACCGCATCATCCAGCTGTTGTTGTGTAAACTCACTCACAGTGATCCCTCCTTTCGGGACTTGATTAAATGAGCCAGAGACTGACTCGGTTTCATTAATATCTTTGAGTCGCTGCTCAACGGCAGCATCAGATAAAGACTCCAGCTCATACTCAGGCAAAATTTCTTCTGCTTTGGCTTCACCTTTATCTTCAATTAACAGGTTTTTCATGCGTCGAAAAATACGCGAAAGACGAGAAGTCACATACCAGTCACTTGAAAATTCAAGACACTGGTCATCATGATGAAATTGCATTTGAGCCAACCCTTCAACTGCGGGAGGCACAGCACCGAGAAAACCGGTATGCACTAACTGATAGCCATTATCAACGGGTTTAATTTTGATAGAGCGCTCAGGGAACTGTTTGTTCTCTACCATTTTTGCAAAGGCAGGCTGCACATCAGCATACTTGCCAAAAAGTGAATCACCGACACGCTTTAATGCTGAGGACCATCCCCAGGCAGGGTCGTCTGTTTGAGGGTGACCTATCACAATGGGAGATGATTGATGGTTAGTCACCATGCTATCTAAGTCAGCAGTAGTGAATGTTCTGGTGTTGCCCTGGCTATCGGTTTGTTCCCCAGTACGGAAAATCTCAACCCAGTCGTCAAAGCCTGCAAATTGTAATGTGTGTTTTGTTGTCATGGGGGCATCATGACAAAAAGAAAAAAGCGAGAAAAGAAGGGAAATTTTTCCCCTTTAGCTTTTGATGGTGCTATTTAATAGACTGCAATTCTCTGATTGAAAAGTCAAGATTGGGAAATACAGCAACTGAAATGAAGGAGAATAGCATGGGGTCTTAGCATTAAACATTTAAAGGAAAAGGATGCGACTCATCGGTACGCGACATACTGATGAGCCGTCAACACACAAGCAAACTGTGAGCCGACCAAGACATCCCTACTGTGTACACAGTAAGGGGATTTTATCATATAAAAACAGGTAACTCACCCTAATGAACAGTAAACCTATCGTGCCCTGGATGGGCGGCAAACGATTACTCTTAAAACATATATTGCCCTTACCCGAACACCAGACCTATGTTGAGCCATTTTGCGGTGGTGCAGCGGTCTTTTTTTATAAAGAACCCTCAAAAGTTGAAGTCATTAATGATCTCAATGGAGAGCTAATTAATCTTTATAGAGTCATTAAACACCATTTAGAAGAGTTTATACGCCACTTTAAATGGGCACTGGTCAGTCGAGCAGAATACTTACTGCACCAAAAAATAAACCCAGAGACATTAACTGATATTCAAAGAGCTGAGCGTTTTTTCTATCTACAGAAGATGGCCTTCGGTGGTAAATGTTCAGGTCAGACTTTCGGAACAGCAGCATCTAGCCCGCCACGACTAAACTTATTGCGTATTGAAGAGGACTTAAGCGCAGCACATCTAAGACTTGCTCGAACAACAATTGAAAGTTTATCTTGGGAAAATGTGATCACTCGTTATGATCGAGATTACAGCTTGTTTTATCTTGATCCACCGTATTGGGGTACAGCAGGTTATGGTGAAGCATTTGAGTTTAATAATTATGAAAAGATGGCTGACTTAGCAAAATCAATCAAAGGAAAAATGATCATTAGTGTGAATGATATACCAGAAATGCGGAAAGTTTTTAATGGTCTAACCATTCAAAGTATCTCGCACTATTATACCGTTGGAGGTGCAAAGAATAGACGAAAAGTAAAAGAACTTATTATTAGGAATTATTAACACCTGAATAAGTGGCCGGGATTTTCCTGTCCGCCTCATGAATTAGTTAGACTTTTTGTATTAAATAAAAAGGAAATATGATGAAAGATAAAATATTACAATGGTTTATTTCTGGTCGTGTCGGATTATCATCAAAAGCTATGGCTAGTGCAATTGCAGAAATTGAATGTGATAAGAAAAACCATCCATTAGACCCAGATGATTTAAACAGATGCCTTTTGTTTCTATCTAATGTGCCAGAAGCACGGGCATACTTAAATAAAGTATCTGTATTATCTGAATATTGGGAAGTATTGATAAAAAGATTTGATGAAGTTGAAAAATGTTTTATTAATGAAGCTGGGCTTAATTGGTCAAAAGCAAAGTCTGCTCCAAAAACATATAAGTTAATGGATCAAATTTTTGATCCAATTGATAAGAAAAATAATGTTTTTAAAATTAACGGTATGAGTTTTAGATAGTCTATCGATTTTGTTCTGAGTTTGTAGAAAATGGTGAATCTAAAAACAATTAAAATCATTCTACAATCTCACCAACGATAGAACATGCAACCTAGTTTAAAACCTGTTTAAAATCGTTTTATAGCTACTTTCTTTGTTTTGATATTGCATTGTAACAAACTAAACATAAAGAGGCCTTAAACAGCTTAACTTGGCATGAGTATACCATACCAAGTTGAATGTATTTAGCTTTCATAACTACTTAGGATTGCCCGGATTTGCTCTGCATAATTAAAAATATCATCCACGCTATCAATATCAATTCTTTCCTCTTTTTTATCCTTTATCAATCCTAAATATTTTTGAGCATAGTTAAAGTGCAAACGACAAATAGGCTTTCTGTTATTATTATCAAGCAATATCCCGCAATAGCTCTTGGTATCTCTCATTGCCACTCTTTTGACATCAACATTTTTACGTAAGATCGCTTTAACAATATTGTAACCCTCGATTTCTTCTTCAGTCGTTACGATACCATCATCACCTTCTGGAATATCCTCAATTTCTGGTTCTTGAATTTTGGCTTGTCGCACATCATTTGCATTGGCTGTTAGTGCAGACTTTAAACGTTCATTTATTTTTTCATTTACAAATTGTTTTCTGGCTTCCTGGACAATACTGGTAAATTGTTCAATAACAGGTTTTGTTAATCTTCCTCCAAATATTTGTGATGCAAAGAACCTGACAAACTCTTCAGAAGGGTTTTCCAACTCATCTTCAAGAATTTTTTTAATTGCTCCTGTGTACTTCAATTTGCTGGCTGTATTTAATATGTCATCTAACGAAAATGCTGACTTCGTGAACTTTTTAAGTTCATGAACCTGATGTTCCTGGAAATTAAGCAAATCAAAAGTAAAAAATGGCTTGGCATCCATTTTATTAGGCTCTTCAATGTCTGAATAAAACTCATATGTTAAGCCATTTGTCAAAATACCAAAACGAGCCTCTGTTGCTGAAAAATATCGGTAAAGTTGCGAGGCGTGATCTCTATGCAAATCAGCCCCAGACCACTTGCATTCGATAAGTATTATGATGTCATCATCCTTTTTGATGGCGTAATCTACTTTTTCACCTTTTTTTGTTCCGATATCAGCTGTGAACTCTGGAATAACTTCCATAGGATTAAACACGTCATATCCGAGCGCACTTATAAAAGGCATGATAAAAGCGTTTTTTGTAGCTTCTTCTGTTTGAATGTGCTCGATTTGTTTTGGTATCCTTAACGCGAGATCTTTTACTCTATCAATTAAATCCATCTTTTTTTCCTTTGAATTATTTTTATAGGTTTAACAAAAAAATTCACATATACCGCCCAAACCAGACCACACGCCCAAGCACCCGTAAGTCAGATAATTCTTCTTTTTTTAATGTTTGATTATCATAAATAGGGTTATCACTTTTGATTTTGACTGTACCATCAAGCATAGTTTGGATGCGCTTCACTAATAATGAGTCATTGACTGAGATGACATAAATGGCATCATCGGTCAACGTATTGCTGTCTAAGTCCACTAATAACAAGTCATTGCTGAGGATAGCAGGCTCCATTGAGTCACCGACTGCATTGATTAATGCGAGTTTATCGGGGTTCAGGCCCAGGTCTTTACGCACCCAATCTCGTTTAAACGCCAAATGGTCAACAATTTGTTCTGAGCTGATAATGCTGCCGTGTCCGGCACTGGCATGGACATCGTAGCGGGGTACCAAGATAAAGTCATTAAGCAGGCTATTATTAGAATTATCTAATATGTGCGCCGGGCGCACGTTTGAATCTTTATTAGCATCCCCTAATATGTGCGCCGTGCGCACATTTGAAACTTTATTAGTATTCTCTAATATGTGCGCCGGGCGCACGTTTGAATTATCTTCAACTTCATTGATTTCACCTTCACCTGTTAATAACCACCTGCAATTAACAGAGAAATGTTCCACTATCAATTCTAGTATGTCGCCAGGTGTTTTTTGTTTTCCACGCTCCATGTCTTTGATTTTATATTCCTTAACACCTAGAGTTTCAGCCATTTTTTTGGTTGTTAAATCATATAACATTCTTACAGATCGTATTCTTTCACCTATGGTCAACTTCATATTTTCCACCAAACAAAGAAATATTCCTCTGAAGTTATTGCAATAGAAGAATATTTCCTCTATTATTATTTTAACAATTAGACATATATCTAATTATTGCAGTAAAAAAAGGGACCGCGTATCGAGCACTGTCCCGTGAGGTACTACCCATTCCACCCTTAAAAAAGGAAATTAGTATGCACCCTAAAGACATTATAGCCTGTTTACACAAGGCTGACACCTCCGTTGTGGGGGTAGCCACCGATCTTGGTTTAAGAACCGCCACTGTTTCTATGGTCATTAATGACAAAGGCCGCTCACGCAATGTAGCTACTTATATCTCTGGCATTCTCGAAATACCTCTGAATGAACTCTGGCCTGACGTTTATATCAAGCAATACAAGCACAAAGTGAGGGCTGCATAATGACTCACACAACTTATATTCGTACTGTAGATGTCAGTCTATGCATTTATCCCCTTGGCAAAGCCATTTCTCATGATAACTGGTTCCCTGGGCAGCAAATACGCATTTCCCTTAATGATAAAGGGGAAGTACAGAACAATGGTATTTATTACACGTTTAAAGATACCCCCGAACAGCTCAAGCGTCGCATTGAGCAACACCTGGCTGGCCGCATGGATCCTGATGGCAACCATGAATGTTCTGTTATTAATCTATTTGACCGGGATGGTTTTGAACAATGTACACCCCGCATTTTAGTTTTCAAGGCAGAACGTTCGATGAAGAATGCAGGTAAGCCTTGCTCTACAATCGAAAAAGCAATGTTCACAAAGACCGCTAATCATGCCTCGACCAAACCAGTCCCAGTGGTAAGTCAGCAAAACCAATCAACTGCAGCCAGCGATCACCTGGAACCACAGGCAACCAGACCACTAAATAATCAGTCTTATGTGTCTCTGAGAGCTCAAGGGAGCCAAGTTTTAAATCGGCTTTTTGATAAACAGTCTTATGCACCTCTGAGAGCTGAACTGCTTTTGCTGCTAAAAGAGATTGGCCCGACAAAACCTTTTCAAGCTGAAGCATTCGTTGCTGCAATCCCTGCAACTCAGCTCCGCTTAGTTTCTCTTTTACTTGCTGATATTGCTTTTCAGAACAACCCACAGAGTGTGGTACCAGTTCTACCAGTACATGAGCAATTTGTATCCAGTCTGAAACAGTTGAGCTGTCTGATAATGAGTCTGAAATCACTGTGGCTGGTACCGCACCAAACAGCGCCTCACGAAGCACCCGAAGCTCCGCAACCACCTCCTGCGGCTTAAAGGGTAAATAACTTTGGTTTTGTAAATGTGTAACGGGTGTGAGCTGATAAGAGTCTGATTTAATCATTCTTATATCCTTTATTGTTAATGAAAAACATTTAAAAGCTGACTATTACGATACTCGTTCTGGAGAAAAACATAATGGTAAAAGCAACAGAAAAAATTACCGGTGAACAACAAAATATGGATTTTTCATTTCTGGCAGGGCCTGCTCTGGATGATAACAACGCACCGCCATTGGATATGGATACAGAAATTTGTGTATCCATAAAAAAAGCCATTCGTCTGTCACACCGCAGCCGTGAACAAATAGTGGATCGCATGAATTTGTGTTTCATTGATTCAGACTATGAAGTGACATTGCGCAAACTCAATGCCTGGCTGGCACCCAGTCAGGGGGATAAGCGTTTCCCGGCCTGGGCAATTAGTGCGGTTTGCTGGGCTACAGGTAGCATGCTGCCACTTGTATGCCAGGCGCATGCAGTCGGACATGAAATATCTGACCCACGTGAACAGCAGGCACAGGCCTATGGTCAGGCATTAATAGAAGAACAAGTGGCACGACGTAAAGCGGCCGAACTCAAAAAGCAATGGAGTAAATAAGTATGCCTGTTAAAAAGAAAGCAATTCGTAAAGGGAGTCAGGCATTAGTCTTACCTGCCAGCAAAGCCCCTGACAATTTAAAGCAGTATTTACAGGAGTTTGAAACAAACTTATCCGAGGATGAGTCAACCCTGTGGGAACAAGTCAAACAACTGCGCATGATGAGTGTGATGGGCTATATCAATGAAGGCCAGATATTTATCAAACTACGGACCAATAGTGAGCATGGGCATTTTAAAGGTGCCCTAGCAGAGCATGGGTTTTCAGGTCGTTATGCCTATGAGCGTATGCAGATTGCTGAAAAACTCACCCAAGCAGCTATTACTAATTTTAAACATGGTGATGGGTTAGGGATCAGCAAACTGCGTAAAGTGGCCGCATGGGAAGAGGCTCAGATTGTAGATTTTTTTGAAGGACAGGAAGTCTATGGCATCACCATAGACCAGGCACAGGATATGTCATCTCGTGATTTTGAAGCTCAACTTAAAGCTAATAAAGATGAAACCAAAGCACTGACTGAGGCTTTAGAAAAAAGAGACGATAATATTCTGGAGCTGGAAAAAGAAAATGATGTTCTAAAACGACAACTTGAGAGTGCGAGTTTGATGGGTGACTGGCCGGATGTGATAAATAAGGCCCGAAATGAATCTACCGCATTAAGTGAGCAAGCACTTTTGGCCATCAATGATATGGAAAAACTACTGGTACAAATTCAGGAGCCAGAACACAAACTGACTGAATTACAATATGACGTAGGTTTTAGCACCTTGTTCCATCATCTCAGAGCGATTCAGGCTCGGGTACAAAACACGTTAACAACCTTGCAGACAAACTACCAAGGAAGTCAAACGCTAGATAGTGATGAAAGTGTGGTGCCTTTGGGGCAGGTTGAGTTGCAACACGCTGTTAATCGACGTGCATCACTGGTTCAACGTCATATCCAGGACAAAATTGAGCGTGAAAAAAAACGTGAAGAGAAAAAAGCACCTCGACGGGGTCGTCCACGTCTTATTTCGGAGGATAATGTATGACACTCGCAAGCGTCCAAACCATAGCTTCAAGCATTGCTCAGCATGCACCTGTGGAGATAATACATCCTGCATGTGGCACGTTAGAGCAAAGCAGAAGCCTAAAAAAACAGCAAAGTCAGTTAGCCTTATTAAAGGAACCGGCTACTCAAAATTTTATGACAAAGGGTGAGCGTTGGTTAAAAGCAACGGATAAGCAACGCACAATTGCATCACAACGTCTCATTATTATTATGCGTATCATGTTTTTACAGTCAAATAATCGTTCTGTTAGCAAAGCGATTAAATTTTTACAAATGGAGTGGGAATTAGCTCAATGCTCAGAAGATGTGGCCAGTGCCATTAAAGCGCTGGGTAAAAATAATAAGCTACCTAATAAGGCCACTTTATACCGATGGATAGAGCAATTTAACAATCAAAATTTGACTGGCTTATTACCTTGTCATAAAGGCAGAGTACGTATTGATAAAGGATGGGAAGCCTTTGCTTTAAATCTCTATGCAGTACCATCCAAGCCATCAATGAATCAGGTCGCACGTGAACTGAGAGAACTCTATAACTATCCAAGTGCTGTAGACTCACAAGTTAGAAAGTTTATTAATTCCCTACCTCGTTATATGACCCATGATTCAATTCAACGATTAGGAGCCTCGCTGGTTAGAAAAACTAAGCGGAGTTACATCAGAAGGACATCAGAAAACCTGCCTGTCGGTTGTTTGTATCAGGGCGATGGTCATGCCATTGATGTCTATGTACAGCATCCAGTCAGCGGGCATATTTTTCGTGCAGAACTGACAGTTTGGATTGATGTAAAAAGCCGTTATATTGTCGGATGGTGGATTTCAGAAGCTGAGTCCAGTATTTCTACCATTATCTCACTTGGTAATGCTTTAGTTGCTCATGATCACATTCCTGATTGCTTATACCTGGATAATGGTGCAGGTTTTAAATCAAAAATGATGAATGCTGAAAGCTATGGTTTTTATGCGCGACATGATATTGATGTCGTAATGGCTCTGCCAGGCAATCCCGGCGCAAAGGGGCAGGTAGAACGTTTCTTCGGTACGATGGAAAGAGATTATTGTAAAAGTGCTTTTCCTCATGCTTTTTGCGGTGAAAACATGTCTGATGAAGCTGCACAAAAATTCTATCGTTCAGTCAAGTCAAAACGAGCACAAGCACCTACCTTGCGTGAATGGATGGATGGCTTTTCAGCCTGGTTGGAACGCTATCACAACCGCCCACATCCTGAAATAAAAAATACTACTCCTGCAAAACTCTGGGCCACATTAGAAAAAAATCCGCTAATGATGCCAGAAGCTGCAATCTATCGTCCTCGTATTGAACGCAAAGTAAGTCGCACCTCCGTGCGTTTGCATAACCGAGAATACATCAGTGAAGATTTATATCAGTTTAATGGCCATCAGGTGCATATTGAATATGATTTACACAATGATGATGAAGTTGCAATTCTCAATAAAGACACGGGAAGCTTACTTTGCCATGCCCAGTTAGTGAAGAAAAAGGATCACCTTCCTTCAAGTCGTATTGAAGAATATAAGGCCAAACGTCTTGAGGGACAGCTTAAGCGTAAACAGCGTCATATTGATGAAGATATTGCTAAAACTCGTGGCGCAATTACCGCAGAAGCTGAGGTGGTGGCACTGGAGCAATTGGAGAATGTATCACTGATACACACATCCGCAATAGAAGACCCAGATGAG
>Ga0256844_10000133_pt1 | contig 29882 bp, 24 predicted proteins | sample MusselsmetaG_FD_189100 | JGI IMG/M metagenome (GOLD analysis project Ga0256844, IMG submission 189100) | Mussel associated microbial communities from hydrothermal vent at the East Pacific Rise, Pacific Ocean - Mussels | ecosystem: Host-associated > Mollusca > Shell > Unclassified ... | reverse complement strand
GTGAAAGATGCAGGCGAAAAAGATTTATTCAACCTTGAAATAGATAAAGAAAATAGCCGTTTAATTGCATCGGATGAAACAGCCGTTCGTGATCATCATTTCTCGGGTACAGGTCTATTGGCAGGAATGCTTATCGGTAGCATGTTAAGTCGACAAAGAACTGCAGGTAAAAACCCAGCGTCTAAGAAAACAACATCAAAATCAGCTTACAAAAGCGCACGTTCAAGAGCGGGTTCTGGCAGTCACTCTTCAGGAAAGTAGTTCCCTAAGACTTTCAATAGCTCCTACATTGTGTGAGGTGATAAACCTTATATGATGTAGGAGCTTTTCTATTTTTACTTTCTGTTTAAGGGATTATAACAGTGCAGGATTATTCAAAACTCACCTCAAAGCAAACAGGTATTCTGCTTGTTTCAATTCTTGTTGTTGCGCTTTGTGGTATCGCTTATGAGTTGATTATTAGCACGGTTTCCAGCTACTTACTGGGCAATAGTGTTTATCAGTTTTCGCTTACTATCGGCTTTTTTATGTTCTCGATGGGCGTGGGTTCTTATCTCTCAAAACTATTACCCGATAATCTAATACAAAACTTTATTTCGGTTGAAATTGCGGTTTCCTTAGTCGGTGGCGTGTGTAGTTTGTTATTGCTGATGTCATTTCCATATACGAGAGCCTTGTATGACACCGTAATGTTTAGCCTGATTTTTATTATTGGCGCATTGGTGGGGATGGAAATCCCCATACTCACGGGTATCCTGTCTGATAAACAATCAACTCGCGATTCTATTGCTAATGTCATGTCACTGGATTACATCGGCGCTCTCATTGGCTCAGTGGCATTTCCGTTGTTTTTATTACCGCAGTTGGGTTTGATTCAATCATCATTCGCGATTGGTTTAATTAATATATTAACAGCGCTAACCAATATTTATTTCTTTAAAAAATATCTTAAATCACCCCGTTTATTAACTAATATCAGCCTTGCCGTATTAGCGATGTTAGTTGTCTTTACATTTTATGGGACTTTTTTAACAAGCTTTGCAGAAAAGCATTTGTATTTTGATCAAGTCATTTACAAAAAGCAGACACCGTATCAAAAAATTGTAGTGACTAAGTCGAGTGTAAACAGCGAGCATCGTTTGTATATTGATGGGCATATCCAGTTTTCATCGCGCGATGAATACCGTTATCACGAATCTCTAGTGCATCCGCTTTTATCAATCCCAGGTAAAAAATCCAATGTGCTGATTCTGGGTGGGGGCGATGGTCTAGCCGTTCGAGAAATTCTTAAACACAAAGAAGTTGAGCTGATTCATTTAGTGGACATTGACCCCGAAATGACACGCATCAGCAAACGCCTGTATATGATTTCAACATTAAATGAAAAGAGCCTCGAAAACCCAAAACTGACGGTTTACAACGATGATGCATTTAGCTTTATAAACAAAGCAGGGATGTTATACGACCGCGTGATTATTGATATGCCCGACCCGCACAATGAGGCAATCAACAAGCTTTACTCTAAAGAATTCTATACCATGATACGCAAACGTATGTCGCCAGATGGCGTGTTGGTTACGCAAAGCTCATCGCCATTTTTTACGCACAAAACATTTTGGTGCATAGAAAAAACACTGGATGCGGTCTACGACGACACCTTGAGCTACCATGTCACCATTCCATCTTTTGGGGTTTGGGGTTTTAATATGGCTCGCGTGAATCAAACCATACCCAAAGATTTTACCTTCGATAAAAATATCAAAACACGTTATATGGATAAGCCCACCATGCAGGCGGCGATGATTTTTGGCAAAGATACCCAAAAGGTTGATGTGCCTGTAAATACCATTATGGTGCCGAGCTTGTACCAGCTTTATATTGATGACTTAAAGATATGAACTTTTATATGAATTTATCTTCTAAAGACCATTGAAGTGTTGAAGTAAGACCCTGTAAATATGATTAAAAAAATTCTATTTGTATTGCCGCTAATGTTTGTTTTGTTGTCAGCTTCGCTATTAAGCGCAGATGTTATGAAACCATTGCCATCCACCGAAGTTGAAAATTACTTGATGGGTCGATTCAATCCCGCAAAGCACAATGCCTTTGTCAAAGTGCCAGCGCGATATGCGAATCGTTCGGGCTATTATTTGCGCAAAGAAGCCTACCAAGCTTTTGTGAAAATGTATGATGCGGCGCGCAAAGATGGCGTGAAATTAGTCATCCGCTCGGCAACCCGAAATTTTAATTATCAAAGAGGAATTTGGGAACGCAAATGGCGAAAGCAAAAAAAGTCTCGTAGCGCCGTTGATAAAGCCCGTAATATTTTAAAACTAAGCTCCATGCCCAGCACATCAAGACACCACTGGGGAACAGAAGTTGACCTAAACGCCTTCACCAATAGCTGGTTTGAACACGACCAAGGCTTAAAACTGTTTCGCTGGATGAATAACAATGCCGCAAAATATGGCTTTCATCGTCCCTACACCAAAAAAGACAGCAAGCGCCCAACAGGATACAACGAAGAAAAATGGCACTGGTCGTATACGCCATTATCTATTCCCATGTTGCATGATGCCAAAATGGCATTAGATGACTCTAAAATCACAGGTTTTTCAGGCAGTGAAGTTGCCGCGAAAATCGGCGTAGTAAAGAATTATATTCTGGGCGTTAGCGAGAGCTGCCAGTAGTAAAGTACACCCCCCCACTTTTGCATGGTGTTTGTTTTTAACTCCCTCTCCCTCAGGGAGAGGGCTGGGGTGAGGGGAATAGCATCGCTATTGTTTTTAGCTGGTTTGGAAGTACACCCCCCTAGTTTTGCATGATGATTGTTATTGACTATGCAAAACTAGGGGGGTGAATTAAATAACTTAGTTTGTAGGGTCGGTGGAGTTTACGCAACCGACCAGCACCATATTTTAAACATTGTCGGTTTCGCAATGCTACACCGATCCTACATGGCTTGTTAGAGAATTTTTATTGTGCGAAATTTATGACCATATTGTTTTTTTAATTTTCCAATATTTAACTTTATACCAGCCTCTTTTCCAAATAATTTAGCTAGTTCCCATACTTTATTTGGGTTTTCAGTATGGCTTTGAGAATAGGCACTTAAATTCACAGAAGAAACAAATTGACCAGTATCATCAAATCCTTTTCCTGATGAAGCCCCATAAACTAATGATGATAAGATATTATTTTCTAAACAATAGGATGAGAATACTGGAGGGTGCCATTTTCCACCAAGCAGTGGCATACATATTGAAGCATCATATATCTTCATATTAATTTCAACCCAAGAGTGATCAAAATACTGATTTTCAGTTTTGACTTCTCCAAAAAAAAGGTCACAATCTATATTAGATTCTTGTAAAACAATGTACATAGCTACAGAAGTATCGTGACATCCACCTCTATACTCATTTTCATATATCCACTTAAGAATAACACTGTAAATCTCTGCTATTTTTACCCCTTGAGTAAGACCTGTTTTCAATGTATCAATATTTTTTTGCCAAATGTTTAAACTCATTATTCCTCATTCCTCTTTTTTAAGGTCGCATTCTCTAACAATGTATTAAGAAGGTCAGTGACCTTTTAATATATTAAAGGTATCAAACTTTCATTTTCCAAGGTATTTTTAAAACCACCTCACAAGCCATAATGTATAACACAATAAACCTCATTCATCATTTTTATTCCTAAATAAGCAGATTTCAAGCCAGCTTAATGATTACTTGTAAATTACAATGCGCACCCCCCCACTTTTGCATGATAATTGTTATCGATCACGCAAAACTAGGGGGGTGTGCTTCGACTTCACTCTGCAACCATGTTTTAATAAACCCTTCACGCTAGCGCAAATGTAAACATCTATGTATAAGTTATTCCGCAAGGCTTTGTTCTTGCTTTCTCCTGAAAAAGCACATCATTTCACTTTAAGTTCACTTTCTACACTTGATAAATTGGGTGTTTTAAAGCGGATTAAACCGAAAAGCACAACGCAAGCTATTGAGGTTATGGGGATTCAGTTTCCTAATAAAGTCGGGCTTGCGGCGGGTTTGGATAAGGATGGCGAGCATATTCAAGCCTTATCAAATTTGGGTTTTGGTTTTATTGAGATTGGTACGGTCACGCCGCGCCCACAGCCGGGCAACCCTGCGCCGCGTTTGTTTCGCTTGCCTCAAGCCAACGCCATTATTAATCGCATGGGTTTTAATAATAAAGGGGTTGATTATTTAACCGACCAAGTTGCTAACGCGCGCAAGGCAGGTTTTGAGGGGATTATCGGCATCAATATCGGCAAGAATTTTGATACCGCTGTTGAAGATGCCACCGAAGATTATTTGATTGGTTTGCGCAATGCCTATCCTTACGCGGATTACATCACGATTAATATCTCATCACCCAATACCCCAGGTTTGCGCACCTTGCAATATGGGGAGGAGTTAAATGCCTTGCTGTCAGCGATTAAGAATGAGCAAATGAAACTGGTTGCATCGAATAAAAAGTATGTTCCTATCGCCGTTAAAGTTGCGCCAGATTTAGCCGCAGATGAAATTAAAGACATCGCAGAAACCTTGCTAGCGAATAATATTGATTGTTTAATCGCCACCAATACCACGCTCTCGCGCGATGCCGTGGTTGGCATGAAGCACGGCGATGAAGCAGGGGGCTTGAGCGGCGAGCCAGTGCGTGAAATGTCAACCGATGTAATCAGGCAGTTTTATGAAGTATTAAAAGATCAAATCCCCATAATTGGCGTGGGTGGCATTGCATCGGCAAAAGATATGCAAGATAAACTCAATGCGGGCGCTGTATTGGTGCAGGTGTATTCTGCCTTGATTTATGAAGGACCTGCGTTAGTTAAAGCTTGTGTGAAATTGTAAGAGTCTGTTGTGTAATGATGAATTGTGTCAAACCAAACATGAAAATATTTCATACTAAAACCGATTTCTAGGCTTGCTTTTACGCGTAGAAATCGGTGTAATCAATCTTTAAATTTACCCTCGTAAAATACTCAGGAGCAACCCCCAATGTTTACAAAAGACATGCAACTTGCAGGTTATGATGACGATTTAGCTAACGCGATTCAGCACGAAGTTCAACGCCAAGAAGATCACATTGAGCTGATTGCTTCTGAGAATTACACCAGCCCACGCGTGATGGAAGCGCAGGGTTCTGTGCTAACCAATAAATACGCGGAAGGCTATCCTTCAAAACGCTACTACGGCGGTTGTGAGTTTGTTGATGTTGCTGAGCAATTGGCGATTGATCGCGTTAAAGAATTGTTTGGCGCAGATTACGCAAACGTGCAACCGCACTCAGGCTCATCGGCTAACTTAGCGGTTTACATGGCGTTGGTTCAGCCGGGTGATACCATTTTAGGGATGGCGCTTGCCGATGGTGGTCACTTAACGCACGGTTCTCACGTGAGTTTTTCTGGCAAGGTTTACAATGCCGTTCAATATGGTTTGAATAATGAGACAGGCGAGATTGATTACGAGCAGGTTGAAGCTTTAGCAAAAGAGCATAAGCCAAAAATGATCGTGGCGGGCTTCTCGGCTTATTCACGCATTGTTGATTGGCAGCGTTTCCGTGATATTGCGGATAGTGTTGGCGCGTATTTGTTTGTTGATATGGCGCACGTTGCGGGTTTGATCGCGGCGGGTGTTTATCCTTCGCCAGTGGATATTGCTGATGTAACCACATCAACCACGCACAAGACTTTGCGCGGACCACGTGGCGGAATCATCTTGGCTAAATCAAATCCTGAAATTGAAAAGAAGCTAAACTCAGTCGTTTTCCCCGGTACGCAGGGCGGACCATTGATGCACGTAATTGCGGCAAAAGCGGTTTCATTCAAAGAGGCGATGGAGCCAGAATACAAAGTGTATCAACAGCAAGTTGTTACTAATGCGAAAGCAATGGCGAATACGTTTATCGCGCGCGGTTACAATATTGTTTCGGGCGGAACGGATAATCACTTGTTCCTTGTTGATTTAATCGACAAAGGTTTAACAGGCAAGGCGGCAGATGCGGCGCTAGGCAAAGCACACATCACGGTAAACATGAATGCCGTGCCGAATGACCCGCAATCGCCGTTTGTAACCAGCGGTTTGCGTATTGGTTCTCCTGCGATTACGACACGTGGTTTCAGTGAAGCAGAAAGTAGCGAACTAGCAAATTGGATTTGTGATGTGTTGGATGCGCTCGCGAAAGACCCTGAAGATACGTCTGTGATTGATTCTACGCGTACTAAGGTTTCTGAAATCTGTAAGCGACATCCAGTTTACAAATAAAGTATGTATTGCCCTTTCTGCGGACATGAAGATACGCGCGTCGTCGATTCGCGGCTCGCGGATGAGGGCGATAAAGTACGTCGCCGTCGCGAATGTTTATCGCCAACCTGTAAAGAGCGTTTTAGCACTTACGAAACGGCGGTTTTTAATATGCCGTTGGTTAAAAAATCCCGTGGCGAAACACAAACCTTTAATGAACATAAGCTTCGCGCAGGTTTAATGCGCGCCACACAGAAGCGCCCTGTGGATGCTAAAGCCATTGATAGCGCCGTGTTACAGATTCAAAAGCGTATTTTAAATAGCGATAAATCCGAAGTTACATCCAGCCAGATTGGTGAGTATGTGATGGAAGAGTTACGCACTTTGGACGATGTTGCCTATATTCGTTTTGCCTCGGTTTACCGTGATTTTAATGATATTGGTGAGTTTATCGAAGCGATTGAAGGCTTGGAAAATAGCCCCAGTGCCGAGTCACGCAAACGCCAAATTAAATTGCCTGGTGCAGATTAGAAATGGCTGTCTCGCCTGATGATATTAACTTTATGGCGCGCGCCATACGCTTGGCAAAAAGAGGTCAATACACCACGCACCCTAATCCTCGTGTGGGTTGTGTCATTGTTAAAGATGGCAAAATCATCGGCGAAGGTTATCACCAAAAAGCAGGTCAGCCACACGCGGAGATTAATGCGCTTAGAGGTGTTGCCAATGGTGATACCAAAGGCGCAACGGCATACGTCACTTTAGAACCCTGCTCACACACAGGCAAAACCCCACCTTGCGCTAATGCATTGATAGAATCGGAAATATCTCACGTGGTTATCGCCATGCAAGACCCCAATCCTCAAGTGGCTGGGCAGGGGATTCAACGCTTGCGCGATGCGGGCATTATCGTTGATGTTGGCATACTTGAAGATCAAGCCCGCGGATTGAACCTAGGTTTTATTAAGCGAATGGAGCAGGGCTTGCCGTGGATTCGCATTAAACTCGCCATGAGTTTAGATGGCAGAACGGCGATGGCATCGGGCGAAAGCCAATGGATAACAGGCAGTGCGGCGCGCCAAGATGTGCAACGCCTACGCGCCAAGGCCGATGCGATTTTGACAGGTTCTGGCACGCTAACAGGAGATGATCCATCTTTGAATGTACGCATCACATCAGAAGAACTTGGCTTAGAGAATGGCTTAGAATATCAACAGCCTACACGCGTTGTATTAGATTCTAATTTAAAAATATCCGAGCAAGCCAAAATGCTAAAACTAGCAGGTGATACCTTGGTTTACACTTGCGCCAATAGCCAAGAAAAAGCACAAAAATTAGAAAATGCGGGCGCAAAAATTATCACGCTTCAAGGTAAAAAACTAGCGCTGAAAGAAGTGTTACAAGACCTCGCCAAACAACAAATCAACGAAGTCCACGTAGAAGCAGGCGCAACCTTGTGCGGTGCGTTGTTAAAAGAAAAGCTGGTCGATGAAATCATTATCTACATGGCACCAAGCATAATGGGCGCAGATGCTCGCGGCTTGTTTAATATCCCCGAACTAAACACGATGAAAGATAAAATAGATTTAAAGATTCAGGACATCCGCGCCGTAGGCGATGATTGGCGACTGCAAATTACGGTTTTGTGAAGGACACCCCCCCACTTTTGCAAGGCTGCCTTGCAAAAGTGGGGGGGTGTCCTTTGGCAAGCTCAGCAGAACGGTGTGCTTTTAAACTATAATCATTTATGATGACTAGACTTAGGTAAGCTTCATTAAGGAGGAATAACAATGTTTAAAAATGTATCGAAAACCATTTTTATTATTTCCTGCGCATTATTATTCTTATCATCCTGCTCGGTTTACAAAATCGCGCATGATTTTACTCCGCCAAAATCCAAAAGTGGGCTGATCTGTTTAACAAAATGTCAGTCACAGTTAAAGCAATGCAATGTCTCTTGCAACCAACAATATAAACAATGTGCGCTTAACGCAGGAAGAGATGCTAAAAAACTTTTACCAGGATTATTAGCAGCTTACCCCAGACAGCTAGAGCAATGGTTAAATGCAAGAGAGCAGTATCGCCGCGAGCTAGATTGGTATGAATTCCGCCGTGATATTGCCGAGGCACGGTACGAGAGCTATCTTGATCGCTGTGAAAAAGCAGGCACTAAAAGAAGCAGTTGTGTTAGTGGTTTTGGCGGGCGCTCCTTTTTATACAGCCGTCCCAGCTTTAATTTGCCCAAACCCATAAAGCCAACCTTAGCCAGCGAAACCAATAGAATCCGCAAAGAAACTTGCACCACAGATTGCGCCTGTAATTCATCTTACCGATCTTGTTATACCAGTTGTGGTGGTGAGGTGAAGAGCAAAAAGGTTTGCATTAGGAATTGTGTTAAATAGCGGCTAATCCTCAGCCATGCAAAAGGTGGGGGGTGTCTTACATCTTTTTTACAAAATACAGCCCAGAATTATTGCTTAAACAACTTCAAAGGCAATTTTACTTTCTTACTTCCTTTTCTCAATACGCTAAGCACAATCGTGTCGTTGAGTTTGTGCTTTTCAATAATATTCAAAAAGTCGTTCATGTCTTCAACTTTTTTATTGTCAATCGCTTGAATTACATCGCCTAATATCAAATCACCATTAACGAGTTTTGAGCCAACTAAACCCGCTTTGTCGGCAGGAGAGTTTGGCGTGACTTGTAAAACTAATATGCCTTTTATGCCTAGCTCTTGCACAATTAATTTGTTTGCCGTGTTATTGGCGCTAAAGCCAACAATGGGTTGAATAAAGCGCCCATTGGCGATGAGGTTGGGAACCACGCGATTAACATTATCGACAGGAATCGCAAAGCCAATGCCTGCTGATGCGCCCGATGGACTGTAGATGGCGACATTCATACCGATTAATCGCCCCGCGCTGTCAAGTAGCGGTCCGCCAGAGTTGCCGGGGTTGATTGCCGCATCGGTTTGAATCAAATCATCCATATCCATGGTGCTGTTAGAAATGGTACGCCCCAGCGCTGAAATAATGCCCGTGGTAAGTGTGTGATCAAGCCCGAAAGGATTACCAATGGCGTAAACACGTTGCCCCACTTGCAGGTTGCCGCTGGTCCCTGGTTGGATTGGGTTGGGTAGCGCTTCGACCTTATCTAATTTAAGCACGGCAATATCGTGGCGCTTGCTTTTGCCGATGACTTTTGCGGTGTAGGTTTTTTGATTATTTAGGCGAACCCGCGCGCTGGTGTTTTTCCCAACCACATGATAATTGGTGATTACATGACCTTGCTTATCCCAAATAAAGCCTGTTCCTGTGCCGCTGGGGATTTCGTGAATACTGCGCGTATAAGGGTTGATTACGCGCTTTACCGTTGAAATATAAACCACCGCAGGGTTGTTGTGTTTGAAGATGGCTATCGTGCCTTTTTCTTCTGAGGTTAGGGCCGTTGGCAGTGCGCCCGTTTTGGCCTCTGCAATTTGGGATGAGCCAGATAAAAAGGCTATTGAAATAAAACCAAACAGGCTTAGCGCAAGCAATACGCTAAAGAGTTTGATTGATTTCTTGTTCGATGGTTTTTGAGTCATATTGTAAGGTTCCACTTTTTCTAAACGAAGAGGCTGTCATTATAAAATAGTTGCAAAAATGCATAGTTCAAGTATAAGACACTCATGAAATTTATTCCTAGTAAAATCCCAGACGTTATCCTTATTGAACCCGCTGTCTTTGGTGATCACCGTGGTTTCTTTATGGAAACATGGCAACGTAAAACCTTTGCTGAAAACGGCATTGATTTTGATTTTGTGCAAGATAATCATAGTAAATCATCACACGGAATTTTACGCGGCTTGCATTATCAAATCAAACAAACCCAAGGAAAATTAGTACGCGTAGTTGAAGGCGCGGTATTTGATGTTGCCGTCGATATGCGTGAAAGCTCGCCAACCTTTGGGCAATGGGTGGGCTATGAATTATCCGCCGATAATAAAAAAATGCTGTGGGTTCCACCGGGCTTTGCACACGGTTTTTATGTGATGAGCGAGTCGGCAGAATTTGTTTACAAATGTACCGATTATTACGCCCCAGAGCATGAGCGAAGTGTACTTTGGAATGATCCAGATTTAGCCATTGATTGGAATCTAGTTGATGGCAAAGAGCCAATCTTGTCAGGCAAAGATGCCGAAGCGCCAAGCTTTAAAGATGCGGAAAAATTTTCTGGTTCTGGTAAAAAACCATGAAGACGGTACTTATCACAGGCGCAGACGGTCAACTCGGCTACGAGCTACAGCGCACCGTTTTAGCGGGCTACGAATGCATCGCAACCGATAAAGATGATTTGGATATTACCAGCGCGGATGCGGTAAATGCGTTTGTCGCAGAGGCTAAGCCCGATGTTATTATCAACGCCGCGGCTTACACCGCCGTTGATAAAGCCGAAGAAGAAACCGAACTTGCTACCGCTATTAACACCACAGGCGCGGCAAATTTGGCGCTGGTTTGCAAAGACAAGCATATTCAATTTATGCAAATTTCCACCGATTTTGTGTTTGATGGCAAAGCGCACACGCCATACCCTGTCGATGCGCCAGCAGAACCCGAGGGAATGTACGGCAAAACCAAGCAAGATGGCGATGTCTTGGTAAAAGAAATTCTAGGCGATGATGCCTTTATCATTCGCACCTCATGGCTTTACTCAGCGCATGGCAATAATTTTGTAAAAACCATGCTACGTTTTATGGCAGAGCGCGAAGAGCTAGGGATTATTGCCGATCAAATCGGCACGCCGACGTGGGCAAACTCTTTGGCGCAAGCCGCGTGGCAAGCGATTGAAAACAAGGTAACAGGCACGCACCATTGGAGCGATGCAGGCGTGGCAAGCTGGTACGATTTTGCTTACGCGATTATGGAAGAGGGCGTTGCACTTGGGCTGTTAGATAAACCCATCACCATCAATGCCATCACCACAGCAGACTACCCAACACCTGCCAGCCGACCATGCTATAGCGTAATGGATAAAACGCAAACGTGGAAAACTTTGGATATGAAAAGCGAACACTGGCGCGTAGCGTTAAGACAGATGATGTCAGAATTAGATAAATAATGAAGGTACACCCCCCCACTTTTGCATAGCTATGCAAAAGTGGGGGGGTGTGATAATAGATAATACATATATGAGTAAAGAGATATGAGACTATTAGTCACAGGCGGAGCCGGTTTCATCGGTGCAAATTTTGTATATTACTGGATGCGTAACCACCCAGAAGATCACATGGTGGTGTTGGATGCGCTAACCTATGCGGGCAACGAGCCGAGCCTCGATGCCTTAAAAGACAAGTCAAACTTCAAGTTTGTAAAGGGCAGCATCGCTGATCAAGCCTTGGTTGAAAAGCTACTGGTTGAAGAAGACCTCGATACCATCGTCAATTTTGCGGCAGAAAGCCACGTTGATCGCTCTATCTCAGGGCCTGATATTTTCTTAGAAACCAATATCATCGGCACGCACAATATCCTAAAAGCGGCGCGCAATGTTTGGATAGAAAACAAAGAAACCGCCAAGCCAAACCACCGCTTTCATCATGTCTCAACCGATGAAGTTTACGGCGAGCTGGATGACGATTCGCCAGGCTTCACCGAAGATCATGTGTACGCGCCTAATTCGCCATACTCTGCGAGTAAAGCCTCGTCCGATCATATCGTGCGCGCTTACCATCACACTTTTGGGCTAAATGTCAGCACCACAAATTGTTCGAATAACTACGGTCCGTATCAATATCCAGAAAAGCTGATTCCGCTATTTTTAACAAACATCCTACGCAACAAAGCTCTGCCTGTTTACGGCACAGGCAAAAACGTGCGCGATTGGTTGTATGTGGATGATCACGCCAAAGGCATTGAGATGATTCTAGCCAGCGATAAAGTCGGCGAAATTTTCAATATTGGCGGAAACAACGAATGGAATAATATGGATATTATTCATCTGCTGTGTGAATCTATGGATAAACGCTTTGCTGAAAATCCAGAACTCACAAAGCAATACCCAGAAGCCGCGCCAGCCAACGGCAAAAAATCAGCCGATCTGATTACCTTCGTAGAAGACAGAGCAGGGCACGATTGGCGCTACGCGATTGATGCCAGCAAGTTCAAAAAAGAACTAGGCTACGAGCCAGACGAAACCTTTGAAACAGGCATTCAAAAAACCATCGATTGGTATTTGGATAATGAAGCTTGGTGGCGACCACTTTTGATTAACTGATAGTTTAGTATGCAAAAGTGGGGGGTGTATAAGCTAAACTTCTATTAATATACGTGAAATAATAAACATATAAAACAATAGCTTATAAATTTATAGTTGGTTTTTCTAGGCTGTATTGACCCTACGTAACTATGATTCTTCATTGTTGTTTCTTTGTGCTTTCACTTCGTAATTTTCCCCTCACCCTAGCCCTCTCCCCAAGGAGAGGGGACAGGTCGGAGGATTTTTGAGATTATTATTAAAGTTAGCTTCTAGCATGTTTTTCTCCCTCTCCCTGAGGGAGAGGGTTGGGGTGAGGGGGAAGCCTTCAACGAAATGAATATTTCATTTAACACTGTTTTATTTCAGCAGAGATTTGATTATTTCAAATATATAATTAAATTATCGTTACAATTATGGGTGTTCTAGTTATTGATGCAAAACTAGGGGGGTGCGTAAGCTAAACTTCTATTAATCTACGCACCTGCCTTAAAAACCAATGTTTTCAAGCCTTTATTCTCGGCATCTAAATAAACTTCTGGCGGTTTTATCTCTTCGATAAAGTCATATTTTGGCGCTAGTTCTGCCATATTGTTAATTAAAAAATCACGCCCTAGCTCGGGTGCGTTTAGGCATAACAGTAGTGTGGCATGGGGTGCCATAAATTCATCTAGTCGGCGCATTATTTTTGGGTAGTCGCGCGCGATGTCTACGCTGCCTTTTTGTAAGGTGGGTGGGTCGCAAATTAATAAATCAAAAGGACCGCGCTTTTTTAAACGCCCAAAAGATTTAAAAATATTGAGCTTTTCAAATTTCACTTGCTGGGTGTTTTGTTGATTCAAGCGGTGATTTTCTCGCCCAACATTAAGCGCGGCGCTACTCATATCAATATTCACAACAGCGCTTGCGCCGCCTGCGATAGCGGTAACTGAAAAGCCACAGGTGTAGGAAAATAGGTTTAGAACGCGCTTAGCGTTGCTGTGTTTTTGCACCCATTCACGGCCTTTTCTCATATCCAAAAACAGCCCTGTGTTTCTGGATTTTCCTAGCTGTATTTTGTATTTTAGTTTGTTTTCTTCGATTTCTAATTGCTTAATTTGTTCTCCAAATATCACATCAATCGGTCCGTGTAATTGATAACGATGTTGGAGTTGTACGCTTTTGCATTGAGGCAAAATGGACAAAAGTTGCTCGGTGAGTTTTTCAATAGATTGAAGTGGCTCTGGCGCAAATAGGGTAATTAAAGCAACAGGCGGAAGCCAGTCAACGGTGACATGATGCAATCCTTCAAAGGCGTGTCCGCGACCATGAAACAGGCGCTGTGCTTGCTCGGCATTATTAATGGGCATTTGTATATGTTGTACGAGATGCTCTAGTGTTGGCATGTTAGACACCCCCCTAGTTTTGCAAGGCTGAATACATTTCGCCAAAAACCAGTTGGCTTAGCTGGGTAAATTCGCTATCTAAATTATGTTCGCGCATTTCGATACTGCGGTGCAGTAGCCAGTTTTCAAACTTGTCTTTTTCGCCTGCTCTTTGCTGGTCGCCATGCCACGCAGTTATTGCTTTCTTTCTGCTTTCACCCCTTTGTTCTTTGTACATTTCAAAAGCGGCTTTAGGGAAGAATTTGAGCGGAAAATGTAAGCCTTGCCAATAATGCTCAACTAGCGCTTCAAGTTGCGCTTGTGCATTCTCAACGGCTGAAAGCGTAAAATTTTCATCGGGCGAATAGAATGTGGTGACGGTTTTTGTTTGCGTATTCAAAGCAAGGTGCGTAATCCACAAGCTAATATAATCACGAAAATAGGGCGAGCTAACTTGCTGAATCACCCGACCTGTTTCGCTGAGATGATTAAGCTCGCCGTGCAGTACAAAATCGCCTGCTGGCAATGCGAGGGGCAATGAGAAGAATTGAGATTCTATATTTTCAATTTCAGGTAGCTGCGCTTGAAACGTCTCGATGATTTGCTTTTCGTTATTGTAAAGTGTGTCGCCAATTTCACCGTAGGGCAGTAAGCCTTTGGCGCGGGCTAAGGTGAGATTGTCTGTATCATCATTGATCTCGCTTGCCATAATCAACTCTCGCACCTCACGATCTTTAAATCGTTCAATCTCAAAAGGCTCGCGAATGGGCAGGGTGATGTCATCATCAAAGGTTTGGATAGAAAAACGCCGTTGCAAAAAGGCGCGCGCAGGGTTTTGATAGAATTTAATCAACTCGTCCAAAGAAATACTTTTGTGTTCATCGCTTAAATCATTAAGCCGTTTTTCTATAAAAAGCGTTGAGGGTGGTTCTGCTTTTTTGTCGTTATGCAGTTTTAAATATTCATTGGCATACGAAAACAAGCGGCTATCATCTTGAAAATAATGCGGGCTAAAAGCCTGCAAGGGATGATGACAAATAAAGCTTTCAGGTTTTTTATCGGTATAAACCGCCAGCGTATCAAGCAACTCACTAACCAAAACAGAAGGCGGCAGGTTGCTATTGTCGTGAACGCTTTGCCCTGTAAAACTAATCAACAAACGGCTACGCGCGGCAAGTAGGGATTCTAAAAACAAATAGCGATCTTCATTGCGGCGCGAGCGATCACCTCGGCGTGGTTTGTTTGCCATTAAATCAAAGCTATGGCGTTTGTCTTGGCGGGGGAATTCTCCATCGTTCATTCCCATTAATGCGACCAGTTTAAACGGCACGCTACGCATGGGGACGAGGGCGCAAAAAGTGATGCCATGCCCAAGGTATTTTTCGGTGCCAGAAATTTTTTGTAAGTTTTCTACTAATAATTTTTGAAAAGCGCTAAAGGTTAATTCTTGTGTGAAATCAGTCAGTAAGGCATTATTTTTTATGTTATCTAGCGATTTTAATATTAATTGATAATCGCTGTCTTCAGCAAATAGTTGCGCAATAAGCGTTTTGGTTTTTTCAAGCCAATCAATCACAGAATGGCTTTGATGATTCCAGTTGTTAAGCTTAAAAACGGTGTCGCTAAAGCGTTTAAAATCAGCCAGCATAACGGCATTGCTACCTTCAATATCAGGGTAGGCGAGCAAGGGTAAGTCTGCGGCTGTGGCGGTTTCAAAAAGCTGTTCTGCCGCATCGGGCGTGTTGCCGATGGCATAACCGAGCAGTAATCTATCCAGCGCGTATTTCCATGTGTGTTCGTCGGTTGCGGGGAGTTGATTTTTCTTGCGGTAGTTTGCGCTAATGCCCCAGCGGATATTGGTTGCCTTGGCGAGCTTGCGGCATTGAATGACTTGATTTTCATCTAAATTAAACTGAGTGCGAATCTCATCATAATCCAATAACTCAAAAATAGATTCAACATCAAAGCGGGTGTCGCCAAGCAGCAAAACTTTGTTTAAAGCCTCCGCCATGTGAACGGCATTGAGCGGGTTGCGATCGGCAATGCTAAAGGGTAGCTTTTTTGCCGACCACTTAGCGGAGTCGAAGTGTGAGGTGATTGGCGCTGAAAATACCGCCTCAATATAGGGCGCGTACTTTTCAATATCAGGCATCATGACGACAATATCCGCAGGCGCGAGTGTGCTGTCTGTGTCGAGCGCATCGAGAATTTGATCGTGCAAAACCTCCACTTCGCGCATGGCGGTGTGGCAGGCATTAAAGGTGATAGAATTATCTATTTGAGCGTTATTGATTTTTTTCGGTTGCTCCAGCTTGAAAATATCATTTTGTAGCCTGCTTAAAAGCGTATCTTCTTTTTTATTTTCCCCATCATCGCTATGAATTTTGTGTGTTTCAATGCGTGGCATATTTAATAATTGATCAATAAAGTCCCGCCCTTGCGTACCCATTGAAGCTAGTAGCGGGTTGCCCACATCAATATAGGCTTGTTCTTCTAGCGGGCGCTTTGCGCGTGTTTTCTCAGAGGCAATATCGCCCCAATACACATCTTCACAAGGGTTGATAATATAAAGGTGTATTTCGGTTTTCTTTGCTAACTCGCCCAATAAATCCAAATACCCGGGGGACAATGCCGACATGGAAAAGAAGGATATGCGCTCAGGGAATTGAGCGGCATCTATCGTATCAAATGAATTTTTAAACTGATCTTGAAGTGATAGCCAGTGGGTGAGATTTTTATCTTTTACACAACGATTCCAAAGGCGTGCTTGCCAGTTTTCTTTGTCTGCATTGCCTGCTTCCCAGTCTCTAATCCAATCGCTACGATAGAATAAATACTGATCTAATAGCTGTGATAATTCGCTGGATAAATCCCATGTAGGTAATTCATTAATAACATCTTTGTCGCTGCTGTTGCTGTCGTCAGAATGGCTGGAAATATAATGTTTAAGTTCGGGGTAATCATCAGGGTTATCCGTCAACTCTTGCATAATATGAAAGCGCAAAGCATCGGGCGAACACTCGCTCTGTTTGGAAACGTTGGGCGATACAATACGCAATAGTTTCCACATAAATTCAGCGGGAAAGAGTGCCTCAACATTGGCGCTAATGCCCGATAAATCGGCCACGTGCATCGATAAATAGCGCGCCATTCCTGCGTTTTGCACGACAAGACACTCAGGCGCAAAAACGTCGCTTAAAGGCTCGTTTGTGATTCGGGCGTACTGGGTGGCAAGTTGTTCCAGTTGATTGCTGGTGTGAAGATGTAGCATGTGAAGAATGATAGCATTTTGTATGCTTTGCTATCCTATTTTATGAATATTAGATTTATTGATATTTGTCGCGTTTTTATTGAAATATATAGGCTATATATAAGGTAGAGCAGTTAGAAGTGTATATAAGTTGGCTGCCATGGATTGTTAGGATAATTATTATTTAGGGAGAAAAATCATGAAAAATTTTCGTAATGTTTTAGCCTCAATAATGCTTTGTAGTAGTGTCTCTGTTATGGCAGATACAGGTGTTTTTGTTGGTGTTGTGTATGACTTTGGTTCTGGGGCACGCGCAAGTTCTGGACTTGGACTTTCGGCTAAAGTGGTTTCAGATGATGAAGAAGATAAAGCTGTTGGCGCTGTAGGTCTTAGCTATTTTCCACAAGCGGCGAATAAACTAGGCGTTGATGTAAGCATTGGCTATACCTTTGATAATGGGCTTGTGACATTGGGATACGATATTCTCAATAAACAACCTCAGATGGGGCTTGGTTATATGGATACTGATGATGGCTCGACTTCTTCACCTGCCCCTGCTCCAGTAGATGAAGGTGATGGCGGCGGTGATGGTGACGGCGGTGTTTATGGTGATGGCATCGGTCTTAATTAAGGAGAAAACCGAATATCTTAAAATATATCTATTCCCGCTTAGGCGTTACTTCACGAATTTATAACAATTAATTGAGGTTCTGACTTAGGCGGGGAAGCTTCATTTTATTATTCTGCATTATTCTGTGGAAAGGCGTTTAACCCTAGCTTAAATGCGTTAGAATACGCCTTTACCTATTTAGCTTCACTTCATGAAAACTACACCCCAAAAAAGTGACTTTGCGTCATTCTCATTCTCTTCAAAAATATTTTCTGCCATTCAAGCGGCGGGCTATAAAGAACCGACAGATGTTCAAGAAGAGGCCATTCCTGCTATTTTAGAAGGCAAAGATGTTTTAGCGCGAGCGGAGACAGGCTCGGGAAAGACAGCGGCATTTGTATTGCCATTGCTCGAAGGTGTTATCAGGCGCAATATCAAATTAGCCGCTATCACAGGTAAAAAAGACAGAACCTTTAACAAAAAGAATGTAGTTGATGTGGTTGTGCTTGTGCCAACCCGCGAGCTAGCCATTCAAATTCGCGAAGAGTTTGAGCGTTTTGCAGAGGGTGCTGAGCCAAGAATAAAATGCTTGAGTGTTTATGGTGGCGTTAAAATCAATCCTCAAATGTTGGCATTACGCGGTGGCGCGGATGTGCTTATTTCAACTCCCGGGCGCTTATTGGATTTGGAGCGCAATAACGCGATTTTATTGCATCAAGTGAGAACCTTGGTAGTTGATGAAGTTGATCGCTTGATGAAGGGTGATTTCCAAGAAGAAATCGAAGCCATTTTTAAGTTGATGCCCAGCAAACGTCAAAACTTGATGTTTACCGCAACTTTCCCCCCCAGCATTCGTAAGTTAGTTCGTAAAATTATGAACGAGCCAGAGATCATCAATGTTGATGATTTATACGATGATGTGGATATTAACCAGCGTGTAATAACCGTAAATCATGATAAGAAAAATGACCTACTCGCCCATTTGTTAAAAGAAAATGATTGGAAGCAGGTGTTGGTTTTTTGTAGCGCAAAACGTAGCTGTGACAATTTAGTAAAAAAGCTAGAAAAGCGCGACATTACCGCCGTCGCTATGCATGGTAATCTACAACAAAATGCCCGCGCTCGTGCCTTAGCAGATTTTAAAGCAGGCAAAACACGCGTGCTAATAGCAACAGATGTAGCAGGGCGTGGCATAGATATTGGTCAGCTACCTTGCGTAATTAACTACGAGCTACCACGCTCACCTAATGACTACACGCATCGCATTGGTCGTACAGGTCGCGCAGGCGAGCAAGGCACAGCAATCTCGCTGATTTCCCATAATGAATATCAGCACTTTACAGTCATTGAAAAGCGCGCAGGAATTCGACTAGAGCGCGAACAAATTAAAGGTTTAGAAGCGGATAAAAATGCACCTGAGCCAGTAACACGCACCCAACCTAAGAAGAAAGCAAAAGGTAAAAAGCGCAAAGCTTTGGTTGATAAAAAGAAAGTATCAAATAAGAAAAAGCTAGAAACGAAAAAAGAGCAAGACAAGCAAGAGTCTAAAGCGAGAAAAGAAAAATTCCGTGATAAAGCTATCCACGAGCGCAACGCAGAGAAAGAAAAACGCGCAAGTGATAAAGACAACGCCGAAAGCAGAGACTCAGCAAAGCCCGCTTCAAGTTCTTTCTACGGTAAACCACCCAAGCAGAGTGGTGATAGCTCAAAGACAACGTCAGAACGTGTCTCTTTTGATAGTGCGCCTAGCAAAGCGACACCAGAAAAGGACAAATCGGCTTCTGGAGCGTCGCTTTATACACGCAAATTACCGAAGGATGGTGATGCGTGAGTGCTGATGATTACAAGCTTAAACAAAGCCCAGCCAAACAAAGCACGGTTGAAAAAGAATCTATTAAAGAAAGCAGTATTGAAGAGGCTGCTATTGAAGAAAACAATACAGAAGAAAATCAGGCAGAGGCAAACAAGACAGAAGCAAACAACGATGAACTACACCTTTTCAAACGCGTAAAAGTCGGCAGAACCAATGTACTGCGCGTGGTTAAACGCCTGCCATTTGGCGCGTATTTATCCCCTGGCTCAAGCAAAGGTTTTGATGTTGAAGAAATCCTACTGCCAAAACGCTATGAACCCGAAGGCATCAAAGTAGATGATCTCATCAAAGTATTCATCTATTTTGATTCAGAAGACCGCATTATCGCCACAACTGATATTCCACTCGCGCAGGTAGACGAGTGTGCCTATCTCAAAGTGGTCGATGTTAATAATGTGGGAGCCTTTATGGATATGGGCTTGATGAAAGATTTATTCATCCCTTATGCCGCGCAAGAAAATCCAATGGTGGTTGGTGAGTCCTACGTGGTGCATCTGCATCTTGATGAACACAGCGGACGCATAATGGGTTCCTCCAAGCTAGATAAATATTTGCTAGAAGAAAGCCACTACCATAAAGCTGGGCAAGCGGTAGATTTGCAAATATTTGCCAAAACAGATCTGGGCTACAAGGCGGTAATTGGTAGCACGTACCAAGGCTTGTTGTATAACAACGAGATTTTCCAAGAGATCAAAATTGGCGATAAACTAAAAGGGTTTATCAGCGGTGTGCGTGGTGATAAGCGTATAGATTTATCCTTGCAACTAGCCTCAGAGAAAACACGCGGAGACCTTGCTAACCAGATTTTGGATTTTATCGCAGAGCAGGGTGGTTCAACCATGCTGACAGATAAAAGCTCGCCTGAAGATATTCACAAACAGTTTAAAGTGAGTAAGAAAAGCTATAAGAAAGCACTGGGCGCGCTGTATAAAAGGCGCTTGATAGCGATTGAAAAAGAAAAGATAAGCTTGGTAAGTTAATAAATATAAGTTACACAAAGCACACTCCCACTTTATTTTCCTAAATGCACCACAGAGTTACTAATAATGATAGAAATACCAAATTATACAGTTGAAAAAGTATTAGGTCGTGGTGGTATGGCAATCGTCTATCTTGCCGTGCAGGATGTGTTAAGCCGTCATGTTGCGCTTAAAGTTATGTTGCCAGATATGGCAAGTGATGAAAATTTCCGTAAAAGCTTTTTAAGTGAAGGCAAGATTATTGCTAACTTAGAGCACCCTAATATTGTTCGAATTCATGACGTGTGTGATATTGATGGTTCCATTCTTTATATGACAATGGAGTATTTGTCGGGTGGAACACTTAAAGAAAAACTAAATGATCGCAGTTTGTCCTATTCGGAATCATTAAGAATACTGGAACAAATCTCAAGTGGTTTGGCCTATGCACATGATAAGGGCTATATCCATCGTGATGTTAAACCAGGAAATATACTGTTTCGGGAAAATGGTACGGCTGTTCTAACGGATTTTGGAATCGCAAAATTACAGGATACCTCTAGTGAGCTAACGCGTATGGGTTACTACACTATGGGGACGGCTCAATATATGAGTCCTGAGCAGGCTGTTGCAACATCTGACTTAGATCAATGTTCAGATGTTTATAGTTTGGGTTTGGTGTTTTATGAGATGCTTACAGGGCTGAAAGCATTTAAAGCAGAATCTACGGTTCAGGCTATTCACCAGCATACGACAGCAGCTCCGCCTCTACTTCCTGAAAGGTATGGTTTTCTTCAGGGAGCCGTTAACAAAGTATTGGCGAAAAAACCAGCTGATCGCTATCAAACAGTCGATGAATTTGTTGAAGCAATTAGAAGTTCTGCAAATACTGGTGAAACAGTCATTAGTAGAACTCAAACTTCTGGTGGCTTTAAAAAAAGCAACAAAAATCGCACAGGTCTGATTGCAGGCGTTATAGGAGGAATCGTATTGCTAGGTGCCCTAGCGTTTGGTGCAACTAATTACTCTAAATTTATAGCCGGGTCAAATAATGCAGATGATATAGCCGAAAAAGAAAAACTAATTATCGAAACTAAAAGGAAGGAAAAAGAGCAAGAAATAGCAGAGAAAATAAAAAGACAGGAACAAGAACAACAATTAGCAATTAAAGAACAAAAGGAAAAAGCAGAAGATAAGAAAAAAGAAGAAAAACGTATAGCTGAGGCAAAACAGAAACAAGAAAAGCAAGAAGCTGAGGACAACAAAATAGAACAAGAGCAACAATTAGCCATTAAAGACCGAAAGAAAAAAGCAGAAGATAAGAAGAAAGAAGAAAAGCGTATAGTTGAGGAAAAACAGAAACAAGAAAAGAAACGTAAAGAGAAGCGACTTGCGAAACAAAAAAAACTTGAGAAAGCCAGAAAGGAAAAAGCACTATTAGCAAAGAAAAAAGCAGAATTAGCGAAGAAAAAGAAGTACTACGAAGAAGCATGGAAGAAGAAACAAAAACAAAAGCAGCAGCAACAACAACGACAGCAAAATATAAAAAGGACTGCAAAGAATGCTAACCATATTCAATGGATAACACCAACGAGAGCCTCATGCCGACAAAGAAATGGGCAGGTTGTAAGTAAAGGCGTTTGTAATGCGAAATGGGCAGATGCTAAGGATATTTGCGCTATGAATGCAGGAAGACTACCCACTATATATGAACTAAATAAAGCAGTAACAAAGTGTAAAGCTGTTTCTAACGGTAATAAAACTAAATACAGTGCCTGTTATAGAAAAAATGGATTTGTAGGTTCAAGTAGCTATTGGTCATCTACTACACATAAAAACTTTAGTGCTAGTGCTTGGGGTATGAATTTTTATAGTGCAGTTCGAGGAAGTGGTAGCAAAAACCATCGTGTGGATGTGCGTTGTATTAAGTTCTGAGGTGTTCGTTGTAAAAAACGATAGTTGTAAATATTGTCATGCTCACGTTGGGTTCCAGATGCTACTTCGATGAGTTTTCTGTAAGTATACCGATAGCATTGATTATGGTTTTTGTATTAGTAATTGTACTTATCATTCCTCTCTATATTATTTTTGAATAATGATATTCCCAAAGTACACCCCCCCACTTTTACATGATGTTTTGAGAGTCACTAAACATCGTGTAAAAGTGGGGGTACTTCATTTTTTATATATAAAGCGTGAATTAAATGATTAATACAGTAGCTAATGAAGACTTAACAATAGAACTTTTGCCTAGCGTGAATGATCGCCAGAAAGTTTTTAAGTTTGCAATGTTGTTCAACGGCTATGAGTATTATGGTTCTTTGGAGGCGGCTGCAAAAAAAGCGCAAACTCAAACCAGAGAAAGTCTTACAGAAATAAGAAATGAATTATTTTTTAGCGCCCGAGCTTCACGACACTGCGATGATGAAAGATATTTAGAGGTGTACCAAGAGTTACTTCCAATTTTCAAGAAGAAAATAGGTCAATAGGGCGTGAATTCAACGATACTTTCCGTGTGTACTTATTTCTATTAAGCAGAGTTTTAATGCCGTTTTTTGAGCATAAATGAGTTAGATAGAAAAGACTATTAAGTTTAGGTTCAGCTTTAATGAATTAAAATAGTCTCTAACTATTACTTTAAAATAATAATTATTCTAAATGAGAAGAATTCCCCCCAAGCTTCTTGTTGCCCCAATTATTCTGCCAATTTTATTAAGCGTTGGTTTTGCATTTGCAGCGACAGACTCTAGCCAGATTAACTTATCACTGACACACGTTAATTATGTGAAATTGACGGGTACGGTTGTGAATGCGTCACGGTTTTTTTCGGTTAGGGATATTAAACCCAGAGGCAATAGAAGAAGAGGACCTTGGGTCGAGCTGGGTACACTCGGCATTGAATCAAATATGTTAGGTAATTGTGACCTTGAGTTTACTACGCAAAACCGATTTAAGTTACGGCATATCATCTCTAATAAACGTCTGAGCCGTTATCGCCTTAAATATAAAAACAAAAAAATTCGTAAGCGCAAAAATAAAATAACCTTACCCTGCAATGCGGCTAATTCATCCTTGTCATTTCAGACCGTGGGACGCTTTAGAAATAGAGTTAAAGCGGGTGTTTATAGGGATATAGTCACTATAACGGTTACAACACAATAAGTTTTGCATTACCTAGAACAGGTTTTGTTATATATATTTCTCTTTGCACTCTCTGCGAAACCTCCGCTGTTCTTTGCGTTAAGATATTTACAATTTATGCAAAAGTGGGGGGGTGTCCTTATAAATTTAGTAGCTTGCAAGCTACCTACGATGACGAGTTTGTTTATTATTTGACTTCTTTTTGGCTTTTGGTTTAGCTGATTTTGCAAAACCTGTTTGCTTATGAGGCTTTCCTTTATTCGTTTTTCCTTGGCTGGTCTTTGCCTTGATTCGATGATGAAAATCATTGCCTTTGGCTTTTCCTGCCCCACCTCTTTTTCCGCTAGTTCTCTCAAGGCGCGGGGTAAATTCAGGGATTAAATGTTCTTTGCTATTGCCGATTAACTCCTCGCGCCCCATGCGTTTTAGCGCGGCGCGAATCATCTGCCAATTTTCAGGGTCGTGATAACGCAAAAAGGCTTTGTGCAATTTTCGTGTTTTGGCTGTTTTAGCCGTATCGATATGCTCAGTGTCTGAGCCAACTGTTTTAAGTGGATTCACGCCCGTGTGATACATCGCCGATGCCAGCGCCATTGGTGTGGGAATAAATTGCTGTACTTGGTCGGGCTTGAAATTATTGTCTTTTAGCCATATCGCTAAGCTCAACATATCCTCATCCGTGGTGCCGGGGTGTGAGGAGATGAAGTAGGGGATGAGATATTGCTCTTTATCCGCCTGTTTTGAATATTTTTCAAACAGTTCTTTAAAACGATAATAATTGCCAATCGGCGGTTTCATCATGCGCGACAGCGTGCTTTTTTCGGTGTGTTCTGGCGCAATCTTTAGGCGACCTCCCACATGATGCGTTACCAATTCTTTGACATATTCTGGGTCGCGAATAGCTAAATCATACCGCAGACCCGAGGCAATAAAGACGCGCTTAACCCCATCAACCTCACGCGCGCGGCGATACAATTTGGTCAGTGGCTTATGGTCCGTTCCCATATTGACGCAAACATCGGGATACACGCAAGACAAGCGACGGCAGGACTCTTCGATTTTATTGTCTTTGCAAGTGAGGCGATACATATTTGCCGTTGGCCCGCCAAGATCAGAGATAATACCTGTAAACTCAGGAATATTGTCGCGAATGGCTTCGATCTCCCTGATGACTGAATCTTCAGAGCGGCTTTGGATAATGCGCCCTTCATGTTCGGTGATGGAGCAAAAAGTACAGCCGCCAAAACAACCGCGCATAATATTGATGGAAAATCGAATCATATCGTAAGCGGGAATTTTTAAATCGCCATACGAAGGATGCGGCTTACGCGTGTAGGGAAACTCAAACAGCTTATCAAACTCATTCGCGCTCAAAGGCTGCGGCGGAGGGTTTAGCCACACATCGCGTTTACCATGCATTTGTACCAAGGCGCGCGCATTGCCGGGGTTGGTTTCCAAGTGGAAAACGCGTGAAGCGTGTGCGTATAAAATTTTGCTTTCAACCACTTGATTGTGTGAGGGCAGGCGGATGACCGTGGTCGTGCGATCTAACTTTTTAGGGCGCTCGTGAAAATGAATAATCTGCGCCGCGCCGCTGTTTAGTTTGTCTTCTGTTTGCTTGTCTTCCGACTTTTTATCCTCACCTTTATTGTTTTTCTTGCAATCATTGCTCTGTGTGGTGTCGACATAGGGATCAGCATCTGGATGCTCAATTGAGCCAACCTCGTCAATATCGGTAGAATCAATTAACGTCCAGCCCTCGGGGATGCCTTGGCGCATAAAACCTGTGCCGCGAATATCGGTAATTTCGCCAATCTTTTCACCCGTAGCAAGGCGATGCGCCAACTCAACAATCGCGCGCTCGGCATTACCAAATAGCAGCATATCTGCTTTTGAATCAGGCAGGATCGAGCGCCTGACTTTTTCCGTCCAGTAATCGTATTGTGCAATGCGGCGCAAGCTGGCTTCGATGCCGCCAATAATGACAGGCACGCCTTTATACGCTTCGCGCGCGCGTTGTGCATAAACCACGGTTGCTCGGTTGGGTCGTTTACCCGCTTTTGCGCCTGCGGTGTAGGCATCATCCGAGCGTGGTTTGCGATCCGCAGTGTAATGGTTCACCATCGAATCCATATTGCCAGCGGCAATGCCATAGAATAAATTGGGTTTGCCTAGCTTGCGAAAGTCTTCTGCCGAGCGCCAATCGGGTTGTGAAATGATCCCCACGCGAAAACCTTGTGATTCTAATAATCGCCCAATAATTGCCATACCAAAGCTAGGGTGATCAACATAAGCATCGCCTGTTACGATAATAATATCGCAAGCATCCCAGCCCAAATCATCCATTTCATCGCGTGACATAGGCAACACAGATGCGGGTCCAAACTTGTGCGGCCAGAATTTGCGATAGGAGAAAATGTCGGGGGCGGTGATATTCATGTAGGGTATTGTACCGATATATTTACAAGAAAACTGTCTCTTTCTATTGTGCTTGATGAGCCATAGAATCTACGTGCGATGAAAATTATATTCCATACTTTTAAGTTAAGAGAAACATCCCCTCTCCCTAGCAGGGGGAGGGCTAGGGAGGGGGTAGAATGCGCGAAAATATTACCAGCTTTGAGCTTCACCCCTCACCCCAACCCTCTCCCTGCTAGGGAGAGGGAGCTTAAAAGCACACCCCCCCACTTTTGCAAGGCTATGCCAGTATGACGCGCTACATTCCTTTTATATTTGTGCTTCTCTGGTCGACAGGCTTTGTCGGTGCAAAATTTGGTCTGCCGTATGCTGAGCCTTTCACCCTGCTTATGTGGCGAATGGTTTTTGTTGTGCCGTTGTTTATCATTTTAATTACTCTTCTTAAGCGCCCGACCATCCGCTTTAGCGATGCGTGGGTTCAAGGCTTGGTGGGCTTGCTTATTCATGGTTTTTATTTAGGTGGCGTTTTTGCGGCGATAAGAGAAGGAATGCCAACAGGCTTGACGGCATTATTTGTTAGCCTCAACCCCTTGTTGATAGCGATATTTTCTGGCTTGGTGCTAAATAAGCAAACCACCTCGCGCGAGTGGTTGGGCTTAGCACTGGGTTTATTTGGCGTGGTTGTGGTGCTTTATGGGGCATCAAGTTGGGAAGGCGTAATCTCACTTTCAGGAATGGTATGGCTGACCCTATCACTGGTGGGCATTTGTGCTGGCACGCTGATTCAAAAACGCTATGCGCAAGACGTTGATCTTATTACTGGTTCAAGCTATCAATACGGTGCGGCATTATTGTTTTTTGGTGTGGTTTCGTTTGCAACAGAAACGGGCGTGGTTTCTTGGAATCTAACCTTTATCGCAACACTGGCATGGCTAATAATCGTTTTGTCCATCATCGCCATTCTGCTTTTGCTTTATATGATTCGCCACGGCGAGGCAACGCGTGTCGCCAGCTACTTCTACCTTGTGCCACCTTTTACAGCACTACAAGGTTGGCTATTTTTTGATGAGCAATGGAGTTGGATGACAATTGCAGGTGCGGTCTTGGTGATAGCGGCTTTGGCCATGAATAGACCTAGAGCTTTATAAATAGAAGTCAAACGTGTGTGAGGGTCTTCTACATTATTTATAAATTAAACAATAAGCAATGGTAGTTACCATTGCTTATTGTTAGGTTTTTAAAAACTAGGTTTATCTAGAAGCATCGTGCATCTGGTTGATTTTGTATTGGAGGTAATAGAGTGAGAAGAAAAAAGTTAAAATTGGACCAAGCCAAAAAACATCACCCTTGTTACTGCCTGATATAATATTAAGCCTATTTCTAAACATAAATGCCCACGTTATAGCTAATATAAAAACGATTAAACCAATGAATGAACTAAGCGTCGATAATGTTATTAGCTCAGGTGCAATTAATGGTAAAAAACTTAAAACGAAATTAATTAAACCTAAAATAATGATAGTAGGTACGATCCATGGTGCCACTTTATTTTCTGGGATTAGCTTGTTTAATACTTTTGTGCGCGTATGCATCCAATAATAGCTGTAAAGCCCGAGTGTAATTACAGCTAAGCCAATCACCCCCCATGTTGTAAAACGTTTAAATGCTTTAACTTTATTAACATCTTGATTCAACGAATCAGATGCCACGTTTGAACTGGGAGCTGCGTAAGGGTTTTGTGTGTCGGACATTGTTCTCTCTCTCTTGTTGGTTAATAGCTATTAAAATAGCTTAGTATTATACATAATGTGTTGTTATAACATAACATCATAACTGCAATTAAGGCTGAGCTTATTATAAACGGTATAGTCCAAATAAGCTCTACTAAACAGACCATTAGTTACTAAGTTTGAAGCAAGATCATAACTAAGTGAACTTAAAGTAGCCCACTTCGCTTTATGCCAAGGTAAGCATTTATTAAATCAACTGTAAGCTTATCTGGGCTAACGTCAATGGTGTTAACACCACTATGAACTAGTTGTTCAAAGGTCTTCTGTCTATGCTGTAGATATTGTTGTGTTGCCGAATTGTCTATAGCAGTTTGTAAATCATCTACAGGTATTTTAAGAATATCGTCAATATTAGTTTCACGTAAACTTGCTAACAATACCAAATGACGTTTCTTTAATAAGTTTACTGCTGGAATTAGCTCATCACTATCTTCATCACGTAGGTTAGTTAATATGATAACCAAGGCTCGTTTTTTATGACGGATTAATAAATCCGTAGCAGCCTTACTGTAATCGGGCGATTCACTACTAGGCTGTAAATCATAAACCGTATTCAGAATGCTCTGTACGGTGTGTTGTCCTTTACGTGGAGCTATCCAGCGAGAATCTTCGCCCGCAAAGGTTGTTAGACCGACAGCATCACCTTGTTTTAAAGCAACATATGAGAGTAATAATAGCGCATTTAATGTGTGATCAAAGTGTGACAGGTCATCATCTTTAGCTAGCATACGATGCCCACAATCGAGCATAAATATAATTTCTTGATCGCGCTCATCTTGGTATTCACGCGAGATTAGCTTTTGAATGCGTGAGGTTGCTTTCCAGTCTATTTGCCGTAAAGCATCACCTTCACGATATTCACGTAGTTGATGAAAATCTTGCCCTTCACCACGACGAGGTTTTTTAATAATACCCATCTGGCTCAGGTTATTGTCTGTTGCGAGTAAAGCGTAATGTGAGATGGCTGAAAAATTTGGATAAACATTGGTAGTACTGCGCACAGGTAACTTGATACTTCTTTTCCAAAAGGTGAAATATGATTGAAGTTGTATTTGCACCAATGGAAATACTATTTTCCCACGCTTATTGGCAATAATTTTATATTGAATATTTGCATGCTGTTCAGCAGGAATGCTCAGTTGAACAGGCAAACCCTCTGACTGCACCTGTGTGGGAAAATGATCGTAAACGGATAAACGCTGCGCACGGTTGCTCACGTTATGTACTTTTAAAGTTACAAAACGACTAACACCTAGAGGTAATGAGCCAGCTAGATCCCTTTCTATCTCTATTGTCTGTGTAGAGTTTTTTAGTAAATAGCTCATCGCAAGATCAAGTAGTAATACAAACAATGAAGCAAAAACTAAAAATTTCCATACAGGAATCACCGATGGCATAAAGCTGGCAAGCAAGCCAACTACCGCGATACTGGCAAGAAGGTAAAAAGTATTTTTATCTGGAATAGGAAGCATAGTTGGGATTTGTCAAAAGACTACTGACGTGGTGCCTCAATTTTATCCAAAATACCTAGAAGGATTTGATCTGTTGTATAACCTTCCAACTCCATTTCTGGCGCTAAGCCAACACGATGCCGCAACACAGGCAATGCAATATCTTTAATGTCATCAGGCGTAATATGGTCACGTGTATTTAACATGGCTTGCGCGCGCGCTGCCGCTATCAATGAAATGCTTCCACGTGGGCCAGCGCCAATACTTAAACCCTGCCAATCTCGGGTTGCTCGCACAATGCGTACAGCGTAATCAATAACACTCTGATCAGCTTCAATGTCCGCTGCAAGTTTCTGCATGGCAGATATGGTCTCTGGGCTAGCAACTGCTTTTACATTTGAGATATTGAGTTGGTTACCTGTTTGATGATTAGTGACTGCCGCAACCATCAACGCCTCTTCTTTATCATCGGGATATTCAATGTAAATTTTCAATAAAAATCGGTCTAACTGTG